>Ga0335079_10003777_pt1 | contig 17444 bp, 14 predicted proteins | sample Lox_Sample_33_FD_206719 | JGI IMG/M metagenome (GOLD analysis project Ga0335079, IMG submission 206719) | Soil microbial communities from Loxahatchee National Wildlife Refuge, Florida, United States - Lox_Sample_3.3 | ecosystem: Environmental > Terrestrial > Soil > Wetlands | place: USA... | reverse complement strand
ACTGGCGCAGCAGGTCACGCCACGCCTCGATGCTTGGTTCGATCCTAGTGCATGGAACGACGCCCTCAGCGACCTCGAGACGGCGCGCGCGGAGCTGCTCGAGTGCATCGAGTCGCTTCGCGTCGCGGCACTCGAGAACCTCCAGCACTGACCGAGCCCGCGAGCCACCACGCTTCGCCGCGCATCGCGGCGTCTTGCCGTGCGCGCCGCGCCCGGTGACTCGCCGAGCGCCTCCCTGAAGGATCCGATCTGGACACCCACAGCGTCGTAATCGGTGCGGGCGTCGTGGGGCTCGCGGTCGCGAGGGCGCTGGCCCGGGCCGGACGCGACGTGATCGTCGTCGAGCGCGAGGCGGCGATCGGTACGGCGACGAGCAGTCGCAATTCAGGGGTCATTCACGCCGGAATCTACTATCCGCCGGGGTCGCTGAAGGCCCGCCTGTGCGTCCGCGGCAAGGCCTTGCTCGAGGCCTATTGCATGGAGCGCGGGATTCGTCACGCGCGCTGCGGCAAGATCATCGTCGCGACGCGCGACGCGCAAACGGCCGCGCTGCGCCACCTGCAGGCCACGGCAGTCGCAAACGGCGTCAGTGACCTGCGTTGGCTTTCATCGCGAGACGTCTTCGAGCTAGAGCCACTCGTGCGATGCGTGGCGGCACTCGAGTCACCAAGCACTGGAATCGTCGACGTCCACGAACTGGTGGGTGCGCTCAGCACCGATTTCGAGGCGAGTGGCGGACAGGTCGTGCTGAAGACGCGCTTTGAGCACGCGGTTCCGATCACCGGTGGCTTCGCGCTGCGCCTCTCGGATCCCAGTGTCGTGCGGCTGACCTGCCGCGAGCTCGTCAATGCCGCGGGGCTCGATGCCTCGGCAACGGCCGAGCAAATCCTCGTTCCCGGCAGTCTCGCGATCCCGAGGACGCGCTTTGCACGGGGGCATTACTACGCGCTCGGCGGCGCGCCGCCATTTCGCAGGCTCGTCTATCCGATGCCCGAGGGTGGCGGCCTCGGCATACACGCGACGCTCGACGCCGCCGGCCGGATGCGGTTCGGGCCCGACGTCGAGTGGGTCGACTCGGTCGACTACCGATTCGGGAGCGACCGCGCCGAAGCGTTCGCGACCGCAATCGAGCGCTACTACCCGGCACTCGATCGGGCGCGACTGACGCCCGACTACACGGGAATCCGGCCAAAGATTTACGGCCCGAATGATCCGCCGAGCGACTTTCGCATCGACGGCCCCGAGCGCCACGGCGTGGCAGGGCTCGTCAATCTCTTCGGCATCGAGTCGCCTGGCCTGACGGCATGCCTCGCGATCGGCGAGGAAGTGGCCGGGCTGCTCGAAGGAGACGCCACACGCTAGACGCGGGGCCGATCGCTGCGACGCAGCAACGGGTTGCGGTTTGACGCAGTGCCGTGTGCCCGCAACATATCGGACGCGATAGCGACAATCGTCCCGCAATCAACGAGATCCACGAAGCCGCGCGTGACGCGCAAAAGCGACTGCGCATCGCCGAACGCCGCGCGCCTGTCGGGCTGCGATTTTCACTTAACGACCGCTCATCGAAATGCTCCGTTGCGCGTGCACGTTGGACCGCGCGCGAGCTGAGCGTTGCGCAACGACGCAACAGCGATTCGCGTGAATACCCGCACGGCTGGGTACGAGAGCGCGAATCGAAATTCGAGTGCGTCAGAATGTGATCGCGCGCAGATCAACCGGACATTACGAGTGGCACGCTGTGCACCGGCATCGTCGAAGGACCTCGATGCCGGAGCAGGCATGCCAAGTTCGAACCCCGCGATCAGCGAAGCCGTGCGCGACGGCGGACCGTCCGCTCCTTCCTCTGCAAATGCGAGGACCCGCCCCGTGCGCGCGCCCGTGAAAGGCCAGCCCCTGCTCGTCCAATGCCCGTGTCCCCGGGCGCGACCGACTCCGCCGCCGCCGACCGAGTTCGAGATCGAAGTGCTGCAGACCGCGCGGTTCGCGGCGTACACCGGCCTGAACGCGATCACGCTCGCTAAGCGCGCGCGTCGCTACGGCGTGGCGTTCGCCGGAGCGGTCGTCGGAACCGTGGCCCTCGCGCCCTGGGAGACTGTCTGGTGGCTCGCCATTCTTCCGGCGAGCTTGACCGCGAGCCTCGGCTGGCAATGGGCTGTGCTGGCCTCGGCCGCTCGTCGCCTGCGGCGCGAGACCGGCACCTGCTGAGGCGTCGGAGCTCGAGACGATGGCGAGATCGGTCGGCGAGTCGCCGATCGGGGCTGCGGGTCCCCGCGTTACGTCACATCTCGCCCACCCTGCCCTATATATAGTGTGATCGGCGCCGCGCAGCCGGCCACCGGCGCACGGTGCGACTTCAGGACGCAATTGCCCTCGGTCGACGCGGCAGGGCGAAATCGATTGCGGCCCGCCACCACCCGATGTCCACGCGATCGTGCCAGTCGTTGTGATTCGCGCCGGACACTATCGTCATCTGCTTCGGCCCCGTCAGCGACTCGTAGAGTGCTCTTCCGAACCAGGCGGGCACGATGCGATCGCGCTCCGCGAGCGCGACGAGCACCGGCCCTTCGAATGCCCGAAGACTCTCTGCGCTGTCATAGCGGTCGGTCAGCAGAAGGCCGACCGGCAACCACGGGAAGTGATAGGCGGCGACCGACTTGAGTCGGTCCCACGGCGTCAGAAGGATGAGGCCCGAGACGTGCGCCCTTTGGCGCCCGGCCGCGGCGGCGGCGACTGCTGCGCCGAGTGACTCGCCAACGAGAATGATTGGACCTCCGTACAGCGCTTGGGCACGGATGATCGTCTGCTCCGCGTCGCTGACGAGGCTGTCCTCGCTGAGCGTGCCGTCGCGCGGGCCGTAGCCCGGGTACTCGGCAAGGATCACCCGCAGGCCCAGTGCGGTCAGCACCTGCGCGTAGTAGGCACGATGACCGGCATGACCTGCGTTGCCGTGAAATACGATCGCCGTGCCGCGCACCGATCCGTCCGGTGTGGCAATCAGGCCGCGGAATGAATCCTCGGTCGGCCAGGCGCGCAGCTCGGGCGACACGAGTGCCGCGACGGGCGCGCGATCCGGAAAATAAAGGAAGTGGTTCTGCACCATCGCACATCCGCAGAGCACGGCCAGACATCCGACGATCGGCCCGAGCGACGCCTGTGCAATCGCTGTAGACGACATTAGCGAAGACTACGCCGACCGTTTGCGTCGCGGCATCGGCTGGGCCATCGTGATTCGCCCGGCCGCGATAGCTGAGCCGGTCACTGTCGGTTGGACGCGAGCGGACCCAGCTGCGCACGGATGAGATCGCGATACGTCGTCGAGTGGTGCTGATAGAACGTATCGTCCTTCGGCGCATCCTGTGCCGACCCGTAGACGAATATCACGCGGCCGGCCGGCACGAAGTCCCACGAGGCGCCCGAGGCGACCTCGTGCAGCGGTTTGATCGCGTCCCAATGGTAGAAGGTGCCGTAGCCTTCGGCGCTCTTGCGGGTGAACCAGTCGGCGATGCCCGACACGACGCTGCGCAGCATCTTGCCGGGCCAGCCCAGCGAATGGACGATCCGCGCCACCAGCAGGTGCCCGTGAAAGTCGGTATCGAGGTCGGCCGTGCTTTCGAGTGTCATCGGAACCTTCGGCACGGGGTCGATGTGATTGTTGACCACGAGCGCGTTGTCCGGGCGCTGCGTGTAGCCGGCGAACTCCGCCGCGAACGCGTAGTTCCCGGGCTTTGGCTGCGCGAAGGCGTACGATTTCAATCGATAGCGGCTGCCGCGCAGGCCGAGCGGGTCTTCCGGGCCCGCCTCGGCCGCGCTCATCGCATTGACAAAGAACGCGTGGACGATGGTCGCCATCGCGGCGCCCTGGCTGTGTCCGACGACGTAAAGCATGGACTCCGGCGCGACTTGGTGCTCCTTCAGGATCTCGAGCACGCCGTAGCGTCGATCGAGCAGCAGCGTGAACACCGCGTGGGCGAATCCCCCGTGCAGCTGCGCGGCGCCGTTCTGCGAGTAGGAGACCTTGCGGCTCAGGAACTCGCGTCCGAGGACTGGCTGGAAGATCGCGTCCTCGATGGCGCTCGGTTCCGCAGCGAACACGGTGCCGCGGATCGCGATCGCGTGGCGCCCCGAGTTGCGCCCGACGCCTTCGTAGAGCAGCCAGGCGTTCTGCCAAGGACCGAATCCGTTGAGGACGGCATTGCGGGCGACGTCGCCCTCCTGCCTGAGCGGGATCTTTCGACTCGCGGCGGTCCGATCGATCTCGTCGTACAGCTTGGCCCAGCGCCCGAGGTCGTCGTCGGCAACGTCGGTGCCCGAAGGCGCTCGCGGCCGGCGCTTGTACTCAAAGTAATCGCGGTCGACGGCGCTGCGACTGTCGTAGACGAGCTTCCATTCCGCTGTATCGACCTGCGCCTTATAGCGAATCTCGCCCGGATGGCTCTCGCGGTCGTCCTGGCTGTCGAGTTCGACGCAGAACTCGACGAACTGAACCGCTTCCGCCTGGTCGTATCCGCCCGGCGCCGCGAATCGCTCGGTCGCGACCCCCGCGAACGGCCACGGCTGGCCAGACGCGCCACGCAGCGTCGCGCAACCCGTCGCCATCGTCGTGGCCGCAAGCAGCGTCGCCGCCGTCGTCCCGATGCGCGTGACCTGCGGATCCATGCGACCTCCCGCTTCGCGACAACCGGACCCTCGCGGGCGAAGCAGCAGCCCCGCGAGGAATTCGCCTTCGCCCGGGCCTCGGCGCGCACCCGATGACCGCCGGCGTCCGCGCCGAAGCGGATACCGAACCCATCCGCTTGCAGGCTGCGAACGTCCAGCTGGCCCGCGATCGCCAGGCCCTCGGCGCTAGTGTGGCGGTCCGGTCCCCGAGCCATCGTCGCGCGTCAACGCCGACGGCCGCGCCTTGCGTTTCTTCGGCGCCTTGGACCGTTTCTTGGTCTTGGACTTCGTCGACTTGCGGGTTGAACGAGCGGGCTTCTTGCGCTTCGTCTTCGCCATGCGTCCCCCTTTGTGATGGTCACGCCGCGGTGAATTCGCCGATGGCGCCAGGGCGTGCTGATGGTTCCGAGTGCTCGGATCCTTGGCCGGCGGACCGCGCCCAACGTCCCACGCTGCGCGCTCGGTACCGTTCCCTGTACAGCTCTGTCACCAACCGGAACCGCATCTCAGCGCCCAGGCGCGTCGCGGTTCATTGACAGGGTAACTGAGATTCGCGGCCCGTTGGAAACAGTATTGATCATCGACCTGCACCGGCGCGCGTGTGCTTGCTCCCGGTGCCGTTCCCGTCAGGATCTAGCCGATCGTCGCTCGGATGTTGCGACGCATCGATTTACCGACTACGGGAGGCTCACCCGATGACACTCGTCGAAGCGCCCAAGCAGTTCTGGTACTTCGCCGGGGTTGCGCTCCTGATCGTCGCAGCTGCGGTCGCGTGGCGCATCGTCGGCAACGATCCGGTCGCGATTCACGACGGTGATTTCTCGCTGAACCTCGGCGCCGTCCAGCGGAACATCACCGACGCGCAGAACAGCGTTCAAGCCGCGGCCAAGCAGGCCGAGGCACAGCGCGGGGAGATTGAGCAACTCGAGGAGCGGCTGAAGGAGGAACACCAGCGGGTCCTCGAGCTCAGCGCCGAGATCAAGAAGATCCCGCAGGCCTCGGCCTCCCAAAGGGCGCTCGCACTGAGAGCCGAGTCAGCGCCCGCACCTTCTGCCCCGGCCGTCTCGCGCGTCGATTCCGCGCTGTTCGCGAGTGCCCAGGTCAAGCTGCTCGCCGCGCAACGGCTGGCGACGCAGCTCGCGCAGCGGCACTGACCGCGCGCGGCCCTCGGGCGCCGACCGGGACACGGCGCGCCGTTCAATCGCTTGAACGATGACGGGGCGGTCACACTCAAACGGAGGGCCGGTCGGGCTCGGCCCGTCGGCGCCACCGCGAACGACGACGCGCCCGGCGCGCGTCGGCAGATGATCAGAGGGCGACAGGTTCATCGGAGGGCACCATGCTACCCATTCAGATTGGATTGACGGACGTCACGGGCACCATCGCTGCGGACGAGTTGGCGGCCGCGGCCGCGGCGTTCAACATCCAGGTCACGCGCGATCTCGCGCAGTTCTGGAACGTCGGCGCGACGGTCGAATACCTGCCGGATCACACGAAGATCCCGGCGGGTGTCTGGCCCGTGATGCTCGTGAAGTCGCTGCCGCCCACCGAGGGCGGCTTCCACCTGACGAAGCACAATCAACCCTACGCCAAAGTGGAGATTGGCGCCGGGTGGTCGATTGCCGCAAGTCACGAAATCCTCGAGATGAGCGTCGATCCGAGCGGCAACCGCCTGCAGGTGTCGACCGCGATCGAGGTCGCCGGCGGCAAGATCCGGGACACGGCGGGTCAGTTCGAGTACCTTGTGGAGGTTTGCGATCCATGCGAGGCGCCCGACTTCGGCTACGAGATCAACGGCGTCGCGGTGTCGGACTTCCTGACGCCGAACTTCTACGACACGACGGTGACCTCGAGCGTGCGCTACAGCTTCACCGGCGCACTGACGGCGCCGCGGCAGATCAAGCCCGGCGGCTACATCTCGTGGGTGAACGCAGCGGCCAACGAAGTGCAGCAGCTGCAGTACCTCGATCCCAATAAGCCCCCGGTCATCAAGAACCTCGGGGCCTGGAACGATGCACAGTCGCTGCGCTCATTCGCGGACTCGAAGAGCCGGCCGACCGTGCAAATCTCGGAAACGCCAAAGACGCACGGGCTACTCAAGCACAGCTCCGCGCAGCGCGTGATGATCGCCGAATTCACCGCTGCTCGACGCTCACTTTACCGCTGAACCCGCCGCTCGCGCCTGGCCGGCTGGCCGGCCCGGCGCGACGGCTCGCCGGCGCCACTTTGGATCCTGCAGGCCCGTTCACTGGGGCGACGACGAGAGATACTGGCTCAGGAACGACTCGACTTCGCGCAGCATCGTCGCACGGTCCGAGGCCTTGCTGAGCGCATGGTCCGCGTCCGGCAGGCGAACGAAGCGGTGCGGCTTCCCGGCACGCGTCAGCGCCTTGTCCATGAGCTCCGATTGCTCGAAAGGCGCCTGGGCGTCGAGGTCGCCGTGCACCATCAGCAGCGGCACGCGGAATTCATCGACATGCTGGAGTGGGGAATCGCGCTTGAGGTGCCCGGGGTCGGTTCCGATCTGCTTCTTGACGATCTTCGCGTTCATCCAGCGGTAGCCCTCGTCGATCAGCAGCCCCAGGTCACTCAGTCCCGAAATGCTGACCGAGCACTTGAAGAGATCGGCGTTTCGCTGCGCCCCGACCATCGCGAGGTAGCCACCGAAGCTCCATCCGACGATGCAGACGCGAGCTGGGTCGGCAATGCCCTGGGCAATCGCCCAGCGTCCCCCATCGACGACGTCGTCGTACGTCAGTCCACCCCGGTCCTGATGGGCGGCGAAGAACCAGTCCTCTCCATAGCCGCTCGATCCGCGAAAATTCATTTGCAGCACCGCGTAGCCCCGGCTGACGAGGAAGTGCCGGAGAAAGAAGTATCGCCACGTGTCGCGCGCGATCGGCCCGCCGTGCGGCATGACGCTGAGTCGAAGACTCCTCGTGGGGTGGCCCGGCGGCACGGACAAGTAGCCGGGAATCTGAGTTCCGTCGCGGGCCGGGTAGACGATCGGCTGCATCGGCGCGAGCTGAGCCGGGTCGAGGTCGGGATATGGCGCGCCGAGCCGCTTGAGCGCGCGCGCGCGTCGAAGACGCTGTAGGTCGGGGCGTCACGATCGCTGATGGTCCGCACGATCGAAACCTGATCGTCGAGGCTCGACTGGATCACGACGCTGAACCGGCCGGGCGTCAGTGGTTTGAGTGCTTCGAAGGTTGCCCGGGTGTGCGGGTCGATCCCGTACAGCATCGGATGGTCGGTTTCGTAGTGGATGGCCCGCAGCGCCCCCGATTGCGACAAGACAGGATCGGTGACGTCGACCGCCGGATGCGCAAACACGAGCTCGGGGTCGGACTTGTCCGTAAGGTCCACCCGCCACACGGCATCACGGCCTTCGGAGGCAGCTATCGCGTAGGCCTTGTTCGGATCCTCGCCGCTGATCGCGATCGGTATGAAGTGCTTCTCGCGGCCGAAGACCTCGAGCCGCACGAGGCGGCGCAATTCATGCTCGCCCTCGAGGCGCGCATAGACCGAGTAGGTTGTCCCGACGAGCCCGTAGCCCAGCCGGACGTGGCCGGCGGGATCGGTCACTCAGTGCCGGATGGGCTCGCGCGCGCTCTCGCATCGTCAAGCGGCCGGTGAGGACGTCGAGTTCGTAGACGGCGGGCGCCCCGCGGGTGCCGACGTTCCCGTAGACCTCCGCGCCACCGGCCGCGAGCTGAGGGCTGAGGCCCTCGTCGGCCTCGACCAGCACCGCGTTCGGCGTTCCCGGGTGCCAGTTGATGATCCGGTCCTGGAACTGCCCCTGGACCTCTTGCGAATTCTGCAGCAGCACCAGCATGTGGCCGCCGTCCGCATCGGTCGCGACAAGGCGACTGACGCCGTAGACGAAGCCGTAGCGACGGACGAAGCCCCGAAAGCCGCACAATAGCCGGGTATTCGTCGCCCAATGGCACCAGGAAAGTCGAAACCCGGGTGGCTCGCCTAGCACGACGTGCGAGGTGCCGATGCCGTCTCCCGACCACTCGAACACGACGGCGGCGGCGCGGTCCTTCGATGTCTGGATCAGCGCGAGACGACGGCCATCCGGTGAAATCGACGCCGACGGCAAGCGTGCAGGCGACCGAAATCCGCGGGCTCCGTCGTGGCAAGCGCTCTCCCTCTGCGAACCGGTCGTGTAGGACTGGAGGCTGAATCGGTTCGTTGTCCCGACGGCCGGCCATCGGCTTGGTATCCACATTTTGATGAGCTGCCTTGCCGCTCGGCCACGCCGCCCCGCCCGGCATCATGCGAAGCACCGCGACGTTCGGGGTTCAGCGCGCGGCTGATTGCCGAACATCACAGAGTGCAAACGGATGCGGACCCGGTTCATGAAAGCGTAGTAATTCTTGTGCCTAATTTACGCACTGCAGCACGTCCGGAGTCGCGCATCGATGGCTATGGCACGAACGGCGACCGGTACACGTCCAGCGAACGCCGGAAGTTCGACGTTTCTCGCAACGACTTCGACACCACGGTAGCCCAATGCCCGAAAGCGCCTACTCGATGTCTGACTCGACCCTCCCCTGGCCCCGAAGAACACTCATCCGCCTGATCGAGGCGGCGTCGGGTCAGTTGCGGCTTCAGAAGAGCTACAACAGTTACCGCGCGCACGCGCGCCCGCCGGGGGCCTTCTGGAGCGACGTCATCCGCCTGTTCGACATCAAGGTCGTGCTCGACCCGCAATCGATCGACAACATTCCGCGTCACGGGCCGGTGATGATCGTCGCGAACCATCCGTTCGGGATTCTCGACGGCGTACTACTGTGCTGGCTGGTCAGCCAGGTGCGCCAGGACTTCAGGATCATGCTCGACAGCGGCCGGTACGTTCCGGAAATGGGCGAGCACGCGATCATGATCGATGCGTCCGGTACCCGCCGCGCGCAGAAGGTGAACGCCGCCGCACGCAGTGAAGCGCGGCGCACGCTCGACACCGGTGGCGTGCTGATCATCTTCCCGGCCGGCGGAATCTCGACTTCTCCTGATCGATGGGGCCGCACTCCGGCGATGGATTTCACATGGCATCCGTTTGCGGCGCAGGCGCTGACCCGCGCGCAGTGCCCGGTGCTGCCCGTCTGGTTCGACGGCCAGCACGGCCGCCTGTTCCAGATCGCCAGTCACATCAGCGTGACGCTGCGCTGGGGCATGCTGCTCGGCGAGAACATGCGGCGCCTCAGGGCGCCGATCCGGATGATCGTCGGCAAGCCCATCCCGTACGCGGCGCTTCCGGAACAGCGCGACCGCTCGTCCCTGTCGCAGGACCTTTGCCACCGGACCTACGCGCTCGGCGGCATCGACGCCTCCGTACCCGGGCGCATTCGCGGCTGGCCGAAGGCGCTGCAGCCAAAGACCGCGCGCCCGGCTGCGCGGGCAGCGGCGCGACCGCCTGAGCTGCCGGAGCTGTCTCGGGAGCGCGCCTGACGTCGACCCGCGCCTTGGGCGGAGTCGAGTCGGCGTAATGGCCGATCGCGCTCCGGATGCGCGGCGATTACGCGCCCGCGCTTAGAACTGCTGGCCGAATTCGACGCCCACCAGACGCGGCGCAATCGGCGCGATGTTCCGGACCAGGCAGAGCGCGGGCAAGCACAAGGACGTCCGCAGCGCCTCGCCGCGATGGTCGAACATGTTCTGTACGAAGCCTTCCAGATGCCATCGGCCGCGGGCGATTCCTGCAGTGAGATCGCCGGTGACGTAGCCCGGCTGGTTGCCGAGCGGCTGAGCGTACGCCACCTGGAGCACCGGGACGACGTCGGACTGGCCTACCGCCGCGACCTGGACGTGGGTGTCGTAGCCGCCTATTGATCGTTCATAGCGCGCGATGAGGTCGCCTTTGCGTCGTGCCGACACGGGCAACCGTGTGCCGGTGGGCGCCAGCACGCCATTGTTCAACGTGATCGTATGGCCGTCAGGTGCCGTGTAGATCTCAGGTTCGGTACACGTCAGGGACGGGCTCGGGTAGCGGCAAAAATTCGTGACGACGTGCGCATTGAGCACCGTCAGCGCCCCTGAGAGCGTCAGGTGAGTTGATTGGCGCCAGGCGACATCTGCTTCGATCCCCCTGATCTCGGCGCGGCCGGCATTCGTGATCTCGGTGAGGTTGTTCGCGCCGAACAGGCTGAACTGAGCGTTCGCCCATCGCTCGAAGAACAGAGCACCGTTCAGTCGCAGCCGGTGGTCGAGCCATTCGGTCTTCCAGCCGACCTCGAAATTCGTCAGCGAGTCAGGCGAGTATGGCGGGCGCGTGACGACGCGGTTGACGCCGCCTGGCCGAAATCCCGTCGACCACGTGGCGTAGAGCATCCGGGCCGGGTCGAAGTGATACGCCAGGTTGACGCGGTGTGTGCTGCCAGTGTGCGTCGCGCGCCGGTCGACGTCGATGCACGGCCATTGCGTGCCGGTCGTCTGAGTGCCCGGAATACACAACGCCTCCCCACTCTGAAACGTGAAGCCGTCGTACGTCGGCCCGCCGGGAAAACCGAAGAAGCCGTAGACGGTATTGTCATAACCAAACTCGCGGATGCCGCCGGTCAGGACCAGCTGCTTGGTCAGCGAGTAGCTCCAGTCGGTAAAGAGCGCGCGATCACGATCGGTGCGCACCATCGAATTCAGGAACCAGACCCCGGGTTCGTTCGTGATCGAGTATTGGTCCGCCAGCCCCGCGATGAAGTTCTCGTTCCGAAAGGTGTCGCTCTGCCGTTCGTAGAATGCTCCGATCACGCCGCGCAATCGCCAGGTGTCCGGCGTCGACAGGCGCAACTCGTGCGATTGCTTCGAATAATGGTCGGTTTGGAAGTTGGCCATCGCCGGGCTGATCAATTGACCGGCGTTGTTGCGGAAGTTGTCGCCGTAATACGTCGGGTACGCCGTCATCGAGTAGTAGACGTCGTAGAAATAGGTATAGCTCGAATAGTCGTAGGCCGATTCGACGACACGCCTGAGATACCCCGTCACGTAGAGTGCCTCGAGGTCGAAGATCTTGCCCTCGACGGTCAGCGCGGCCTGCCACCAGTTGTCGTGGTTGTATTCCTGCATGTACCGGTGCGTCGCGAGGTCGCCGACACTGGGCTCATACGCGGCGATGCCCTCCGCACTCTGGCGCTGGATGTAGAGGGTCGGCGTCACGGTCCAGCGATCATTGATATCGATCTTGAGCGCCGCGCGGCCACCGGTTGTATCGACCGGATTGAAATTGTTCCGCGCGATGGAGTTGTTGACGTGCGGTGCGCCGGACGTCGGATAGTACTCCGGCGGCGCGACGGTGTTGTTGATGAACCCGCCGTCGTGCTGCGCGTAGCCGACCAGGCGGATCGCAGCGCTGGGGCTGAGCGGCACATTGACGAACCCTTCAACCTTGCCGCCGGACGCGTGCCCGGTGTAGGTGTCTGCCGTCACGTCGTAGGCTGCCGCGAACCCGGTCGTGCTCGGTTTGTTCGTGATGATCCGCAGGGTGCCGGCCATCGAACTCGAGCCGTACAGCGTTCCCTGTGGCCCCGACAGCGCCTCGACACGCGCGATGTCGTAGATGTGCATGTCGAGGTTATTGCCAATCGTTGTTTCTGGCAGCTCGTCAAGATAGACGCCGACGAGCGGCTGGGATCCGACCCTGAGGCCCACGGTCCCGTTCGTGACGCCGCGTACCGTGAGCTCCGACTGGCCCGGTCCAAAGCTCTGCGCCGAGAGACTTGGCAGGAAACGGATGTACTGGTCGAAGCTTGTGACCCGCAGTTCCTCGAGCCGACGACTATCGAGTGTCTCGACGCTGACAGGAACGGTCTGCAGGCTCTCGGCTCGCTTCTGGGCCGTGACGATCACTTCGTCGAGCGCTCCGGGTGCGGCTTCGGGCTCCGCAGCAGCGCTCGCGGCCAGAATCGACGGGATGATCAGCGCGAGAGACCCGGTCCGCCGCTTCCTTTGAAGCGTGCGGCATCCTGCGAGCGCGGCCGCCCCGTGGTGGCCTCGGGCGTCGGCCGCGCGACTTCCAGTCTTCACAGCGCTCCCTCCACCCACGAACCGTCACCCGGCCATTGTTTGTTCTTCGACCATTTGCAATCGCGCGGAGCCGTTGTGCCCTCTGGTGGGGCCGGCGGCGTCAAGGAGGTTAACTTCGCTGACAGTACGCGATTCGTGGCCGCGGCATCCAGACCAGTCACGTGTGCCACCCGCTCCAGGCAACGGGTAGGCACGAAGATCCGGCGCACCGACTCGACCTGGATCGCTGCATGATGTGCGTTGCAACATACGATCGTCCTGAGTTCGGGGATGCGCGAGGCAGAAAGGCGATGCGGATCGAAGCGCATCGCCTTTCGCTCGCCGACCGGCCGGCCATTACTACGGCATCCGCATCACGGGTTCTGGCTCGGCGCTGACCCATCGCCGCCCTTTGCGACCTGAGCTGGCGGGATGATCTGCTGCGTCGCATCGGCCAGTGCCTGGTCGACACAGGCGCGAACACGCTCGAATAGCCCCGGCTGGACTCCGCTCGTCACCTGCCAGCAGAGTCTGTCCGCCACTGCGCGCACCCGCTCCTGGGCGAGGCGACGTCCCTCGGGCGAGCTCAAATCGAGGTCGGCAACCGAGACACGCGCATGGCGGATCGTGCTCGGGTCGATCGGGTCGGATTTCGCTGTGGCCACCGGGCGGTGACGGTCGGGCTTTCCGTCGGCGGTGCGCGTCTTCGGGTCGAGCGCGCGAAGCGCCGTCGCAAACGTCTCCTCTACGCACGCGACGTAGTTGTCGTGACGCGACAAATCGAGGGCATCGGCGAGCTGACCGCACAGACGCCGCGCGGTCGAGTTCAGCTGCTCGCGCGCCGCGCGGGCGCCTTCCGGCGTCGACAGGTCGAGGCCGGCGATCGAAACGTGGGCCGAGCGCGTCACGGTAGGATCGGCGTTCGACGGATTTGCGCGGGCCGACATTGCGAGCGCGGACCCGAACCCAACACACAGAAGCACGGCGATCGACGCCCGGCCTGTGGACGTCTTCCGATTCGGAGTATTCATGGCGGTTCTCCAGGTAAGTGGTAAGCAAATTCGTCCGGGGATCCCGCGAGCGGGTTCGTTCCGAACGCGGCCTGATCGTCGAAGGACAGGGGCCGTGTAGTCCTGAAGACGCGGTGAACGAGAGCCAACGGATCGCCAAAGAAGGTCTAATCAGGCGCTCGAACCGGGCTGCCGCGCGCGGGGCAGTCGTCTGCCGGCAGGACCGGTATACTTCGAAGCAGCCGACGAACCCGGCGGCCTGCGTCGAAAGCGGTGTTCGGCCAGACACTTAAGGTGGCTTTCCGCTCATGGCGGACTCCGGCACACCCGTATTGAGAATCGGTGACTGGCGGGTCGAGCCAACGCTCGACGAGATCTCGAAGGACGGTTCGACGGTCAAGCTAGAGCCGAGGACGATGCGCTTGCTCGTGTGCCTTGCAGAATCTGCGGGGCAGGTCGTCAGCGTCGACCAACTCCTCGACCAGGTCTGGAAGGACGTAGTCGTAACGCCGGATTCCGTCTACCAGGCCATCGTTATCCTGCGTCGGTCGCTCGGAGACGACCCGAAGGAGCCGCGCTACATCGCCAATGTCATGCGGCGCGGTTACCGACTGATCGCGCCGGTGTCTCGAGAGACGCCGAGCGTGCCCGCGCCCTTGCCAACACCATTGGCTGCGACGGAACACGCTCCCGCTGGGGCGAGCACGGTTTCTGTCGTGGAAGGCCGGCCCGAGGCAGTATCCGCGCCGCGACGCTTCAATCGGAGCCTCGCATTCGGTGTAGCAGTTGCGCTCGCCATTGCGATCGCCGTCGCGGTTGCCTGGTCGACGCGATTCGTGACGCCTCGAGCCGCGGTCCCTGCGGCGCTTGGGCCATCGGTAGCTGTGCTTCCGTTTCTCGATCTCAGCGAGAAGAAGGACCAGGAGTACTTCGCGGAAGGTCTATCCGAGGAACTGATTGAACTCCTGTCGAACGTGCCCGAGCTGCACGTGCCGGCGAGAACATCATCGTTCTACTTCAAGACTCGACCCTCCCCGATCGCAGAGATCGCCAAGGCACTCAAGGTCGAGAATGTGCTCGAAGGAAGCGTCCGCAAGTCCGGCAATCAGATTCGCGTGACCGCGCAGCTGGTGCGTGCCGACACCGGCTACCACATCTGGTCGACCACCTTCGATCGCCCCGCCGACGACATCTTCAAGGTGCAGGACGAGATCGCCGCTCGCGTAGTCGAGTCGCTCAAGGTGTCACTTGTCGATCGGCACGTGCCAAAGAACGAGCCTGCGGCGAATCCCGAGGCTTACGATCTCGTGCTCAGGGCGCGCGCACGACAGCGCCAGGGCGGTGATGATGATTATGCTGCGGGGATTACCTACCTCAGGCGCGCAATCGAGCTCGATCCGGGCTACGCGACTGCGTGGGCGCAACTCTCGAGAATTTCCGCCGCAGACGTCGGTTGGCACGTGTCGGGCGAATCGGCCGACCGTACCTGTGCGATTGCCCGCGACGCCGCCGACCGGGCGCTCGCTCTAAACCCTGGGCTCGCTATCGCACATGAAGCAAAGGGCGGGGCGCTCGGGGCCTGTGGCGGCCACTGGACCGAAGCCGTCGAAGAGTACAAGAAGGCCTTGGCACTCGATGCCGGGAACAGCCCGCTGTGGGGCGCCTACTCGTGGGCACTGTTCGAGCTGGGACGAAACGAGGATGCGATCCGGTCCGGGCAGGAGGCAGTTCGCCGTGATCCGCTGAATCCCTGGTCCTACACGACGATTGCCTGGGCCTATGGGCGGCTCGGGCGCCTGCGCGACGAAGAGGCCTGGTACCGCAAGGCAGTGGAAGCAGATCCCACGGCGGCGGGGGTCCACGCCTTGCATGCCAATTCGCTGCTGTCGCTCGATAGGCCGGCCGACGCGCTTAAGGAAATCGACCTCGAGCGCGATGACCAGTTCCGAACAATGGATCTGCCGCTCATATACGACGCGCTCGGGCGCACTGAAGAAGCGACGCGCGAGATCGCGATGTTCGAGCTCAAGTACGGCGACCGCGACGCAAGCTCGGTCGCCGAATTCTATGCCTGTCGCGGCGATGCCGACCATGCGGTGCTCTGGTTCGAGAAGGCCGTCGCGACCGACGGCCAGTTCGAAGATCTGCCGAACCGCGTCGGTTGCTTGAAGAAGGTCGAGAAGGACAAGCGCTTCCAGGCGATAGTCGCGCGAATGAAACGACCGCCGCACTGAGTCCGTGCGGCCGTCATTGGGACGCCGACTGCAAACGGCATAGCGCTCGCGGCGCCGGAACGAACGCGGAACTAGCGCCCTTTCGCGACCAGCTCGCTCAGGCGTGTGGCGAGCTCATCTGGCGTAAACGGCTTCGGCAGGAACGCGGCGCGATCGTCCGCGAAAAGCGACCGGTGCTTCGGGTCAGGGGCGAAACCGGACATGTAGAGAATCTTCAGTCCGGGACGCATCCCGGTCGCGCGAGCGCCGAGCTCGACGCCACTCATTCCTGGCATCACGACGTCGGTTAGCAGCACGTCGATCCGAAGCGCGGTGTCGGCCAAGAACAGCAACGCGTGCTCGGCGTCGCGGGCTGCAATGCCTTCATAGCCGCTCAGAGTCAGCGCCTGCAGGAGCATGCCGCGCAGGTCGTCGCGATCCTCGACGATTAGCACGGTCCCGCTGCCCGGCGCGACGGCGGTCGCGGCCGGCCGCTCGCGTTCCTCGACGCCGGTCGTCAGTCGTGGCAGGGCGATTCCGAACGTGCAGCCCGCGCCGGGACTCGTATCGAGACTGATCGTTCCGCCGGCCCCGGTGACGATCCCGTAGACAGTCGAGAGGCCGAGACCCGTACCGGCGCCCTCCTTCGTCGTGAAGAACGGCTCGAACGCGCGCGCCCGCGTGGCTTCATCCATCCCGATGCCGGTGTCGGCGACGATTAAGGAGACGCTGGAATCCGTACCGCGCTTGGTCTCGATCAGCAGCTGGCCGCCGTTCGGCATGGCGTCGCGGGCGTTGACGGCGAGGTTCATCAGCACCTGCTCGAGCTGCGAGCGGTCGGCCCAGACAGTCCCGGCGTCGTGCGCGAGAGTCAGGCGCAGCACGATGTCATCGCCGATCACGCGCTCGATCATCTGCGCGGTTTCCTGGACCACGACGTTGAGGTCCAGCACCTCGTTGCGACCGACCTGAGAGCGGCCGAACGTCAGGAGCTGTTTCGTCAGTGCAGCCGCGCGCTGACCAGCATTGATGATCCGCGCGAGGTCGGCGGAAACCGGGTGCCCGGGACCGAGCTTGCGTTGGGCGAGCGCCGCCTGGCCGAGCACGACGCCGATGATGTTGTTGAAGTCGTGCGCCACGCCGCCCGCGAGACGCCCGAGGGCCTCAACCTTCTGCGTGTGCCGCAGTTCGCGCTCGAGCTCCGTCTGTCGCAGGCGCAGGCGTTCCTCCTCGCGCTGGCGCGCGAAGAAGTCCGGAATCCGAAAATGAGCTGCGCGTGGTGCGATGTCCGGATGCGCCGCAACGTAGGCGGCAATCTGGTCCGAAATTCGCTCCGGCGGCGCCATGACGAAACGACAGGTCTCGTCACCCTTGGCGCGACACAGCAGCTCCGCCGCCACCAGCTTCGGACCGAAGCTCTCCTCGCACCATCCCGACGAGTAGCCGGCGTTCATGATGCACACGGGCACGTCGCTGTGCCGGTTGCTGCGCACCCACGCATCCGATTCGAACGAATACGGGTGGTCGTAGACGAGGCAAAAGTCGGCGTCCGGCGAAGGGCGCG
>Ga0335079_10003774_pt1 | contig 17450 bp, 13 predicted proteins | sample Lox_Sample_33_FD_206719 | JGI IMG/M metagenome (GOLD analysis project Ga0335079, IMG submission 206719) | Soil microbial communities from Loxahatchee National Wildlife Refuge, Florida, United States - Lox_Sample_3.3 | ecosystem: Environmental > Terrestrial > Soil > Wetlands | place: USA... | reverse complement strand
TCGAAACCGGAGGCCACGGCGACCGCACTTTCCGCGGCCAGGATTTGATCGTCGTTTCGCCCGGGGTACCGGTCGACGCGCCGCCGCTGGTGCAAGCGCGCTCTCTCGGCGAGACCGTAATCGGCGAAATCGAACTCGCCGCACAATTCCTTCCCGGACCACTCGTCGCTATTACCGGATCCAACGGCAAAACAACGACCACGACGCTAACCGGCGAGATTATGGCGGCTTCGGGATTCCCCACTCTGGTCGGCGGCAACATCGGCACTCCGGCAATCTCACTGGCTGAGCGCGCCAAGCCCGAGACGGTCATTGTTCTCGAAGTCTCGAGCTTCCAGCTCGAAACCATTCAAACCTTCCGCCCGAAAGTTGCCGTCGTCTTGAACGTCACGCCCGATCATCTCGACCGCCACCGGACGTTTAAAATCTATGCTGACGCCAAGGCGCGCATTTTCGAAAACCAGCAGGGAAGTGATTTCGCCGTTCTGAACGCCGATGATCCCACTTGCGTCGCCATGGCCCAACGCACACGCGCCCACGTCTTCTGGTTCAGCCGCCAAAAAGAGGTCGAGAAGGGAGCGTGGGTCCGCGATGGAAACATCGTCTTTCGCGATCAGAAAGGTCAGCAGGAAATCCTGCAAGTCTCCGACATCCCGCTCAAAGGCGCGCACAATCTCGAAAACGTTCTGGCCGCAGTCTGCGCCGGGATTCTGATGGGCTGCGCTCCCGAGAAAATTCGTGAGGCCGTTCAGAACTTCAAAGCCGTCGAGCACCGGCTCGAATTCGTCGCGACCATCAACGGCGTCGACTACTACAACGACTCGAAGGCCACTAACGTCGATGCCACGATCAAAGCGCTCGAATCGTTCCCGGCGAATATCCATTTGATTCTCGGTGGTAAGGACAAAGGCAGCGACTACAGCGTCCTCAACGACCTGCTGCGCAAGCGGGTAAAGCGCGTGTACACGATTGGCGCTGCCGCGGCCAAGATCGAATCGCAAATCGTCTCATCGAAAAACGGCGGCCCGGAACTCGTTCACGCCGAGACTCTGGAGAACGCCATCCGCAAAGCCCACGCCGTGGCCCGCCCCGGAGACATAGTCCTGCTGGCGCCAGCGTGCGCTAGCTTCGATCAATTCAAAAGCTACGAGCATCGAGGGAAGGTGTTCAAAGAAATTGTGCGGAGCCTCATGTAGAGCCTTCTCTACCACGGAGGCACGGAGCCACAGAGAAAATCCTTGAACTGTTCTTCTCCGTGACTCCGTGTCTCCGTGGTGAAAAAGCCTTGCCGCGTACCAAAACAAGCAATACCTCAAACTCCAACAATCAACAATCTCGCTCGCACTCCATGATGAAATGAATGTCCCATGGCGAAGCGCGTCAGTGTCGACCGATGGCTGTTTACCGTGACCATGCTGCTGGTTTTCCTCGGCCTGGTGATGGTGTTTTCCGCGTCCGCCGTGATGGCGCGCGAGCGCTTCGGCTCGGAATACGCGTTTCTGTCGAAGCAGCTCATCTGGGCCGTAGCCGGACTCGCCGCCATGGTCATCACCATGCGTGTCGACTACCGCCGTTACAAGCATCCGGCGCTGGTCTTCTCGCTGATGGGAGTGACCACGCTCCTGCTGATCTCAGTTTTCTTTCTCGACCGCTCGCACAACACGCACCGCTGGATCCATCTCGGAGGCTTCTCCTTCCAACCCTCCGAACTGGCCAAGCCGGTACTGATTCTGTTCCTCGCGTATTTCCTCGAGAGCCGCGGCAAGACGATGGACGATGTTCGTAACACGCTCGTCCCCGCGGCCACTCCCGTGCTCGTCTTTCTTGGCCTGATCGTCCTGCAGCCCGACCTCGGCACGGCCATCGCCTGCGCCGGGATCGCGGCCTGCATCCTCTACGTTGCGGGCATGCGCATGCGCTACTTCGGATACGCCTTCGCCGCCTCGCTCCTGCCACTCTATTTCCTGATCTTTCATGTTGCCTTCCGCCGCGATCGCATCCTGGCGTTTCTGAATCCGTACGCCGACCGCCAGAAGGCCGGATTCCACATCATCCAATCGTTAATTGCAGTCGGCACGGGTGGGATCACTGGTATGGGGTTGATGGAAGGGAAACAGAAGCTGTTCTACTTGCCAGAGCCACACACGGACTTCATCTTCGCGGTCACGGCAGAAGAGCTAGGCCTGGTCGGCGCGATATTCGTCGTCACACTGTTCGCGATCTTCCTCTGGCGCGGCATGCGCGCCTCCTGGCGTACTGAAGATCTCTTCGGACGCTACCTCGCCGTCGGCATCACCTGCATGGTCGTGCTGCAGGCCTTCATCAACATCAGCGTGGTTCTCGGTATGATGCCCACCAAAGGCATCCCGCTGCCGCTGGTGAGTTATGGAGGCTCGTCTCTGTTCGTCACGCTCGCTTGCGTGGGAGTGCTGCTGAACATCACGAAGCAGGCGGAGTGAAGTCGGGGCGCGCCAACGCCTTCGAAGGCTACTTCGCAGAGTCGATCGGTTTCATATGTCCTCGAATCCAGTCTAGGATTTTTGCAAACCGAAACTCGCGCCGCTCAAGCGAACCCTCGATGAACCGGTGGCCTTCATCCGCCGCGACTTCAAAATAGAAGCCGTTACGCCGCAGGAAAACGTCGGCCGCGGTGAAAGCGATTCTTTTATTTCCATCAAGGAAGCCGTGGTTCATGCCCAGCGACTCCATGAGCGCCGCAGCTTCTTCCTCCACGGAATCGTAATAGCCGGTTTGTGGACGGAAGACGGCCGCCTCAACCACTCCCGAGTCGCGTACGCCGTGCAGTCCACCGAACAGATCGATGAGGCGATGCTGCATGCGGTAGACTTCCGCCACGGTGAGGTACTCGCTCATCTACTTGGCCAAGCGCTCGAGCAATTCGCGATTGCGCGCCACGGACTGCTCGAAGGCGTCCATGACCTCGCGCCGAACCAGGTGCTGTGACGGGACGACATTCTGCAAGTAAAACCGCAGTGCCTCCTCCAACACATGCCGCTGTGTTTGCCCATTGCGTTCGGCGGTCTTCACCATTTCTTCATAGAGCGCAGCATCGATCTCCGGGGTGAATTTCTTAGTAGTGGCCATACGAACCTCAGTTACCATTATAGGCTCTAATCTTGATAAATCAAGATTATCCGGGGTTATCGTAGCTAATTGAAAACCGATGGTTTATAGTCACTCCATGCGAGCAATCCTGGCCGGAGGAGGCACCGGCGGACACGTTATTCCGGCGCTGGCCATCGCCAATCAGCTCAAAAAGGACTACAACGCCGAGTGCCTCTTTATTGGGACGGCCCGTGGCATCGAGAACCGACTCGTCCCCGCCGCCGGATTTCCGCTGCAACTCGTCCGGGTAGGCGCACTGAAAAATGTCAGCCTCACGACGCGCCTCAAAACCGCTTTCGATCTTCCCCGCGCCCTCTGGGACGCCAGCCGCATGCTCAACGAGTTCGCCCCTGACGTCGTCATCGGCGTCGGCGGATACGCTTCCGGCCCCGCCATGCTCTCCGCCGTCATCAAGCACATCCCCACGCTGGCCTTCGAACCAAACGTCGTTCCGGGATTCGCCAACCGCATGGTCGCGAAGTTCGTCTCGGGCGCAGCCGTGCACTTCGAAGAAACGGCCAAATACTTTCGCCACGGAGAAGTCACCGGGGTCCCGGTCCGCCAGGCGTTTTTCGAAATCTCGCCGAAGCGTGGAGGCACTCCGACTCTTCTGGTTTTCGGCGGCAGCCAGGGAGCGCGCGCCATCAACGAAGCCATGATCCGCTGCCTGCCCGTCCTCAAGCGCGAGGCCCCGGGCATTCACATCATTCATCAGACCGGCGATCGTGACTATAATGACGCGCTGGCGGCGTATCAGAAACTGACGGCAGCAGCGCCTGCGGCGGGTTTCACATTTGAAATCTTCAAGTTCATCGAAGACATGCCCGCAGCATTCGCGCGCGCGGACCTGGTCGTATGCCGCTCAGGAGCAAGCACGGTCGCGGAAATCGCCGCAGCAGGAAAACCGGCGGTCTTCGTTCCGTTCCCGCGCGCTGCGGACGATCATCAGCGAGTCAACGCCGAAGCGTTAGCGAAGCACGGAGCAGCAGTCGTAGTCGAAGAATCAAAGCTGGAAGGAGTCTGGCTCGCAGAAACCATCGCAACCTTGCTTCAAGATCAGCGGCGCCTACACCAGATGAGCCAGGCGGCACGAAATCTATCGCACCCAAACGCCGCGCGCGATATTGCAGCGATGGCAGCGAAAGTGGCGGGGATAGAAGAAAGCCAGTCACGGATTAACATGGATTCGCACGGGATGATTCATTAGGTTTTTTTGATTATTTGATTTGTCCGTGCAGATCCGCGTAAATCCGTGGCCAAGAAGTTGACTTTATGTTCGCCAAGATTCAGCGCATCCATTTCGTAGGCATCGGCGGCATCGGCATGAGCGGTATCGCCGAGGTGCTGCTCAACCTCGGGTACAAGGTTTCAGGCTCCGACTTGAAGACCTCCGCCGTGACGCAACGTCTCGCCTCACTCGGCGCGACTACGTTCGAAGGTCATCGCGCCGAAAACATCGTGGGAGCCGAAGTCGTCGTCACCAGTTCTGCTATCGCCACGGAGAATCCCGAAGTCACCGAAGCCCACAAGTTGCATATCCCGGTCATTCAGCGCGCCGAGATGCTCGCCGAACTCATGCGCCTGAAATACGGCATTGCCATCGCGGGTATGCACGGCAAGACCACCACCACGTCGATGGTGGCCGCTGTCCTCGCCGCTGGAGGCCTCGATCCCACCGTCGTCGTCGGAGGCCGCGTTGACGCCATGGGCTCGAATGCTCGCCTCGGCAAATCGCAGTACTTGGTCGCCGAAGCCGATGAGAGCGACCGCAGCTTTCTCAAACTCACGCCGATTCTCTCTGTCGTCACCAATATCGACCGCGAGCACATGGACACCTACCGCAACATGCGCGACGTGAAAGAGACTTTTCTCGATTTCATGGACCGCGTCCCGTTCTACGGGATGATCGTTGCGTGCAATGACGACCCGCTGCTGCGCCGACTGTTGCCCGAAGCGAAGCGCAGGGTTGTCACCTATGGCACCAAGCGAGGTTCCGATTTCCTGATCAAAGTGTCGGGACCGGAGAAGGAACAGAAAAGGGTTGCCCCACCCTTGTCGCGTTCTGTGCGACAGGGTGGGGATTCTGATCCCCAGCCCCCCCTCAGTAATTTCTCGGTTCGGTACCGCGACCAGAATCTCGGTGAATTCACGCTTCACGTCCCCGGCGTCCACAACGTCCTGAACGCCACCGCCGCAATCGCCGTGGGCATCGGCCTCGACGTGAGCGTCGACGCGATCCGCCAGGCTCTCGATCAATTCCGCGGTGTCGACCGCCGCTTCCAGCTTCGCGGGCGCGCCTCCGGCATCAGTGTCATTGACGACTACGGCCACCATCCCACCGAAATCAAAGCCACGCTCTCCGCCGCGCGCCAGTGCGGATTCCGTCAAATTCACGTCATTTTCCAGCCGCACCGCTACACCCGCACCCGCGACCTCATCGGCGAATTCACCAGCGCATTCGCTGACGCCGACTCGCTCATCGTGCTCGATATCTACGCGGCAAGTGAGAAGCCGATCGAAGGCATCAGCGGACAGGCGCTCGCCGACGAGATTCGAGAAAAGAGCGGAATGAATGTGCAGTACGCCGCAAGCTTTGCCGATGCCGTAACGGCCGCCGCAGACGCCGCCCGAGACGGCGACATGATCCTGACTCTCGGCGCCGGCAGCGTTTCCCAACTCGGCCCCATGATCCTCGATAGGCTCACTGCACGAAGTCAGTGAATCCGGTTGACTCGTTCTTTCTTTGAAAGGACGCCGCTTCAAGCCGCGCGTGGAGTGGCTGCTAAGGATGTAGTGCAGCCACTGGTGCCAGGTGCTCTAAGACGTCGGGAGCGCTCTCACTCAGTCCGGCTTCTTGGTAGGATTCGCTGAACTCGCCTCCGCAGTCTTCGCCACCGACCCAAACTCCGGTCCCAGCTTCCCAATCGCAGCGCGCAAGTCTTTCATCTCATACGCCACCTGATAAAACGCGACGTTGCCTCGCGCGTCGATTAGCACGCCCAGCGGAATGGGGTTTCTCTGGAACGCCGCACCCATCGATCCATCAAGGTCATGATAATTCGGCCAAGGAAGATTCTCCTTGGCGATGAACTTGTCCGCCGCGTCCGGGTTCTGGTCGTTATCGATCCCTACCCAAGTCAGGCCCAGCGGAGAAGTTTCCTGATACAGCTTTAGCAGATCGGGCACCAGTCCCTTGCACGGACCGCACCAGGTTGCCCAAAAATCGAGGAACACTGGCTTGCCGCGCAGGCTGCTCAACTCGCTGAGCTTTCCATCCGCCGATTTGAAATGCAACTCCGGCGCAGGTCTGCCAATCATCGCGCTGCGGGCTCCCGGAAAAAACGGGTTGGGCAATTCCTCCACCAATCGCGCGTCTGCCGGCGCGTTCAGAGTGAAGGTGCTCGCGGATTCCTGCTTGTCCAACTCCACCACTGGATAGATCGTCGTCGTTTCTGTCGTTCTGGGAGGCATGCCATTCACGGGCACATCCGACAAAGGTGTGGCTCGCTCCAGTTTCTTCACGAGAATTTTGCGGGATTTGTCGATCCACAGAGTCCACTCCCGGGCGGAATTCGGCCGCCGAACCCTGAAGTCATCCATCACGTCGGCGGCTCGAATTACGTAGCAATCCGCGTTCTTTCCTGCAATCACGACGTTCTCATCGGGCAGGAAAGTAGCGGACTTCAATGCTTCCGCGAGGTGCGAAAGGTTCCCAACCATCGCTTTTGCATTGAGCGCAGCCACTTCGTCCTGAGGACGAATGCGCCTCTTCGCGGCGTCATCGCTCGAAACGGGCCGTTGCGTATAGGCCTTTTGGTCGGGTAGGTATTCCCACTCACTCGTGCCATCCGAAATCAGGACCGCGTTGCCCCCGAAGTATCGTCCCTCGTAGCGGTAATGTCCGCCCGGGATAACAATTGCCGTCATGAACGATTTCTGCCAATCGCGCGATAGCTCACTGCTCGAAGAGCGCTCTTCGACGGCATCGACGTGATACGACTTGGCATTGGCGTAGCGCTGGCTGACCTCTTGGACCAAGTCCAGAGCTTTCTGAGGCGGAGCCGCCTGCGCCAGAACCGCGAGGAGTAGGACCGTGGGAAAGGACATAAGCATCACCTCCGCCGTCGTCTCTCTGAAGATCGAATTCTACCCAGAATTCTTGCAACGTTTTCGGCTAGTTTCACCCCCCAGCCCAGCCGTCGGCAAGATCGCAGGCGATTCGCCTCGCCGCCTGGTGATAACATTTCGGCAACCCGGGTTCGTGGAGGACCAAATGTCCAACTTCACCAGACGTGAGTTCCTAAAAGGCGGCCTGGCCGCCGGAGCGCTCGCCGTTACCGGAACCCTCCCGCTGTTTGCGGAGCGCCAGACGGCGACCGACTTCGTGACGCTGGGAAGGTCTGGCGTGAAGGTGACCCGCCTCGCTTTCGGCACCGGCAGCTTCAGCGGCGAGGTGCAGCGCGCTCTCGGGCAAGACGGGTTTACCCGCCTTGTGCGCTACGCATACGATCACGGCATCCGCTTCTTCGAGACCGCCGAATCCTACGGAGAGATGCACAGGATGCTCGGCATCGCTCTGGAAGGAATTCCGCGCGACACCTATCAGGTGATGTCAAAGGTCACCACCCGCGATGGCGTGGACCCGCAACAGAAATTTGACGAGTTGCGCAAGCTCGCCAATACCGAGTACTTCGACATCATGCTGCTGCATTGGCAACACAGCGGCACTTGGCCCAGCGACACTCTCCGCTGGCAGGACGCGATTCTCGAGGCTCAGTCGAAAAAGGTGGTCGTGAGTCACGGCGCGTCCGTTCATGGACTGCCCGCTCTACGTAAGGTCCCCGGGAATAAGTGGCTTGACGTGGCCATGATCCGGATGAATCACAAAGGCCGAAGCATGGACGCCGAAGACTACGCCACACAAGGCTTAGGGAACGTTCCGGAAGTCGTTGGGCACGTCAAGGAAGTTCGCAAAGAAGGGATGGGCGTCATCTCCATGAAGCTCATCGGCGAGGGCACCTTCAACCGCCAAGATCGGCAAAAAGCCATGAGGTTCGCCTTCCGAAATGCTGGTGTCGACTGCGTGACCGTCGGCTATAAGAACACCGCTGAGATCGATGAGGCCATCGAGAACGTGAATATGGCGTTGGCGTAGGCGAGAGCCAGGACCTGATCACAGGTAATCCGGCTGGCCTCTTCATCCACGTTCCTCTCGGGGAACTTTCGTGCCCCTGTCCCCGTATCTACTCTTGCTAACCGTTTTGGATGGCGCCCGTCTATCTGGCATAAGGGGTTAAGGTAATGAAAACACAAGCATGGGGATGGTTGGCGGCGGGGGTCGTAGCAGCGGCGCTGAACGTCAGCTATCATCAAGGCGGAATGCCTTGGGCACATGAAATTGCCGACCGGGTCGGCCACAATGTCGAGGCCGTGGTCGCGCTGGCCAGTGGGAACGCCGACCAGTTCCTCACCGAAGCGCAGGTCGTGAAAGCCCAGAATGAGATTTCGTCTTGCCGTCTGCAAGAGGCGATGGCTCGGGTTCAGAGCCGCATTGAGCGCTCCGACGAACGCTTTGAGATCATGTCGGCCCACGAGCAGGAGCGATGGTCTCGACTCGAAGCCAACCGTGACCGTATCGAGGCCCGTGTTGCCAGCATTCGCATCCCAGCCATTGCGGTCAATCCGGTGGTAGTTCCAACGCCACGAATCAATGTTTGCCCACGCATCCACGTGAATGTTCCGCGGATGCCGATGATCAAAGTCCCCGTGGCCCCGGTCGTTCACATCGACGTTCCGGGTTCAGGCACAGTCTAAGTTTCCCTTCTCTAAAGCAGCCTCCTTGATGGGCGCGGAAAACCAGCCGCGCCCATGTTTTGTGGCCCTGTGTAACCCTTTGCCCTCCGTGGTGAAGTGATCTTTAGTTCCGATCGTGTCCACGTACCCAACCCGGTTCCCGCCTGTGCAAATCCCGTAATTTTCCATCTATCTCAATCCGCAGAATGCAGTTATAGTGAAAAAGCTCAGCGATTCCAGGCGACAACGATCTGAACTGATGGCGCGGAAAAGCGGTCCCACCATCTTGGAGGAGGAGTTGTATCCAGCCGGCGCGGAGCGTCCCCGTCACGAACGCCCGCCCGCCGAGCTCGATGACGCTCGCCTGGTCGACCTCGACGTCAACGAGGAATCGCCCTTCCTGCGCGGACAAAAACGGGTCTCCGCCCGCCGCGGTTCGCTCCCGAAAAAAACCATCAACGGCCTGCTGTGGGCCTCGATTGCATTAGGCATTTTGGGTGTGGCGGCGATCGCCTCCCTCGCTCTCTACAACTACGGCGAACATTCCTGGCGTTTCCGCGTCGACTCGAGCGACAACATTGAAGTTACCGGCATGCAGAACGTCACCAAGGCCCAGATTATGGAGGTCATGGGCGCCGACATCGGGCGCAACATCTTCTTCGTCCCGCTCAGCCAGCAGAAAACGCAGCTCGAACAGATTCCCTGGGTCGAGTCCGCCAGCGTGATGCGCTTCGTCCCCAACCGCCTCAAAGTCGAAATTCACGAGCGCACTCCGGTTGCGTTCGCCCGCGTCGGCCCGCGCATCTTCCTCATTGATGCCGGTGGCACGCTGATGGAATTGCCGCAGAAGCACAAGTATTCCTTTCCCGTCATCCTCGGGATGTATCCCGGCGAGCCGCTTTCCACGCGCATCCCGCGCATGAAGGCATACAACGAACTCGTAGGGGAACTTGACTCCAACGGCGCACGATATTCGCAGGATCTAAGCGAGGTGGACCTCACCGATCTCGAGAATCTCAAAGTCCGCGTCAACGACCCCGCCGGAGATGTTCTCGTCGAACTGGGCTCCTCCGAATATCTGAAGCGCTACACGACCTATGTCAGCCACGTGAAGGAGTGGCGCCAGCAATTCCAGAAGCTCGAGTCGGTCAACCTGCGTTACGACAACCAGGTCATCGTCAACCCCGACATGGAAGGCAAGCCGAAGCAGGCCGCGCTCAGCGCCTCCGCAGCGAAGGCTGCGGCCGCGGCCGGCGTGAAACCGGCAGCGCTGATTACGCGCATCGATCCGAAAGATCGAAGCGTCCCAAAGCCAGCCTTTCAACTCAGCGACAAGAAACTCGAACCAAAGTCAGCGGTCAGGAAGCCTGCGCCGAAGTCGAAGCTAAAGAAGCCGGTAGCAAAAACGCCACCCGCTGCGAAAAAGAAAATCGCCCAAAGCGGTGTCGGCGTCGCGCCGCCTGTCCGGCGGCCCGTGGCGAACGCGTCGTCGAAGCCGGCGACGAAGAAGCCGCCGCAATCAGTCGCGACGAACGCACCGCCGAAGCCGAGTGCAGCCGTTGCCAAACCGTCAGCAGGATCGAACGAATGAACGTGTTTCAGGAACACGATTTGAAGAGTTTTGAAAGGGCGCGGCTTCACGCCGTGCCGCCACATCGCAAAGAAACGGCAGCTTTAGCAGCCAAGGGGCGATACGCGACTTCATAATTATGGGGAACCAGCAGGCAAGTTTCATCACCGCAATTGATGTGGGCAGCGCCAAGACCTGTGCGCTCATGGCCGAGCTAACCGAGACCGGCCTCCGCTACCGCGGGCACGGCGAGGCAGAGTCTCGAGGCTCGCGCAAAGGCGTCATCGTCGAACTCGACAAAGCTGTCGCCTCGATTCAGAAAGCCGTTGAAGGCGCCGAAGATGTTGCCGGAGCTTCTGTCGAGCACGCCATCCTCGGGATCGGCGGAGCCCACGTCCGCGGCGTCAACACCCATGGCGGCATCAGCCTGGGCACACGCCCGCGCGAAATCGGACGCGATGAAATCAAGCAGGCGGTCGAACGCGCCCGCGCCATCCCGCTGCCCGCCGATCGTGAAATTCTCCATCTCCTTCCGCAGGAATTCATCCTCGACGACCAATCTGGCGTCCACGATCCTCTCGGCATGATGGCCGCTCGCCTCGAAGTCCGCGTCCATATGGTGACGGCAGCGACCAGTGCCACCCAAAACGTCATCACCGCCGTCAACAAAGCCGGAGTCCACGTCGACGACACGGTTTACGAACCGCTCGCCGCCGCCGATTCCGTTCTTCGTTCCGACGAGCGCGAACTTGGTGTCTGCCTCGCCGACATCGGCGCAGGCTCGACCGAACTCATCGTCTTCCAGCAAGGCGCAGTCGCCTGGACAGGAGTGATCCCCGTCGGCGGCGATCACTTCACCAGCGACTTGTCGGTCGGCCTCTGCACCGCACTCGCCGAAGCCGAAAAAATCAAGAAGGTCTACGGCAGCGCGGTCGTCACCCTGATTCCCGAAGGCAACGAAGTCGAGGTTCCCTCAGTGGGAGATCGCCCCTCTCGGCTCATGCCGCAACGCCTGGTAGCCGAAATCCTTGAGCCCCGCGCCCGCGAGCTTTTCGAAATGATGCGCGACAGCCTTCGGCAAAGCGGTATGTACGACGTCTGCATCGCCGGCGTCGTCCTGACCGGCGGCGCCAGCCGTTTGCCGGGAATCTTCGACGTAGCCGAATCGATGTTGCGACGCTCTGTCCGCCTCTCATGGCCGGCGCCGCTAGCCAAGATGCCGTCAAGTCTCTCGGAACCAGAATTCGCGACCGTGCTCGGCATGGTCAACTACGGCCACCGCGCCCGCGTCGCCCGCGGCCTGCAAGAAGACCGCTGGGGCACAAGATTGAAAGCGATGTTGGTAGGAAAAGGAGCGTGAGAGCAGGGATCAGGGGCCAGGGGTCAGGGGCTAGGGATTAGAGACTAGTGAAAACCCGCGGTCCGAGGAGTTTTAAAGGGCGCGGCTTCAAGCCGCGCCGCATGAAGAAGAGGAAAGAAGCGGCTTCAGCCGCGGAGTGCGGGACGCGAAAGGAAATAGGGGACAAATATGGAGGCCGGAGGATCAGGTTTTACTGACCTCTGGCCCCTAACCCCTAGCCCCTTCTCAACCCGAGCACGCAAGCAAGCAGCAAGAGAATCTGACCAGCACCAAACAGGAGTAAAGCAAAATGAGCGACATTCGCATCAGCTTCAACGAGGAAGCCCGCAACGACGCCAAAATCAAAGTCATCGGAGTCGGTGGAGGCGGCGGCAACGCCGTCAACCGCATGATCGAGTCAGGCCTCGAAGGCATCGAATTCATCGTTGCCAACACTGACCTGCAGGCTCTGCGGATGTCGCACGCTCCCGTGAAGCTGCAGCTTGGCGTGAAACTTACCAACGGCCTGGGCGCGGGCGCGAATCCCGAGGTCGGCCGCAAGGCCGCCCTCGAAGACTCCGACAAAATCATCGAAGCGCTCGAAGGGGCGGACATGGTCTTCGTCACCACCGGACTCGGTGGAGGCACCGGCACCGGCGCCGCTCCCATCATCGCCTCGCTCGCCAGCGAAATGGGTGCGCTCACGGTCGCGGTCGTGACCAAGCCGTTTTCCTTCGAAGGCAAACGCCGCATGCAGCAAGCCGAGCGCGGCATCTCTGAGCTGATGGAATCGGTCGACACCACGATCGTCATCCCTAACGAGAAGCTGCTCGCCGTCGCCGAAGACGCGGGCTTCTTCGAATCCTTCCGCATCGCCGACGACATTCTTCGCCAGGGCGTGCAGGGCATCTCCGACATCATCACGATCCCTGGAATCATCAACCGGGATTTCGCGGACGTGAAGACCATCATGGCCAGCATGGGATATGCCGTCATGGGCACGGCCTCGGCCTCCGGCGCCAAGCGCACCATGGAAGCCGCACAAAAAGCGATCGCGTCGCCTCTGCTCGAAGCCGGCGCCATCGACGGAGCCCGCGGCATCCTGATCAACATCACCGGATCGTCCTCGCTCAAGCTCGCCGAAGTGCAGCAGGCCTGCACCATCATCCAGAGCGCCGCGCACGAAGACGCCAACATCATCTTCGGCGCTGTGATGGACGAAAAGATGAAAGACGCGGTGAAGATCACCGTCATCGCCACTGGATTCCGTGAAGCTCCGACCGCGCGCCATCGCCAGCCGCAAGTGCGCACGTCATTTTCCGCCGCCCACGCGGCCGCGCTTGAAGAGCCGATGGATTTTCCCGAGTCGCTGACTCACAGGGATCAGGACGGTCACGACTCGATTCCCGAGCCGCCCAAACACATCATGTCCAACCCGGAAACGCCGGAGCACGATCCATTCTTCGATGACCGTCCCGTCTCGGACGAGCCAGCTCCAGTCGCGATGGGACAGGCCGCGGAGCCGACTTCGCTCGACTCCATGCGCACCAGTGTTCTAAACAACATGTCGGGCAACTTCGAGCAGGACGACCTCGACGTCCCGGCATTCCTCCGCAAGCGCAACGATGTGATGTAGAAACTCATTCACCACGGTGGCACGGAGAAAACAAGGATCGTTCTCAGTGGCTCCGTGACTCCGTGGTGAAAACAATTTCACACTACCCCGTGCCTTTCCAGTAACCGGGTAACCCATTACCGAAAGGTCGTCAACCGCGGTAATCTCGGCTATGTCTCTGGTTCGGAGTAAGTTAGATCAGAAACACAATTTTGGTGAATCTGAGATTTTGAGTTGTGGAAAAGTGGTAAGTCTCGTACTATCAGCGCAGTCGCACGGACGGGTGGGGTTACCGCCCGCTGGCCCCCTGCGTGCACCCAAGTATTTATCCTCGGGGAGTGAAATCAGGAAGATGTCGAGAACGAGTCTACTTCGTCTTGTCTTTGCTGTCTGCGCATGTCTGCCGCTGGCGGGCGTGAGCTGGGCTGCGCATATCAACACGCACACGACTGCGAAATCGAAGTCAACCCAGAAGATCAGCGAGACCGCGCACACGCGCCGCCGCTACCACCATCTGGCGCACAGCCGCACAACGGCATCGCACGTCACTCGCGTGTCTGCCACCACCCGGCGCCGCCATTATTACGAGCGTTTCCACATGAGCTCGTTCGCAGAAGACATCGGGACCGGTGACATCACTGCAGGCGAAGACCCCGTCGTGCGCAAGGCTGCCATTGACGCGCTCGGCAACATGAATGGCACGGTCGTTGCCATTGAGCCCACCAGCGGCCGCATTCTCGCCATGGTGAATCAGAAGCTGGCTCTGTCGAGCGGCGCGCAGCCCTGTTCCACCATCAAGCTTTCGGTCGCACTCGCGGCTCTGAACGAGGGCCTCATCTCCAAAGAGACTCCGGTCGCCCTCGGGGCGCATTACCGCATGAATCTCACCACCGCGCTGGCGCACTCGAACAATGCTTACTTTGAAGCGCTCGGCCGCAAACTCGGTTTCGAAAAAGTCGCCTACTACGCGCATGAATACGGCCTGGGCGAACTCGCTGGATACGACATCTCCGGCGAGCAACTCGGCGAATATCCCGACGAAGCGATCCCGGCCCGGCTCGGCGGCGTTGGCAAGATGTGCTCCTTCGGCGAAGGCATTTCGATGACTCCGCTGCAACTTGGAGCCATGGTCTCTGCCATCGCCAATGGTGGAACTCTTTACTACCTGCAGCATCCCACGACGCCTGAGCAGGTTGCTGATTTCGAGCCCCGCGTGAAGCGCCAGCTCGATATCGCCCCGCTTATCCCCGAGCTCAATGACGGCATGGCCGGCGCAGTGCAGTACGGCACGGCGCGCAGCCTTCGCCTCAACTTCAACGAAGAAGAAATTCTCGGCAAGACCGGCACCTGCTCGCACCAAGGAACCCGCTACGGCTGGTTCGCCTCCTACGCCAACACCAGCGCCGGGCGCGTCGTCGTTGTGATCTTCCTGCAAGGGGGCCGTCCAACGTTCGGTCCGAAGGCTGCCGAAATCGCCGGACGGATGTACCGCAACATGTACGATCACAACTTCTTCGTCGCCACACACGGCCTGCCGTCGCCCTCGGCATCGGCCAGTCCGGTCGGCACGAACCCGTAACTGATTCCTTAAACTTTTCTCAGGCCAGGCGCAGCTTCGGCTGCGTCTTCGTTTTGTATTGCATACCGTCTAGGGCCTGCGCACATTCTTAGAAGCTTAAGCAAGACATTCCCGACATTTGCCGATGTTTACTGTGAAGTGATGACTCTGGGTGCGGTGTTACCCGGAAAATGCATCTCCCACCATGATTCAGGGAACGTCTGACTACCGGCTCGCCGCGCTTTCGCTTGCGCTCGCCCTGCTGCGCATCTACGCGGTCCTCGAAGTCGCCAGCTACCTAAGAAGGAAAAAGGGCTGCCGGCATTTTCCATGGTTGTTCTCCGGAGCGGTATTCAGCGGAGCCACGGCTCTTGCCATGCATTTTCCCGACATGCTCCTGTCGCCGGGGTTGCTCGGCGTCGCCGGTCTCGCGTGGTTATTGGCGCTGCTGATTTCCATCGTTCAATCTCTCATCGTCCTGATGATCATCAGCCGCAAAGAACTTACGGTTGGCAGCTGCGCAGCGTGGAGCCTCGTTGTGGGGAGCTCACGGTGTGCCATGCACTACGTTCTGCTGACATCCACCGCGACCATCGCGCAGTACAACTGGAACCTGGTTGCCTTCTCATTTCTGGTAGCCATCGGCCTCGCGTTCGCCACGTTGCGCCTTGGCATTTCGGTGCGCGAGGAACGGTTCGCCAGTCCGCGAAAACTGATCAACGCTCTTATTTTGGCCGTGGCGATTTCGCTGACACACACTGAAGAGTGGGCGGTTGTCTCCTCCAGGCTTGACCGCGTTTCCAGTTACAGCCCGGAATCATGGGGCATCGTCATCGCGGCTGTCACGATTCTCCTGCTCATGCTCTTGCTCACGGCCGGCGCCATCGCCGATCGCACGCGCATGCAGCGCGATCTCTACCAGCTCGCCGCGCGGACCGAATCCCGCTTCCAGACCCTGGCCGAGGCCATTCCGCAAGTTGTCTGGATCGCCGACGCCACCGGCAAAACGACCTATATCAACAGTCACTGGTACAAAATCACCGGAACGCCGGAAGGCGCTGGACTCGGCCTCAACTGGGCCGAATGCATTCATCCGGATGATCGCGCGCCCTGCCATCAAAAGTGGCTCATCTCCATGCGCACCGGAGAAGACTTTGAATTCGAATACCGCCTGCACGATGCCGCTACCGGATACCGCTGGTTCCTCGACCGCGCAATCCCGCACCGCGACGACCAAGGCGTCATCCAGGAGTGGTTCGGGACCTGCACCGATATTGATGATCAGATACGCCATCAACAGAATCTCGAGGAAGCGATTCGAGAGCGCACGGTCGCTCTCATGGAAGCGAATGCGCACCTCGAGAACGAAATGCGCGAACGGACCGCGGCCCAGGCCGAACTGAATCGGCAGAACGAACGTATGGTGCGCGAACTCACCAAGCGCACAAACCGCGTCACCACGTTGGCCAAGATGGCTGAATTGCTGCAGAGTTGCGTCGATCTCCAGGACGCTTTTTCCGTCATTGCCGGCATGGCCCCGAAAGTCTTCCCGGAATTTCGCGGCGCCGTGCTGCTGTTCAACTCTGGCCGCATTGTTCTCGAAGTTGCCGCATCCTGGAATGATTGCGAATTGCCGGCTCCTGTCTTCGGTCCGCAGGATTGCTGGGCCATCCGCACCGGGCACATGCACCTCGTCCGAGTCGGAGATCACACTGCCGAATGCCGCCACGCCGGATCTCTTCCCAACTCCTACGTCTGCATTCCTCTCATGTCTCAGGGTGAAGCGATCGGTATTCTGCACTTCCAATGCATCAGCACGGCCGACTTCACTGAAGCGGAACTGATGCTTTTCACCACCTTTGCCGAGCAGGTGGGTCTGTCGATCTCCAATCTGCGTCTCCGCGAGGCGCTGCGCAATCAGTCCATCCGCGACCCACTCACCGGCCTTTTCAACCGACGCTATCTGGAAGAAATGATGGAACGCGAAACCCGCCGCGCGGTCCGCGCTGAACATGGCCTCGGCGTCCTCATGCTCGACCTCGACCACTTCAAGAACTTCAACGATACCTATGGACACGATGCCGGCGACACCGTCCTTCGTGAGACCGCATCGTTCCTTGTGAAAAGCGTTCGAGCTGAAGACATCGTCTGCCGCTTCGGCGGCGAAGAGTTCGTTATCATCCTCCCGATGGCCGATCTTAAGGCCACGCATGCCCGCGCCGACCGCATTCGCTCAAAACTCCGCGAACTCACCGTTTTGCATCAGGGGCAATCTGTAGGAACCGTCTCCGTCTCTGTCGGTGTTGCGGCCCTGCCCGATCACGGCACAGCAGCAAAGACGCTTCTCGAGACCGCCGATGCTGCCCTCTACCGCGCTAAGCATGAAGGTCGCGACCGAGTGGTCGTTGCGGACCCTCCAGCAGCGCCTGATTCCCACTTCAACGCACTC
>Ga0335079_10003772_pt1 | contig 17454 bp, 18 predicted proteins | sample Lox_Sample_33_FD_206719 | JGI IMG/M metagenome (GOLD analysis project Ga0335079, IMG submission 206719) | Soil microbial communities from Loxahatchee National Wildlife Refuge, Florida, United States - Lox_Sample_3.3 | ecosystem: Environmental > Terrestrial > Soil > Wetlands | place: USA... | reverse complement strand
AGTGGCCCGGCCGCCCAGGAACGGGCGCGATTCGAACAGTTCCACGTCGAATCCGGCGCCGCCCAAGGCCGCCGCCGCAGCCATTCCGGCCAAGCCCCCGCCCGCGATTAGAACTTTCGGCATCTCACGCCAGTATGCCGCATGCTCTTATGGCTGGCTACCCACAATCGCGTCCAGGGTGGTCTGCGCGATCGGATGATAGCCTGGGCGCGCTCGCGCATAGATGCGCCGCGCGCGTTCCTGCCCCTCCGGGGTCTTCATCAATTCCGAGTACAGCGGCTTCACGAACTTGCGCCGCCCGACCGTCATCAGGAATTCTTCCATCCGCGGAAACGCCGGCTCATACACGCCGCGCACCGCCATCAACAGCCACTGGAACAGGATTTCCGAGTTGCGTGACTCGGTTAAGTGAAATTCACGGTCCAGGCGCGCCATATCGGGCATTTGTAATGTCCGTAGAAAATGCAGCCAAAGCTGCGTACTCCACGTGTTCGTTTGGATCGAGCCGCCTTGTTCCCAGCAGACAGATTGCTCTTCGACCTTCCGAAACGCATCCGACTCCGGCTCGGCCGCTCCCGCCGGAACTCCCGGTCTAAAGATCCATTCTTCAAGCGGCACCCGCGTTGGCAGTTCACGGCGCAGGTACTCCAGAAAGTCCGATGTCGTGATGCTCTGAAAGGCGAAGTGATCGAAGTACCCACGCAGAAACGCATCAAAGCGGTTCCGCCCCACCTCGCGCTCGATTGTGCGCAGCAGCAATGCGCCCTTTTCGTACGGAACCAACGTGCAGCCATCATCGGGATCGCGCCCCCGCAGTTCGAGGTGCAGCACGCGGTCCGATTCCGGAAGCGAACTCATTTCCCGGTCCAATTCCCGCCGCCCCAACACCGCTTCCATTTCTTCCCGCTCCCGGCCGTACACTTTCTCCAGGATCCGCCGCTCCAGGTAAACCGTAAATCCTTCGTTCAGCCAAAAATCGCTCCACGTGGCATTGGTCACCAGGTTTCCCGACCACGAATGCGCCAGCTCGTGCGCCACCAGCGCCACCAGGCTTTTGTCACCCGCCAGAATCGTCGGCGTGGCAAACGTGAGGCACGGGTTTTCCATTCCTCCGAACGGAAAGCTCGGCGGAAGCACCAGTAAATCGTACCGGCCCCAGCGATATGGTCCGTACATTTCCTCTACCGCGCGAATCATCGCTTCGGTGTCCGCGAACTCGCGCGCGGCGACGTCGATCAGAGCAGGTTCGGCAAACACACCGGCGCGCTCGCCCAGGGTCCTGAATTCCAGCGCCCCCGCCGCCATCGCGATTAGATACGAGGGCACCGGCCGCTCCATTCGGAAATGTTCGCCGGCCCGCTCCGCCGCCATTACCGCGTACAAACCCGGCGGCGTCCTTACCCGCCCACGGAACGTGACGCGAACCGCCGGCGTGTCCTGCAGCGGAATCCAGCTTCGAGCATGAATCGCTTGCGACTGCGTATACAGGAACGGGTGCTGCTTGCCTGCAGTCTGCGGCGCATCCAACCATTGAAGGCCGGAAGCGCCCGGAGAGGTCGAGTAATGAACCCGCACCCACGAACATCCTTTGTCGAGCCCGATTTTTAGTGGGGTCCCGAGAATCGGGTCGCGTGCTCCCAACTCAAAGCCGGCCGCGTTCTCCACCGAGTGGATCACCAGGTCGCGCGTGTCCAGTGCCAGTTCCGGCTGGTCCGTCGCGTCGAAGTGCAGCGTCACCACCCCGTCCAATATCTTTCGATCGAACCGCAGGTCGAACTCCAATTCGAGATGCCGGACCCGAATCAAATCCGGCCGTGCGCAAGAGTGGACATCCATAGCTTCCATGGTAGAATCAATGCTTCCCTCCTCCTAGTTCAAAGAATCAAGGATTTCGCGAAGCGGTAGCACAATAGTATGCAGAATCAGGGATCGAAACGAATCCTGGCGGTAGTCAGTGATCTGTTCTTCTCGGTGAAGCTCTCGGAAGCGGCTAAACGGGCCAGTCTCGCGTTGGAATTTGTCAAGGACGCCAAGCAGGTCATCGAGAAAGCGCACCACGAAAAACCGGCCCTCATCATCTTCGACCTCAACTTCGATGGCGTCGAGCCGCTAAAGCTGATCACGAAGCTGAAGGGCTCACCCGACACCAAGGGCATCAATCTGATCGGATATCTTTCCCATGTTCAGGCCGAACTGAAGCAAGACGCTCAGGGAGCCGGCTGCGATATGGTGATGGCTCGATCCGCTTTCTCGCAGAATCTTCCTCAGATTTTCAAGCGCTATTCCGGAATTGGGTAAGTCACTCCGTCGCGGTCGTGAATCGCGCCAGGGCTTCGGCTTTGTCCTGCGCCGCGCCGCTGTCGATGGATTGCGCTCCCAGTGCCATCGCTTCTTCAAACGACGAGGCTCGGCCTGCGGCAACAAACCCGGCACTCGCGTTCACCAGCACGATGTCCCTCGCGGGTCCGGGCTGACCTCCGAGTACCTCCCGCGCGATCCCCAGATTCCGCGCCTTCTCTCCGCCGTGCAGCATTTTCGCAGTCGTTACCGCAACGCCGAAATCTTCCGGACACACCGTCTGTCGCTTGACTTCGCCGCCCCGAATCTCGAAGACCAGGCTCGGCCCCGTCGTGGTGATTTCATCCAGCCCGTCCGAGCCGTGAACCACGAAGCCGTGTTCGATCCCCAGTGCCGCGAGCGCTCCTGCCATCAACTCCGCCGCGCGCTCCGACGGCGCTCCGCAAACTTGCGCGTTCGCGCCCGCCGGATTCGTCAGCGGCCCAAGTAAATTGAACACCGTCCGCATCTTCAAATCCACCCGCACCGGATGCGCGTGTTTCATGGCGGTATGCACGGCCGGCGCAAAGAAGAAGCCGATTCCGATTTCGCGAATCGCCCGCGCTGCCTCCTCCGCCGCAACCGCCACATGGATTCCCATCGATTCGAGCAGATCCGCGCTTCCGCACTTGCTCGAAATCGACCGGTTGCCGTGCTTCGCAACCCGCACTCCCGCACCCGCCACTACGAACGCCGCTATCGTCGAAATATTGAAAGTCCCGGAGGCGTCGCCGCCAGTCCCGCACGTATCGAGCAGCCGCTCACCATGCAGCTCGAGTTTCACCGGCGTCGCCATACGCCGCATCGCACGCGCAAACCCCACCAGCTCGTCGACGGTCTCCCCCTTCATTCGAAGCGCAACCAGAAAGGCCGCGATCTGCGGCTGGCTCGCCTGCCCCGAAAGGATCGTCTCCATCGCCGCCAGTGCGTCGGCGCACGACAAATTCTCGCGCTCCGCGACACGCTCAAGGTACGGCAGGAGGGACATGTTATAGTGGAACGTTCGGCTTGTCCGTAATCCTAGCACAAGCAGATTTTCCATGAAAATTCACGAGTATCAGGCCAAGGCGATCCTTGCTCAATACCACGTTCCCGTCCCCCGCGGTCAGGTCGCATTTACTGTGGAGGAAGCCGAAGCCGCTGCAAAGAAGATCGGCGGCAGCGTTGTCGTGAAGGCGCAGATTCATGCCGGCGGCCGCGGCAAAGGCGGCGGCGTCAAGGTGGCCAAGGATGCGGCTGAGGCAGTCACGCTGGCTCGCCAAATACTCGGCATGACCCTTGTCACTCACCAGACTGGTCCCGAAGGCCGCCTCGTTCAGCGCCTTCTCGTCGAAGAGACTTTGCCGATTGAGCGTGAACTGTATCTCGGCATCGTCCTCGATCGCGTCCAGGGCAAGCCCGTCTTCATGGCCTCTGCCGCCGGCGGTATGGAGATCGAAGAAGTTGCCGCCAAAACCCCCGAACTTATTCTCAAGGAATCCTTCGAGCCCGGCACAGGCCTGGCCGCCTATCAATGCCGCAAGCTCGCGTTCGGAATAGGCATACCCGCCGCGTCAGTGAATGCCGCATCGGCTGCGATGGCAGCGCTCGCCAAGGCCTACATCGCCACCGATGCCTCGCTCGCCGAAATCAATCCGTTCATTCTCACCAGGGACGGCAAAGTCTACGCGCTCGACGCCAAAATCAATTTCGACGACAACGCCCTGTCCCGCCACAAGGAATTGCTGGAACTGCGCGATCTCAACGAAGAAGATCCGCTCGAAGTAGAAGCCTCCAAACACAGCCTCAACTACATCAAGCTCGATGGAACCGTCGGCTGCATGGTGAATGGCGCCGGCCTCGCTATGGCAACCATGGACATCATCAAGTACGCCGGCGGCAGCCCCGCCAATTTCCTCGACGTCGGCGGCGGCGCCAACGCCGAGCAAGTGAAGAACGCCTTCCGCATCCTGCTCTCGGATAAAAACGTGAAGGCCGTGCTCATTAACATTTTCGGCGGCATACTGCGCTGCGACACTCTCGCCACTGGCGTGGTGGCGGCGGCCCGCGACCTCAACATCAAGGTTCCCATCGTCGTTCGAATGGAAGGGACCAACGTCGAGCAAGGCCGCAAGATTCTGATGGAATCCGGTTTCAACTTCACCGTGGGAGAGGACATGCGCGATGCCGCCGAAAAAGTCGTGAAGCTGGCGGCGCACTAAAGGAAACCGATGAGCGTCCTGGTCGACCAAAACACACGATTGCTGGTTCAGGGATTCACGGGCAAGGAAGGCACCTTTCACGCGCAGCAGGCTATCGCCTACGGCACCAAGGTGGTGGGAGGAGTGACGCCGGCGAAAGGAGGCACTAAGCATCTCGACCTCCCGGTCTTCGACACCGTCGCCCAGGCCGTGAAAGAAACCGGCGCGAACGCCTCGGTCATTTTCGTGCCGCCGCCCTTCGCGGCAGACGCCATCATGGAAGCGGCCGACGCCTGCATCGCTCTCGTAGTCTGTATTACCGAAGGCATTCCCGCGCTCGATATGGTCAAAGCCTGGGAGTTCTTGCAGGGCAAGAAGACGCGGCTGATCGGCCCCAATTGCCCCGGCATCATCTCTCCGGGGAAATGCAAGATCGGGATCATGCCGGCGCATATCCACAAGCAAGGTCAAGTGGGGGTCGTGTCGCGCTCCGGCACGCTCACCTACGAGGCTGTCGGCCAACTGACAAAGCTCGGAATCGGCCAATCCACCTGTATCGGCATCGGCGGCGACCCAATCATCGGAACCAATTTCGTCGATGCCTTGCGCCTGTTTAACGACGATCCCGAGACTCACGCCATGATCATGATCGGCGAAATTGGCGGCAATGCCGAAGAAACCGCCGCCGCTTTCGTGAAAGCGCACGTCAAAAAGCCGGTCGTTGGATTCATTGCCGGCCAAACCGCGCCGCCCGGCCGCCGCATGGGCCACGCCGGCGCCATCATTTCCGGAGGCTCTGGAAAAGCTTCCGATAAGATTCAAGCCATGAAGGACGCCGGCATTACCGTCTGCGCGTCCCCTGCCGAATTAGGAGAGAAAGTAAAAAGCCGCTTATGAGCGTGGAACGAACGTTTTCTGCCATCAAACCCGACGCCGTCGCTGCCGGCCAAGCCGGGGAAATTCTTGCGATGATTCAAAAGGCCGGATTCAAGATTCTGGCGCTGCGCATGACGCGCCTCACCGATTCCCAGGCGCGCGGCTTTTACGCCGTCCACAAAGCGCGCCCCTTCTTTGAAGGCCTCGTCAAATTCATGACCGAAGGCCCAATCATCGTGATGGCGCTCGAGCGCGACAACGCCATTACCGGCCTGCGCGAAGTCATGGGCGCCACCGACCCCGCCAAAGCCGCCGAAGGCACCATCCGCAAGCGTTTCGCGACCAACATCGAGCGCAACTGCATCCACGGCTCTGACGCGCCCGAAACCGCCCAGACCGAGCTCCAATTCTTCTTCAGCACCGCCGATCTGTTGTAATCCCTCCGCCACCGCGCAATCTGCGCGGCCGGAATTTTGGATGTTGTTGATAGGAAAAGGCGAAGTTTCTTGGCGCCGCGCAGATTGCGCGGTGGCGCAACTGCGTCTAGTTCCTTCCGCCGCCGTTGGCCGATGCTTCCGTCCGTGAGGGTGACCGCAACTGCGCATCGGCGGCCTTCATGTTTTCCTCGATGATGGCCGCATACTGCTGTAGGTCCTTGGCCTCCATCGGTTCATCTTCGATCAGGCGCCGGATGTATCCTTGATCGATCTGGTGCAATTGCCTCAAGTAACCCAGAAAGACAATTTTGAGGTGCATCAGATGATCCACGGCCTCTTCGACGCGTTCGCGTGGTTTGCCCACCAGCAGCGAGTAGAGCACGCCGAGCACACCGGTTACCCCGGTGGCCCCAGATCCCACCCACGTCGCGAGGTCTCCCTTGCGCACCAGTTGCAGCACGGCGCTGGCGATCAGCAGAAGGACCCCCACCGCAAAGACCGTCACGTCCATCCGGATCGATGTCACGAAGCCCGAACGCGCATCGACAATCGATTGCGTGAACAGATCCTGCATCTTCCTCTCCGATTCCTTGATGAACTCGGAGTGCTGGAGCATCAAATTGCTTTGCGCGCGCAGTTTTTCCAGGGCTGCCAGGCCGCCCACTTCGCTGAGTAGAGCCCGCGCCACGTCCTGCTGCTTCACTTCCCTGGAACTCATCGCCGAGGCCAGCTCTCCGGCAACGGCTTCGCGATCCTCCATCCAGCTCAAAGCGCGGGCGTACTCGGAGGGGCTCGCAGTCTCCGGCCGGCTGGCAGCCTCAATTACGCGCGCCACCGCGGTCCGCGTGCCGAGTATTCCCTCCAACGAATACGCGGCTTCCCGCACGATCAATGGATTGCCGTCCGTCAATTCCTCCACGAGTACCGGCGTGGCCATCTCCGCACGCAACTTGCCCAAGCCGATCAGCGCTTGGGCGCGCATGGAATCGCGTCCCGCGAAGGCGCGCCACTTTTCCACGAATCCCACCAGGGCCCGCGCGCCATCGCGCGCAAAGCGCGATTGAGCCCCAATATGATGGAGGGCCCGGATGGCATCGTAGGTGACGTCGGAATTCATGCCCCGGTTGACTATCGCGATTACGGAATCCACCACCTGGTGGTCATCCAGCGCAACTACCCGGAGGGCTCGCAGCGTGCACCATTGCTTGTACTCAACCTCGCTTTCCAAGTCCTGGCGGATCTGGGCAAGAGAAGATTGGTCGCCATCGGCCGCGAGGAGAGCCACGCCCACCAGCTTCACGTACTCGACTTCATCCTGGAGGACCCGCTTGGCGAAGTCTACGGCCACGGTCGAGCGGCTGCGAGCAATACCGGACAGCGTCCAATAGCGTACCCACGGGTCGGGTTCTGAGTTCGCGGTGAGGTGTTGCTGGACGAGGGAAATGGCCGTGGAATCCCCATCATTCACGCGTCCAAGCGTATAAAGAATCCAAGCGCGCGTCGAACTATTGCTGGGGCCCGGCCGCGTCAATTCTCCCCCCGAGCCGCACTTGGTTCGGACGCATTCCACCAGGCGCGAGCGCAGTTCCACTCGGTCCAAGGGATATTGCGGATCGTTCAACTTGCGGTCCGACAGGTTGCGCTCGCCCTCCCGGCCTTGGAGCAGCGTCTCGTAAACCCGAATGGCGTTGATCACGGGATCGACGCCCGCGGTCGGCGCCGGCGCCACGGCTGTCGCAGTTGTCTGCATAAGTAACTCGGAGTATAACGCTTAGAAATTCGATTGAAAATCCTCCCTTCCGGCCAACCTGTCACCTCTGTGGCTCCCTTTTTGAATACCGGCTCGGATTGCCGCAGGCCTGCGGCTCCATCGCGGGAGAGAATCAAATGAAATCAGGCGGAGTTCGTTCAGCGGCCGCCCGCGCCTTGCGTGCGCCCCGGCCGCTCTCGCAACAGATCCTGGATCACATCGGCACAGTGCGGGATGCGCTGCGGGAGTTTATCTTCCGGTTCGCGCAAGTGCGCCGCCACCCGATCCGCGCATCTCTGGCAGGTCGACGAGGTTGAAACCAGGGCCACAATTTTCAAATCGCGGCGCTGTTTCCCGACCGCATCCGCAAACGCGCAAGCGCCCCGCCGGCCGCAGTTGATGACCAGCAGATCCGGCGCTAAACGTAGTCGCCTGACCAGTGATTCTGTTTCCGTGAACGTTCGGGCTGGATAAGCCGCAATCCCGCGCCGTCCCAACTCTTCGGAAAGCGCAAACATGAACCCCAGTTCGTCATCGAAGATGAGAACAGCCGGTGACGCCATGCCCCTGATTTCAGTCTACGAGATCTTAGGCTGCAAACGGGGCTGCGCTTTTCGGTCGGATTCTGAAGTCGTATCGGAGAATTCCGATGGCAGTTCCGCCCTCATTGCTGCGCAAGATCTTGCCCGTGATCACGAGCCGCAGCGGGCAGCGCTGATCGAGAAGCGCCGGCCAGTCAATCAGGACCTGGATCTGTTTGCCAATCGGCAGAATCTGCTCGGTTTTCAAATACACACCACCACTGCTGATGTCAGTGGTAGTCGCCTGGCCGCGACTTCCCGACACGATAAATCTCGACGCAGCGGTGATCGGAAACCGCTGATGTTGCCGACGTTCGTACGGAGCGAACCTCGGCTTGGGAGCGGGGGACATTCTCCCTCCTTCATTGAACTGCGATTCTGCATGATTCCATAGGGTGAAAGCAGTGTCAAGGTTCAATTTCCATAAATTCTGTGCAAATTCCCGATAATTTGCGACTGCATTTTTATCGCTTCCGCAGCGTCTAATTTTTATCGTTTCCCGTCGTCAGTCTATGAAAACTTGTATCTGGAATTTTCTAGAACCGTCATCGATAAGTAACTCCATTTGGGGGAACAGCCGCGGTTATATGGCGCGGATCACGTACTCTTCCAGCGCGAGCCCGACGACACGGGCCTGTTCCGCCCGAACCTCTAGGAGATTTATTCCTGGGAACTGCGGGCGTGGAGCAGCGAAATGTTGTAACACTTCATCAACTGGAATTTTTCCTTCCACCTGGGCGATTTTTCGCACCGGCCGCTCATTTTCACCGGCATCCATCCATTCCTGCTTCAATTTCAACCCGCGAGCGACCAGGTAATTCAGCAGAACGGTCGCCGCCTCGAAGCCGATTTCTTCCACCGTCGGCCGATGCGCGTGTAGGCCCAGCCACTCGGTCATGACCCGGTAAGTAAAACCCCATAGCGGAGTGCCATTGAGCTCGATTGCCGGAAACGCCATCTCGCGGGGGAGCCGCGGCACCGGTCGCAGCCCATGCCGCGCCGGATCTCGCAACACACCCAGCGGCATCCACAGCGCCTCGGCTGCTTCGCGCGGATCCGGTGTCGTCGGCAGCACCCCGTCAACCCGGAACAGAAACGGCGCCACCAGCACGACCCGCCCCACGCGCCGGCCGGCATTGGTGGGCGGCAGCGACGCTTCCATCTGGCTGCGTTCGAGGCGAATGCCGCATTCTTCTTCGAGCTCCCGCAAAGCCGTGTGCAAAAGATCCGTATCGCCCGGATCGCGCCGGCCACCCGGAAACGACCAGTGCCCGGACCACGGGTCATCGCTCCGCTCGGTCCGGCGGATCAGCAGCACGGATTCTTCGGGCCCCCGCGCGTGCACAATGGCCACTGCGGCTTCCGGTGTACGGCGGGCTTCGGATTCAGGCATGTCCTATCGAGTATGTTAATGTCAAAGTTACAATCCCGTCAGCTATCGCGAGGAGGAGAACTATGGCCGAGTACGCCCATCCCGAAGTTCTTGTCAGTACAGAATGGGTGGATGCCCATGCCAACGATGCCAATGTGCGCGTGGTCGAAGTTGACGTCGATACCAAGGCCTTTGATGAAGGCCACGTACCTGGCGCTATTGCCTGGGCCTGGAATACTCAATTGTGCGATACGTTACGCCGCGATATTCTCTCGCAGCAGCAGTTCGAAGAGTTGATGTCGGCCTCGGGCGTGAAGCCCGACACCGCGCTCGTGATCTACGGAGATAACAACAACTGGTTCGCCGCCTGGGCGCTCTGGCAGGCCAAAATTTACGGCCATGCCGACGTCCGTCTGATGAACGGGGGCCGCAAGAAATGGCTGTCGGAAGGCCGCGATCTTTCGGACGACGTTCCCGCGGTACAGCGAACCACCTACAAGGCGAAGAGCCCCGACCTGTCTCTGCGGGCTTTCCTGCCGCAAGTGCAGGAGGCATCCGCCAAACCCGCCGCCTCGCTGGTGGACGTTCGCAGCCCGCAGGAGTTCACGGGCGAAATCCTCTCGCCTCCGGGGCTACCAGAAACCTGCCAGCGGGGGGGACATATTCCCAATGCCCGCAACATTCCCTGGGGTAAGGCGTGCAACGAGGACGGCACGTTTAAATCCGCCGATGAATTGCGCCAACTCTATGGCAGCGAAGGCGTCGACAGTTCCAAGCCTGTGATCGCATACTGCCGGATCGGTGAGCGGTCGAGCCACACCTGGTTCGTACTCAAATATCTGCTGGGCTTCGATAAGGTAACCAACTATGACGGATCCTGGACCGAGTGGGGCAACCTGGTCGGGGCGCCGGTTGAGAAAGGGGCGGTTGCCGGCGCCGCCAAGGGCTGATTTATGAGAGCCGAAGAATATCAGGAGAAGCGCCTCGAAGTAGCCGGCTGGCCGGTGAGCGTCACCAGTTATCGCCGGGGCACGGAATGGTACGCGAAGGCCGACAACGTCTCGCCCGGCGCCGGGCTTAGCCGAGCTTCCGGCGCGACTCGCGAAGACGCCGAACTAAAAGTCTTGAAACGCGCCGAGGAACTGCTCGGGCGCACGCGCCGCCACGCCGTGTAAGCTCTATCGGACTGCGACCGCTCCAGTCGCCGTCATCTTAGCCGCGTCCGAGACGGGAAGCTTCCAGTTGCGGTCGAACCGTCCTTCGGCGATTACGTGCGCCAGCGATCCCTTGAACAGGATGTAGTCCCCGAAGCTTTCGAGTTCGGCCATGGGCCGCGGTTCGTATTGCTCCAGGGCACGCCTCGCCTCCTCGGCATCGGTCCACCACGAGAGCCCGGAGTTCACCAGCACATAGTGCTTTCCCAGCGGGGCAATGAACAGCAGTCCATAGTCGGCTGCTCCCGGCGAAAGCTCCAGGGGTAGACGATCCGCGAATTTCGCGATGAGCGAGTTGGTTTCCCGATTCCCGAACAACACCAGGTCCTCGTCCAGGTCCTCAGGCGTCACGTCCTGATCGGCCTTCACTTTGAATTTCACTTGCAAAGATTCGCGTTCTGTTGACCAGGTTGCCGCCCGCTCGGCCACCTTGCGGCGGTTCTCCAGTTCGTCCGGGGAGGCTCCGCCGAGAGTTCCATAGACATATAGATGCCGACCCGCGGCTGCCGCGGCGATCGGGCCTTCCGATCCGAGCCCTTTCCCGCCGGCCGGCTCGCCTCCCTTGATCCATCGATCCGCTTTCTTGTGAAAGGAGACCGTTGCGGCCGGCGCGACCTGCAAGGGGCTGCCATCGATCACAACCGTGGTGACGGGATGATCGAGCGCCAGCGTAAAACCATCGAGATTGTATGTCTCGACCTTGACTTGAGCCTTGCCCGATTGCCGGGCGTCGATCGACGCGGGCGTGCCCGGTGTCAATCCATCCATCCGCACCCAATATGCCGATGCATAGTGATAGGAAGTAGTGACCAGCTGGACACGCTCCGGAAAGCGATTCCGCCGAAACTGGGCGAACCACTCGAAGATTGCGCCGTCCTTGTACGCGTAGTCCCACGCATTGTGCCGCCCCGTGGGATATTCGAAATATTCGGTGGCCACCCCGACATCCAAGAGACGCCGCTGCCAGAGGCGAGATGATTCGGCGGGCACCATCGGATCGAGCGTCCCCTGGAACAGCCGGACGGGCAGATTCACTGCGTTGCCAACCAGCGGCTCAAGACCGGTCACAGGCGTTGGCGTGACGAGAGCCACGGCCGCCCAGACATCCGGGCGCGTCAAAGCCATCCGCAAGGCGCCCGCGCCGCCCATCGAAACGCCGGTCAGGTAGATGCGGTCTTCGTCGACCGGCAGCCGACGCTTCACATCCGCCAGAACGTCGTAGACATCCCGCTCCGCGATTCCTCGATACCCCATGGTTCCGCGCGCCAGCGGGCACGCCACGATGAAGTCCACGTCGCGGCCGCGGAAGAAGCGCAACGGCGCCAGGCTGCCATCGGCGAGCCGGTTGGTTTGTCCAAAGAGGCGCAACAGGCAAATCTGGGGGCTGGAGTCCTCGGCGTGCAGGCTGATAACCAGAGGATATTTCCGCGAGGGCTCCAGATTCGGCGGAACATATAACGCATACGGCTGATTTGAATCATCCACAGCCGAACGGAATGTGACCACCTGAGGGCCTGTGGGCAGGGTCTGGGCAAATCCCACAGCCGACACAGCAGACACGGCGAAGATCGCCAGAATCTTCAATGAGTTTCCTGCCTTGACCGCAAATCTACCATAACCATGGTTTGCGGGGATTCCTGGATCCGGGTTCTACTCTACAAATCTCGGTACGATTGCCGGTACCTGCGTGGTACAGTCAGCACTCGTCGCGAGCGGCCGTCTGCGGTGAAATGGAGCCAGATCAGGAGGAATCGCTATGACGCCGATCGAACCGCTTTATGCCGCAACACTGTTTCTGGCCCTCGCGTCTCTCCTGCGGTGGACCCACGTCCGGCAATCGGCCGCACGCCGTCTCAAACGGAGTTTGCGCGTATACCTGATGAACCGTCCTTCGGATGTAACGCTTTCCGCGCCCCGGCTTAAGGCAGCGTAATGGCCCTCGCAATCGCCTTCCTGCTTACGTTAGCGATGCTGTTGATGTGGCTTGAACAGCAGGAGCAATAGCTCCGCATTCAGAGCTCTTTGCGGCGAATCAGTTCCTGCTCAGCGCGGAACCAGTCCTCCCAGGGAGATCCTCCCTTCCCTCCGCGCGCTTCCCAATAGGTATAAGCCAAGTTTGCGATCGCCTCTTGCGTAGGGGCGCTCATATCATCATCCGGCTCCATCACACCCGCCGAAACGCCGGTCTTCGGTTCCACGGATTTGGTCCGCTTCATGACGCCACCTCCCCTCACATTGTAAATCCCGTTCAAAACCCCGGGTTAGACTGTCAATGATGCACCTGGCCTTCATTGGATTGGGAAAGATGGGCGCGGGCATGGCGCGCAACCTCATTCGAGGCGGACACCGCGTGGCGGTCCACAATCGCACCCGTGCAAAATCGGAAGCGCTGGCCGCCGATGGCGCGCGCGTAGCGCTCTCGCCCGCCCAGGCGGCTCTGGGGAGTGAAGCGATTTTCACCATGCTGGCCGACGATGCTTCGGTCGAAGAAGTAGTCTTCGGGAACGACGGGTTCATCTCCACGCTGGCGCGGGGCGCTGTCCACATCGCATCGACGACCATGAGTACCGCGCTGGCGCGGCGTCTGGCCGCGGAGCATGCCCGCCGCGGCCAGCAGTTCGTCGCGGCCCCGGTATTCGGACGCCCGGAGGCCGCGGAGAACCAAAAACTGATCGTGGTTGCGGCCGGCCCGGAGGGTGTTGTCGCGCGGTGCCAGCCTTTATTTGACGCCATCGGCCGCCAGACGTTTGTCGCGGGAAAGGAACCGTGGCAAGCCAACGCCGTCAAACTCTGCGGCAACTTCATGATCGCCAGCCTCATTGAGTGCTTCGGAGAAACCAACGCCATCCTGCGGAAAGCGGGAGTTGCGCCGCATTTGTTTCTCGACATCATGAACACGCTGATCGCCTCGCCGATCTACGCCAACTATGGCCGGATGATCGCCGAGGAGCAGTTTGAGCCGGCGGGTTTTGCGTTGAAGCTCGGCCTCAAGGACATCCGGCTGGCGCTCGCCACCGCCGACGAATTGACGGCGCCGATGCCACTCGCCAGTCTTTTGAAAGACCAGTTCCTTGCCGCGCTGGCGGATGGGCAAGGTGACTTGGACTGGTCGAGCGTGACGCGAGTGGCCGCACGGAACGCGGGGCTGTAAAACCTACTTCAGGGGATCTTCCGGCCAGGCGTGTTTCGGATAGCGCCGCGCCAATTCCCGCCGGACCTGTGGATACAGCCGCTGCCAGAATCCGGCCAGATCGGTGGTCATTTGGACAGGCCGTTGATTCGGAGCGAGCAAGCGAACGACCAGCGGCACCGAGCCGCGCGCCACGGCCGGCGTCTCGCGCATTCCGAAAAAATCCTGAAGCCGCGAGGCGATCCACGGCGGCTGATTGGATTCGTAGTGAACCGGCGCCTGACGTCCCCGCGGCAGCCGGATGCGTTCCGGCGCGACTTCGTCAAGCGCCCGCCGAGCCTCCGGCGCGAGCCGCTGCGCAAGCACTCGCAGCAAGCCACCATCACGCGCGGCCGATTCCAATTCGGCAAAGCTTTTCAGGCCGAGAGACAGCGAGCGCAGCGCCGCTTCGACATCGGCGTCGCCCAGCCGCGGCACCGGGCCGTGTTCGGCCGCGAAGTTTACGCGCCAGAGAAACGCGTTAATCTCGTCGGGATCCGCGAAGCGCCCCAGCCCGGCTTCGCGAGCCTTTTCCGCTAACAGCGCGGCGGCCGGTTCCGAGTCCGCGCTCCCACGCCGCTCCTCAATCGCGATCTCGCCGAACATCAAAGCCCGGACGGCCTCGACGCGCTCAGCGGCACGATTCCATTCCACGCGCTCGATCTCATGCACGCGCCCGGGGAACAGGTCCACCAGCCATTCGGGCTCAATCGCGCTCGCCAACCGGACGATGGGCATCTTCTGATCGCGGCGGTCTTCGGCTTCCACCGCCACCAGGAACTCCGCGTCCGTCACGGTGGACGAGGGTGCGAGTTGGGCCGGTCCGCCAGCGGCCAGCCGGATTTCGGCCCCCTGCCGCCGACGGGCCACTCGATCGGGAAATGCCGCCAACACGGCGATTCCCAACGCGTCTTCATCGCGCTGATTTTGCCGCGGCGGATTGACGATTCGCCGCACTTGTCGGACAAGCTGAGTGGTTCGCGGTTCCCATTCGGCGTCCAGCAGCGCAACGAGATCCGACCGGGTCGAATGGCCGGCCGGCGTCCGCAGTCGTTCTCCGGCGCTGAGGAGGGCCGCGACCGCGCAACCATCCTCGGCGACGCCGCGATTGCGTGCCTCGACAATCAAACGAGACAGCCTCGGGTGCAGCGGATAGCGTGCCATCTCCTTCCCGGCGCGACCGGTTGCACCGAGTTGCCGCAGCAACTCGGCGGCGTGCTCGATATGCTCGGCCGGCGGCGCGTCCAACCATTCGAGCGCATCCATCCCGCCGGCGCCCAGGGCTTGCACCAGCAAGGTCGCCGGCGCCAGGTCCGCGCGCGCGATCTCCGGTGTCTCATGCTCGGGGCGGCGCACGAAATCCTCGCGAGGATAGAGGCGAATCACGCGTCCCGGGCCGGTCCGGCCGGCCCGCCCGGCTCGCTGATTGGCCGACGCCTGGCTGATGCGCTTCATCTCCAGGGTAGGCAGGCCCGACCAGGGAGAATGTGCGGCCACGCGCGCCAGCCCGGTATCGATCACGGCGCCGACGCCTTCGATGGTGATCGAACTTTCCGCCACATTCGTTGACAAGATGACTTTCCGCTGCTCGGACGGCAAAACGGCGCGATCCTGCTCTTCGGTCGATTGATCGCCGTGCAGCGGTAGCAGCAAGAGGCCCTGACGCTTTGCGAGCGCGGCGCAAGCGGTCTGCGCCCGCCGAATTTCGGCGGCTCCCGGCAAAAACACGAGGGTATGTCCGGCGGCGCCGGATCGGGCCAGGCGCTCGAGCGCTCCCGCGATCTGTTGTTCCAGAGGCGCGGCCGAGTGGGGCGTGTAATCGATCTCGAGCGGATACTGGCGCCCTTCCGAATGCAACACAGACGCATTGCCCAAGTAGGCCGATACGGGCTTCGCATCGAGAGTCGCGGACATCACGACGAGTTTCAAGTCCGGGCGCCGGGTCTTTTGCAAACGGCGCAACAGCGCGAGCGCCAAGTCGCCTTCGAGGTGGCGCTCGTGAAATTCATCGAGCACCACGCAGCCCGCGTTCTCCAGCAGCGGGTCGGAGAGCAGCCGTCGGGTCAGAACGCCTTCGGTGAGAAACCGCAAGCGCGTCTGCGGGCCGGCGACTTCTTCGAAACGCACCTGGTAGCCCACGGTTTCCCCCAGAGGCTCACGTCTTTCCGCCGCGACGAAGCGTGCCGCCAGGCGCGCCGCGAGCCGCCGCGGTTCGAGCACGAGCACTTCGCCGGGGCCGAGTTCCAGCAGTGCGGGCGGAACGCGGGTGGTCTTTCCCGCGCCGGGCGGAGCTACGAGAACCAGGTTCGCGGCCGTCCGGAGATGTCCGACTATTTCCGGAAGCAGCGCGTCGATGGGAAGGCCCATTCAGTCAGACCGCAATTCGGCGATCGTCTGCCGCATGCGGGCGGCTTGCGGCCAGTCGGGATGGTGCGCGAGGAAATTGTCCAGGATATCGGCGGCGGCGTGGCGGTCGCCCTGGCGAATGTCGATTTCGGCCAGCGTCAATTGAGGATGCGTGAAGTGCGCCGGATCGACGTCGCAAGCGAGTACCAAGTGCTTCTTGGCAAGGTCGAGCCGGCCGAGCAGGAAGTAGGTCAAGCCGAGCTGCGATTGCGCCAGCGCGTCGTGAGGGCGCATGGTGGCCGCCAACGAATTGCGGTCCAAGGCCTCCGCGAGTTTGTGCAGCGTCACCAGCACGCCACCCAGGTTGACGAGAGCTTCGTAGGACGAAGGGTCCTGCGCCAAGGCCTCGCGAAAGCATTCTTCCGCGCGAGCGTAGTTCCCCGTCTGATAGGCAATTGTGCCGAGATTATTCCAAGCGGCGGAAAACTGAGGCGCACGCTCGACCGCGTCTTCGAGCCGTTTAGTCGCCGTAACGGCGTCGTGCTTTGTCAAACTCTTCAGCGCATCGCGGTAATCGCGCCAAGCGGCGTCCGGAATGCTGAGTTCTTTGGTGGACACCATGTGGACAGCGGCGGCCTGGCCCGGCACGAAATCGGAATCCTGCAAATTAAGCTGCAGCGAAATCCGGCCATGCCGGTCGGCGGTGCCTGGGCCAACCAACACTGTGCGGCGGGCTTGGCCCCGGCCGCGCACAAAAATCACGAGGGCGTAGGAGCCTGCTTCGAGGTTCTTGAAATGGAAGTTGGTTCCGGGGACCACGACAGTATTCGTGGCATAGGGCGTGTCGGTGGAATACAACGTGACGAAGGCCCACGATTTCGGAAGAACCTTTCCGGATACTTCGTACCCGGCGCCCGCTGCAAACGCTGTAGATACCGCCAGGAAACCCAGAACGTACCGCTGCATACGCCCGCCCTGGCATTGTAACTCACAGTTCGACGCAGTGCGTTCGGGAGTAAGCTTGTTTTCATGAAGCTCATGGCATTGCTGCTGGTATTGTTCGCCCCCTTGGTCGCGGCGCAAGATCGCCCGCTCGCTTCCCTGCCCTACACGCCGAGCCTGGATGCGGCGTTCGTCGACCGCTCGGCGGACCCGTGTACTGACTTTTACAAATTCGCGTGCGGCAACTGGA
>Ga0335079_10003771_pt1 | contig 17455 bp, 13 predicted proteins | sample Lox_Sample_33_FD_206719 | JGI IMG/M metagenome (GOLD analysis project Ga0335079, IMG submission 206719) | Soil microbial communities from Loxahatchee National Wildlife Refuge, Florida, United States - Lox_Sample_3.3 | ecosystem: Environmental > Terrestrial > Soil > Wetlands | place: USA... | reverse complement strand
CTGGAGTGCTCGGGCCGGATCAGCGCGCTCGGGCCCGGGGTGACGGTCTGGCAGACCGGCGACGAGGTCTGCGCGCTGCTGGGCGGCGGCGGCTACGCCGAGCAGGTCGCCGTGCCGCAGGGGCAGCTGCTGCCGGTCCCGGGCGGCGTCAGCCTGGACGACGCGGCCGGCCTGCCCGAGGCCGCCTGCACCGTGTACGCGACCGTCTTCCAGCAGGCCAGGCTGACCCCCGGCGAGACGATCCTGGTACATGGCGGGGCAGGCGGGATCGGGACGATGGCGATCCAGCTGGCAAAATCGTTCGGCGCCCATGTGATCTGCACCGCGGGTACGCCAGCGAAACTGGAGCGCTGCACCGAACTCGGCGCGGACCTGGCGATCTCCTACGTGCGCGACGACTTCGTGTCAGCGGTGGACGTCTTTACCGGCGGCCGCGGGGTGGACGTGATCCTGGACATCGTGGGTGGCCCCTACCTCGCCAGGAACGTGGCGGCGCTGGCCACCGGGGGCCGGCTGCTGGTGGTCTCCACCCAGGGCGGCACCAGCGCCGAGCTCGACCTGCGAATGCTGATGCACAAACGCGCCAGCATCCTCGCCTCCACCCTGCGCGCCCGGCCGGGAGCGGAGAAAGCCGCTATCGTCGCCGGTGTCCGGGAGCAGGTCTGGCCGCTCGTCGCCGCTGGCCGGGTCCGGCCGGTGATCGAGCGGGTGCTGCCCATGGCCGAGGCCGCCGCCGCCCACCAGTTGCTCGACGAGGGCACGCACGTGGGCAAGATTCTGCTGGTCAACTGAGCGGGCCGGTCGCCCCACCCGGGGTGCGCCAGCATGCTGGGAGGGGACAGACTAGGAGTATGAGCGAGCAGGCGAACGAGGAAGAGGAGCCGGGCGGCAGGATCGTCGTCGTGGGCCCGGACGGGATGGCTGTCGAGGGCGACGAGACCGGCCACAACGCCGAGCGGCCAGTGATCGAGATGGTGGAGCAGCCGGCCAAGGTGATGCGGATCGGCAGCATGATCCGCCAGCTGCTGGAAGAGGTCAAGGCCGCTCCGCTGGACGAGAAGAGCCGCGCGAGGCTGGCCGAGATCCACCAGAGCTCCATCAAGGAGCTGGAGGATGGCCTGGCTCCCGAGCTGGTCGCCGAGCTCGACCGGCTTTCCCTGCCCTTCACCGAGGGCGACACACCCAGCGAGTCCGAGCTGCGGATCGCGCAGGCCCAGCTGGTCGGCTGGCTGGAGGGCCTGTTCCACGGCATCCAGACCACGCTGTTCGCGCAGCAGATGGCCGCCAGGGCGCAGCTCGAGCAGATGCGCCGCGCGCTGCCGCCCGGCATCGTCCCCGGGGAAGCCGGAGAAGGAACGCCGCAGCCGCCCCGGTCATCGGGCCCCTATCTGTAGCCGGCAGCGGCGCCGCCGGGCGCCCCGGCGGCGCGGGCAGGCGGCGTGCCAGCGATGCCCTACACGCGGCCGTAACGCAGGCGCCCGAGCCAGGCCGCAGCCTGCGCGAACTCGGCGTCGGAGGTGCCGGCCCGGACCTGGGTGCGCCCGCCGTCACAGCGCGGGTAGCTGCCGAGGAACCGGACGTCGGCGCAGACCCGCCGCAGGCCCATCAGCGCCTCGCCGACCCGCGCGTCGTCGAGGTGGCCCTCGCAGTCGATGGAGAAGCAGTACTTGCCCAGCCCGTCCCCGGTCGGCCGGGACTCGATCCGGGTCAGGTTGATGCCGCGGACGGCGAACTCGGTCAGCAGCTCCATCAGCGCGCCGGGGTGGTCCTCCCGCAGGAAGGCCACCAGCGAGGTCCGGTCGGCGCCGGAGGCGGCGGCCACCGGGCCCGGCTGGCTCACCACCACGAACCGGGTCACCGCGTCCGGCACGTCGTTCACCTCGCCAGCCAGCACGGCCAGCCCGTACCGGCTGGCGGCGAACGCCCCGGCCAGCGCGGCGTCGATCTGCCCGTCGGCGGCCTGGCGCGCGGCTTCGGCATTCGACGACGCGGGCCGCCATTCCGCGTCCGGCAGGTGCTGCGCGAGCCAGCGGCGGCACTGCGGCTGCGCCTGCGGATGGCCGCCCACGGTCTTGATGTCCGCCAGCCCGGTTCCCTCCCTGCCCAGCAGGGCGAACGTCACCGGCAGCAGCAGCTCGGCCTGGATGGTCAGGTCCGGCCCGGCGGCGAGCTCGTCCAGGGTGGCGGTGACCGCCCCCTCGACCGAGTTCTCGATCGGCACCACCGCCCGCCCGGCCGCCCCGCTGCGCACGGCCTCCAGAGTGGCCTGGATGCTGGAGCAGGGCATCGCCTCCGCCAGCGCCGCTGGCTCGAACTCCGCGAGCGCGGCCTCGGTGAAGGTCCCCTCGGGCCCCAGATAGGCATAACGGACTGGCATCGTCTGCACCCTCCTGAGCTGGCGGGACGTCTGGGCAGGGGGCGAACTGCCCCGCCGGTGACCGCCAGCTCTGGCTCTGCCCGGATCTGCCCGGCTCTGGCTCTGCCTGGCTCCCGCTCATCCTGCCACCTGCCCGGCCCAGCTCGCGCCGTGCAGCGGCCGGCCCGGGGGTCAACGCGTCCGGGGGGGCCGGTGGGGCCACAGGAGCAGCACCAGGATGGCCGTGAGCGCGAGCAGGGCGAGCGGGGTCAGCACGGTCCTGACCACGGACTGCAGCCAGCCCAGGTCGGCGGGCAGCGCGATCCCCCGGGCCGGCAGGTAGCCGAACGCCAGGGCCGCCGTCCGCGCCAGCACCAGCCAGTCCAGTGCGGCCCACGGCAGCGGCGCCCACGGCAGCAGCGCGAGCAGCGCCCACGCCAGCCCGTCGTACCAGGGCAGCACGTACGGCCAGGCGACCAGCCAGGCGAACCCCAGCACGAAGCAGCTCGCCCCCGCCAGCACCGTCAGCTGGGGCCCGGTGAGCTGCGCCGCCGCAGCTGAGTCACCGGTGACGTGCGCTGCGGCCGCTGAGTCGCCGGTAGCCCGCGCTGCCGCGGCTGGGCCGCTGGTGAGCGCGCTGGCCAGGCTGCGCAGCGGCCGGGCGAAGAGCATCAGCAGGGCCACCGCGAGGATGACCGCCCCGGCCCTGACCAGGTTGTCCGCGGCGGTCTCGCCCATCAGCAGCCGCAGGCCGGACCTGACCGCGCGCCACGGCGAGCCGATGGAGACATAGCTGCCCGCCCGCAGTGCCGGGTCAATCGACTGCGGCCCCCAGGGCAGCAGGGCCGCCGCCGCCGTCACCGCGAACCCGGCCGTCACCCCGCCGGCCGCCAGGGCCAGCGGGCGCCACCGGCCGGCTGAGCCGGGTGGGCCAACTGAGCGGGGTGCGCCGGATTGGCCGGGTACCCGGGCTGGCCCGCCCGGACCGGCTGAGGCGCGGGATGCGCCCCGCGGCCACCAGGCCAGCAGGGCGGCCACCACCAGGCCGGCCGCGACCATCAGGTAGGAGAGTTTCACCGCCGCCGCCAGCCCGGCTGCCGCGCCCGCTGCCGCCGCCGCCGCCAGCAGGCGCAGCGGGCGCGGGCCGGCCGGGGCGCCTGGGTGTGCCACCCGGATCACCGGCACCCCGCGCGGCCACCTCCCAGGCACCCCGCGCGGCCACCTCCCAGGCGTGCCGCGCGCCCATCTCCCGGGCGCGCCGAGCGCGAAGATCGCGATCGCGGCGACGGCGAAGACGATCGCCTGGCTGTCCACGTGCGCACCGGCTACCAGCACCTGCAGGAGCAGGGGGTTCAGCGTCCACAGCAGCCCGGCGCGCAGCTGGCGCTCCCGGCTGCCGCGGGTGAGCAGGTGCAGCAGCAGCCCGGTGCCGGCGAAGGCGGCCAGCCCGAGCAGCGACAGCACGAACACCGTGAGCCGGGCCGAATCCCCGCCGACCCAGGACGCCAGCGCCTGGCCGCCAGTGGCGAGGCTGCCGTACACGGACGGGCTGTGCCGCCAGTCCTGCACCGCCCGCGCCACCGGATCGCCGAGCCGGGCGAGCATGGCAGGGGTGGTGAGGTAAGGGTCATGGCCGGTGACCACCATCCGCCCGTAGGCGGCGTAGGACAGCTGATCCGAGGAGCCAAACGGCGGTGCCAGCGTGACCGCCGTGGCCGCGATCAGGCCTGCCACCAGGATCGCCCGGGGCCGCACTGACCAGCCGCGCCGGGCGGCGTGCAGGCACAGGCCAAGGCCGGCCGTGCCCGCCGCCAGGCCGGCCGCGGCCAGGCCGATCGCGGCGTAGGGCGGCAGGTGGAGGCCCAGCGCCCACGGCGGCTGGCCCGGCCGGCCGGGCAGGGCTGGCTCCATCGCCGACGGGCCGGCCAGCCCGGCCGTGACGGTCGCGCCGATGCTGACGGCTGTGGCGGCCAGGCCAGCCCGCCCGGCACGGCCCCCGGCGACGGCCCGGGGTGCGGTACCAGGTGCGGCGCCTGGCCGCGCCATGTGTGCCTGGCGCGTGGTGGCTCCGGCGTCGTGGCTCATCCGCGGCCGGGCTCTGGCTCCCGGCTCGTGGGCTCGGCCGGCCGGCTGCCAGGCCCTGCCTGACGGCTGCCGGGCCCTGCCTGACGGCTGCCGGGCCTGCGTGCCCCCGCCTGGCGGACCGCCAGCGCGCGGGCGACGTCGGCGAACTGCCGGGCACGGTGCAGCTGGGCCCGCCAGTCGGTGCCGGTGGCCCGGTGCGCCAGCGGCACCTCCACCTCCCGTATCCGCATGCCCCGGCGGAGCAGGTCGATGGTGAGGGCCGTCTCCACGCCGAACCCCGGTGCCAGCGGCCGGGCGGCCTCGAACGCGGCTCTGGTCAGGCAGCGCTGGCCGTTGAGCGGCTGGGCCGGGCGCCACCCGGTGGCCCGCTCGATGCCAGCACCGGACAGCGCGACAACGAAACCGTGGCCGCCGCGGACGACCCGGTCAGTGAAGACCGCGATGGTCATGTCGGCCTCACCGGCCCGCACCGGCTCGGTCAGCGGCGCCGCGTCAGCGGCGGTCTGGCCCAGGTCGCCGTCGAGAAACAGCAGGTGACGGGGCTGCGGACGGCGATCACGTGTGTCAAGCAGCCGGACCGCCTCCGCGCCGCTCTCCATCGCGGCGGCCTTGCCGCGGCTGCGGGAGTGGCGTACCACGGACGCCCCGGCACCGGCCGCGGCGGTGGCGGTGCCGTCCCGGGAGCCGTCGTCCACCACCAGCACAAGGTCGACCCCGGGCAGCCCGGCGGCCCCGGCCACGGTCGCCCCGACGCGGTCGGCTTCGTTCCTGGCGGGGATGACGACGGCGACGTCACCGCTGCGCACCATGGGCCGATCTTAGTGGCGGCCCGCGGCCCGCGGCCGGCTCTCGGCGGCGGCCCGCGGCTACCAGCCGCTTCTCCCGAGGGCACCTGCGGCCACTGGCCGGTCCCCGGTGACGGCTCGCGGTTACTGGCCGGTCAGCGTGGCGACGTCGTCGTGGACGGTGAACACCGACGCCAGGCCGGTCACTTCCAGAATCTTGCGGACCGGCGCGCGCGGCGCGGCGAGCGCGAGGTCGCCACCCCGCTCGCAGGCCTGCCGGTGGGCGGCGAGCAGGACGTTCATCCCGGTGGAGTCGCAGAACTCCACCCCGGACATGTCCACCACGACCAGGGCCGGATCCGCGGATCGCATCGCGGCGACCAGCTCGCTCTGCAGCCGGGGGGCGGTGTAGAGGTCGATCTCACCAGCGAGCGTCACGATGGTGTGATCGCCCTGGGCCCGGCTCGACACTCGTAGTTCCACGTCCGGCACCTTACCGGTCCGGCGGCCCGCGGACCATATCTCCGCCCGGACGGCGCGGCCGGCTGACGCAGGGTGACCGGTTTAGGCCTGCTGGCGGGCCAGGCCGGCGGCATCACCGCGGTAGCCGCCACGGCTGCCGGCAGGCCGGCCGGGGCTCGGTGCGGGCAGGATGGCCCAGACCGTGAGCCCGAAGTCACTGGTCAGGACTCCCCAGCGGCAGGACAGGTGCTCGACGATGGCGAGCCCGCGCCCGCCGATCGAGGACAGCGAGGGCTGCGCGGTCCGTGGCCGGGTCGTACTGCCGCCGTCGCTCACCGCCACCTCCAGCGACCGCTCGCGCAGCGCCCATGCCACCAGCACCCGGGCACCGGGCAGCGGCCGGGCATGCCGGATCGCGTTGGTCAGCAGTTCGCTCACCACCAGGGTGGCGTCGCCGATCGCCGGGGTGACAATGCCCGCCTCGCGCAGGTGCACGCCGATGTGCCAGCGCGCGGCCACGACACTGGCAGGGGCGTGCGGCAGAAGCACGACGCTCGACGCACTCACCTCCCGCTCGCGCCCCACCCCCAGCCGGACCGGTACCACGGGGAGATGCCCCGTCAGCCCACTCCGGAAACCGCCAGTCCCGGAGGTACCGCCAGTCCCTCTGGGAACGAGGCCGCCGCCGGGGTGACCGGGCGCCGCGATTCCGGTTCAGGCGCAGGCAATGGCCCGGCAACGTGCTCGTGCGCTGGGCCGATCCGCTGGCCACGGGCCGGCCGCCCGATATAGACCAGCCATAAAAACTTGTTACCGCAGCTTTGCATAAAAGCGGCCGCTGCGCCCTGTCACCGGCCATGCGCCGCGCGCGCGAATAGGCCGCGCATGCTCTGCTTCCGGGCAAATTCTGATGAGAGAAAGCCCTGCTCGTGACCTGGTTTGAGGGTCCACTCTTATCCTGACCAAAGCTTGTCGATGTCATAACCGGCCCCTTCCGCAGCTCGTGCAAAACTCCTTTGACGAAATGGTGGCCAGGCCAGGCTCGCAGGCATGGCGGCCCGCAAGATGGGGGCACAGGGAGCGCATGGATCCGGAGGGTGACAGCCGGCCCGGGCGCGGTGGCGTCGGCACGGCGGACCGGGCCGGCGCGTGGCCCGCGGAGGCCGGCGATCAGCACGGCACGCAGCTTCCCCTGGCACCCTCCCGCAGCCAGCCGGGAACGCCGCCCTCCCGCGGCTGGCCGGGCGCGCGGCCGGGCCGGCGCTGGCGGCGCCTGGCCTCATCCGGGCCAGCGCGCCAGCTGGCGCTGCTCACCTGCTACCTGGCCGCCGGGATCGCCGTCACCTGGCCCCGGGTGACCTACCTGGCCGGCTCCCTGCCCTCGTCGCGCGACGCCGGTGCCTACGTCTGGGGTTTCTGGTGGCTCGCCCGCCAGGTGACCCATCTCGGCAACCCGTGGGCGACCAGCTACCTCGCGGCGCCGGTCGGCGAGCAGCTTGCCTACCACACCCTGATGCCGCTGCCGGGCCTGCTGATGACCCCTGTCACGCTCATCTTCGGCCCGAGTGCCTCCTACAACCTGCTCTCCATCGCCTGCCCCGGCCTGCTGTGCTACGCGATGTACCGGGCGGCGCGGCTGTGGCTGCCCACCGGCTACGGGGCGATGGCCGCTGGCGCGTTCTTCGGCCTGTCCTCCAACCTCACCTGGCGCAGCTGGTACCAGGTGAACCTGGCCCTCGGGGCGCTGTTCCTGCCGCTGACCCTGGCCGCGGCGGTGCACCTGCGGCGGGCGCCCGGCCGCCGCCAGGCCGTCGCCCTCGGAGCCGTCGTTGGCGCGGCCCTGCTCACCGACCAGGAGTCGGCGGTGCTGGTGGTCATCCTGGCCGGGCTCACCCTCCTGCCCTGGCTCACCCGCCGGCCCTCGCTCGCCAAGCTGCGGTCCGTCGCCCTGGCGGCCACCTCCTGCGTCGTCGTCGCCAGCCCGCAGCTCGCCGCCATGATCTGGCAGACGGCCAGCGGCGGGGCGCGGATTCCGCCGGCCGTGCTGGCCGACGACTACACCGGGTCCGGGGCCGGCCTGGTGCAGATGTTCGCGCCGTCGCCCCGGCTGTCCGGGTACGGCCTGGCCCGCCTGACCGGGCTGTACTACCACGGCCGGGCCGGCTGGGTGATGATCGGCTACGGGCTGGTGGTGAGCCTGGCGGCGCTCGCCGGGCTGGTGGTCGCGTGGCGGCGGCCCGCCGCCCGCCTGCTGGGGCTGCTCTGGTGCGGCTGCTCGGTGCTCGCCCTCGGCCCGGTGCCGTGGATCCTGGACCGCGCGTACCACCCGCTCGCCATCGTGTGGCACGGGGTGCCCATGTCCGCGCTCATGCCCTTCACCTGGTTCGTCCGGATCCCCGGCCTTGCCAACTTCCGGGAGGCCGCCCGGTTCACCGAGCTCGGGCTGGTGGCCGCGGCCCTGCTGGCGGGGGCGGCGGCCAGCTGGCTCGGCGCGCGCGCCCGGCCGCTGCTCGCGGTGCTGCTCGTGCTGGGCGTCCTGGAGGCAGGCTGGTCGGGCAACCTCACCACCCGGATGTGGCCGATCGGGGTCATGCCGACCGCGCTGCCCGCCCTGGACGGGCCGATCGCGGCCGACCGTTCGCACGCGATCGTGGTGGACGTTCCGTTTGGCATCCGGGGCGGGCTGCCGGTGGCCGGCCGGCCGTTCCCGCCGGAGAGCATGGTGCTGGCCACCGCCGACGGCCACCCGCTGGCAGACGCCTACGTCTCCCGGATCCCGCCCGCCACCCTCGCGGGCATCACCGGCCGGCCCTTCTACGCCGCCCTGCTGCGGATCCAGTCAGGCCTGGGGAGCGGCACACCGGCGCAGCTGCGCGCGGCGCGGCGCAGCGCGCGGCTGATGCACGTCGGCTGGGTGCTCGTCTGGACGGACAGCGCTGCTTTCCGGCAGTTCCTGCCCCGGTCCGGGTTCCGCTTCGCCTACCGGGCGGACGGCGTCTCGGTGTACCGGCTCGTCACGGGCGCCTCGGCGGGCCCACCGGGCTCAGCCGGGCCAGCCGGGCCAGGTGGGCCGGGCGGGCCGGGGGCGTCCTCCGGCAGGCCCTCGGCCGCCAGGCCGCGAACCAGGCCACGCAGCCCGGCCGCCAGGCCCGCGCGCTCCTCGGCCGACAGGCCCGCCAGGATCCTCGCCTGACGTGACTGCCAGGCCTGCCACACCTGGGCGGCGATCACGCGTCCCTCCGGGGTGAGGTAGAGCCGCACGAAGCGCTGGTTCTCCTCGTCCCGCCCGCGCCTGAGCCAGCCCTTGCGCTCCAGGCCCGCCGCCAGCCGGCTCACGGTGCTCTTCTCCAGACCCAGCAGGACGGCCAGCTGGCCCTGGGCGATGCCCCGCGCCGCGAGCAGCTCGATCAGGGCGCGGGCCTCCGAAGCCGAAACCGCGGGGAATCCCGCCTCGGTTGCGGCAGTATGCTCCGTGGCGGGCCGGTCGGGCCCGTCGGGCTGGCCGGGCTGCTCCGCCTGTTCTGCCCCTTCAGCCGCAGTCCCGGCCCCGGCCCCCGGCACGGCAGCCGGGTTCACCACCCGCAGCAGCCGGGCGAGGAGCCGGTCGAGGTCCGCGTCCTCCATCGAAGGGTCCACATGGATAGTTGTACCGTACAACTCCCCCGATGGTACAGTCGCCCCATGAGAGTTGCCCCATACAACTCACTGGCCTCAGGCCTGCCGCGGTGAGCGAGCGGGACCGGGTCGGCCGGCGCGGCGGGCCGGGCACCCTGAGCGCGCCCGGCACGCTGAGCAGCGGCGGCGAGGCCGAGGACGCGGCGGCGCCCGGGCGGCAGGGGCTGCTGCCGGACGAGCCGCTGCCTGAGCTCGCCGCCCGCTACGGGCTCAAGCCGAGCGCCGCCCGGCCGTCCCCGCTGGCCTACCTGCGGCAGCTGTGGCAGCGGCGTCACTTCATCGTCGCCTTCGCGACCGCCCGCAACGTGGCGATGTACAGCGAGGCGCGGCTCGGCCAGGTCTGGCAGATCCTCACCCCGTTGCTGAACGCCGCCGTCTACTTCCTGATCTTCGGCGTGATCCTGGACACCAAGCGCGGGGTGCCCAACTTCATCCCCTTCCTGGTCACCGGCATCTTCATCTTCAACTTCACCCAGCGCTCGTTCATCATCTCGTCCCGGGTGATCAACGACAGCCTGCCGCTGATCCGGGCGCTGCATTTCCCCCGCGCCTGCCTGCCGCTGGGTTACGTGCTGATCGAGCTGCAGCAGATGGCCATCTCGATGGTCGTGCTGATCGTGATCGTGCTGGGCTTCGGCGAGCCCATCACCTGGTACTGGCTGCTCGTGGTGCCAGCGATCGCGCTGCAGACCTTCTTCAACGTCGGGGTAGGGCTCATCCTCGCGCGCATCGGCGCGGGCGTGGACGACGTCAGCCAGCTGATCCCGTTCATCGTGCGGACGTGGATGTACGTGTCCGGGGTCATGTTCTTCATCCCCGCGCTGGCGACCCTGTATCTGCACGCCAAGCTGAGCTACCTGATGCAGATCAACCCGGTCGCGGTCTACATCTCGCTGGTCAGGAACGCGCTGCTGACGTCGCTGCGGACCACCGTGGGCACGTACAAGCCGTATGACCGTGCCTTGTGCGAGGCACAGCTGGCGGCCGTCAAGGCGCATCCCACCACCAGCCCGGCGGCGGTCGACCACTGTCACCTCGTGGTCGGCGGCGGCAGCCTGTGGATGTATGGCGCCGGGTGGGCGCTGCTCGCGATCGTCATCGGCTTCTTCGTCTTCTGGCGGGCGGAGGTGACCTATGGCCGCGGCTGAGCCCCTGACCACGCCAGTGGCAGAGCCCATGGTGGTCGTGGACGGCCTGCACGTGGTCTACCGCGTGTTCGGCTCGAAGTCCGACAAGGGCACCGCGGCCACGGCGCTGCTGCGGATGGCGCGACGGCAGCGCCGCCCGTCGGTCCGCGAGGTGCACGCCATCCGCGGCGTCTCGTTCGTGGCCAACCGCGGCGACGCCGTCGGCGTCATCGGCCGCAACGGCTCCGGCAAGTCGACCCTGCTGCGGGCGATCGCCGGGCTGCTCCCCCCCGAGCAGGGCGCCGTCTACGCCACCGGCCACGCCTCGCTGCTGGGCGTCAACGCGGCGCTGCTGGACGACCTCACCGGCGAGCGCAACGTGGTGGTCTGCGGCCTCGCGATGGGCATGACCCCGCGGGAGGTCAAGGAGCGGTACCGCAGCATCGTGGACTTCTCCGGCGTCGGGGACTTCATCAACCTGCCGATGCGCGCGTACTCCACCGGCATGGGCTCACGGCTGCGGTTCGCCATCGCCTCTGCCCGCAGCCATGAGGTGCTGCTCATCGACGAGGCACTGGTCACCGGGGACGCGGAGTTCCGCGTCAGGAGCCGCCAGCGGATCGAGGAGCTCCGCGCGCAGGCCGGGACCGTGTTCATCGTCGCCCACAGCATGGCGCAGATCGAGGAGACCTGTAACCGCGTGATCTGGCTGGAGAAGGGCGAGATCGTCCAGGCCGGCGACGACGTCCCGGCGATCATCGACGCCTACCTGGCGGCCACCGGCGGCGAGCCGCTCGCCCGCGAGCCCGCCAAGCACTGACCGCGGGAACCGCCGCCCCGGGGCCCGGGCTCCCCCGGGTCAGGCGGGCGGGTCGGCCCGGCGCAGCTGCAGCATCATCCGGGTGCCACCGCTGGCGCGGGAGCTGGCGGCGACCTCTCCGCCCTGGGCGCGGGCCAGCTGCCGCACGATGTAGAGCCCGAGCCCGATGCCGCCGAACCGGCGGCGGTCGCCGGCCTCTCCCTGCACGAACCGCTCGAAGATGCGCTCGTGATCGCCGGGCGCGATGCCGATCCCCTCGTCGTCGACGGTGACCTCGATCCACTCACCGGCCGGCCGGGCCCGTATCGTGACCGCCCCGCCGTCCGGTGAGTACTTGAAGGCGTTCTCCAGCAGCTGGCCCACGATGACGTCGGTGGCGGTCATGTCGCCGTGCACCAGCGGGAGGTCAGCGGGGATCTCGGCGGTCAGCGTGTGGCGCTGCGACAGCGGCCGGAACGCCACCGCCGCGCCGCGCAGCAGCTGGGCCAGGTCAAACGCCCCGTTGGTCACCGTGAGCTGGTCAGCGCCCGCGCGCGAGCCGAGCAGCAGCTGCTCCACCAGCCGGCCGAGCGATCCCGCCCGCTCGGCGATGGTCTGCACCGCGCTGCGCCGCTCGGTGTCGGACAGCTTGTCCCACCGGCTGGCCAGGGTGCTGGCGAACCCCTGCACCACGGTGATCGGCGTCCGCAGCTCGTGGCTGGTGGTGGCGAGGAACAGGTCCTTGGCCTCCTCGAGCTCCTTGGCCGCGGTCACGTCGCGGAAGTCGACGACCTGCTCCTGCCTGCCGTTCAGCCCGTTGCACATCACCTCGAGCCAGCGGCCGCTGGGGAGCCGGTGGGTCAGCGTGGGCCCCCCGGGCTCGGGCACCGGGAACGGCGGCCGCTTGCCGGCGACCTCCTCCGCCGACATCCCGGTCAGCTTGTGCGCCGACGGGTTCCACTGCCGGATCAGCCCGCCGGAGTCGAGCACGGCGATACCGTCCGCGCTGGCGTCGATGACCGCCCGCTCGTGCGCGCGCTGCCGGACCACCTCCTCGAAGGCCATGGCGTTGGTGAGCGCCACGCCCGCGTGGCCGGCCATCAGCTCCAGCAGCTCCAGCTCGATGTGCCCGACCTTGCGGCGGCTGTAGAGGGCGTAGAGGGCGCCGTAGGGGCGGCCGCCCACGTGTGACAGGGCCAGCGCGATGGTGTGCAGCCCGGGCAGGGCGGACCAGATCAGGTCGTCGAACCCTCCCGCCTCGTCGGTGGCCATCATCACGGTCCGGCTCGACCGCATCAGCTCGCCGACCAGGCTGGTGGGCAGGTCGGCGGTGCGGCCGCGCAGGCTGGCCGGCAGCCCGTCGATGCTCACCAGGCGCAGCCGGCCCTCCTCGATGAGCACGAACCCGCCCGCGTCCGCCCCGGTCAGCTCGCACAGGCTGGCGGCGATGCGGTCGAGCACCGCCTCCAGGTCCCGCTGGGCGGTCATGTCCGCGACGACGTCCCCGAGCTTGCGCACCACCCGGGCGCGCTGCGCCATGTAGCTCCTGGCGGCCTGGTCCGCGCCGGTCCGGTGGCAGACGTTCACCCAGCCGATGATCTCCCCGGCCCGGTCCCGCAGCGCGCTGATGTCGATACGCAGGTCGAGCAGTGCCCCGTCCTTGCGGGCGCGGCGGGTGGCGAAGGAGATCTGGCCGCCGGTGCGGATCCGTTCCAGCACCGCGTTGTGCTCGGCCTCCAGCTCCTCCGGGATGATCGGCGGCTCGGTGCCGATGACCTCTTTCGCGCTCCAGCCGAACATGCGCTCGGCGGCCGGGTTCCACAGCAGGACGGTCCGGTCCGTGCCGAACGCCACGATGGCGTCGGCCGCGCTCTCCACGACCGCACGCGCCGTCGCGTCCACACGGTCCTGCCCGGCGGCCGCCCGCTGCTCTGCCACGGCTTCATGGTGCCATCGCCGGAGCGCCCAGGCCCGGCGAATCCGCGGCGCAGCGGTGCCCGCCGCCCGCGGGCGCTACAGGTCGCGCCACTCCTGCCCGGTCGCGCCGGTGCAGGGGTCGATCTCCATCGCCGTCCCGCTCGCACCAGAATTGCCCGGGTCGGACAGGCAGAGGCCGGACGCCGGGTTCACCAGGGTGACCCCGGCGGTGCCCGGGACGAGCTGCCACTGCTGCGCGCCCGTCCCGTTGCAGGACCAGAGGTTCACGGGCGTGCCAGCGGCGGTGCCGCCGGCCTGGACGTCGAGGCACTTCCCCTGGACCCGCACGGTGCCGTCGGGCCCGGTGGTCCACTGCTGGGCGACGCTGCCGTCGCACTTCGACACGTCGATCATGGTGCCGTTGGCGGTCCCGCTGCTGTCATCCAGGCAGAGCCCGGCGACCCGGGACGACACCGGCCCGGCGGGCGGCGTCCACGCCTGGTTCTTGTTCCCGTTGCACGACCCGATGACCACCCGGGTGCCGTTCTTGGTGCTCCAGCCGGGATCGCTCAGGCACATGCCGGTTGCCGGGCTCAGCAGGGTGACCGGGATCGCGGCCAGCGAGGAGCTGATGCTCCGGGGGTAGGTCAGCCACCACTGCTGGACCGGGGCCCCGGTACACGTCGCCAGCTGCACCTTGGCGCCGCTGGCCGGGCTGGACCCGGGCGGCACCAGGCACTTGCCGTGTATCCGGAGCGTTCCGTCCTGCACGTAGGTCCACTGCTGGGCGGCGCTCCCGTTGCACTTCCAGATTTCGGCCCGGGTGCCGTTCGCCGCGCTGTTGCCGACGTCGTTGAGGCATTTGCCGCCGAGGTCAAGCTTCACCGGCCCGGCCGGCCCCTGGCTGGCCAGGCTCACCGTCCAGGGGAAGGAGACCGACCCGGACGTGCCGCCGGCGGCCGCGGTCACGACCGGGTGGTACGTGCCCGGCGTGCCCGGCCAGCCGGAGATCCGGCCGCCGGCGCCGATGGACGTCCCGGGCGGCAGTCCCGTGGCGGAGAACGAGGGCGCCTGGCCGCTGACCGGATCCGCCTGGCCGATCTGGAGCGAGGCCGCGCCGCCTCCGGCGCCGGTCCTGGTACCGGGGCTGAGCAGGGGGATCAGGGCAGGATTGAGCTGATCGAGGTCGGTGTCGGTGGTGTCGATGCCGGGCACGGTGCCGAGGCCGTACTGCCAGAAGCCCCAGTTCGCCCACCCGGCCGGCAGCAGCGGGCTGCCCGGGGTATTGGGATCGGACGGCCAGATCGGGGTCTGCCCGAACGCCGTGCTGCCCCCGGTGCACGTCTGCCACCAGCTCTTGGCGGTGTAGATGATCGGCAGCCGGCCGGTCTTGGCCTTGATCTCGCTGTCGAACCCGGCGATCCAGGTCACCATGGCGCTCGGCTTGAGCCCGTAACAGGAGTTGGTGTGGTCGGTGTTGACGTACGGGTCCCACTCGATGTCCAGCAGGACCGGCACGTTGCGGAAGCTGGCGCCCAGGTAGCTGAGCAGGTAGTCGGCCTGGACGGCGGGGCTCTTGCTGTGGCCGCCGCCGTTCGGGTTGGCGAACGCATAGGCGATCACCGACAGCCCGGCCGCCTGTGCCCCGGCCAGATCCTTGAGGGCCCAGGGGTTCTGGTAGTAGTTGCCCTCGGTCGCCTTGACCGCGGCGAACTGGATCCCGGCCCCGGCGACCTCGGCCCAGTCGATGGGCGTTGTGCTCGTCGGATGCTGAAAGGACGAGACGTCCACTCCCTGGAGCGCCCCGGGCAGGGCCGCGGGGGCAGCCGTGGATGCGGCCGGCCCGGCGGTGGAGGCGACGGCCGGCGAGCCGGCCAGTCCCGCGATGGCGAGGCTGGCGAGGAGTGCGCAGGCGCCCGCGGAGTGCAGGGACAGGTGATGGCGCACCCAGATGTCTCCCTTCCCCAGGACCGTCCTCGCCGTGGACCGTCCCTCCCCAGGGATCACCAACTTCGTGATGCTACGGGAGCGCCGGGTGTCACCTCAGCGGCATTGGTAACAAAAAGATCACTCTTGAGCTTGCTGTCACCGGTGGGGCACGCCGCGTTCCGGCGCGTACCGCTATCTCCGGCGCGTACCGCTATCTCCGGTGCGTACCGCTATCTCCGGTGCGTACCGCTATCTCCGGTGCGTACCGCTATCTCCGGTGCGTGCCGCTATTTCAGCAGCCGGGACAGCCTCCGGTCGGCCAGTGGCTTGCCACCGGTCTGGCAGGTCGGGCAGTACTGGAGGGCGGAGTCGGCGAAGGACACCTCGCGCACGGTGTCGCCGCAGACCGGGCAGGGCTGGCCCGCCCGGCCGTGCACCCGCAGGCCCGCCTTCTTCTCCGCCTTGAGTTCCCCGGCGGCCAGCCCGGCCGACCTGGCCACCGCCTCCGCCAGGGCGCTCCGCATCGCGGTGTAGAGCCCGGCGACCTCATCAGGGGTGAGGCTGGACGCCAGCTTGAACGGGGACATCTTCGCCGCGTGCAGGACCTCGTCGGAGTAGGCGTTGCCGATTCCCGCGATGATCTTCTGGTCCCTGAGCACGCCCTTGATCTGGGTGCGGCGGCCCGCGAGCAGCCCGGCCAGCGTCCCGGCCGTGAAGGAGTCCGCCAGTGGGTCCGGGCCGAGCGAGGAGATCCCCGGCACCTGGGCGGGGTCTTCGACCAGGTAGACGGCCAGCCGCTTGCGGGTGCCCGCCTCCGTGAGGTCGAAGCCGCTGCCGCCCTCGAACCGGAGCCGGAACGCGAGCGGGCTCCTGCCGGGCCGGGGCGGCCTGGGCGGCAGGCTGTCCTGCCAGCGCAACCAGCCAGCCCGGGCGAGGTGGGTGATCAGGTGCAGTTCGCCGGCCGGGGCGGAAGCGGCCGGCGCCCCGGCCACCGGCATGATCGCCAGGTCGAGGAACTTGCCGTGGCGCACGGCGCCGGTGACCTCCCGGCCGCTGAGCACCCCCAGATCCGGCTGGTAGGTCTTGAGCACCGCGAAGCTGGCGCTGGCGGCCCAGTCGATGATCCGGCCGACGGCGCGCTCCCGGAGGAAGATGGCGAGCGACTCGACCTCGGGTAGTTCCGGCACAGTACCGATTCTGCCGTGTCCGGGTTTGTGCTGTGTCAAGGCCGGTCAGGGCCTGCGGGCGGCCGTGCGCGCCGGGTCCCGCGGGGCGCCGGGCGGGCCACGCCGACTGGAATAGTTGCTTTATCAAAACTAACATAGATTGCGGAAGTGGTCCTCGGCGCGGAGCATTGACCTAACAGGGACGAGTAGCCATGGACCAGGCAGAATCTTCGCCTTTCCCGGGCCAGCCCGACCGCTCGCGGCGGCGGGCCCGCGACGAGGAGCCGCGGCACGGCGCCGCCGTCAGCCTCGACCACCCGGTCGTGGCCGGCTACGACGGCTCGCCGTCGAGCCGCCATGCGCTGGCCTACGCGGCTGGCCTGTCCCGCCGCCTTGAGCGGCCGCTGCTGGTGGTCCACGTGAGCCCGCCAGCGGTCTACTGCGAGCCCCTCACCGGCCAGGTGATCGGGGCGGTGCGTGACCGGTCAGAGACCGAGCGCTGGCTGCTCGCCGAGCTGGACGAGACCTGCGACCGGGCCGGCATCGACGTGTGCGTCGTCACCCGGCGCGGCAGCCCGGCCAGGGAGCTGGCCGCCGCGGCCGAGGAAACCGCGGCGGACGCCCTCGTCATCGGCGCACCCGGGCACCGCTGGCATCATGTGGCCGGCTCGGTGCCCGGCTGGCTGGCGCGGCACGCGCGCTGCCCCGTCATCGTCGTCCCCTGACCCAGGTCCCGGGCCCGCCGCGAGCGGGCACACCTCACCGGGACCGGCCGGGAAGGGTCCCCTCCGGGAGCCGGCCGGGAAGGGTCCCCTCCGGGAGCCGGCCGGGAAGGGACTTTGGGCCCTTCTGGCCTGGCCGGGGCGCTGGCGATACTGGGGCGCTAGGCAGCAGAGGGGACCGCTGGGGGCATGGCAGGCCGGCGTGATGCGGAAGATCCGGAGGGGCCGATGGCAGAGGAGGCTCACCCCGGCCCGTCGCCGGCAGCACCCCCGCTGGGCGCCTCGCCCGCAACAGCGCCGCCGCCCGGCGCCTCGGCCGCGGTCATCGGGGTGCCGGGGCTGCAGGCGATCATCGACGCCCTGCGCGGCCAGGGCTTCACGGTGGTCGGCCCCACCCGCCGGGACGGGACTATCGTGCTGGCCGAGATCACC
>Ga0335079_10003769_pt1 | contig 17457 bp, 13 predicted proteins | sample Lox_Sample_33_FD_206719 | JGI IMG/M metagenome (GOLD analysis project Ga0335079, IMG submission 206719) | Soil microbial communities from Loxahatchee National Wildlife Refuge, Florida, United States - Lox_Sample_3.3 | ecosystem: Environmental > Terrestrial > Soil > Wetlands | place: USA... | reverse complement strand
TGGCCAGTTCGGCGACGCCATCGTCGATCCGAACAACCAGACGCTCTATCTGACGAACACGCTGCTGGATCAGCTCGAGGTGTTCCACCTCACCACCAACACGTTCGGCGCGCCGATCCGGGTGGGGTCGCAGCCCGTGGGCATCGCCCTCTGGCCGAGCGACACGCTGGGTGACAATCTGGACACGGCGATCGTCGCCAACTCCGGTGGATCGAACTTCTCGATCGTCGACCTGACGACCGGCCGCGAGGTGCGGCGCCACATCGTGCCCGACTACATCGTCCAGACGGTGCGGACGGCGCCGACCGCGGCGGGTGGGATCCAGATTCTGACGACCAACTACGACCTCGCCGACCGGCCACAGTACGTCGGTGCGGTCTGCCGCCACCTCACGGGGGCGTCCTGCGACAGCGTCGTGGCGGTCTACTCGACCGCGCCCACAGGGGCACAGGCGTCTCCGTTCACGAACCGCGGCTACCTGGCGTGGGAGAACCTCTCGAACGCCGCCAGCCGGAGCGGCCACTTCCTGTGGGAGCTGGCCCAGGCGGGCACCGACACGGTCCAGATCATCTCGGTGCGCGACACGCTCCCTGGCCAGCAGATTCGCGACACGATTCTCGGCGCCGGCATCGGGGCGCTGCTCAACCTGGGCACGCTCGCGTTCCAGGAGTCGACGTTCGTTCGCAACTCCGGCGACTTCAACCACACCGTGATCGGTGAAGGCGGATTCAACCAAGGCTTCGCCCGCGCCCTCACGTTCGACGCCCGGCAGCCCGTGGTCACGAGCATCAACCCGCCGTGCCCGCTGACGGATCCGAGCGGAACGAAGATCCTCGGGGAGCTGAACTGCGACATCACGCTGGACCGGGGCACGTCCGAGGGTGTCTTCGTCAACGACTTCGTGGTCAACCGGGCGTCGCGGGTCCTGTCGGTCGGCACGAACTTCAACGGCCGGACGAACGTGGTGCGGGCCGATTCGATCTACGTGTTCAACTACGCGTTGAAGCAGGTCGGCCTGCTGCAGACGCTGGGTGAGAACCCGGGCATGGACGTCGATCCGGCAAACAAGTTCGATCCGATGCAGCCCGCCGGCGGCGCGGCCGGGTACAACAACGATCGCCTGGTGCTGGCGGCGCGGTCCGACGCGTCGATCGACGTGTTCGACACCTACTGGTACCAGCGGGTGGCGACCATCCCGATCCGGGACACGATCATCGGGCCGGTGCGGGTCGCGAAGGTGGGCGGGGTGCTGGTGCTCGCGGGGGTGACGTCGAAGGGCATCGTCGTGGTGCGCCTGCCGAACTTCTCCAACCCGTTCCCGTCCGGGCCGGCGCGGTCGCAACAGGCCCCGGGGCGTCGCGCGGCAGCGGCGCAGAAGGGGACGGTGCGGCAGTAGTCCGGCCGCAGAACCGGCAAGTGGAATCCCGGAGCCCGGCCGAACGGTCGGGCTCCCGTTCTCTGGGGGAGATGCTCGCACGCCGATGATCCGACTGACCACCGCCGGCGAATCGCACGGCCGGGCCCTCGTGGCGGTTCTCGAGGGGGTGCCGGCTGGGCTGCCGCTCGTGGCGACGGACATCGACCCGGAGCTGCGGCGTCGGATGCAGGGGCACGGGCGCGGCGCGCGCATGAAGATCGAGTCGGACCGCGTGCAGTTCCTGTCGGGCGTGCGCGCCGGGGCCACCCTGGGCTCGCCCATCGCGCTGCTGATCGAGAATCGGGACTTCGAGAACTGGCGCGACGTGATGGCGGCCGAGCCCGCGGAGGCGCCGCCGCGCCGGAAGCTGAGCCGCCCGCGCCCCGGACACGCGGACCTCGCCGGCGTGCTGAAGTACGATCGAGAGGACGCGCGCGACATCCTCGAGCGCGCCTCGGCGCGCGAGACCGCGGCGCGCGTCGCGGCGGGCGCCGTCTGTCGCCGCCTGCTCGCCGAGTTCGGGGTCGAGATCGGGAGCCACGTCGTCGCCCTGGGGGGAATCGCGGCGGTGCTGCCGGAAGCGCTGCCGGCGCCGCTCAACGCCGCCGCCGACCGCTCGCCGGTCCGCTGCCTCGACCCTGAGGCGACGAAGGCGATGGTCGCGCGCATCGACGCGGCGAAGGAAGGAGGGGACACGCTGGGAGGCGTCGTGGAGGTCGTGGCGCGCGGGGTGGTCGTCGGCCTCGGGAGCCACGTGGCGGCGGATCGGCGGCTCGACGGCCGCCTCGCGGCCGCGTTGATGGCGCTCCCGGCGGTGAAGGGGGTCGAGATCGGCCGCGGTTTCGAGGTCGCGGCGCTGCCCGGGTCCCGGGCGCACGACGAGATCCACCGCGCCGAGCGCGGTGCGGCGGTGCGGGCCGGCGGTTTCGCCCGAAAGACCAACCGTGCTGGGGGGCTCGAGGGCGGCATGACCAACGGCGAGGCGCTGGTCCTGCGGGCGGCGATGAAGCCTCTCTCGACGCTCATGAGCCCGCTCCAGTCCGTGGATCTGGAGACGGGCACGAGCGCTCCGGCACAGAGCGAGCGGTCCGACGTCACCGCCGTGCCGGCGCTGGGCGTGATCGCGGAGGCGGTGGTCGCCCTGTCGCTGGCCTCGGCCTACGCCGAGAAGTTCGGCGGCGACTCCCTCGGCGAGATGCGCCGCAACTTCGAGGGGTATCTCGCCAGGCTCGAGGAGCGCCGCACCGCGCTGGGAACCCGCTCGGGTTGAACAAGCGACACGTCATCCTGGTGGGGCTGCCCGGCGCCGGGAAGACGACCGTCGGGCGCCTGGTCGCCGCGGCGCTCGGCGCCGACTTCGTGGATCTCGACGAGGCGATCGAGCGGCGGGCGGGCAAGAGCGTGCCGCGGATCTTCGCCGAGGACGGCGAGGCGGCCTTTCGGGCGCTCGAAGCCGACGTCGGTGCGGCGACCCTCCGCGCCCGCCCCAGGGTGGTGGCGCCCGGCGGCGGCTTCTTCGCGGGCGAACGGACACGCGATCTGGCGCGCTCCACGGGGCTCGTCGTCTACCTCGAGACCGACCCGGCGGAAGCGGTGCGGCGGCTCGATGGCGAGGCACCCCGCCCGCTCCTCGAAGGCGGCGACCCCGAGCGGAGGATGGCGACGCTCCTCGCGACGCGCGGACCGCTCAACCGCGAGTCGGAGTGCTCGGTGGACACCACCGGACTCGCGGTGGAAGAGGTCGCGGGCAGAGTCGTGTCGCTTGCCCGGGATCGGGCCGGCTGGTAGACTGACGGCCCCCGGAAGCCGGGGCCAGGGTCCGGATTCCGGGGCCCGGGAAATGCCGCCTCTCAACCCGGGCCACGGATCCCGGACCCCGATCTCCCCGGACCCGGAACCCTGATCCGTGACCCCGGGTAAGGCCGCTTACGGCGTGGTGACGCGCCGGTGACGTGAACGAAGGAATGTGAGGACGATGGCGGAGAACGGCACGCTCGTGGTCGTCGAATCGCCCGCCAAGGCGAAGACGATCGGCAAGTACCTCGGCAAGGGCTACACGGTCAAGGCGACCGTGGGGCACATCCGGGATTTGCCCGAGCGCGAGCTGGGCGTCGACATCGACGCCGACTTCAAGCCGAAGTTCGTCACGGTCAAGGGGAAGGCGAAGGCGATCCAGGAGCTGAAGAAGGCCTCGAAGGAGGCCGCCGAGATCCTGATCGCGACCGACCCCGACCGCGAGGGCGAGGCGATCGCCTGGCACGTCCGCCAGCAGCTGGGCAAGGACCGCGTACGGCGCGTGCTGTTTCACGAGATCACGAAGGACGCCATCAAGCGCGCGATCTCCCGCACCACCCGCATCGACGAGAAGAAGGTCGAAGCCCAGCTGGCGCGCCGGATCCTCGACCGCCTGGTCGGCTTCAAGGTCAGCCCGCTGCTCTGGAAGTCCATGAAGACGGGTCTGTCGGCCGGCCGTGTGCAGACGGTGGCGCTGCGCCTGATCGTGGAGCGGGAAGAGGAAATCACGCGGTTCACGCCGCAGGAGTACTGGACGGTCACGGCGCACTGCGAGAGCGCCGGCCAGGCCTTCGACGCCGAGTTGAGCAAGCTGGACGGGAAGAAGCCCGAGATTCGCAGCGCGGCCGCGGCGGAGGAGGTGGTCGCCGCCACGCGGGACGCGGCGTTCGTGGTGACCGACGTGCGGCGCAAGGAACGGCGCAAGCATCCACCCGCACCCTTCACGACCAGCACCGTGCAGCAGGAGGCGGCGAAGCGGCTCGGCTTCTCGTCCAAGCGGACGATGAAGGTGGCGCAGGATCTCTACGAGGGCGTCGAAATCAGGGACGAGGGCTCGGTCGGGCTCATCACGTACATGCGCACCGACTCGACCCGCGTGGCCGGCAGCGCGGTGGACGCGGCGCGCGCGTGGGTCCAGCGGCAGTACGGCAAGTCGTACCTGCCGGACGAGCCCGTGCTCTACGGCGGCTCGAAGAACCCGCAGGCGCAGGACGCCCACGAGGCGATCCGCCCCACCGAGGTCGAGCGCACGCCGCAGCAGCTCAAGCACGACCTGACCCCCGACCAGTTCAAGCTCTACCAGCTCGTCTGGCAGCGATTCGTCGCATCGCAGATGTCGGCGATCGTGTACGACACCACGAGCGTCGACTTCGACCTCGGCCGGTACCTGTTCCGGGCCACGGGGTCGGTGATCGTGTTCGACGGCTACCACCGGCTCTACCAGGAGGTGCGTGAGGCCGGCGAGAAGAGCCGCACGCTCGATGACTTGCCGCCGCTCCCGCCGCTCGCGGTCGGCGACCGGGTGACGGTCAAGGCCGTGGCGCCCGAGCAGCACTTCACCGAGCCGCCGCCGCGGTTCAGCGAGGCGTCCCTCGTCAAGGAGCTCGAGCGGCTCGGCATCGGCCGACCCTCGACCTACTCCGCGATCACCAGCACGCTCCTGGCCCGGCACTATGTGAGCCTGGCGGAAAAGCGCTTCCATCCGACGGAGCTGGGCGCGACCGTGCACCGGCTGCTGATCCCACGCTTCCCCAACATCTTCAACGTCGAGTTCACGAGCGAGATGGAGACGGAGCTCGACCGTATCGAGGAAGGGGAGCTGAGCCGGCTCGAGGTGCTCAAGGACTTCTGGAACCCGTTCGCCAAGGCGCTGGCGGAGGCACGGCCCGAGGAGATGATGTCGGAGGCCCACAACCTCGAGGGCCTCTCCGAGCAGCGCTGCCCGCGGTGCGGAAGCCCGCTGGTGGCGAAGACCGGCCGCTTCGGTCCGTACATCGCGTGCACCAAGCAGAACGACCCGGAGTGCAAGTACACCAAGTCGCTCCGGAAGCCGCGGGCGCCCGATCGCCCGACCGACGAGAAGTGCCCGGAATGCGGCGCGCCCCTGGTGATCAAGACCGGCCGCTACGGCGAGTTCCTCGCCTGCACGCGCTACCCCAAGTGCAAGTTCACGCGGCCGATGCCCCTGGGCGTGAAGTGTCCGAAGTGCGGCACCGGCGACCTGGCGGAGCGCAGGAGCAAGCGCGGCCGCACGTTCTACGGCTGTTCGCGCTATCCGGAGTGCGACTTCGTGGTCTGGAACCGGCCCGTCCCCGCGACGTGCCCGGCGTGCGGCTACGTCGGGGCCGAGAGCAAGCAGACCAAGGCCAAGGGCGCGTTCCGGAAGTGCCTGAAGTGCGGCACCGAATTCGCGGCGGAGGAGACGCCGACGCCGGCGGCGGCGGGAGCGCCGGCGGGCACCTAGGCACCTCCCCGGTGTGCTTCGCGCCGCCCGCATGAGGGACGCTTGAGCCACGGCGCCGGCGCACCCCCGACGGCTACGGTGGTCGGCGGCGGCCTGGCGGGCTGCGAAGCGGCGTGGGCCCTCGCCTCGCGCGGGATCGCGGTGACGCTGGTCGAGATGCGCCCGGGGACAGCCACCCCCGCGCACCGCACCGACCTCCTGGCCGAGCTGGTCTGCAGCAACTCCTTCAAGAGCACGGACACGGTGAACGCCCACGGGCTCCTCAAGGCCGAGCTGCGGCTCCTGGGGAGCATGCTGCTGGCGTGCGCGGACGAGGCGCGCGTGCCGGGCGGCGCGGCGCTGGCCGTGGACCGGGCGGAGTTCGCGCGGCGCGCCACGGAGCGGGTGACCGCGCACCCCCGCATACGCCTCGTCCGCCGGGAGGCGGACGCGCTCCCGGAGCCGGGCATCGTCGCCACCGGGCCCCTCACCTCCGACGGGCTCGCCGCGGCGCTCGCGGCGCGGCTCGGCGCCGAGGCGCTCGCCTTCTACGACGCGATCGCGCCGATCGTCGCGGCCGACTCGCTGGACCAATCGCGGCTCTTCGCCGCGTCGCGGTACGGGAAAGGCGGCGGGGACGACTACCTGAACGCTCCGCTCGACGCATCGGCATACGAGGCCTTCGTCGCCGCGCTCCTGGCGGCGGACCGGTACCCCGGCCACGACTTCGAAGGCGTCTCGTACTTCGAAGGGTGTCTCCCCATCGAGGAGATGGCCGCCCGCGGGCGCGAATCGCTGCGCTTCGGTCCGATGAAGCCGGTGGGCCTCGCCGATCCGGCCACGGGCCGTCCGCCGCACGCCGTCGTGCAGCTCAGGCGTGAGGACAGGGCCGCGCAGATGTGGAACCTGGTCGGCTTCCAGACGCGGCTCCGGACCGGCGAGCAGCGCCGGGTCTTCAGCACGATTCCGGGGCTCGAGTCGGCCGAGTTTCTGCGCTACGGCTCGATCCACCGGAACAGCTACATCAACAGTCCGGCGCACCTGACGCCGGCGCTCGCCCTGAGGGACGCGCCGACGACCCTGATCGCCGGCCAGCTGACCGGTGTCGAGGGGTATACCGAATCCCTGGGCACCGGCCTCCTGGCCGGGATCAACCTGGCGCGCCTCCTGGAGGGGGGTGAGCCGGCGCTCCCGCCCCCGACCACCATGCTCGGAGCGCTGATGGCGTATCTTCGGGATGCGGATCCGAAGGGGTTCCAGCCGATGAACGCGAACTTCGGGCTGCTGCCTCCGCTGGAGCAGCCGGTCCGGGACCGGACGCGGCGCAAGGCGCTGCTGGCCGAGCGGGCGCTGGAGGCGATGCGCGCCTTCGCGCGGGACGTCGGCGCGTGAGAGCCGAGGCCGAGGACTTCGTACGCTGGCTTGCGACGGAGCGGAACGACTCCCCCAACACCGTGAAGGCATACGGGCGGGACGTCGCGAGCTTCGAGGCGTTCCTCGACGGCTTCTACGGCGGCGACGGGTGGAGCTGGGCCGGCGTCGACCGGCTGGCGATCCGCGGCTTCCTGGCCGAGAGCGCGCGCCGCGGCTGGTCGAAGCGGACCGTCGCCCGCGCCCTCTCGGCCGTGCGCGCTTTCTATCGGTTCCTGAATCTGCATCACGGCGTGGAGGTGAACCCCGCGCGGGCGGCGAGCACCCCGAAGCTCGAGAAGCGGCTTCCCGGCTACCTTGATCGCGGGGCGATGGAGCGGCTGTTCGCGCTGGCGGAGGCCCGCGCTGGAGAGAACACCTTCCGGACGGCCCGCGACCGTGCCATCCTGGAGCTGTTCTACTCGACCGGGATGCGCCTCTCGGAGCTGGTCGGACTCGATCTGGACGATCTGGATCTGGTGTCCGATCAGGTGCGGGTGCGCGGCAAGGGCCGGAAGGAGCGCATCCTTCCCGTGGGGCGGCCGGCGGTCACCGCGCTCAGGAGCTACTACCTCCGCCGGGACGAGGTCCTGTCAGCCATTCGCGGGCGGGGAGGTGGGGGCGAGCGCCGGGCGGCTGCGGCGGCCGGCGGTGCGGGCGGCGCCAGGCGGGCCGACGGCGCCCGGACGACCTCCTCCGGCGCGGTCTTCGTGAGCGAGCGCGGCCGTCGCCTCACGGCGCGCGCCGTGCAGCTCGCCGTGCGCCGGCTGCTGGACGCCGTGAGCGAGGGGCAGAAGGTGACGACGCACTCGCTCCGCCACTCGTTCGCCACCCATCTGCTCGACGCGGGGGCGGACCTCCGGGCGGTGCAGGAGCTGCTGGGGCATGCGTCGTTGTCCACGACGCAGATTTACACGCACACGAGCGTCGAGCGGCTGAAGCGCGTCTACCACCAGGCACACCCGAGAGCCTAGATGGAAACGATCCACGCAACCACGATCCTCTGCGTCCGCAAGGAAGGCCATGTGGCCATGGGCGGCGACGGCCAGGTCACGGTCGGCGAGACCGTCATGAAGTCGCACGCGCAGAAGGTGCGGCTCCTCAAGGGCGGGAAGGCGGTCGCCGGCTTCGCGGGCGGCGTGGCCGACGCGCTGACGCTGTTCGAGAAGTTCGAGGAGAAGATGGAGCGGTACCCGGGCAACCTGGCCCGCGCGGCGGTGGAGCTGGCGAAGGACTGGCGCGGCGACCGCGTGCTGCGGCGGCTCGAGGCGCAGCTGGCCGTCGCGGACAAGGAGCGCGGCCTGCTGGTGACCGGCAACGGCGACGTGATCGAGCCCGACGACGGCATCCTCGCCGTAGGGTCGGGCGGGAGCTACGCGCTGGCGGCGGCCCGCGCGCTCCTGGCGCACGCCCAGCTCGGCTCGCGCGAGATCGTCGAGCGGAGCCTGGAGATCGCGGCCGACATCTGCATCTACACCAACCGGAATCTCACGATTGTCGAGCTGGAATGAGCGGGCGGCGGGCGCGGCGCTCGCCGCCCTGCTCGGCGGCTGGCTCGTCGCCGCGCTCGCTCCCCGCGACTTCGCCGTCGGCACCTTCCAGGACGACGCGGGCTACGCGGTCCTCGCCAAGGCGATACGCGAGCAGCACACCTACCGCGACATCAACTTCCCCGGACGGCCCCCGGAGCTGAAGTTCGCGCCGGGCTGGCCCGCGGTCCTCGCGCTGGCGTGGAAGCCCGGCGCGAGCGGCGATGAGAATCTCGAGCGTCTGCGGTGGGTGAATCTCGCTCTGGTCGGCCCGCTCGCCGCGCTGATCGCGGTGGCGGGCATGCAGGTCTTCGGCCTCCCGGCGGCCCTCAGTGCGGTGGTCGCCGTGGCGAGCGTCGCCGCGCCGGCGGAGCTGACCTGGTGGACGATCCCGATGTCGGAGCCGCTCTGCCTGGCGCTGCTGGCCCTCGGGCTCGTCCTGGCGGAGCGCGGGCGCTTCAACGGCGCGGCGGTCGCGCTCGTGGCGGCGGTGTACGTGCGCAGCGTGGCGGCGCCGTTCCTGGTCGCGCTGGTGGTCGCCGCGGCGTGGAAGCGGGGCTGGCGGCGCGCGGTCACCCCCGCGCTGATCGGCCTCCTCCTCTTCCTGCCGTGGGTTGTGCACGTGGCGCTGAGCGCGCACGAGGTTCCCGAGGTTCTGGCAGGTGCCGGCTATGGCTCATACTGGGCGTTCTACGGGCAGGGGCTCTTCGCCGACCCCGTCACGGTGCTCTTTCGCGTGCCGTGGGTGAATGCTCCGATGATCCTGCAGGCGCTCGGCCAGGCACTGCTCGGCTGGCATTGGGCGCCGAAAGCGGTGGAGCTGCTGCTCGGCGGCGCCATCGGCGCGCTCGTCGTCCGTGGAGGCCGCGCGCATCCGGTGTTCTGGATCGGCCTCGCCCTCTACGTGCTCACGGTGCTCTTCTGGCCGTTCCCGCAGGAGGACCGGTTCGTGGGGAGCGTGTGGCCCCTGCTCCTGCTGGCGGCGCTGGCCGGGCTGGGCGGAGCTCGGCCGGGCGGCGCGAAGCTCGGCGACGCCGGCGGGACGGGCTCCTCCGGCGCGCTCGTCGCGCTGCCGTGGCGCCGCGTGCGTTGGGGCGTGGTCGCCGGGTTCTCCCTCGCTGCGGTCGTGGCCTTCGCCAGGGGCGAGGGGGTGCGGCGGCACCGGGAGCGGAGCCGCTCGTCGCTCGCCCTGCTGGACTCGCTGCGGCCGAGGATACCGGCCGGTGCGCTCATCGCCACCAGCAATCCGCCTCTGGTCTACTTGCGGTTCGGCAACCCCACCATCGTCAACTGGCGCGAGCGCAGCTACCGCTGGTACCGGATGGGCTTCTGGGCCACGGCTTGGGGGCTGGGCGACGATCTCTGGGCGATCGTTCGCGCGTACCGACCCGATTACCTTATCATCGAGAGGCGCGGAGCCGAGGGGCGCTATGCGGCCGGGAGTCTCATCCGGCAGTGCCCGGGGGTCCTGCGCCAGGAGTGGAGCACGCCGGGGGGCGAGTATCTCTTCGCCGTGCGGAGCGACGTCCCCTGCGCTCCGGTCGTCGCGAAGCCGTAGGGCGCCGAGGCGCCAACGAGGAATGATGGTCGAGCCTGAGATCAAGCCGGGAGCCGGGGGGGCCGAGCAACCGCCGGTCGAGGAGCCGTTGCCCTGGCTGGAGGAGCTGCCGCCGCGTCAGATCGTGGCGGAGCTGGACCGCTACATCGTCGGCCAGGCGGCGGCCAAGAAGTCGGTGGCGATCGCCATCCGCAACCGCTGGAGGCGCGCGCAGGCCCCGGACGAGATCCGCGAGGAGATCCTCCCCAACAACATCATCATGATCGGGCCGACGGGGGTCGGGAAGACCGAGATCGCCCGGCGGCTCGCGCGGCTTGCCGGCGCGCCGTTCCTCAAGGTCGAGGCGTCCAAGTTCACCGAGGTGGGCTACGTCGGCCGCGACGTCGAGTCGATGGTGCGCGACCTGGTGGACTCCGCGATCCAGATGGTGCGCGGCGAGCGCGAGGACGAGATCTACCCCCAGGCCGAAGCCCGCGCCGAGGAACGGCTCCTCGACCTGCTGCTGCCGCCGGTCTCGAAGGACGCCCACGCCCAGGCCAAGGCCGGGCCGCAGCCGCCCGAGCCCGCCGGGCCCCAGCAGCGCACCCTGTTCGTCGTCTCCCCCAAAGGAGACGTGACGGAGCGCGCGGACGCCGAGGACGCGAAGCTGCAGGAGCGCCGCGAGCGCACGCGAGAGAAGCTCCGCGCCCTGCTCAAGGACGGGAAGCTCGAGGAGCGCGACGTCGAAGTCGAGGTGACGCAGGAATCCTTCCCACCGATGGACCTCCTGCAGCAGCCGGGGATGGAAGGCGCCGACGTCAACATCATGGACTGGCTGAAGGAGATGCTCCCCAAGCGCAAGAAGCGGCGGACCGTTCGCGTCCAGGAGGCGCGCCGCATTCTCGTCGACGAGGAGCTGCGCAAACTGGTGGACATGGACGACGTGGTGAACGAGGCGCTGGACCGCGTCGAGAACCATGGCATCATTTTCATCGACGAGCTGGACAAGATCGCCGGCGAGCGCGGAGGGGTCGGGCCCGACGTGAGCCGCGAAGGGGTGCAGCGCGACCTCCTGCCGATCGTCGAGGGCTCCACCGTTCAGACCCGGTACGGGCTGGTGCGCACCGACCATGTCCTCTTCATCGCCGCTGGCGCCTTCCACGTGTCCAAGCCCTCGGACCTGATCCCCGAGCTCCAGGGGCGCTTCCCCATCCGGGTCGAGCTGCAGCCGCTGGGTGAGGACGATTTCGTGCGGATCATGACCGAGCCCGAAAACGCTCTCACCAAGCAGTACGCGGCGCTGTGCGCGGCCGAGGGCGCCACCCTCGAGTTCGATCCCGACGGGATTCGCGAGGTCGCCCGGATCGCCACCATCCTCAACGAGCGGATGGAGAACATCGGCGCACGGCGGCTCCACACCGTGCTCACCACCCTGCTCGAGGACACGCTCTACGATCTGCCGGACGTGCCCGACAAGCACATCGTCTTCGACCGGAAGAGGGTCAAGGAGCGGCTCGACGCGATCGTGCAGGACGAGGATCTGCGCAAGTACATCCTGTAGCCTCGGGCACGCTTGCTGCGGAAGGCGGGCAGGGGTAGGTTCACCCTGCCCGCTGTCATTTTGACCGACAACCCGACGTCCCTATGCCCAAGCGCGACTACCTGCTCTTCACGGACTTCACCAAGGCCCAAGTCGATGACCTGTTTGCGCTTGCGAACAGGATGCGGGACGGGAAGTACCGCGAGAAGCCCCTGGCCGGGAAGACCCTGGCCATGATCTTCGCCAAATCGTCCACCAGGACCCGCGTATCCTTCGAGGTCGGGACGTACCAGCTCGGCGGCCACGCCCTGTTCCTCTCCTCGCGGGACATCCAGATCGGGCGCGGCGAGCCGATTCCGGACACGGCGCGAGTGCTCTCGCGCTATGTGGACGGCATCATGATCCGCACCTTCGACCAGAAGGATGTGGAGGAGCTGGCGCGGTATGCCACGGTGCCGGTGATCAACGGCCTCACCGACCAGCACCATCCGTGTCAGATCCTCGCCGACGTGCTCACGGTGCATCAGCACCTGGGGGGATACGCGGGCAAGAAGGTGGCGTGGATAGGGGACGGGAACAACATGGCCAACTCCTGGCTCGACGCGGCCGGGCTGCTCGGCTTCGAGCTGCGGCTCGCATGCCCGGAGGGATACGAGCCCGACCACGACGTCTACGAGCGGGCCCGCAAGCTCACCAGGACGCTGATCACCGAGGAGCCGGACGAAGCGGTCGAGGGCGCGGACGTCGTCACCACCGACGTGTGGGCGTCCATGGGGCAGGAAGGTGAGGCGGAAGAGCGGAAGCAGGCGTTCAAGGGCTACGTGGTGGACGAGGCGTTGATGAAGCGGGCGAGGCCGAACGCGATCTTCCTGCACTGCCTGCCCGCCCACCGCGGGGAAGAGGTGACGGCCGATGTCATGGAGGGACCGCAGTCGCGGGTGTTCGACGAGGCGGAAAACCGCCTCCACGTCCAGAAGGCCCTGCTCGCAACCCTGATGGGATAGGCACGATGACCGACCAGCTGAAGCGCACGCCTTTCTACGACCTGCATGTCGCGGCCGGCGCGAAGATGGTGCCGTTCGCCGGCTTCGAGATGCCGGTCCAGTATCCGGACGGCATCACCGCGGAGCACAACACGGTGCGACACGCGGCAGGCCTGTTCGACGTGACTCACATGGGCGAGTTCGAGGTGTTCGGGAAGGACGCGCTCGCCTTCGTTTCGTACGTGACCTCGAACGACCCCGCCGCCCTGGCGTACGGTCAGGTGCAGTACTCCTGCTTCATGCACGAGAGCGGCGGGATTGTGGACGACTGCCTGGTCTACCGGCTGGCGGACCGCATGATGCTGGTGGTGAACGCGTCGAACACGGCCAAGGACTGGGCGCACGTCAGCCGCTACGCGTCGAAGTTCGACGTCAGGCTGGTCAACCAATCCGACGAGATCGCGCTGCTGGCGCTCCAGGGGCCGAAGGCGCAGGCGGTCCTTCAGCCCCTCGCGCGGGACGTGGATCTCGAACGGGTCCAGTACTACCACTGTGTCACGGGCAAGGTCGCCGGCGTCCCGTGCATCATCAGCCGCACCGGGTACACGGGCGAAGACGGCTTCGAGCTCTACCACGCCAACCGCAACGCGGTGAAGCTGTGGCACGCGCTGGTCAAGCCGGGCGGCGAGGTGAAGCCGGTGGGCCTGGGGGCGCGCGACTCGCTGCGGCTGGAGATGGCGTACCCGCTGTACGGGAACGACATCGACGACGAGACGACGCCGCTGGAGGCCGGGCTCGGCTGGATCGTGAAGCTCAAGAAGGGCGAATGCGTGGGGAAGGGTGCGCTCGAGGCGCAGAAGGCCAAGGGGCTGACGCGGAAGCTGGTGGGGTTCCGGCTCCAGGAGCGCGGCTTCCCTCGGCACGGCTACCCGGTGTGGGTGGAGGGCCAGCGGTCCGGCGACGTGAGGAGCGGCACCGTCTCGCCGTCGACGGGCGAGGCGATCGGCACGGCGTACCTCCCCTTCGCCGTCGCGAAGTGGGGCACCACCTTCGAGGTGGACATTCGCGGGAAGCGTGTGCCGGCGACGGTGGTCGAGACGCCGTTCTGGAAGAAGGGCTCGCACCGCTGATCCGGGTGGCGATCCTCACCGTCTCCGACGGGGTCGCGGCCGGCAAGCGGGAGGATCTCTCGGGAGCGGCGGTCGCGACCTGGGCGCTCGAGCGCGGCTACGCCGTGGCCGCCCGGGAGACCGTCCCCGACGAGACGTCCCGCATCGCCTCCGCGCTGCTGCGGTGGGCCGACGGCGGCCAGGCGGACCTCATCCTGACGACTGGCGGGACGGGACTGGCGTCCCGCGACCGCACGCCGGAGGCGACGCGCGCCGTGCTGGAGCGCGAGGCTCCCGGCATCGCGGAGGCGTTGCGCGCAGGTGCCGCCGCCCGCCTGCCCCTGGCCGCGCTGTCGCGCGGCGTGGCCGGCGTCAGGGGCGCCGCGCTGATCGTGAACCTTCCCGGCTCCGTCGGCGGCGTCGCCGACGGGCTGGCTGCCCTCGAGCCGCTGGTCGCCCACGCCGTGGACCTTCTGAAGGGCAGGACCGAGCACCGCTGATGGCACACCGGGCCCTCATCACGATGGACGATCTGGAGGCGGCGGTCCGCGTCAACGCCGCCTTCGAGAGCGCCGGATTCGAGACCGCCATGGTCTCGGCCCAGGACGACGCGCGCTGGACGCTCGAGCACGAAGACCCCGATCTCGTGGTGCTGACGGGCGGGTTGCACGAAGCCACGGCGGGGCGGATCCTCGGCGCGGTGCGCGACGGCCGGGTCGCGACGCTCGCGCTTCTGGAGCCGACCGAGGCGGACCCGGCGGCGGTGGCGCAGCGGATGGGGCTCACCGCCGCGGTCGCGAAGCCCGCGGATCCGGTGGACCTGGTGGCCCTGGGCCGGCGGCTCATCGAGCGCAAGCGGCTGCAGGAGCGGACGGGGATCCTGGGTGACCATCCGGCCATCCAGGAGGTGCTGATCAAGATCGAGCAGATGGCGCCGGTCAGCAGCACCGTGCTGATCGATGGAGAGTCGGGCACGGGGAAGGAGCTGGTGGCGCGCGCCATCCACGATCTCTCGCCCCGGCGCGGGAAGCCCTTCATCGCCGTAAACTGCGCGGCGCTGCCGGACACGCTGCTCGAGTCGGAGCTGTTCGGCCACGAGAAGGGGTCCTTCACCGACGCGGCGGAGCGCCGCCTCGGCCGGTTCGAGATCGCGGACGGCGGCACGATCTTCCTCGACGAAGTCGGCGAGATGCCGGCCGCCACGCAGGTCAAGCTGCTGCGCGTGCTGGAGGAGCGGGAGTTCTTCCGAGTCGGCGGGGCCGCGCCGATCAAGGTGGATGTGCGGGTCGTCGCCGCCACCAATCGCGCGCTCAAGGACGCGGTGCTCACGGGCGAGGTGCGTTCCGACCTCTACTACCGGCTGAACGTGCTCTCGATCTACCTGCCTCCGCTCCGCGAGCGGCGGAGCGACATCCCGCTCCTCGTGCGGCGGTTCGTCCACGAATTCAGCAAGCTGCACGACCGGCCGTTCCGAGGGATCGAGCCCGCGGCACTGCAGATCCTGGTGGACGCGCCGTGGCCGGGGAACGTGCGGCAGCTGCGGAACCTGATCGAATCCATGGTGGTGCTGGCGCCGACCTCCGAGATCCGGCCGGCGGACATTCCGCGGGAGATCCGCGAGCAGGGGCGCGAGCGCCTGCTGCCGGTCAAGGTGCCGGGGGTCGCGCGCGAAGTGGCCGGGCAGGAGCTGACCTATATCGTGCAGTCGCTGCTCGATCTCCGGCTGCAGGTGGAGGATCTGCGGCGCCGGCTGGACGAGCATCCGCACCGGGTGGAGGTGATCGAAGTGCCGCACGAGGCCGCCGAGGCCGAGGTCGTGCTTGGCGGCCCGGGCGCCGACGCCGGCGGCGCGCGGGCTCGTCTCGCGCCGGGCCGGGTGCTCTACGAGCCTGGGATGACGATGGCCGACGTCGAGCGCGCGACCATCGAGGCGGCGCTGCGGCAGACCCACGGAAACCGGCGGAAGGCTGCGGAGATCCTGGGCATCGGCGAGCGCACGCTGTACCGGAAGCTGAAGGAGTATGAGCAGGGGGTCGAGGTGGGCAATGGACCTCAAGCCCCACTTGAGGCGTAGTGGTTGAAGTGCTTGACATTTCTAGGCTTGCGTCGTATGATACCCCGCTCCAACGCTCCGGCGGAAGCGAAGGGCGCGCCGGTCATGCTTCTAAACCATTAATTAATAACAACTTAGCCGTTGTACTGGCCCGGCGTCGCCCGGGCGTTACTATCTCGGGCGGGCAAAGTGGGGTCGCGAGGGAAGCTGCGGGTTCCGAATTTGCGGAAGCCTGTGAAGGGGCGGCTCGATGCGCCGGGCCTCAAGGTGCATCGGGTCAAGAAGCGGTACCGGCGGCGCCCCAAGCATCCGTTGCGTGGGGAGGACTGATGCGCGGTGGGGCGGGCGGATGACGGCGAGTTCGGGGCTGCCCGCGCATGGCGAGGCGCCTGAGGCCTGGGCGCTGCGGCGGGCGGAGCAGCTGATCACATCGTTGTCGGGAGTGCTCTCGGCGCGGATCGTAGCGGGTCGCGGGGGGGAAATCGAGGAGATTCACGTCCTGACCACGGCTGAGGTTCAGCCGAAGCAGACGGTTCGGAACGTGGAGAGCGCGCTGATGGCGCAGCTCGGCCTGAAGGTGGACCACCGCAAGATCAGTGTGGCCCAGACGGCGGAGGTGCGGCCCATTGAGGTGCTCGAGCAGGGGGCGGTGGCGGACGCGGCGAACCGGCGGAAGCTGGTCTACGCGGATCTGGTCATCGAGTCGCCGAGGCCGAAGCGGGTGAAGATCCGGGTGCTGCTGCGGACCGGCGACGTGGCGGTCGAGGGGATGGAAGAGGGGGTGGATGACCCGCACAGCCGCGTGCAGATGGCGGCCCGGGCGACCGTGAAGGCGATCGAGCAGGGGCTGGTGGACTCCGGGGTGGTGCTGGAGGGAGTCCGGGTGGTGGAGGCGTTCGATCGAAAGCTCGTCCTGGCGGGCGTGCACGGGGTGGGCGGGCGGAGCAGCCAGATGCTGGTCGGGACGTGCGAGGTGAAGGCGAGTCCCGAGCAGGCGGCGGTGCTGGCGGTGCTGGACGCGACCAATCGGTGGTATCTGTTGCAGCGATAGAGGGTGTGAGGGCGTAGCACTTTTTGTTAGCGGAGAGGCTCTTTCACAAAGGATACGGACCCCCGGCGGAGCTCTTAACGAGCTGAGCGGGTAGGTGAGCGGAGCGTCGCACGCCCGTAGCGAATGGGCGTGACTTCTCGAATTGGGAGGGGGTGACGCTCGTGTTCGATTTCAGCTGGTTCGCGGCCATTATCGCGGCCATCGTCCGCATGCTTATTCAGGGCGGGGATGTTAGCTGGTAGAGCCCACCGGGGGGCGTATCACTCAGCAATGACAGCTAGGATCAAACTCTTCGTCTTTGGGACCACCGCAGCGGCACTGGCGTGCCTGCTTGCGGATGGGTGGAGTGTGCTTCAGGAGGGCCACGTAAGTTTCTGGAACGCGGTCGCCGCTTTTGCGATTCTGGAGTTCCTGGCCGCGGCAGTGTATCTGAAGCTCAGGGTCGGTCGCAGCGAGGCCAGTTCCTCCGTCGCGTTCATTCCGTACCTTGCGTCCATCTTGCTGTTTGACTCGGGTTGGGCTGTCGTGATGGCGGCCTCGGCCGAGTTGGCCGCTGAGTACGGTGTGCGCAAGAAGCCGCCTATCAAGATC
>Ga0335079_10003768_pt1 | contig 17458 bp, 11 predicted proteins | sample Lox_Sample_33_FD_206719 | JGI IMG/M metagenome (GOLD analysis project Ga0335079, IMG submission 206719) | Soil microbial communities from Loxahatchee National Wildlife Refuge, Florida, United States - Lox_Sample_3.3 | ecosystem: Environmental > Terrestrial > Soil > Wetlands | place: USA... | reverse complement strand
TTAAACGTCTCTTCGAACTGGGCGCGCCGCTTCGATTTACCGGCCCGGTTGCCAGACTGTCCTGGTTTCCATTTCGCGGTTTCGTTGCCGGAAACCCCCGGTCGGAATCTCGTGTCTCGCTTCATGTTTGCGATCCTGGGACTGGTGTCAGGAAGTTTCCGTCGCGGGTGGCTATGTCACAGTTCTGAGGCCGAACTCGTTGCTATAAAAGAGGTTAGACGATTCGAGTCAAGGGTTGCCGCTGGTGTCGCCAGCCAGGAAAGTTCGAAACGTGTCCACGGTGGCCCGCCAGAATACCTGCAAGGCCGCTACTGCAGGCGTTGCAAATGCCCCGTGTGGGTGGAAGGAACTACGGACGCTGGCCAGTACATTCGGCGAACTCTCAAGCTTATCAATTGGGAGCAGGCAGAGAACAAGAAGCGTCTTCGCAGTTTCCCGTGTTAGATCCTGCAGGAGTTCGCATGTCACCTTTCGCGACCTCCAGTGCTTCGCTAGGACAGGCCTGAACGCGCCCTGGAAGGCAAATACCACCCTCCCGCAATTCCCCTTGTGCCAGCCGAGCTCCCGCGACAGCACAGGCTTGAGAAGTCCGAGCACCTGGCGATCGAGGTAGTGGACCGTCGTGGCCTAAAAGAGGAGGCCACAAATGTACCAGCGCAAATGAGGCGTTTTGCCACTCATCTGAGGCTGGCGACCGCAACCGGATCCATGTCGCTGTAATCCTGGTTCTCTCCGCCCATGCCCCAGCAGAACGCGTACGCCGATGTCCCAAAGCCGGCATGAATGGACTTCAGTTCATCGTAGGTGCCCAGCTCCAGCAACCGTTCCGTGGGGACTGCCGAACCGATCACCGCGCGATCCAGATCTACGTAAACCGCTTGAACCGTCCCGGAACTGAACAGATCATCGATCAGGAACGTTTCCCGCAGTTCCGCCGTTGTCAGCCGGGAATACCGGATGGGATCGGCCATTTGGCAGATTCTCATGCGATTACTATCTCAACTCAGCGTCTTGCCTTGTGAAGCAGACTTCAAATAAGTGGCTGTTGAGGTACGCTGGGCACGCTACGGGGAGACCTCCACAGTCTTACTTCCGCCCGCGCCGATCGCTACCGTGGCGCACGCGAGCGGTTCGCCAGTCGCGGTCGGAGTTACTGACTCCGCGCGGATGGAAGTACCGTTCACCAGCAACGCGGCGAACCGGCCTGGAAAACAGGCGCGCCACATCAGCGACGGCCCGCTCAGGTTGGCCAACGTAGTCTTTCTTCGTCCGTCGTGGCGCACCGAGATGTCGTTGGAACGAACGGGCACATGCTGGATCTGCGCCCACGCGGTTGCCGCACTCAGGCGTGGAATGGTCGTGAGAGTGGTATCAAGATACAGATCTTGGGTCTGGGCGTTCTCGGGCTCCGAAGTCGCCAGTTCGATACCCATCAGGCCAGTTACGACGGCGCCAATCAAGGAGTAAGAGACCTCGGGGTACTCGCGGCGGCTCTTGCTCTCACTTGCCAAGTCGAGCACTTGCTGGTACGCCAGTTCATCTTGTCCGTACCGATACAAGATTTCGGGCAGATGGGACTGCTCTTCGATTCCGATCGCGGTCTTATTCGTGATGCGGCGCGCGATGCCATTGACCACGGCATTGGATTTGATCCCGTTCTCCACCGCGCCGTAGTACAGCACCGAAGGATCGAAATTTGCACCGGCCAGCTTATGGTCCGGCGACAGCCAGGAGTAGAATCCGTCAACGCTGCTATGCCACCAGACGGTGTTCAGTAACTTTTGCACCTGTGCTGCGCGGTTCAGGAATCCTCGAGCCTCCTCTTCCTCACCTCGCCATTGCTCGATCCGGGCATAGGCCGTGTAACCAGCGTACTCGACGGCGAGCAAGTCGACGCCGGCGACGAACCCACGCTCCTGCTCGTCGTAGCCAGGAATACCACGGTTCTTGGCGAATCGGCTGCCTTTGCCGGACTTTTCGCGGACGTTCATAATACGCTGCCGCTCCATGATGCGCTCGACGCTTAAGTCCCACCGGTTCACATAATCGCTCACGGTGCGGCGGTAAAAGTTCAAAAATTCATGATCGTCCAGATAGGCGCGGTAGCCGGTCCAAAGGTACATACGATAACAGGCGTCCAGGACGTCGAAATTAGCGGGCAGGTTGTACCAGAATTCGGTGTCGTTGCGGTAGTCGACTAGAGCGGGAAGGCCGTACCGGTTGATTTCCCAAAAGCTACACCAGTCCCTGGACTCGGCGATATTGCTGGCGAACGCGCGCAGCATGTTGCGCGTGTGGCGGTCCAATCCGAGGAAGTGCGCGCCCAAGCTCTGATGCGAGACGTCGCGCATGCAAAAGGCTTCGCGTCCCGGCAGAGCCGCCTCGTACCATGGGCCCACGGGATCGCCACGGTCGAACGCATATGCCAGGGCCTGCCGGCGCGCCCAATCGAATGCCGCAGAAAGGCTTCGGTCCGAGGTTTCCAGCTCGATACGCGGAGCTTCCACTTGGCATGGATGACAGGGCTGCGACGTTCCGGATTGACCGCCGCCAGCGTCGGAAACCACCAGCAGGCAAAGCATCCCAGCCGCGAACGCCATTCCGTATCGGCGCATACGCGAGCTAATTGTCGCATAGAGAATGGACGCCGGCGGATTGTTGAATGGCGCAGATGCCATCGTTATATACCAGTGGCAATGCGGCGTAGGTACACGCAACTCACGTTATAAACGGTTTCAAACGCAGCTTCTACTTGACTGCGTGCGGCCAGAGCTTCAACCATGGACTCGACTGCGTTTACTCTCCGGAGACTGGCGCGGCCATGCATGCAAGGGAAATCCTGGGTAGGGCAGCGGCAGCTTTGTGGGCGAGCTCGTGCTTGCTTACAGCTCAACCCTCGGTTCCAATTCGCGCCTGGCAGTTTCACACCCTGAATATCCCTTACGTAAAATCCGCTTTGAGCCTGGCTCCTAACTATGACGTCAATACCGTCGTGTTCTCACATGAGATGATCGGGTACGTATCCGAATTGTTCGATGGTGGCGATCGCGGGCGCCAGTTGGCCGAATTGGCAGCGGCGGCGCACGCCACGAAGCTGACAGTCTGGATCTGGGTGCGCGAGTTCCAGGGCGTTCCGGATCAATTCCTTTCGGGCGGCAAGCTGGAGATAGACCGGCCGGGCTTTTGGGACTGGCTGCGCGCCCGCTATGAACGAATCTTCGACACCTATCCCGGGTTTGACGGCGTAGTTCTAACATTTGAAGAGTCACCGTACCGGGTGATGGATGAAACTAAAGTGCAATCCTCGCTGTCGATGACGGACCGGTTCGCCAAGGTCATCAATGTGATCGACGAAGTGTGCAGGCGCAATCGAAAAGATCTGATTGTCCGCTCGTTCCTTTACGAACCGGAAGAGATGCAGCGGTTCCAGGAAGGCTACGCCAAGACCAACTCTCACGTCATGATTCAGACCAAATGCGAACCGCACGACTGGGACCCGTTTTACCCCGACGACCCTCTGATTGGCGCCTTCCTGAAACGCCGGCAGATCATCGAGTTCGACGGCTCCTCGGAATATACCGGCAAGAACCGGATTCCCTACACACAGCCGGAGTACTTCGAGCGCCGCTGGCGGCACGACCTGTCGCAGCCTGGAGTGGTTGGCTACAACATCCGGGTCGACCACGGCGGCTATGACGCGCTCCATATGCCCAATGAGATCAACATCTACGCGATGTACCGGTTCACTAAGGATCCCCACGCTTAATGAAGCCGAACGGTTCCGGGCCTCGGCGGGTAGCCTTGTTAGAAAAGCCTCGGAGCAAAATCCTTCAGATCGCGACGCCAAGTCTGCCATTCGTGATCTGTCCCGGGTGATTCGTAAAAGACATGCTGAATTTTTGCTTCGTCGAGTGAAGCATGCAGTCTTAGAAGTCCTGCGCGCATTCTCTCAGGCTCTACAGTTCCGACGCCGAGCCAGAGCAAGTGCACCTTCTTGGCGAACGAGGCCGGATCGGCAAATACCCCGTTGTAATCGGTCTTGGGATCCAGTTTCCGGTTCCCAAGCACGAGCATCCCGCCAGCTCCGCTGAATCCACCAATGTAAGAGAAAAGATCGAGATGATTCAGCGTGATCTGGAACGTCTGCATGCCTCCCATCGAAAGTCCAGCCATCGCGCGGTGGTCGCGATCCGAAAGTGTTCTGAAAGTCGAATCAATGTAGGGGATCAGGGCCTGCGTCACATCATCTTCGAACGCCGAAGCCATGTCCTGCATCGCCTTCAACATTTCGGGAGAACCAAAGGGTTTTCCGGCTAGATCGGGTGCAGCTTGGCCGGCGCGTCTTGCGTAGCCATACGCCATAACGATGATCATGGGCTTGCAGCTTCCCGCCGCGATCAGATTGTCGAGGATGAAGTTTGCGCGCCCCTGCCGAACCCACCCTGTCTCATCCTCGCCGCCACCATGCTGGAGATAGAGCACTGGATAGCGCACTTTCGTTTGCGAATCGTAATTCGGCGGCAGATAGACCAACGCGTGCCGCCACGTTCCGGTCACCTTCGAGTAGTACCAAACCTCACGCGCCTGCCCGTGGGGCACGTCTTGAATGGAATAATACGTAGAGCCCGGCTCCGGAACTTCCACTGCGCTCGCGTACTTGCCTCCGCCAAAAAACGCATGACTGTTGGTATCGCTGACTTCCGCGCCGTCAATGATCAATGTGTAATAGTGCAAGCCGGGAACAAGGGGAGGTGTGGTGACAGTCCAGAATCCGTCCGGCTGCTTCTCCATATCCACTTTCGGCCCGCTCCAGAAATTCAACTTGACTTTTGTGGCGTCGGGAGCTTTTACGCGCATCTGAACTCTCCCGGAGCTATCAACGCGGGGATAATTTGCTCCCCAAACGTTCGTCGAAGCGGGTTGGAAATCGCCCGACTCCTGTGCCCAACAAAAACTCGATAATAAGAAGATCAGTATTGTGAACCGCATGTGTTCTCTCCCTCGTTGGCATCGAATTTCAACCCTGGCGCTCGCGCGCGACGGGGCTTACCGCTAGCTTGGATTTGCAGACCGCCGTCTCCAGTTTGTTTCAAGGCTCAACTGAGATGACGGTTACAGACTTAGGCTCCAATTTCAGAGCCAGCTTGCCGCTTTGAACTCTCGCTGAAACAGGTTTCGGCACTACCATATTGGGTGCGTCGAAGGTATTGACACTGTCAACCTTAGGTGCAGTCAGAGTTTCTCCGGCCGCCGACTTGGCCGTGATGCCGGCCAGATTTGCCTCGATTTCGATCGCCTGATTGGGGTCGAGATTGGTGATTTCCAACCACAGCCTGCCAGCCGTGTCCCTGGCTGCGATGGCATCCACGCGCGGCAAGCTGATGTTGCCGTGCGTGTAAGTGCCAGCGTCGAAAGCGACGGGCACGAAGGTGGCATCCTGGAACGGCATATACATCTTGAAGACATGGTAGGTCGGGGTCAGGATCATCTTTTCTTTGTCCGTCATGATCATGGCCTGGAGTACGTTGATCATCTGGGCGATGTTGGCCATGCGCACGCGGCCGGAATGCCGGGCAAAGATGTTCAGATTCAGCGCAGCCAGGATGGCGTCACGCAGGCTGTTTTGCTGGACCAGGAAGCCCGGGTTGGTACCGGGTAACGGTGCGTACCAAGCGCCCCATTCATCAACGACGAGAGCGACCTTCTTTTGTGGGTCATACTTGTCCATGACGGCCGACTGCTTTCCAAGCAGATCTTCCATTTCGAGCGTGGACTTGAGGATCTGACTGTACTCCGTTTCTCCGAACCCCACGGATCGAAACGCAGGCGGCCACCGCACTACGGTGTAGGAGTGCAACGAAAGACCGTTGATATCCCAACTCCACTCGTGGTTCTGCCAGCCCTTCATGATGGTTTCGGTCCACTGGGTATCGGGGCCGCCTGGGCCGACGGCAATCTTAAGCATCTGCTGTTTGTCCTGCTGCGCCGGATTGAAGTTCCTGACGAAGCGGCTGAATATCTTGAGCTGGCTCAGATAATAGTCGGCTGTCATGTTGCCGCCGCAGGCCCAGCTTTCGTTACCGATGCCAAGGTAGCCGACCTCGAAGGGAGCAGGATGACCGTTGGCGGCGCGCTCCTTGGCCAGCGTCGTAGCCTGCGCGGCGGTCGTGTATTCCAACCATTCGGCGGCTTCCTGCGGCGTGCCGGAGCCGACATTGACTGAGATGTATGCCTTGCTGCCGATCTGGTCGAGGAAGTCCATGAATTCGTGTGTTCCGAAGGTGTTGGGCTCGATTACACCGCCCCAGTTGGAATTGAGGCTTACCGCTCGCTGCGGTCCGATGCCCTTGCGCCAGTGGTATTCGTCCGCGAAGCAGCCGCCTGGCCAGCGAACGTTCGGCACCTTGAGCGCCTTCAGGGCTGCAACAACGTCGTTGCGAATGCCGCGGGTATTAGGAATATTGGCATCCGGACCCACCCAGATGCCTTCATAAACGCCGTGGCCGAGATGCTCAGCGAACTGGCCGAAGATGTTGCGGTCGATTTTCGCGCCGCTCCGGGACACGTCAACTGACAACTGAACCTTTTCTGCCGCCAGAGTGGGCACAGTCAGGCCCATACCTATCAGAATGAAGCCGGCAGCTTTGCAGGCGATTGTGAAGGCCATTTGTTCTTCTCGGAAACATCGTACACCTTACACTGCCGTGTGCCACGTACCGTACTTAATTTCGAAGGTCTTGGCCCGGCTCGTAATATACTGATCCTAAAAGAAAACAAACGTACGGTGCCGTAACAGCCTTATCCTGTTGCGTGGTGCGCTTGTAGCCTTCGAAGGAACTCATGAAGAGAGGTGAAGTTCTCGTCAAGCGTGCAAAAAGCACGGTCCGAAAGCCCCCTTATCGAGATCCGTCACTGCCCGCCGCTAGGCGGGTCAAAGACCTTTTGTCCCGCATGACGTTGGAAGAGAAAGCCGCGCAGATGGTGTGCGTGTGGCGGAAGAAAGCCGAGACCCTGGTGGATGCGGAGGGCAATTTTGACCTCCAGAAGGCGAAGGAGGCCTTCGGGCACGGACACGGCATCGGGCAGGTCGGGCGTCCGAGTGATGCGGGAAAAGGGAAGGACGCGCGGGGCATGGCGGAACTCACCAATGCCATTCAGAGGTTCTTTATCGAGAACTCCCGCCTGGGAATCCCCGTGATCTTTCACGAGGAGTGCCTTCACGGGCAAGCCGCCATCGATGCTACCAACTTCTCCCAGCCGATCGGTTTGGGGGCCACGTTCGATCCCGAGCTCGTGGAGTCTCTGTACACGATGACGGCGCTGGAGGCACGCGCCCGCGGCACCCACCAGGCGCTGACGCCGGTTCTGGATGTGGCGCGCGACCCGCGCTGGGGCCGCGTCGAAGAGACCTTTGGCGAAGATCCGTACCTGGTTTCCCGCATGGGGATCGCCGCCGTGCGCGGTTTCCAGGGCGACCGGGGTTTTCGCGACAAAACCCGCGTGATGGCCACTCTGAAGCACTTTGCGGCACACGGCCAGCCGGAGTCCGGAACTAATTGCGCTCCTGTCAACGTTTCCGAGCGTGTCCTCCGCGAGGTTTTTCTCTACCCGTTCGAGTCGGCCATAAAGCAAGCCGGCGCAATCAGCGTGATGGCGTCATATAACGAGATCGACGGCGTGCCATCGCACGCCAACCAGTGGTTGCTGCGCGACGTGCTGCGCGGAGAGTGGGGCTTCGAGGGCTTCGCGGTATCCGATTACTACGCCATTGCGGAATTAAACCACCGCCCTGAGGTGCGCGGGCACGCGGTCGCCAAAGACAAGAAGGAGGCCTGTGCCCTAGCGGTCGCCGCCGGCGTCAATATAGAACTCCCAGAGCCGGATTGCTACGAGCACCTCTGCGAGCTCGTGCGCAAGAAAGTGCTGAAGGAATCGCAACTGGACGAACTCGTCGCGCCTATGCTTTTTTGGAAATTTCGCATGGGCTTGTTCGAGGATTCCTACGTGGACCCGGACCAGGCGGCCAGGATTGTCGGCTGCGAGTCGCATCGCGAACTGGCACTGCGGGCCGCGCGTGAGACCATTACGCTGTTGAAGAACGACCACGGCCTGGCGCCCCTCGACCCGCGCAGCCTCAAATCCATCGCGGTCATCGGTCCCAATGCCCACCGGGTGTTGCTGGGCGGCTACAGCAGCGTGCCCAGATACAACGTCACTGTGTTGGAAGGCATCCGCGAAAAGGTCGGCAAGCAGGTGAAGGTGCTGTACAGCGAGGGGTGCAAGATTACGGTGGGCGGCTCCTGGAATGAGGATTGCGTAAACCCAAGCGATCTCGAAGAGGACCGGCGTCAGATCACGGAGGCGGTCAAGGTAGCCAGGGAAGCGGACGTCATTGTGCTCGCGCTAGGCGGGAACGAGCAGACCTCGCGGGAAGCGTGGTCCTTCACCCATCTCGGCGACCGGGCCAGCTTGAACCTGATCGGGCGGCAGGAAGAGCTGGCGGATGCGATAGCCTCGGCTGGCAAGCCGGTTGTGGCACTCCTGTTCAACGGCCGGCCCCTGGCGATCCAGTCACTTGAGCGGACAGTGCCGGTAATCTTCGAATGTTGGTATTTAGGCCAGGAAACTGGCCGGGCGGTTGCGGACGTGCTGTTCGGCGACTTCAATCCGGGTGGCAAACTGCCGATCACCTTTCCTCGCTCCGCGGGTCACCTCCCGGCGTTTTATAACTACAAACCGATGGCTCGCCGCGGCTACCTGTTCGACGACATTTCCCCCGGGTACGCATTCGGCTACGGCCTGAGCTACAGCTCCTTCGAGATCCGCGGCGTCCGGCTGGCGAAGAAATCCATCCCCAGCAATGGGACAACGCGAGTAATGGCGGACGTTACCAACACAGGCCAGCGTTCCGGCAGCGAAGTGGTGCAGATGTATATCCGCGACCGCTTCAGCTCCGTCACTCGCCCGGTCAAGGAGCTGAAAGGATTCCGGAGAGTCTTCCTCGATCCCGGTGACACTACAACCGTGGAGTTTGAAATCACACCAGAGCTGCTGGCGTTTTATGACGTCCGCATGAAGCGCGTGGTCGAGCCTGGGGAATTCGAAATCATGGTCGGAAACTCATCGCGCGACGTCGATCTTAAAACCGTGATTCTCACCGTGCGCTAAGGGGAACCCACATGCCACAAGAAGCGCGGCAACTCTCGTTCACCGAGAAGGCGGGCTACAGTCTCGGCGACGGCGCAGCGAACTTCGTCTTCCAGACGATGATTTTGTTCCAGCTCAATTTCTACACCGACACGATGGGCATTGCGGCTGCGTTTGCCGGAAGCCTCCTCTTGGTCGGGCGTCTGTGGGATGCGTTTTTCGACCCGATGGTCGGAGTCCTGGCCGACCGCACCAATTCCCGCTGGGGCAAGTTTCGGCCGTGGGTTCTCTGGACAGCGCTGCCGTGGGGTATCGCCATGGTTCTGGCCTATACCAACCCCGGCTTGGGCGCTACCGGCAATCTTCTCTGGGCCTGTTGTACAAACGTTCTGCTCATGACGCTCTATTCGGCGAACAACACGCCCTACTCTGCATTGACGGGCGTGATGACCGGCGACGTCAATGAGCGCACTACCCTTTCCTCGTATCGTTTCGTCGCCGCCATCATCGCACAGTTGATTGTGGGCGGTTTCACGCTGCCGTTGGTAGCCAAGTTCGGACAGGGGAACAACGCCAAAGGCTGGCAGATGACCATGGGGCTGTGGGCCGCAGTTTGCGTGGTCTTGTTCTTGATCACGTTCCTAAGCACGAGAGAGCGGATTCAGCCCGATCCCAAACAAGAATCCTCTCCACGGCAGGACCTCGGTTCGCTGCTGCGCAACGGGCCGTGGAAGGCTATGTTCATTCTCACGCTGGCGCACTTCACCGTGGTGGCGATGCGCGGCGGAACGATGTTTTACTATTTTCAGTACTACGTCAGCCCCGAAAGGCTCTATGGTCTGCTCGACCGGCTGGGTTTGACGGTTGCCGCGAATGGCGCAGTCCCGAGCGGCCCATGGCACACGGTGCTGAACACCTTTGGTCTGATTGTTGATCCAAAGAGGACCAATGTCGCCTCTGTGGGATTCAGTCTTTTGAACATGTCCAGCCAGCTCGTCACGGTGGTGGGCGTGGTGTGCTCGGCGGCTCTTTGCGCGCACTTCGGAAAGAAGGCAGTGGCTCTCGCCGGTTTTGCCCTCACAACCTTGTTCATGACGCTCTTTGTATTTGTCCCGGCCGAATCGGTCGGAACTATCTTCCTCCTGGAGTACATTCGCTCGCTCATGTACGCCCCGACTATTCCTCTCCTCTGGGCGATGTTCGCCGACGTCGTCGACTATTCCGAATGGAAGACCGGCCGCCGCACCACGGGCATCATCTATGCCACCATTTTGTTCGCGCTGAAGAGCGGTCTGAGCCTCGGTGGAGCGGCCGCCGGATGGGTGCTCTCCGGATTCGGTTATCGGGCCAATGCCGCGCAGACTGTCCAGGCGCTCCTTGGCATTCGCCTGGCAATCAGCGTGTTACCGGCGATTCTTTTTCTGGTGGTGATTGCGTGCCTGGTCAGCTATCCAATCGGCAGAAGGTTGAACATCAAGATCCAGGACGAACTGGCCGAGCGCCGTAAGGCGTTCGCCCCAGCTTGAGCCCTCCGCTCACCACACGTGGGTAGCGAGAACCCGCGGACGGCCCGAAATCCGATTCACCACCGGGACACGCAGCACAATTTGCAAATTCTTCTTCTGCCAGTCCTTGGGGAACTCCCGGGCAGCCTCCATGAAGTATTCCGGATTGCTGAGGAATTCACCCGCTCCAATCGTGCCGTACTGCGTGAGGCCGGCGGCGATGATGACAGGACGGTCCGTCGCCGGGTCGAGTATTCGCGACACAATCGCGTAATCAATCGGAATATCCCAGTTCGGCCAGGAATTCATCAGCATCCATTCCGTATTTTCCGGATGCTGGCGATCTTGCACCATGTCCGTGCCATGCTCACTGTCCTTGCGGAACGTGAAGCGTAGCTGGCCGGCCGTGCGGAGGGTCCACAGGTTGTCGAAGGCGCCAATCAGCACCGCGGCGGTGTCTCGCAGATCCGCAAACGACGTGAACCGCTCGGCGCGGATGCGGTAGGGCTTGCGATAGCGCTCCAGCAGCGAGGTCAGGCGCACGAGACACACCGCGTCATCCAAGGCCACATACCGGTCTCGAAGCAGGATGAGATCGTCCTCGCGAATTGGGTGAGGTGGGGCTTGCGGGCCAGACGGAGGCGGCACTATACCTTCAATCGCGTCTTGAGCCTGGACTGAGCGCGGGTTGTAAGCCGCCTGCAGCCCCACGCAGACCAGAACCGGGCCCGGCGATTTCAGAACTGGGTCCCATAACCGGTCGAGGTCAGAGCGCCTCCAGCTTGGCGGCGTTAGGGTGAAAGCCAGGATCAGAAGGCCGGCCGCGACGACGGTTCCAGCCACGAGCACATGCCGCCGGCGCGGCCGCGTGGGCACGGCTAGGGCTATCGCCCTGGGAGGGGCGAAGTGGAATTCGGCAATATAGGACCCCGAGGGCAGTTCGATGCGCGCATTCGATTCGTGCCCGGGTTCCTGATAGTACTGCGCCAGTTTCTTCCGGACTTCGGCGGCGCTGGCGCGAACCACCGGGTCCTGGCTGGTGTCGTAGTCCGCCGGACGGCCGAAAACGTCAATGCCGAGGATCCGTTCTTTTAAGGAATCGGTGTGGCCGGTCAGGGTTTGCTCGGTAATGCGCCGCAAAAGACTTTGACAGCGATGGCTTCCACGGAACAAGGCGCTTGCCAATATCCGCTCCAATTCCACACGAATGTCTTCGGCTTTGTCCGGCGGCGGACAAGGCTTGGGAGCTTGCAGCTCAGCCTTGCGAGACATTTCCCTTTGCCGTTCACTGTAACACATTGAGAATTCACGTAACGTACTTATTTCGAAACCCTCGAACCGCACCCGTAAAATACTGATTCAAAAGCGGGGAATTGTACGGTTCCGTAAGATCTTTACTCTTGCACGCAAACGCGAGTACATTAAGCCACGATCACAGCCCAGTGTACTTGTGTTCGCCTAGGAAGGTGCCGGACTGGCTGAGTCATTGGCAGGAGGTGAATATGCAGGTGGTTAGTCTCAAAACAGGCGCCGCGTTGCGCGTGCTCCGGGGAGTTTTCCAAATGCGAAAACTTAGTCTGACTGTTGGCTTGCTTTTTCTGGCGAGTATGGCTGCGTTTGGTCAAACCGCCACGATTTTGGGTACGGTCACGGACCCAACCGGGTCTGTGGTTCCGAATGCGGGTGTAACCATTATGAATACGGCCACGAGTGTTCAGCGGGTTGTCCAAACGAACACTGCCGGCAACTACGTTGCGCCCGAACTGCCCATCGGGCCGTATTCCGTCAAGGCGGGCGCGGCAGGTTTTAAGACCTACGAGCGTACCGGCCTGATCCTCGACTCCAACGCCACGGTCCGTGTGGACATCGTCTTGGAAGTCGGTGCAGTTAGCGAAAGTATTACGGTCGAAGCCACTGCGGTCAAAATCGAGTCGGATTCGAGCGAGGTCAGCGACACGATCTCCGGCCGCCAGGTGGCTGAACTGGCCATCAACGGCCGCCACATGGCGGCCCTGGCTATCTTGACGCCGGGAGCCTCCTCGGATTTGCCCGATTTCAACTTGCCCGTATCGGTAAACGGCAGCACCAATATCAGTTTCAACGGCGAACGCGAGGAGCACAACGTTTGGATGATCGACGGAGGTGAGAACTACGACCGCGGTTGCGGCGGTTGCGTGACGATGATGCCCTCGGTCGACGCCATCTCTGAGTTCACCACGCTGACCAGCAACTCCAGCGCAGACTTTGGACTTGGCTCCGGCGGCACCATCAACATGGTGATCAAGTCCGGAACGCGCGATTACCACGGGACGCTTTACGAGCTGTTCCGCAACGACGACATGGACGCGAACACCTTCTTTGCCAACGCCGCGGGGAGAAATGCCAGCGGGGGGTTAAACTCCCCAAAGCCCGAGTTGCGGCAAAATGTGTACGGCTTCAACCTCGGAGGGCCCCTGTGGATCCCCAAGCTCTACAACCGGGACAAGGACAAGACGTTCTTCTTCTGGAATGAAGAGTGGCGCAAATTTGTGCTGGGTTCCACGATTACCGCGACCGCCATTCCGGCAGCCCAGCGCACCGGTGATTTCAGCGGGCTCAACACGCCCATCCTGGTGCCCAACACGGGCGATGCGGCGCAGAACGCCAGGTTCGAGGCTTTGGGACTGACCCCCGGCCAGCCGTTCCCGGGCAATAAGATTCCGGCGTCTCTGATCGATCCCAACGCCACTCTGTTCTTTTCGACAGGCGCCTTCCCCCAGCCGAACTTCGGCACCAACCGCTACTCCGGCTCGCTTGGAGTGCCCACCAACGTGCCGGAATCCATCGTGCGCATTGACCACTACTTCAGCAGCAAACTGGCGTTGATGGGGCACTTCATCCACGATGGCACAGACCAGCATCTAGCCACTACCCTGTGGAGCGGCTCCACTTACCCCACGCTGGGGACCGACTTCAAGAATCCCTCCTGGAGCGCCGTAGTCAAACTGACCCAGACCATCAGCCCCACGCTGCTCAACGAGACCTCGTACAACATGAATGGCAACAAGATCTACCTGACGCCGGTCGGCATCTTTGCCAAACCCTCGGGGTGGAGCACTCAACCCTTGTTTGGCAACGACGTCTTGAACCGCATGCCGACCATCAACCTTCAGGGCTCGTATGGGATCACCTATGACAATGGGTCGTGGCCTTGGACTAACGCGGCTTTCGACCACCAGGTCCGGGACGACTTGTCCTGGATTCATGGTGCTCACAACTTCAAGTTCGGCGGTCAATACATGCGTTACGCCAAGAATCAGGAGATCTTCGGGAACACGCAGGGGAACTACACCTTTGACGGCAGCTTCACCGGCAATGCGCTCGCTGATTTCCTGCTGGGCTACGCGAAGAGCTACAACGAGCTGGACATCCAGGACAAGGGATACTGGCGCAACAACTCGTTCTCATTTTATGCCGGGGACAACTGGCGCGTCAGCAAGCGGCTGACTCTAAACCTGGCCCTGCGGTGGGAATTTCTCCCGCATGTATATGAAATTCGTAACCGCATGGCGAACTTCTATCCGAACCTCTACGATCCGTCCAAGGCTCCCATCTTCAACTCGGATGGCAGCCTGGATACCAGCGGTCCGGGTTTCACCACCGTTCCGGGAGTGCCGCTTTCCAACATTCCGTTCTATATCAATGGCGTGGTCATAGCGGGCCAGAACGGGACGCCGCGCGGCATGGTCAACAACTATTTCGACACGCCGGAGCCGCGGGTCGGCTTTGCTTATGATCTTACCGGTCGAGGCAAAACGGTGGTGCGCGGCGGCTATGGCATCTACTACGAGCGGATCCAGGGCAATGACGTGTACAACACCGGGCCGAACATCCCGTTCTCCTTCAGCCCTAACGTCAACAGCGTGTTTTTCTCCAATCCGAGCATCAGCGTGATCAACGGGCAAAAGGCTGCCGAACCCATCTTCCCGGCGGGCCTCACTGTCCTGGCGCTGAATGACTACAAACTGCCCACCTCCATGCAGTGGAATTTCGGTATCCAGCATGAAATCACCTCGGGCGCCGTGCTCACGGTCCAGTACGTGGGCAATGGAGATTACCATCAGCGGGACAACCGGGAGATCAACGCAGTCCCACTTACCGATTCCAACCGGCTGGCCATCTCGCAAGGGACGTACACTGCGAACCTGGCGCGGCCGTATCTGGGGTACAGCAATATCACCCTGGGTGAGACCGCCGGGAACGCCCACTACGAGGCGCTACAGGTCAACTTCCGGGTGCAGAACCAGCACGGCTTGACTTTCCAGTCGGCCTATACCTGGTCGCACAACCTCGGGATCGCGCCCGGCGGGGGCGGAGACTTCAACACCGTCTCGGACCCCTTCAATCGGAGTTTCGACTACGGCCCAACGGTCTTGGACCGGCGGCAGATCCTGGTCCTCAACTACATTTACGACATTCCGATTTTCAAGAACAACAAGGGAGTGGTCGGTTCGCTGCTTGGTGGCTGGGAATTTTCCGGCATCACTCTAATTCAGTCCGGCAATCCGCTGACGCCGACTCTGGGTTACGACAACCTGGGACTGGGCGGTAACGTCACAGCCCGTCCGGACGTGGTGGGTTCACTGACCTATCCGAACTCCGTGAATGAATGGTTTAACACAGCTGCCTTCGCAAAGCCCGCGCCGCTGTCTTTCGGTTCGGCTGGTGAGGGCATCATCACGGCTCCCGGCCGTGCGAACTGCAACTGGTCGATGTTCAAGTCTTTCCGCATGCCCTTCCCACACGAAGGCGCAAACCTCCAGTTCCGCGTCGAAGCATTCAACGTCTTGAACCACACCCAGTTCTACCAGGTGGATACCGGCTTCAACGATTCGACCTTCGGCAAGGTCACCAGCACCCATGACCCGCGCGTGCTGCAACTTGGATTAAAATTCCTGTTCTGAAGGCGCAATATACAAACGAGGAGGGGCCGTGTTAGTGCGGCCCCTGCTCTTCCTCTTAGGGGCGAGCCTGTACGCACAGCCAGCGCGGTGCCCCAGTGCGGCCCAAGATATAAGTGCGCTGGCAAATGCCGGGTTGGCCCTCTCGCGCGAGGGCAAGTACAGCGTGGCTGCGGAATGTTACCGCGAGGCTCTCTCCATCAACCCGAAGATCCCGGACATCCAGCTTAACCTGGGTCTCGCCGAGTTCAAGTCGGGCCATTTCCGTGCGGCCATTGCGCCCCTCCGCGCCGTGATTTCGTTGGACTCTGGCAATTCCCAGGCGCGCACGCTGCTGGGCATGAGCTATTATGGCGCGGGCGAGTATCCCAAGGCCGTGCCCTTGCTGTCGGCCGCTCTGGCCGCCGATCCGGCCAATTCGCAATTGCGCTACGTGGTCGCTCAGAGCTGTCTGTGGGCTGCACAATATGACTGTGCCTTGAAGGAGTTCGAGCAGTTGGGCCGCGAAGATCCTGACTCTGCCGCAGTCCACATCCTGGTGGCCGAGGCACTTGATGGGCAAGGCAAGCAGACCGAAGCGATCGCGGAATTGCAGGCGGCCGCCGTCAAATCGCCGGCCGATCCGAACGTGCACTTTGGTTTGGGCTACCTTCTTTGGAAGCAGCGGCGTGATGACGAGGCGGAGCGCGAATTCCGGCTCGAGCTCGCTCACGATCCTGCGCACGCCAAAGCGCACGCCTGGCTGGGCGACATCGCGTTGCGGCGCGGCGAAGCCCAGGCTGCCCAACCGTTGCTCGAGAAGGCCGCACGCCTGGAGCCGGATATTCGTATTGCGCATCTCGATCTCGGGATCATTTACGCCGATCAGGGACGACAGGGGCGGGCTATCGCTGAATTGCGTCAAGCTGCGCGCCTCGATCCCTCCAGAGCCGATGCGCACTACCGCCTGGGGCGGATCTATCAGGCCATGGGGCGAGAGCGCGAGGCACGAGCGGAACTAGCGATCGTGAGGCGGTTGCGCCAACAAGAAGACGAAAAGACGCTGCGGGAGATCTCAGGCCCCCCGCCGGCGTTGCCCCAACCAAAACAACCATGAGCGGAACGAAGTACTTCGCGAAGGCGAGTACGAATCGTCTTCATGAAGGAGGCAATACTCACAGCGATAGTCTTCGGCCGAGATGTTGCCGTCCTTAGATCGCTCGACGAACTCTGCTACGCGCTGCTGGACACTTTCAGAGGGGCGGAACGCCACCACTGCCTCTGGAGCCCTGCCTGCCGCAATGAAATCGATGATCTCCTCGTACGATTTGGTTGCGCTCATCGTCTCTCCAGGACAGGCCTCCTAGTTAAGACTCAAGAGCGCGATCGAAATGATTCCCAGGGAAATTCCAGCAACTCCTGCCGGGCCTATTCGTTCCCTGAAGATCAGGACTGCGGCCAGCACGACCACAAACAAACCGCCCGCAAGAGCGACGGGAAACACTACGTTGCCCGGAATCCCGTTCGCTAACGCGAGTCCCATCGAGGTTTGCCCGCACGTGCTGAAGAATCCCAAGCCTGCGCCAACCAGGACATCCGAGACAGCCGGCCTGCGTGGGGCGCGAGCAAACAGAACGAAGATGAACAGACCTCCCGAGAGATACCAGAACACCAGGTAAAGAGGGGTGTAGTGCGCTGCCAACCCGAAACCGGCCAGAATCCTGAGGCCGAACGGACACAGGCCGTTCAGCAGGAAAGCCATCATCATCAATCGAAACCACATTTGCTTTACACCTCACCCACCGGGCTTGGCGCCACCGTCATGCTGGTTTGTTCCCCTTTTCCGCGATCTTGTTTGCGGTCCCACCACAACAACACCAGTGAGGC
>Ga0335079_10003767_pt1 | contig 17459 bp, 12 predicted proteins | sample Lox_Sample_33_FD_206719 | JGI IMG/M metagenome (GOLD analysis project Ga0335079, IMG submission 206719) | Soil microbial communities from Loxahatchee National Wildlife Refuge, Florida, United States - Lox_Sample_3.3 | ecosystem: Environmental > Terrestrial > Soil > Wetlands | place: USA... | reverse complement strand
TCAATATCGGCATCGGAGCCCACGCGCAGCGCATCTTCCTTCGTTCCCATGCCGCCGCCCAAGCTGAGTTCGTGAACCGAAATCAACGATTTTCCCCACGAGCTGCTAATGACGGCAGGGATCGGCCGCTTCAACGAGACCCGTTCATAACGCCGCTGGCGGACCCATGGGCAGGCGGGCGCAGAATCGAGCGGAGCGATCGCTAGCTCGCCAGGTTCGATGCTGGTTTCCGCCATGATCTGTGTGGCATAGGCGACGTCAATCTTCGCCAGCGCCTGCGCCGCGGCGATGCGCAGCTCGCGGTGATGCTGCCATTTGAACATCTTTCTCGACTCAAAAAGCGTGCGCAGAACGGGGACTGCGTCCGGCTCGCGGAGCCTGCCCAGGGCTTCAATGGCTTTTAGTTGAAGCAGAGGCGAGCGTCCCTCCGCTTCGCCAGCTGCCGCCATCACGATCAGTGGAGGCGCAGCACTGCGGTCGCCACTCATACCAATTTCATCGAGCGCCTGCGGGATCACGACGGGGTCGAGCAATTCCAGAATTTCCAGCAAGGTGCGTCCACGGTCGAGGGCCGCGCCGTATGAGATCTGCCGCACAATCAAATCGTGATAGAAGCGGTGCAGCTGCGGTAGACGCACCGGCAATAATTCCAGCAGGCTGGCCGCGTCCAGGCGGCTCATCAGTCCTACCGCAGAAACCGCTTGCCGCTGTGGCCCGCCGCGCAGCATTTCGCGCAGAAAATTGTGCGCGCCCATACCGAGTTCCTGTACCAGCTCCACAATGCGATCGCAATCCTCGCGACGCATGGCACGAAAGAAACGCTCGGCCAGATGCTCGGCGGCGGCTTGCGAATTCCGCCGCAAGACTCCAATCAAATCAGAGTTGAAATGCTGCTGGCGCAGCGCATCTTCAATGAACTCCGGTAACCGTGCTTCGATCGCGATTCGCGTGCGCAGTTCCTTTTCAAGCGCAGGCCGGCGGCTGGCCACGTAATCCATGGTCTCGCACGTCTGCGCCACTGAGCGGTATTGCTTGCGCTGCGCGGCCTCGGAACTCAAACGGACGAACGCCGCACTCAACAAAGCTTCAATCTCCGGATTCGATTCCTTCGCGATCGCATCGCCCAATTTCTGTGCAGTTTCGCCAAGCACAATTCCGCCGACGACGGCATAGAGATCGGAAAGTTGAGCAATTCCATCTGCCACCTGCGAACGATACTCGGGGTCTCTGGACGCAATGCCGGCGGCATAATTCATCAGTACCGCGGAAGCGGTTTCACGATCGCCGCGCTGAATTAATAATTCTGCGTATTGCCGGACATTTCGCGCCGGAACGCAAGCGGCATCTTCCGAGAGCAACGCCTTTTTCTTGCTGCTCTCTGGAAGCTCTGACCAAAACATACGGTCGAGAATGTCGGCATGCGAATCGACGAGCATGCCGGCCCGGCTCATCTTTTCTTCTTGCGCCTGCAGAATCTTGCGCAGATTGCCCATCTGATCGCTCATCTGCTGGAACAGTTCGTGCACGGCGTTGACTTTCAGGTCGCCGTTTTCGAAGCGTTCCAAAGCGTAGCGAATCGCCATTTGCTCAGCAGCACGCATCAGGATCGGTTTGGCCGCCTTCGGATCAGGCTGGGAATTCGAAAGCTCGTCGAGCAGCATGAGCACCGAATTTTTGATCTTCTCCTCGGTGCGATGTAATTCCGAACCGATCAGCTCCGGTTTGGGCGATGCTCCGCCGCCCAGTTCACCGAAACGTGTCAGCAGATGCAACGCCTGCAAAGTCTCTTTGTTGTTCAGCAGAAAAGGCGCATTGCTCCAAGTTCCAACTCCTTCGGTTGTTGGGGTAACGCCTGGAGAAGTTGGATTCGGGCTCTGCGAACCTTCCGCTGCAGCGATCACCTGCACCAATTTGGTGGGATCGTTCAGCCAATCCCTAGCCTCGGGGCCGAGCGATTGGGCTGCGATCTGCGCCGCAACGGTCATGCTGGCCGTCGCCGGATCGGCTGCGACGAATTTCACTTCGTTGACGCGAATGCTGCCTTTGGGGTCGGAAAACGCATTCTTGATCTGTTCCGAAAACTCCTGCGCTTTGCCACCGCTGAAAGCAAATGCCCGTACTAGCCTTTCAAACTCTTCAGGAGTTACATCTCGTGAGAACTGAATGCTGGCGATCCCTGAAGCGGTCAGCAACTGGGCAAAGCCCCGTTCTGCCTGCCCGGTTTCGATGGCAACGCCGTCGAGCAGCAGACGATCACCACTTACTCCGAGCACAAAACTCCCTTTGCCGAACGGAATTGCGTCTTTCAGTTCCGCCCACGCGACCTCGAATTGCGTCTGTGTGCGTTTGTGGTCAAAGCCATATAGGCGCACGTATTTGACCAGAATGTTCAGGCTGTGAATAAAGGGACGGGCCGAGGCCTGTGTCGCTGCTCTGCTTGTGCCGGCGCTGGAAATAGGAGTACTCCCCGAACTTATGCCTTAGCCTAAAGCCGAAAGACACACCCGCGCACGTTACTGAGGTCATAGGACGACGGGGTGTGCGGATTCAAGTGGCTGAAAATGGCGGTTAGCGGTCGCGGTGGTTAGTTTGCGGGAGGATGACCAGCCATTACTTCAGAGTCATCAATTAACTCGGGCAGTTCGGAGGTTACTTCTCCGATAACACAAAGTTAATCACCGAGTTCCCATTCGGCTGCACGCTGACCCGTTTTTCCCACGTACGCGGTGGACCAAAAACGGGCCGTTCGACGCGCTTCTCAGTTAAAACGTCGAAGCTCGACTCTTCATGCGCAACGCTCCAGCCTTCGTGCCAGGCGACAATCTCATAATCTCCTGCCGGCACATCCGAAAGCTCGAACTTACCGCTCTCGTCGGTCACTACATAATAGGGATGGTTTACCACAAACATCTCGGCATTCATCCAGGTGTGGCCGCCATTACACTTCAGATTAACCAAGCCAACCGTCGGCATTGAGCGGCTAATAACCTGGTTGGGGAATGGAAATGGCAGGTTATACGTAGCCGCTCCATCCATGTGGATCGTATGCAGCGTGGCGTCAGAACTCTTCATCTGCAGGGTCGTGCCGACCGGGACGAGAAGAATATGCGGTTCGTAGCGGCAGTGCTTTTGGTCGAGGAAACGGCGTTGCTCGGGCAAATCCATGGCTTTTCCGCGGGTAATGTCTCTCAAGAAAACCACCGTGTTGGCCACTCCCCCGCCGTCGCCGATTACCAGTCGTTCCAGGTCACGAGTCTTCTCCGAATTGGGATCGCAAATTTGCGGGTCCTTGGTGATCAGCATTCGCGCCAGGTGTGGCGTCGGCCCAGACCACTTGACCGTTCCACGAATGGTGCCACCGTCCGTAACTGAGATCACTTGATAATCTTGCGCGGACAGTGCTGCGGCGAGCATCACGACAATGGCCGCAATAGAAAAATGCTTGCACATGAGAAATCCTCCGTCTCGCAACCCTTACCAAATCGTAGCTGTGGATTTTTCGCGCGCAAGTAACCGGAGTAACCGGCAATTGTCCGTTTCAGGAATGGGACCCTAGTCCGCCTGGGATCCAGCGGGGGAGACCTGACGATGGAGAAGGCGGCGCTTGCGGCTCCAGGCCCAGCGCATGCGGTCAAGGTACAGGTAAACAACCGGAGTGGTAAACAGCGTAAGCGCCTGGCTGAGAATCAATCCCCCGACGATGGTAATGCCCAACGGCCGTCGCAATTCCGATCCGACCCCATTACCGAGCGCCAGCGGCAATCCACCAAGCAGAGCAGCCATGGTCGTCATCATGATTGGCCGAAAACGCAGCGTGCAAGCTTCGAAGATCGCATCCTGAGGAGATTTGCCTTCCTTACGTTCGGCATCAAGCGCGAAATCAATCATCATGATCGCATTCTTCTTCACGATACCGATCAGCAAAATGATCCCGATCAGGCCCATAACGTTCAGTTCGTTGTGAGTCAGCAGCAGCGCGAGCAGTGCGCCAACCCCGGCCGAAGGCAGGGTGGAGAGAATCGTGATGGGGTGGATGTAGCTCTCGTAGAGAATGCCAAGCACGATATATACCGTCAGCAGAGCTGTGAGAATCAGAATCGGCTCGTTCGATAACGATTCCTTAAACGCCGCAGCCGTCCCCTGGAAGCTGCCGTGAATCGTGGCGGGGAATTGAATCTCGTTCTTGGCCTGTTCAATGACCTGAGTTGCCTGCCCAAGCGAAACATTGGGCGCCAGGTTGAAAGAGATCGTCGCTGAAGGGAACTGTCCCAGGTGGTTTACCGCCAATGCGGCGTTCCCGGGGCCGAAGTGCGCGATGGCCGAGAGCGGAATCATATTTCCGTTCTGCGAAGCCACGTAAGTGGTTTCGAGCACGGTAGGACTCTGCTGGTATTGCGGGTCAACTTCCATCACCACGTGATATTGATTCAGCTGCTCGTAAATTGTCGAAACTTCGCGCTGGCCGAAGGCGTCATACAGCGCATTGTCGATTGCCAGTGGCGTTACACCCAGCCGCGATGCCGTATCGCGATCAATGATCACTTTGGTTTCCAAGCCGCGGTCTTCCTGGTCGGTATTAACGTCGCGCAGTTCCTTCAACGTGCGGAGTTTCTGTAACAGTCGCGGAGACCAGGAGTTTAGTTCGCTCAAATCTTCGCCTTGCAGGGTGTACTGATATTGCGCCTGAGACATGTGTCCGCCAACCGTCAGGTCTTGCGCGGACTGCATATAGAGCGTCGCCCCCGGAACCGCTGTCAACTTACGGCGCAGTTCTCCAATCACCTGATCGGCGGTAAGTCTTCTCTGACTGCCTTTCGGTTTCAGAGTAATGTACATGCGGCCTTGATTTCGCGCCGTATTTCCGCCGGCAAACCCGACAATGGTCTGCACGTTCGGATCATGCATCACGATTTTGACGAACTGCTCCATTTTCTGCCTCATCGCCGGGAAGGAAATGTCCTGGTCAGCTTGAACAGATCCCATTACGCGCCCCGTGTCCTGTTGCGGGAAGAAGCCTTTGGGGACTTGTATGTAGAGATAAACCGTGAGACAAGCAGTCGCAATTGTCATCGCTAGAACCAGAGGCTGATGGCGTAATACCCATTGAAGCGAGGTGCGATATCTCCCCAGGACCCAATCAAAAACCGCCTGCGAACCGCGGTAAAACCTGCCGTGTTTCTCCTCATTGAGTGATTTGAGAATCTGCGCGCACATCATTGGGGTGGTACTGAGGGAGACCATCAGCGAAACACCAATGGCGATGCTGAGGGTGACGGCGAATTCACGGAATATGCGCCCGACCAGGCCTCCCATCATCAGAATGGGAATGAAAACCGCGACCAGCGATGTGCTCATCGAGAGCACGGTGAACCCGATCTCTTTTGCGCCGCGGAATGCCGCAGCAATGGGCGTCATGCCGCGCTCGAGGTAGCGTGTAATGTTTTCGAGCACTACGATCGCGTCGTCCACCACGAAACCAGTCGAAATCGCCAACGCCATGAGCGACAGATTGTCGATACTGTAGTTGAGCAGATACATCACGGCGAAGGTCCCAATCAGCGACAGCGGGACGGCAATGCTGGGAATGATGGTCGATCGCACGGTTCGCAGGAACACAAAGACCACCATGATCACCAGGAAGACTGAGATCAGCAGCGTGATTTCGATGTCACGGACCGAGGCGCGAATTGTGGTGGTTCGGTCCATGACCACATCGAGATGGATAGCCGGAGAAATTGAGGCCGCAAGTTGCGGCATCAATGCGTAAACCCGGTCAACCGTGTCGATGATGTTCGCGCCAGGCTGGCGGAAGACGATCATCAGCACTGCAGGCTGGCCCTGCGCATTAGGATCAGTGGAGTTGTGCGCTGCCAAGCCGATCACACGTGTGTCGGCGACGGAATCCTCCACATCGGCCACGTCGCTCAAGCGCACCGGCGCGCCATTCCTGTAAGCCACGATCAGCGGCCGGTATTTGTCGGCCTCTTTGATCTGGTCATTGTCTTGAATGGTCCAGGTGTGAAGACCATTCATTACGGTACCCTTTGCGCTGTTCGAGTTGGCGTTGTTCAGTGCAGTTCGCACCGCATCAAGGCCGATTCCGAGCTGATTGAGCAGATTCGGGTTTACTTCAGCGCGAACCGCGGGCTGCGCGGCCCCTCCCACGTAAACTTGACCGACGCCGGCGACCTGCGACAATTTCTGTGCCAGCACCGAATCGGCCGCGTCATACATTTCCGGAAGTGTGTAGGTGTTGGAGGTAAGGGAAATGATGAGGATTGGCGCGTCCGCGGGATTGACCTTACGCCACCATGGGTTATTCGGCATGTAGGAAGGCAAGTTGCTGCGCGCGGCGTTAATCGCGGCCTGCACATCGCGTCCAGCGGCGTCAATGTTTCGGCTGAGATCGAATTGGAGCACGATGCCAGTTGAGCCAATCTGGCTCGATGAGGTCATTTGATTAACGCCGGCAATTCGCCCGAACTGACGTTCCAATGGAGTAGCAACCGCCGATGCCATCGTCTCTGGACTTGCCCCCGGCAGTGAAGCTGATACTTGAATGACCGGATATTCCACCTGTGGCAGCGGAGCAACCGGCAGGAACTGGAACGCGAGAATGCCCGCGAGCAGCAGCCCCGCGGTCAGCAGCGATGTGCCGACGGGCCGTTTAATGAATGGAGCTGAGACGCTCAATGCTAATCTCCCGTTACGGGCTGCTCCTCAAAGTGCCGGAACCCAACTCCGGCAAACCGATGGGACAAGCGGTCAAACCAGAGATAGACGACCGGGGTGGTGTAGAGCGTGAGCAACTGGCTCAGCAGCAAGCCACCGACGATGGTGATGCCCAGCGGATGCCGTAATTCGGAGCCTGTGCCTGTGCCCAGGGCCAGTGGCAATCCGCCGAATAGCGCAGCCATGGTCGTCATCATGATCGGCCGAAACCGCAACAGGGAAGCCTGATAAATCGCTTCCTCCGGCGGTTTGTGTTCGTCGCGCTCGGCCTCGAGGGCAAAGTCGATCATCATGATGGCGTTCTTCTTGACAATGCCAATCAGCAGGATGATTCCAATCAAGCTCACCACGCCAAGATCATTGCCGGTGATGATCAGCGCGAGCAAGGCGCCGACTCCCGCCGACGGTAGTGTCGAAAGAATCGTGATCGGGTGGATGTAACTTTCATACAAAACTCCGAGCACGATATACACGGTGATAATGGCAGCCAGAATCAACAGCGGCTCGCTCGAAAGTGAATTGCGGAACGCAGCCGCTGTGCCCTGAAAACTCGTGTGAATGCTGGCCGGCATGTGAATAGCGGCTTCAGCGGTATCAATCTCTTTCGTTGCTTCACCGAGCGAGGAACCGGGAGCAAGATTGAATGAAAGCGTCACAACCGGGAATTGCCCCTGATGATTTATTGCCAGCGTGGCGTTTGATTGCTCGATATGGCTGAACGCCGAAAGCGGGACCTGCGTGCCTGTATTTGACTTCACATACAAATCGTCAAGCGAAGTCGGGTTTTGCTGGAATTGCGGATCGACTTCGAGCACCACGTGGTATTGGTTCAGTTGCGTGTAAATTGTCGAGACCTGCCGCTGGCCGAAAGCGTCGTACAAGGTATCGTCTATCTGTTGCGGCAAAATTCCCAGCCGCGACGCGGAATCGCGGTCAATAACTAGATCAGCTTGCAGTCCACCATTCTGCTGGTCGCTGGCCACATCAAGCAGCGCGGGAGAAGCTTTCAGCTTGTCCATCAGCCGCTGCGCCCAAACCGCCAGCTCCTTCGGGTCCGTGTCCTCCATCGAGTACTGAAATTCCGTCCGGCTGACGCGGTCTTCCACGGTCAGGTCCTGCACCGGCTGCATGTAAAGCGTGATCCCTTGCACCTGCGAAAGCGGTTCTTGCAAGCGGCGAATAATTTCAGAAGCCGTGGCTTTGCGCTCATCGCGAGGCTTCAAATTGATCTGAATTCGCCCGCTGTTCATCGTCAAATTGGTGCCGTCAACGCCAATGAACGATGACAGGCTGAGCACGTCGGGATCTTTCAGAATCACTCTTGCCAGTTGCTGCTGGCGCTGCGACATGGCACTGAAGGAAACATTCTGCGGGGCTTCAGAAATACCGAGAATCACGCCCGTATCCTGCACGGGGAAAAAGCCTTTCGGCACTACGATGTAAAGCAGAATAGTGAAGACGAGCGTCGCGGCGGTGACGATCAACGTGGCCGTTTGATGCTTAAGCACCCACTTCAGCGTGCGCCCGTAGGCCTGAATTATGCGTTCATAAACGTGCTCAGACCATCGGTAAAAGCGTCCTTCTTGTTCTTCGGCTTTGGATTTCAAAAGCCGTGAGCTCATCATTGGCGTGAGCGTCAGCGAAACGATTGCCGAAACCAAAATGGTCACCGCCAGCGTAACCGCGAATTCGCGGAACAGGCGGCCGACAATATCGCCCATGAACAGCAGCGGAATCAGAACCGCGATCAAAGAAACGGTCAGCGAAACGATGGTGAATCCAATTTGCCCTGCGCCCTTTAGCGCTGAGTCGAGCGGTGATTCGCCAGCTTCAAGAAAGCGGTCGATATTTTCGATCATCACGATGGCGTCGTCGACGACGAAGCCGGTCGAAATTGTCAGCGCCATCAACGTGAGGTTGTTCAGGCTGTAACCGAGCAGGTACATGACCCCGAACGTCCCGACGATCGAGAGCGGAACCGCGACGCTCGGGATAATCGTGGCGCGCCAGTTTCGCAGGAAAAGAAAAATCACCATCACGACCAGGCCGATGGTGAGCGTCAGCTCGAATTCAACATCCTTGACCGAAGCGCGGATCGTTTCGGTTCGGTCGGTAAGAATGTTGACGCGCACGGCGGCGGGCAATGAGGCTTGAAGTTGCGGCAGCAGCCGCTTGATTTTATCGACGACGCTGATGATGTTCGCGCCGGGCTGCCGCTGAATGTTGACAATCACCGCCGGGGAAAGGGTCGAGCCCTGCCCCATCCACGCCGATTGGTAAGAGTTCTCGACGCTGTCGCTGATTTTCGCGACGGCGTCCAGTCGTACCGGAGCTCCATTGCGGTAAGCGATTACAATCGGAGCATATTGCGCTCCTAAAAGTAGTTGATCATTTGCGCCGATAGTGAACGACTGCCGAGGGCCGTCCAGTGTTCCCTTCGCTTGATCGACGTTTGCCGCAGCCAGCGCGGTTCGAACATCTTCAAGGCTCAGACCGTAAGAAGCCAATGCAGTTGGATTCGCCTGAATGCGGACTGCGGGCTTCTGCCCTCCGCTGATCGAAACCAACCCAACACCCGTGACCTGCGAAATTTTTTGCGCGAGTTGGGTATCGGCGAGGTCTTCGACTTTCGACAGAGGGAACGTGTTCGAGGAAACCGCAAGCGTCAGAATCGGAGCATCAGCAGGATTCACCTTGCTGTAGATAGGCGGATTCGGAAGATCGACGGGAAGATAAGTTCCGGCAGAATTGATCGACGCCTGGACTTCTTGCTCAGCCACGTCGATGTTCTGATCGAGATTGAATTGCAACGTAATGACCGAAGCGCCCAGCGAGCTGGTCGAGGTCATCTGGCTCAGGCCGGGCACTTGCCCGAATTGCCGCTCCAGCGGCGCAGTTACAGACGACGCCATTACGGTCGGGTCGGCGCCCGGGTAAAAAGTCATCACCTGGATTGTGGGATAGTCGACCTCAGGCAGCGCGGAGACCGGGAGCTGCCGGTACGCGACGATGCCCACCAGCAGCACACCAACCATGAGCAGGGATGTGGCAACCGGACGAAGAATGAACAGCCGTGACGGATTCATTGAGCAGCAGTCCCACGGTCCTGGTATGAAGAGTCAGACTTACTTGCGCGGCGTTCCGCGTGCTGCCCCGGCGCCGAATCCGCGGTTGGTTCAGTGCTGGAGTTGGATTCGCTCGGAGCAGCATTGGTGGCGTTGCGGGTTCCATGCGGCTGGAACATGTGCGGTTCCACCTTGCTACCCTGCTGAAGCTTGTCTTGACCGTCGGTGACCACAATTTCGCTTGGTGAGACTCCGCTCGCAATTTCGCTCAGGTTTCCCTGCGTCACCGCCACGTTCACCGAGCGCACTTCCACCGTCTTGTCCGGCCTCATCACATACACGTAATTTCCTTGCGGTCCGCGCTCAACCGCCGCGGAGGGAACGACGGTCACGTTCTTCTGTGTTTCCAACAGGAGATGGATGTTTACGAACTGATTAGGCCAGAGCTCATTGCCCTTGTTTTCAAAAACCGCCTTCAGCTTTCCAGTGCCGGTAGTCTGATCAATCTGATTATCGATGGTGAGCAATGTACCGCTCGCAAGTTTCGTCAAGTCGTCGCGGCTGTAGGCCTCGACTTTGAGCGTGCCGCTCCGCATGTGCTGTGCGACCTCAGGAAGCTGATCTTCCGGCAAGGTAAAAATCGCCGTAATCGGTTGAAGTTGAGTGATCACCAGCATCGGATTGGTGTCAGCCGCGTGGACGATATTGCCGGGATCGACCAGCCTCAGACCAATGCGTCCGCTCACCGGCGCAGTGATATGGCAATAAACAAGATTTAACTTGGCGCTATCAACCGCAGCCTGATCATTGCGAACTGTGCCGTCCAGTTGATCAACCGTAGCCTGCTGCGTATCCACCTGCTGCTGCGACATGGCGCCTGAATTCTGCAACAAGTCTTTGTAGCGCTGGTAGTTCAGACGCGCGTCGCGTAAAGAAGCCTGATCTTTAAAAAGTTGTGCTTGGGCCTGTTCGAGCGCCACCTGATAGGGCCGCGGGTCAATGACTGCAAGCAAGTCACCCTGTTTTACAAACTGACCTTCTTTGAACTTGACATCCACCAATTGCCCATCCACCCGGCTTTTCACGCTGACCGTGTAATACGCTTCGATTGACCCTAGACCGCTGAGGTAAATCGGCAGGTCCTGCCGTTGCGCTGAAGCTACCGTAACCTGAACGGGCTGAGAAGAATACGCGCGTGCAGCTGAGGGATTTGAACCGCTCGAACAGGCGGTATAAAGGGCAGGCAAAATAAGAAGTGCAGGCAAGCTTGCCCAGCGTAAACACTTCCGCGGGGACTTGAGAAGGTCAAAACTCATTTCAGGGGCGCCTCCGCCAGGATGATGCGTAATTTATCTTAAATAATCGGAAAAGAACTTGCTAAGCACTTTGCTGATTTACACAAGATATTGATGGACGTCGAAGTCAAATGTCATCAGGCATTTACAAAAATTTACCTGATTCGAAAATAGGCCCTCTCCTGTATGTGATTCACGTGACCTTGCCGGGGCTGCTCGGGTATATTGATCGGCTTATTCATAGTCCCCATGACGATTTCGATGAGTAGTTCGCCGATAACAATCCGCGACATTGACGCGATTTCTGAGATCGAACAAGTTCTCCGTCTCGAACAAAAAGTGTGGGGGCTCGCGGATATCGACGTGACCCCGCTCACCCTCGCCGTCGCGTTGAGAGCCGCCGGAAGTCTGCTGATCGGGGCGTTCGGGCGTGAGCAGCTCATCGGATTTGCGCTGGCATTTCCCAGCTTCGAGGCCGGCAAAGTTGCTATCCATTCCCATATGCTCGCGGTCGATCCGGCTTACCGGGAACACGGGATTGGGTATCGACTGAAACTCGCGCAGCGCGACCGCGCCCTGGAAAGCGGGATCAAGGAAATGACGTGGACATTTGATCCCCTTCGTAGCACCAATGCGCACCTGAATTTTTCCAAACTAGGCGTGGTTTCCGACAGCTACAAGGTCGATTTTTATGGCCCGCAGACCTCCAGCCATTTGCACACTAACGGCACGGACCGGCTCTGGCTTACCTGGAACATGGCGGATGAGCGAGTACGAGATCGGCTGAATGGAAAAAATCCAAGGGTGGAAGTTCTCGATGCGCTAACTCATCTGGAGCCTCTGGTACGCTTCAATGGCGACGGCAGGCCGGCAGAGGCGGATTTGCGAGCTTCCCTTTCCCGGCGACGGGTTGCGATCGAGATTCCTGGGGACATTGATCGAATCGAAGGCAAAGATAAGGATTTGGCCCATGAATGGAGATTGTCGACACGACGAGCATTTACGGAAGCAATAAAGGCCGGTTTTGTTGTTACAGAATTCTGCCGTTCAGTTCGCGGCCAACAAGGGCCGGGAGCGTATTTGCTGGAGCGGCGTGACTAAAAGTCTGGTTCGTTTCAGAGTTACCGTTGCTTAAGGAACGGATTGGTTTCGCGCTCATCGCCAATCGTGGTGACCGGCCCGTGCCCCGGAATTACCGTCGTCTCATCCGGCAGGGCTAGCACTTTTTCGTGCAGCGAGCGCATGATCTTTTCGAACGAGCCACCGGGTAAATCTGTCCGGCCGATGCTGCCGGCAAAAAGTGTATCTCCGGCGATCAACTTTCTTTCAGCAGGAAAATACAGGCAAATGCTGCCTTCCGTGTGCCCGGGAGTGTGCATAACATTCGCGAGCAATGAGCCGGCCTGAACGGTCTCCTGCTCGCCGATGCTGTGATCGATATCAACTTTCCCCGGCGACTGCATTCCGATCCATGCTGCTTGGATGTCCATCATTTTGAGCAGCGTGTAATCGTTCTGATTCAGCAGAATTGGCGCGCCGGTCGCCTGGCGCAATTTCATTGCTCCGCCAACATGATCGATATGCGCATGGGTGATGACAATCTGCTTAACCGTGAGATTGTGCTTCTGAATGATCGCCAGAATATCCCCGATATCATCGCCCGGGTCGATGACGATCGCTTCGCGCGATTTTTCGTCGCCAATAATTGAGCAATTGCACTGCAACGGGCCGACGGGAAGGATTTCGTGGATCATGGGAACGCGTTCCGCTATAAGCTATCAGCTCTCAGCCATCAGTGAAGGAAAGGATAATGCGCGTTTTTCGGAGAGCCTGAAACTAAGCGCTGACAGCTAATATTCAAAAAAAGCAAATCAGCATTATTTCTTCTGATTCCCAGCGGGTGCCGTCGGCGTCGACCTTTCATGCTCCAAAACGGATCTCACGCCTGGCTTGCGCGACGCCGCGATCGAGAGGGTAATGGATGTCAGTACGAAAATCACTGCGCACCATGTCGTAGCTTTGGTGAGCACCGTCGCTGCCCCGCGCGGACCGAAGGCCGTCTGGCTACCCTGTCCGCCGAATGCGGCAGCGATATCACCACTCTGGCCGCTCTGCAGGAGCACGACGATAATCAGAAAGAAACAAACGAAGATGTGGATGATTGTAACCAGTGTAATCATGATTCAAGGGAAGCCATCGGCTTCTGATAGGCCCTTCTAAATTTCTCTCGGAATATGGTGCGGAAGGGGGGACTTGAACCCCCACGCCTTTCGGCGCCACCCCCTCAAGATGGTGTGTCTGCCAATTCCACCACTTCCGCTAAGTTCCGTAATTGTAAAGAGTTTCGTGATTGCGGGCAGAACCTGACGTTCACCTGCTGTTCACAAGCTTACACTGCGCGGCGCGAGGTGTTCAAGCACAGCCCGGCGCGCTCAATGTCATCGTTGCTGCGAAGGTCGGCAAGGAAGAAGGTCGTTACACGCTGGGCTTACTCCTTCCGATCAACGCCACACGCCGAACTCGAACACAGAATGAGTGATTTACCGGCGCGCCCATTACCTCAGTAATTTTGTGATGTTCCATTTGTGTGCAACCATCCATTTCGACAGCGGGAGAAGCCCCTTCGCGGCTCAGTGGTTCCGCCGATAGGTTAGCAGGAGGATTTTCAAGTGAAACGCACAAGCATTCTGGCCGCACTGGTGCTGGCCGTGATGTTTTCGCAACTGGGGTGTGGCGGCGCAGCCGTTGGAGATTTAAAAACCATTCAACTCTCCACTACCAGCAACAACCTGGTCGGAATTGGCGGTACGGCCCAGCTCACAGCCACGGGGAATTACACGAGCAATGCGAGCAAAGATTTGACCATTCACGTGACCTATGTGGTTACGCCAATGGGTACAGACGTCAACGGAAATGCCTTGAGTGCGCCGCCCAACACCATGACTGTAAGCACAACTGGGTTGCTGACCGCGGTTAATCCGGCAGTCTGCACATGGGGCGCGACAGGCGCATCCGGAAGCAGCACACCCGCGGGTTGGTATTTGACCGGCGAGTATCAGATTGTTGCTACCTTCCAGGGCATAACTTCTCAGCCGGTGTACGTTGGCGTTGCCTCAGCGATCGGGAGCGACTCCGGAAGTAATAACCCGAATCTTCTCTGCGGACCCTCCGGTACCTAAACGCGAGTGGACTCCTGTAGATTGTATCGGACCGCTAATCACCAGCGCTGGTGCACTTGCGGTCCGATTTTCTCGTAGTAAATACGTTTCACTTCCGCCATCACTTCTTTCGAAAGCGGCGCGATTTCTGAAGCACGACAATTATCCGCAACCTGGTCGGGCCGCTTTGCACCAGGAATCGCGCAGGATACCGCATCGAACATCAGAATCCAGCGCAACGCGAATTGGCTCATCGAAACTCCCTGCGGAAGTAGTTTGTGGATTTCTTCAACCGCTTCGAGTCCGGTCTCGTAATCCACGCCAGAAAAGGTTTCACCCACATCGAACATTTCACCGTGCCGATTGAAGTTGCGATGATCGTCAGCAGGGAACGACGAATCGCGGCGAAGCTTGCCGGTTAAGAGTCCGCTTGCGAGCGGCACCCGCGCAAGAATGCCGACCTTTTTCTGTTTTGCTTGCAGAAAGAACAGTTCCGCAGGACGTTGCCGGAAGCAATTGAAGATAATCTGCACACTTTGCACATTCGGGAACTCGATGGCCTTTAGCGCCTCCTCAACGCGCTCGACGCTCACACCGTAATACCGCAGCTTTCCCTCTTTCACGAAGTCGTCGAGCATCGAGAAGATTTCCGCATGATAGTAAGCGTCCGTCAGTGGGCAATGGAGCTGTAAGAGATCGAGAGCATCTGTTTGCAGATTTCGCAAGCTACCGTTAATCCACGTCGTCAGATTTTCGCGGCTGTAGCCCTCGACGGTTTGCTTGGGCAGCCGACGGCCGGCCTTCGTGGCAACGATAATCTCGTCTTTTTTCTTCTTGCGCTCTTTTTTGAGCCGCGCGATTAACCGTTCGCTTCTGCCGTCACCATAAACATCGGCGGTGTCAATGAAATTTACGCCGCAGTCGATTGCCTTATGCAGCGTCTGCATAGCATCTTCCTCAGAAACATTGCCCCAAAAGCCGCCGATTGCCCACGCCCCAAAGCTGATTTCTGAAACCTGCCAACCTGTGCGTCCGAGTGAGCGGTATCTCATGATGATCTTGTCTCGTCATTGGAGTAGCGTGCCGTTGAGTGCTTCACCTCATAATGATTCGCAACGTTTTCAATTCTCACCAGCAGCCGCTTCGCTTCCGGCTCAAACACCGCGACCGAATAGTCTGGGCCGGCGAACTTGCGCACGGCGTCGAGCGTCTCGAAAAGATTCATGACCACGAACTCCGATTCCTCGGCGGAATCCTTGCGGAGAATGTATCCGCCGCGATAACCCTGAATCTGCTTCAGGTCAGGAAATACTCTGGTTCTGAGCAGTTCCTCGTAGGCATCCGCGTCGTGAAGTTTGGTCCAGCCGCGCCAGTGACGTGCAATCATTGCTTCATCATAAACGGACTCGCGGGTTGCGCTCAGGTGAGCGATTTGCTAGCTTCATGCTTTCGTTCTGCGAGAGATGAAACGTTTATCGCCTCCGCGAGTGCTGAACATCAGCGATCTGCGCCGCATGGCGCAACGCCGCGTACCTAAAGCTGTATTTGATTACGTCGATGGCGGCGCGGAGGGCGAGGTCACGCTGCGTGAAAATTGCCGGGCCTTCGAGGACATCCTTTTCCGCCCACACATGGCCGTCGCAATGGAAACCTGTGATCTGCGCACGACCGTGCTGGGCCACGAAATTTCCTTTCCCGCGATGCTCGCGCCAGTCGGGTACTGTCGCCTCATGCATCCCCAAGGTGAGATTGCCGCTGCGCGCGCTGCGGGCGAGGCTGGCACCGGCTACATCCTCTCTACGATTTCGGGTCATAAGCTCGAAAGGGTGAAAGCCGGCACGAAGGGATTCACGTGGTATCAACTTTATTTGGTGGGCGGCAGGGAAGCCGCGGAGGGCGCCATTGAACGCGCGCGGAAGGCTGGATTCACAGCACTGGTTGTCACAATTGATACTGCCGTTGGTGGCTTACGCGAACGCGATCCGCGCAACGGCGTACCTCAACTGCTTGGCGGCAGCATGTTCGCAAAGATTCCGTTTCTGCCACCGCTCTTTCTGCGTCCAAGGTGGTTGCTTTCGTTTCTGCTCGACGGCGGCGTGCCCAACCTTGAGAACGTAGTTGTGCCGGGGAAGGGACCGATGTCCATGATCAATGTATCCGAGTCACTGTCTCGCGGCGCTGTTGCCTGGAAAGACATAGCTTGGATTCGGCAAAGCTGGCCGGGGCCGATTGTGATTAAAGGCGTTCTCATTCCGGACGACGCAAGGAGAGCCGTGGGTGAGGGCGCTTCGGCGATTGTCGTTTCAAATCATGGCGCCCGGCAGCTGGATACCGTTTTACCAACCATTCGTGCGCTTCCGGAAATCGTTTCCGCCGTCGGAGGACAGACGGAAATCCTGATGGATGGCGGCATTCGCCGTGGTGGCGATATAGTGAAAGCCCTGTGCCTCGGCGCTCGTGCCGTCTTGTTCGGACGTGCGTATGCATACGGACTTGCGGCAGGGGGTCATGCGGGAGTGGCGCGCGCCATTCAGATTCTAAAGAACGATGTCGAACGCACGATGCGGCTTCTCGGCTGTTCGTCGATCAAAGACTTGAATCCGTCATATGTGACCTATCCCAAGGACTGGTGCTGAGTCGGTGTGGTCAAGCGTCACCGAAACCAGTGATACGCAACGCACAGTTCGATGCCGTTGAACTCGGGATTGCGCACTCCTAAGTTCGCGTTCGAAATGTGCGACCATCGAACTCCGGTTTCGAAAGCATGATTTTCACGCACATATACGTAAATGCCACCCCCGCCTTCTGCGGTGAAGTTGAAGTCTGAAGTATTGCCGGCAGGAAGATTCAGGTTGGTACGCACTGCCCCACCGCCAAGTTCGATGTATGGGCTCAAGCGCCGGAGAGGGTGGCTCGAGGTCCATCGAAAAATTATTGGCTGAAAAGCGATTCCGTGGATTGTTTGCGGTCTGAATTGCCAGAAAAGCGGGGTTAGAGAAAAAGCATATTCAAGGCTCCCGCTACGCCAGCCTCTGCCGGCCTGACGAAAAAAAGTTTTTCCGGCGAAGATCCCCGAAGCCCAAATCTGCGCCTCGGCGAACGAATTTGTATTTTCCTCACCGGTCTCGATCGAGGCCCGGACACTGAAGTCCCAATTGTATTTCGCGCCGGGGAATTCCTGCGCTGCTGCAATGCATTGCAGGACGAAC
>Ga0335079_10003765_pt1 | contig 17464 bp, 17 predicted proteins | sample Lox_Sample_33_FD_206719 | JGI IMG/M metagenome (GOLD analysis project Ga0335079, IMG submission 206719) | Soil microbial communities from Loxahatchee National Wildlife Refuge, Florida, United States - Lox_Sample_3.3 | ecosystem: Environmental > Terrestrial > Soil > Wetlands | place: USA... | reverse complement strand
ATCTTCGCTGTGGACACCGATCGCATCGAGATAAATCCCGGCGTTATGATGGGTAGGCCGGTGATTCGAGGCACTCGGATCACGGTTGAGATTTTGCTGCGGAAGCTCGGCGAAGGAGCAACGGAGGCCGACCTCCTCGACGCCTATCCGCGACTAACGCCAGAGGACATTCGAGCGGCAATCACTTATGCGGCAGATACCATCGCACACGAGGAGATAATTCTCTTGTCGAACTCTCAGATCAATCGAAAGGATTAGAGATGCGCTTCGTCGCAGACGAGAGCTGCGACTTTGCCATAGTGCGCGCGCTGCGTTCGCGTGGACACGATGTTAGCGCCGTCGCAGAAGTCTTTCCTCGAAGCAGCGACACTCAAGTTCTGAATTTTGCGCTAAGTGAACAAAGAATCCTAATCACTGAAGACAAGGATTTCGGGGAACTCGTTTATGCGTATGGTCAAAAGAGCCATGGCGTGATGCTTGTCAGATTTCCTTCGCAAGCACGAGGCGCAATGGTCGTCGCGGTTCTGGATGCAATTGATAGCCTCGGTAGCAAACTGGAATCGAGCTTCGTCGTCGTTCAGTCGGGGCGAATTCGAGTAGGGAACTAGCCGTCCACAAATCTTACGATACCTCCCGCATTGCCTGCGCGACCGGCGCGCGCAATGCCGAGAGCGTCGAGGCGAATGAGGCCATCCCGCCGATGCCGAGTGCCATCAGGATGCCGCTTAGCATGATCGGGCGCGGCATTCCGCTCGCGAGCGCGGGGCCGAGCGCGGGTGACGTTCCGCGCAGCAAATCCAGCAGACCAGCCGCGAACGCGGTTCCGAGCACGCCGCCGATAAGGGCGATTGCGATCCACTCCGCCATGAACGAGGCGAGTATCTGCGAGTCGGCAAATCCTACCGTTCGCATCACCGCGATTTCGCTGCGCCGCTCGCGTAGCGTCATCGAGCATGCATTGAGCACCGCCAGTCCAATCGCGATGACGGCGCAAAATCCCACCGCCTGCACGATGCGGCCGATCGATTGAAACCGCACCAGGTAGGTGACCAGGAACTGCTTCTCGGTATCGGTCTCGGTTTCGAAGCTGGAGTTGTGGAAGGTCGAGTCGATCTTTTCTGCGATCCGGGTAGTGACGCGCGAGTTGGCGCAGCGCACCCACATCATGTCCACTGGAGGTGCGTTGTGCAGCGTCTCTTCCAGGTAGTCGCGCCGGAACATGAAGACGCGCGGGTCGGCGCCGCCGCTGTAGCTGCCGACGATCCGGAAGCTGAGCGCGACCGGATAAATCTGGCTTTTCAAGATGATGTTCTGTCCGACTTTCCAGCGGAAGCGTCGCATGGTAGCGGAGCCGACTAACGCGCCGTTGCGATATTCGCGAAAGGCCGACAACTCCGCGGGATCGAAGCCGTCCTCCGGCCACATCTCCTCGATGGTGTCGGCATCGACGCCGACGGTGGAAAACTGATGATGTGGATCATCGTAGATGCCGCCAAACCAGGTCATCCGATTGACCGCCACCACGCCGTCGATGTCGGCCACTTTGCGCGAGTACGATTCCGGAAGTCCGTAGCGCATCGCGGATCGGTTCATCACCACCAGCCGCGGCGACATGTCGGCATTGGCTGCGATACGATCGGTCACGTACGGGAGCACCGTCACCGCGCATAGCACCAGCGTCGCGCATGCCACCGCCAGCATCGTGAGGACGGTGCGGCGGCGATTGCGCCGGACGAGGCTAATGCTCGCGAATGACAGCAGCGCGAACATCTTCGCTATCGAGTCCCCTTTGTTCTCGCCTTTGGTACGTCTTGCCCACTAGCAGTGAGCGCTACACACAGCCGAATATAGGAATCCAAAAGCGCGCACATGAGTCAATATCGCGTTCGGGTGAAGCGGGGTCACTTCACAGCATAGATGGTTCCTTGCGATGCGACATACAGAATACCTGAAGGCGAAATGGCGACATGCTCGATGGTGCCGAAGCTGCGCGAGGTCCATTTCAACGTGCCGTCGGTATTGAACATCGCGCCGACGTCCTCAAGTGCCGCGAATACGCCACCGGCGCCATCCGATGCCATCGGCGCCGAGACTGGCGTCGTCACCGGTTTGCGCCATGCCAGCGAGCCGTCCGGATTTAGCGCATAGATCGCATCCGCGCCGAAGAAGACCGGACCAAGGGGACTGAGCGCCGGACCGGACGCGATCGCTGCCGTCGCATCGTAGCTCCATTGGATGGCGCCGTTGCTGGTATCGAGGGCATAGAGGCGTCCGCTTCGCGAGCCGACGTAAACGATGCCGCCGCGCACTGCGATCGCGCCGTCGAATCCACCTTGCGGTGTGAAGCTCCATCGTGCGGCGCCATCCGATCCCATCGCGGCGACCTCTCCACCGCTCGCGCCGACGATGACAGTGCTGTCGGCCGCGATGGTCGCAGAGGTGAGGCCGTCGGGCGCAGACACGCGCCATTGGATATCACCCGATGATGCGGAAGCGGCGACGAGTTGGCCGTCTTGGCGGAAGTATACCGCGCTCGATGACGCCGCGAGCGGACCGAATCCGCCGCCGCCATCGATGCGCCATAGCGGCCTGCCGGTCGCGAGTTGCGCGACCAGTTTGCCGTCGGCGCTGAGCGCATACACGACGCCATCGGGCGAAACCGCGAGGCTCTTGCCTGCGGCGTGCCGGCGCCAGTGCTCGCGTCCATTCGCACCGAGGTTGTGCAAGTCGCCATCGGCGGTCAGGAAGTAGAGGCTTCCATCGGACGATGGAACGAGGTCGCTCACAATCGCGCTGGCCGTCTCAAAATCCCATTGCAGGGTTCCTGCGATGTTTGCACTGGGCGCTGCCGAGTCCGCTTCCGGGGCCTTGTGACCGCGCGGAGTCGCGGTCGCGGTCGGAATGATGGTCGGGCAAATTGGGCACGGCATCGGCATTGCCGGCGGATTGAACACCGACACGCTGATGGGGTCGGCGGAGATACCACCGGAACTCGCATCGATACAGACGCATCCCGAATTCAGCGCGGTGTAGATGCCGCCATTGGGAGGAGGCCCCGGTGGCCGGAGGACATTGGTATCGCTCGAGGTCCACAGCGTCGAGCCGCGATTGGTGATGTCCGCAACCATTTTGCGCTTTCGGAGCACGAACTCTGCGCTGGCATTGAACGGGATTGTATTTCCGACTGAGACCGCGGTCGGCATCGCCTGCGGAACGAGGGTTGGAGTTGCGGTCGGCGTCGGCGCGTGATGGGCGCCTCCGGTCGGCGTCGGACTCGGTGTGGGTGTCGGTGGAATCGGCGTGCCGAAGCCGATCACGATTTTGTCGATACTGAACCCGATGTGGGGACCCGGCGTGGGACACTGGCCCGCGACAAAGTCTCCGAACTCGTCAAATGATCCTTCGCATCCGCCGCCTCCGCCGCAACTGCTCATCGCCAAAGTGAGCACAACGAACAACAGCACCGGCGCGATCACAAGCCATCTTAAACGCCACGACATTGAATGAAGAGCTATGACGGCGCGGACTTGGACTGTCAAGCCGACGCGCGGCGCGGCCGCATCGATGCGCGCGGTTTGCGATCATACTTCGTCGCCGAGGATGCGCGCGCCGGCGACCAGCAGCATCGCACCGACCGTCGATACCGTGAGCGATCCGATCAGATGCGCGGCATGCAGTCCGAAGGCACCGAACACGATGCTGCCGACGATGCCGCCGATCAGTCCCAGCACCAGGTCACATAATGGACCATATCCGTAGCCGCGCATCATCTTGCCCGCGAGCCATCCAGCGATCAGTCCGACGATTATCGCATGCAGCATAATTCCTTCACTCCCGAGTAGCTTCGATGAGGATGAGCAAATGCGATGCCTCTTGCGAGCCTCGCGAAGTCGGTGGAATTTTCGCGCTGCAATCGACGCACTGCGCACGTTCTCTGTTGCGGCCTCAGGCCGCCATTCGATAGCGTCGTCTCTATGCAATACAGAAACCTTGGCGCCACCGGTCTGAAAGTTTCGGAACTGTCGCTTGGATGTATGACGTTCGGGCGCGAGAGCAGCGAAGAAGAGTCGCACGCGATGATCGACAAGTTCATCGAGGTCGGCGGCAACTTCCTCGATACCGCGAATGTCTATGCCGCTGGCGCATCCGAGGAGATCCTCGGCCGCGCGCTCAAGCATCATAAGCGCGACCAACTCGTCATCGCGACCAAGGTGCGCTTCAATGCGAAGCTGTTCACCGGTGGCAAGGTCGGACCGAACGAATGGGGGCTCTCGCGCGGCCACATCATGAGCGAGGTCGAGGCGAGTCTGCGCCGGCTCCAGCTCGACTACATCGACCTCTACCAGGTGCATGCGTGGGACTTCGAAACTCCGATCGAGGAGACCATGCGCGCGCTCGACGACCTCGTGCATCAGGGTAAAGTGCGCTACCTCGGCGCGTCGAACTTCACCGCATGGCAGATGATGAAGGCGCTATGGACCAGCGACAAAGGCGGCCTTGCGCGCTTCGATTCGCTGCAGCCACAGTACAGTCTCATCTGCCGCGACATCGAGCGGGAGCTGCTGCCGATGTGCCGCAGCGAAGGCGTCGGCGTTATCCCATGGAGTCCGCTCGGCGGCGGGTTCCTCAGCGGCAAGTACAAGTCGGGCGAGAAGCCGCCGGAGGACGGCCGGCTGACCAAGCAGGACATCTGGCACCGGCTGACCAACGAGCGTAACTACCGGACCCTGGAGGCGGTCGAGCAGGTCGCCAAGGAGCGGGGCAGGTCGGTATCGCAGATCGCGCTGGCATGGTGCAACCAGCAGCGCGGCATCAGCTCGGTCATTTATGGGGCGCGGACGCAGGCGCAGAACGACGACAACCTCGGCGCGGTCGGGCTCAAGCTGGATGCCCCCGAGCTGGAGGCCTTGGACAAGGCGAGCGCGCTGCCGATCGACCGGGAGTATCCGTTCGCGATGCAGGCGCGCTATCCGGGGCCGCGACCGTAGAGCATAGTAGTGCTTTAACTAGCTATATAGCGTAAATCCATCGCGAATGGGTTTGTTTTGTAACTGTCTTTCGGGGCAACGGCGTTGGGCGCGGGCGATGAAACCTCGCCACCGGATGAAAAAGATCAGCAAATCCCGCGATCATTTGGGTTTGTTTCGTCATTTTCGCGGAAAAGCAATGGCTACAGCGATTGGCTTCGTTTTGGCGTAATGCCATCGCGAGGACGCATCTGATAGCTCCTATTCGGGGGCGCTCCTCCTCTCAGAAACGGACCAAGGAGTCTCGGAGAAATCCTTGAATTTCCTGCATTTAATGGCTTTGTTTTGTAGATTCGCATACCCAGGTGAAGCTCTAAAAACGCCGACGGCGCCCATCTGGGCGCCGTGTCAGAATTATAACACATTTCGACCTTCCGCGAACTACTGACGAGTCCCGTTGTTTGTCCTGTCGCTGTACGCCGATTCCTGCGAGCGGCGGCTGCGGATGCCGCATTCCTCGAGTGACGGGCACTCGCATTTACAGATCGCATTGAGCAGGCGCTTCATGCGACCGATTCGCGCGGCGGTCGCGTTGAGCTCCGCCAGCTTCGCACGGGCCAGCACGCTCCAGCGCCGGGCTGGGCGCGTGTTGGCCGCGAAGCCGTGCAGCAGCGTGCGCGTCTCCGCAACCGTGAAACCGCATTGTGTCGCAAGCTCGATTAACGCCAACCGATCGAGGATCGAGCGGTTATAGACGCGTTTGCCGCTGCGGCGGCGAGGTTGGGGTAGCAGCCCCTCCGCCTCGTAGTATCGGATAGCCGAGGGACGTAAGCGCGCCTGCGCGGCAATGCGACCGATGCTCAGTTCTCCATCCACCATTTGACTTAAAGTGTACTTGAAGTGGTAGCGGTAGCGCCAGAACGGAAGGAGAGAGACGCCCATGACGGAGACATCGTGTTGCTCTTCGGGTTGTTGCCAGTCACAGGATCATTCGGCGCGGACGCGAGAATTGAACCGCCGCTGGTGGCTTGGAATCGCGTTCGTTGCGATGGCATGTGCCATCGCCCATCCGGCCTGCACTATATCGGCGTGGTTCTGGATTCCTTCGGCGCTGGCGGCGTGGTTGGGGACCTATCAGACTATCTATTCCAAAGGATGCACATCATGTAGAGCGAAGCGCGCGGATGCCGGTGGACCGCTGATACTGAACGAAAAGCAGCGCGCGACACGCCTCAAGATGGCCCAACAATTTTTGGGCGCGACCATCGTGCTTGCCGCAATCTCATTTTGGCTCCCGATGCTGTGGCCGCTGACCGCGATTGCCGGATGGTTCGCCGCATCATTTTACGTCGCGGTGTGGACGCGCTACCTCGGATGCCCCGAGATTGGCGCGATACCAAGCTGGATCGTTGGCCATCGGATCGCGACGCGATGCGCTCCGCTGGAGCGGCGCGACACTCGCGCCGGATGATGCGCGCGATGGCTTCGGAGCGAGAGATGTGGCGAGGGTAGCTGGTGGTGCTCCGCGCCGGACGCGCGCCCTGGGCGCCGCGACGCTAGGTCATTCGATGCGCGTGCCGGGCATCATCAACAAACTCGATTCGATCTGTGGGTACGATGCCCCACGCAGGCTGGTCAGCCGCGCGGCCGCAAAGAGCGCGCGCCGGCTGAGCCGCGTGCCGCTGGAGCGATCCGGCGTTAGCGTGCTCTATTTGAGCGCTGAATACTGCGTCGGGCTCAGGATCGTGTTGCTGACCGATTCGACCAGCGGGCCGTTTTCCTCGCTCTTCGCGCGCGCCGAGATCCAGTCCGGGTCCGCACCGAAGGCGGCGAACTTCTGCTGCCGTTCATCCAGCGAGTCCCACGCGAGGATGTAGTAGAAATCCGAGCTCGATTCGCCGATCAGTGTCGTCCAATAGCCGACCTGTTTGATGCCGTGCTTCTCAAACAGCTTGACCGTCACCGTTTCGAAACGCTTCGACAGCGCGGGCAGCTTGCCCGGCATGCAATGATAGATGCGCAGTTCGTAGAGCATCGTCATGTCCTCATCGGGTTGTGAAAGATTATCGATTCGACCGCGGCGACGCCTCGCACCATCTTCCTTATCTGCGGCGCTAACGCGCGCTCCGCAACGCCGGAGCCGACCGCGATTACCAAATAAGCAGGATCGAGCGGCGATATTGCAATGGCTTTGATGCCGGCGAGTGCGGAACTCAGCGCGAGGTACGCCACAAGCGCGACCGCTCCTCCGATCAGCGAGCGCACCGCCAGCAGCGGCCGTTGGAGGTGACCGTCGGTCGCGTCGAAACCGGTCGGCCGCCGATCGGTACTTGCGCTGATAATTGCGCCGAGTGCGCCGAACATCAGAACCATCCAGAAGTACCGTTCGCGGATGTCGCCGCCATAACGGAACGCGCTCAGCAGTCCCGGCGGCATGACGATGAGGACGCCCAGCAACAGTGCGATCAGCGCCCCGGCGGCGATCGCGAGGCGGTCGCGCGTCGATTCCATCGTTCGCGAGTGCGCCTCGCGCGCCTCGGCGGCCGCACCCGACAGCGCGCGCAGATGGACCCGGAGCGCAGCTTCATTGACCGCGGGGTTTCCCGAGAGCCGCTCCATCAGATTGATTCGAGCCTGATTCAGCTCCCGCGTCCTCGCCTCGGCGGCGGACGCCTCGAGAAACTGCAGGTCCTTGGCGATGTCCTCGACCAGTTCACTGTTGACCGTCGCCAGGGGAAGGTCCTGGCAGAATTCGCCGCGCAACCGGCCAAGCCCGGTCCGCGCGGAGTCATCGATGCTCCAGCGGAGTGCGTTGCGGACCCGCTCAAGCTGCGCCGCGTAGTGATAAGCCTTCGCCCGTTGCAGCGGAGCGCACTCGACCATACGCGCATAGCGATCGCTCGCCGCGAGTTCGTTTCGATATTCGTTCGATTGGAAGTTCAGGGCCGCAGCTTGCTGCGTGGCCCATCGCGCGAAGCTCATCGTTCCTCGCAAGTCGTTGTGGCGCAGACTGAAGCCGTGAACGATGGCGCACAGGCTAGAGCGTATCGTATGGCGAGCGCAAGACTTTAGAGGGTCCGCTTAAACGACAGGCTTGCCAGTACCAGCATCAATCCGGTGAAGGTCACCAGGAAGGTCAAATCCTCGCGCACCGCGCTGAACACCGCGCCCTTGAACAGGATCGATTTGAGCGCGCTCACCGCATGCATCTCGGGATTGAACTTCGCGAAGCTCCGCAGCCAGGGCGGGAAGCTCTCGATCGGATAGATCGCGCCGCTGGGGAAAAACAGGATCACGTTGAGGAAGCCGGCGAAGGTGCCGACCAGCCGTGGATGCGCCGCGCGGCCCAGCACCGAAAACGTCATCGCCAGCAGTCCGGTCGCGCCGATGACGATGATGCCGATAATCGTTAGCAGCGCGGGCAGGCCGCCCTCGATAGTCGCGCCGGTCACCAGCAATCCTACAAATAGTACGATGATCGACGCGATGCTGGTGATGGTCACCCCGCTGGCGAGGATCCCGCCCGCGATCTCCCAGCGCGAGAGCGGCGTCACCAGGTAGCATTCGGTGACGCCCATGAATTTATCCATTACCCAGTTGAAGACGCCCGACATCAGCGAGCCCATGAATAGCGACATCACGATGACGCCGGGAATCAACGACCGATCGTAATCGACGGTGGTGAAGAGCTCCGCCGGGCGCACCACGATTTGCTTGAGCTTGGGCTCGCGCGCAGTCACGTAGTCGGTGCTGAGTGTGGCGGCAGCCTGCTCGATGACGCCTTCCAGAGCGCCGGAGCTGACCGTATCGACGTTGTCGGTGAAAACGCCGACCTCCGCGACCCGGCCTTCGTGCACGCTCTTGGTGAAATCGGGCGGAATCACGACCGCCGCCTTATAGGTGCCATTGCGCACGTCTTCGACCGCGGTGCCGATGTCGCTGACGTACGAAAGCGTAACCGTCTTCGGTCCGGCTGCGAGCGCTTGCAGCTTCTCGACCATCCGGCGCGCATAGTCGCCATGATCCTGGGTCACGATCGCGAGCGACAAATGCTTCAAGTTGCCGTTGAACGAATTGCCGATGATCACGAGGTACACGATCGGCATCAGAATCGTGGACAGCAGGGTGAGCGGATTGCGCGAAAGCTTGAGCAGGTCGCGCCGCATGATGGCCCACATCTTCATCGCGTAAACACCTTAGGAACGCCGCTGCGGCATCCCCGCGCCGACCAGCAGGCTGACTTTCTGTCCCGGCTCGTCGCGCAGCGTGCGCCCGGTCAGTTCGATGAAAACATCTTCCAGCGAAATCCGATGGAGATTGATCGAGGTCACCTCACCGCCCATCTCGTCGATGCGGCTGATGAGATGGGGCAGCGCGTGCGCGCCGTCGCTCGCGCGGATGCTCAAGTGGCCGTCGTCAGCGGCGCGCTTGACGTCGTGGATCTCGGGCCGCTCCTGCAGCATCGTGACGATTTGCTCGATCGGTCCTTTAACCTCGAGCTCGATGCGATCGCTGCCCTTGATGCTCGCCTTCAGCCCCTGCGGCGTGTCGAGCGCGACGATCACGCCGTGATCGACGATCGCGATCCGATCGCATAGCGACTCGGCCTCATCCATATAGTGGGTGGTCAGCGAAATCGTGAGTTCGGTTTCCGAGCGCAGCTTGACCAGCAGATCGTGGACCGCGAGGCGGCTTTGCGGATCGAGGCCAATGGTTGGCTCGTCGAGGAACAGCACTTGCGGCGAGTGAATCAGGCCGCGCGCGATCTCCAACCGGCGCCGCATCCCGCCGGAGTAGGTCGCGACGAGGTCCTGCGCGCGATCGCGAATCCCGACCATATCGAGCAGGCGCTCCGCGCGCTCGCGCCGTTGCCGCCGCCCGACTCCGTAGAACTCGCCATAAATGTCGATGTTCTCCCATCCGGTCAGATCGAGGTCGGAGGTCATCAGCTGCGGGATGACGCCGATCTTGCTGCGCACGCGCCCGGGATGACGTTTGACATCCTCGCCCGCGACGCGCGCCTCGCCCGAAGAGGGAGGGAGCAGGGTGGTGAGCATCCGCACCAGGGTGGTCTTGCCCGCGCCGTTGGGGCCGAGCAGCCCGAACACCTCGCCGCGCTCGACCTCGAAGCTGACGCCTTTGACCGCGGTGAAGCTGCCGAAGCGCTTACAGAGGTCGCTGGTCGCTATTGCTGCTGAGGCGGGTTCCATCCTGATGCCGCGCGAACGAAACTTGTGCGGTCATGCCGGGCTTGAGCTCGCCATCGGCCTGCAGCACCTGCACCTTGACGTAGAAGGTGCGGATGTCCTGGCGGCCGCGGCGCACATCGCGCTCGGTCGCGAAGTTGCCCTCCTGTCCAATCGCCATCACGCGTCCGCTGAAGGTCACCGGCGGATTGGTCGGAAGCTCAACCTGCGCAGCCTTGCCGACGTAGATCGAGCCGAGGTCGGTCTCTTGCACATCGACGCGCGCCCAAATCGTGGTGAGATCATCGACGGTGAGGATTGGTGTGCCGGGCGTGACCCATTCGCCAACCTCGAGCGCCTTGTTGACGATGACGCCATCGACGGGCGACACGATCGCGGTATCGTGGAGCTGATCCTTGAAGTAATCGACGTTGGCCTGGTTACTTGCGACGGAGGCGACCGCAGAGTCATACAGCGCGCGCGCATCATCACGATCTTTCACCGCGATGACGTGCTGCTGGTAGAGCCGCTCGTCGCGCTCGTAGGTGCGCTTCGCGTTCGTCATGGTGGCCTGCGCTTGCAGCGTATCGGCCTCGGCTTTGCGCAACTGATTCTTGATGTCGATGTCCTCGATGCGTGCGATGACTTGTCCACGGGTGACGCGATCGCCTTCGAGCAGCTTCAGGTCGGTGATGCGTCCGGCGATGCGGCTGGTGATGTTGACCTCGGGCGCCTCGACCATTCCGACTACCCGGATCGCGCTGGTATCGGGCGGCGGCCAAAGGAAGATGCTGCCGAACTTGTAGAAGCCAAATCCGAGTCCGCCGAGAATCGCAAGCGTGATGATACGCCGGATCGCAGCCTTCACTGCCGATGCTCCGTGCGATGATTGCCGGTGCCGCGCGAAAGCAGGCCCTTGAGAAAGAAATCGCCGAGCTCCTCGCTGATACCCTCTGCCGGCCGTGTGCCGCTATAGTAAAGAAGCACCGAACGAATCGCGCCGAGGATCGCGAGCGTCGCCGCACGCGAATCGGTCTTGCCGAACACTCCCGCGCGCATCCCCTCCTCGATCAGCGTGGTGTAGAAGACGTAGCCGCGCTCGCGCGAGCTCTGGATGAGGCGGTTGCGCGCCTCAGCCAGGCGTGGCTCTTCGGTCGCGATCAGCCGCAGCAGATCGCGCCGCTCGTCATAGAATCGAATGCTCACGTCGATCGCGTTGCGCAGTCGCGTCGCGACATCCTGCGTCGCATCGAGGGTGGCCTGGTAGCGCCGGCCGATGGTCTCGAAGCCGTCGCTCAGGATGCCGAGGTAGAGCGCTTCCTTGGAGGGGAAGTATAAATATAGCGTGCCCTTGGCGACGCCCGCGCTTTCCGCCACCCGATCCATCGTCACCGCCTGATAGGTCTGGTTGGCGAAGAGGCGTAACCCAGCCGCGAGAATGCGTTCGCGTTTGTTGTTGCCGTTGGTCGCGGCGATCGGCGGGAGAGCCGCACTAGCCCGCGGCGTGACATTAGCGGTACTGGGACTGAGCTGCACGGTAATCGATTTTCGCATAAAACTGACCGGTCAGTCATTAGCCTAGCGAATCCATTTCCTCGATGTCAAACCGTTGGTACCAGAGAGGCCGGATTGGTACCCGCCGCGATCCGGATAGACAGTGCGAGGCGAAAATGGCTTACTCGAAACTCCGCGCCCGTAGCTCAACTGGACAGAGCATTAGACTTCGGATCTAAGGGTTGGGGGTTCGAATCCCTCCGGGCGCGCGATCATCCAAAACATTCGCCAACAATCAAACCACTCGGGATCGCACGTTGACTTTGCAGGCATAAAATCATACAAATTGTTTCATCGCTGCTACTGTTCGTAGCTGTTGTCCCCGGATCGCAACAGCTCTCCGCTTCGCAGCGCTTGGAGTGGCCGAGTTTTTTCGTTCGCCGGAGTTTTAGCGATGGGCCAGCAGGAAATCACCCAGGAAACTTTGCGTCTCCGGATCAGTAAGCTGCTCGAGGAGCTGCCCCAGCGAGCGGTCTCGGAAGAGAGCGATATCGTCAAGGCGGTGGCTTCCTTCGTCGGCTCCGCCGAGACCTTGCGCCCGGATGAGCGGTCGCCACGCGAACTGGTGGAGCGCGAATCGCATAGCCGCCTCGAGGTCCGTCCCATCGGCACGCCGCTCGGGCTCAAGGAACTGGCGAACCTTCATAAGAAGACCTGGAGCAATCTCAACATCGCGGAGAAGCGCGTCCATCTGCTGCTTTGGCCCCTCGCGCTGCACTTCGGACTCTATGAAGTGAGACCGCAGCAGAATAGCCGTCCGCCGCTGATTGGCGCATTTTGGGCGCGCTGCCTCGCCGATGCGCCGCTGACACTCGGGCATCTGTACCCGACCGCGCTCTTCGACGGCATCTATGCGGGCGACGTGTGGGAATTCGGCGGCATGGTCATCGATACGACCTATCAGGGTAAGGGGCTGGTCAAGTTGCTCTCGGACACCGCGCGGATTTTTCTGTTCTCGCGCCGCCCCAAGCTGCTCATCACCAATCCAATCGAGCCGCTCTACGAAATGTACAAACGGCTCGGGCTTAGGACGGTGGGCGACAAACCAATCGAGCATCCGCACGCCCATAACGTGAAAGTATGGCTGATGTATGGACGCTTCGAGGAGATGTCGAAGCCGTTCTACATGTGAGACTAACTCGATCTTCCTAACTCAGATTATTGAAACTTATTTGATAAATAAGTCTTACTAAGCTGAGCATTAGCAGACTTATGTAGGCGCATTTCGTGCGATAAAACTTTTCGCATAGAAATGTTATTGACTTTGAAAGTCCAGCTAATAAAGCTTCTTGCCAATGCGGCACCCGCGCCGCGAAATTTTTGTGCGAGAGAGGTTTTCATGGTTTTGCGCCGAAGTGGCGCCTTTCTGGCGCTAGGCTCCCTAGTCGCTCTGGCCGCTTCGATCGGACTCACGCCGCAATCCGCGTGCGCCCAGGTCAAGCCCGGAGAAATGATCACTCCTGACAACGCGACCAAGGTGAAGGATCTGGTCTCGCCCGGGGTGTACTACAAAGTCATCCATGGGATGCAGATGAAGATCGTTCCAACCGAGCGCGTTGACTGGCCGCCTCCTTACAAGGACGCGACCGAAAAATATTCCGCGCAGGTCTCGCTTTCCAAAGATAAGCGCACCGTGGTCGGCTATGTTGCCGGTCAGCCCTTCCCGCTGGTCGATCCCAACGATCCCGACGTCGCGGTGAAGGTCATGTGGAACAACGTGTTCCGCCCGATTACCACCGACGACTATGATCTCCGCTTCTATGATTGCGACAGCGCCATGGTGAAGAAGGGCGCGCAATTCAAACAGATCGAGTACTTCCAGATCGGTCACTATGCCGGCTATGACCTCGTCGGCCGTACCGAGGTCGAGCCGTTGCCGGTCGATCCCGATTTCAAGACCACCCATCGCCTGTGGCTGTTCGCGCTATATCCACTACTCGCTCCGCAGGATATCCATGGCACCGGCTTCATCCGCTGGCGTTATTCCGAGCCCGATCGCGGCGACGATACCTGGGACCTCGGCGGCGGTGCCCGTCGCGTGCGCCGGCTCAACGAAGGCATCATGAGCGATGCGACCGGAGCGCAGGCGTGGGATCCCGATCATTATTCGGGCTTCAATCCCAAGACCGAGCAGTACTCCTACAAGTTCCTCGGCGAGAAAGAGATGCTCGCATGCGCGCACGCGGCGCATTCGCCGGAAGTGCGATGCCCGACTGACGGCGGCACCAGCGCATGCCCCGAAAACTGGGAGATGCGCCATCTGTACGTGATCGAAGCGAACCCACGCCGCGTCCGAGGCGAAGGTGGGCAGGCGCTGCATAGCCGCACCATCGTGTACCTCGACAGCGAATTGTGGTTCGAGCCGTACATCGATACCTACGATCGCCAGGGCCAGCTCTTCCAGGATCACATCTACTGGGTGGCGACGCGCGATCGTCCAGTGCCCGATGCCAAGGTCGCGATTTATCCGTTCAAGCGCTCGTTCGTGGTGGGCGCGGTCTCGACCGACCTGCAGTCCGGCCTCGCCACGATGTGTTATTTACCGGGCATCGAAACTCCCGAGCGCGAGTGCTGGTACATCAACATGGGCGCGGTGGGCAAGGACTTTTTCACCACCGACGCAATGGTGCGTGCGGCGCAGTTCTAGCGCTTGAGCACATCTGGAGCTACAGCGGCGGCCTCGCGAGAGGCCGCCGCTCTTTTTGATGCTGGCAGAAACAGACGGAACGCGCCGGAGGTGCGTAGATAGACACATTGTAGAGACTGATATACATCTTGTTTTGTGCCAGTGGGGGGCAAGGTCTCTTACCAGTTACGTCCGCTTTCGTTCAGCGAACTGCTCGATCGCGCGCTCTGGATTTATCGCGATAATTTCCTTTTGCTGACCGCAACCCGCGAGCTATACCGAATTCCGGGTTTCTTCATCCCGCATAAAGTTACTTTTGCTGCGAATCCTGTTGCCGCGACACTTAGCCTTCTTCCGTTTTTGATTTTCTATCCACTGGCGGGTGCGCTGATGATCGGGATTGTTGCGCAGCTATGTGTTGGCGATCGGCTATCTTTGGCTGAGGCACTGCGCTCATTGCGGCCGGTGTGGGTCCGCATCCTCGGCTTCAACTGGCTCGCCCACACGATGTACATGATCGTTTTCACCACCGGCTTGGGCATGTTCGCGATTATCAAACCGATTCTCGAAGCTGAACTCTTCGGCGCGCTGGTATTCGCCGTTCTTCTGGTGGTGATCTTCGCGTCTTTCGCGTTCGCGGTCTATTTCTTCGTCGGTTGGTCGTTCGGCTCCATTGCTTTGATGGTCGAGCACCCTCCGCGGTGGTCGGCACTGCATCGCAGCCGCGGCCTGATTCGTGGTGTGTGGTGGAAAACGGCTCTCATGGTCGCGGGAGTCTACGTTTTCAGCTTCTTGAGCTATCACGTTCTACATATCTTCTGGGCAGGCGTACCCGGATTGAGAAATTTCGTCGTGAGCGCAACCCTGTCCGTATTCGAAACCTACATCTCCGTGTTGTTTGTAATCTACTACTTCGACCGGCGCTGCCGGACCGAGGACTTCGATCTCCGCCTTCTCGCTGAACAGGTCCGCGCCGATACGCGCCCCATGGTTACTGCCGAGCAATCGGCCTAATCCGGCTCCGATGGACAGCCTGTCGCGATCCCTATACTGATGGTTCGGAGCCGGTTAGAAGGGGATCGCAGATGGCATATGACATCCGTCCGCTGTCGTTCGGTGAAGTCCTCGATCGCGCGTTCCGGGTCTATCTCGACAATTTCGCGCTGCTGTTCGGCATTTCCGCGGTAGTGTGGATTCCTTCCGGAATCATCCTGCTCACCGCAAATGTGATCGGGACCGGCGCCGCGGCTGTGCTCAATCTGCTTTTCCTGATGGTGGCCGGGCCGATTCTTGCCGCCGCCCATATCATTGCTATCGCAGAGGTCTACCTCGACCGCCCGATTACGATCGCGGAGTCGTATCGCGCAGTACGCCCCATCATCCTGCCGCTGCTCGGCACCTATCTGCTCTTGGTCCTGCTGTTTGCGATTCCAGGCGGCCTTATCGGAGTTTCTTTCGCAGCTTCACCGGTGCTGGGTGTCCTTTTGACCATCCCCGCGGTGGTGGCTTTCATTTATTTCATCAATTGCTTCGCCCTGCTTGGTCCCGTGATGATTATCGAGCGGCGCTTCAGCATGTCCGCGCTGCGGCGCAGCCGTGAACTGGTCACCGGCTCCTGGTGGCTGACCTTGGGTCTCCTCTTTGTCGCCGGATTGATCGCGCAGGTGCCGGCTGCGGGGCTCAGGTTCTTATGGGCCTTCATTCCGGTCATCGGTGTGCTCCTGACCGCGATCACGCAAGCGGTGAGCAGCACCTACAGTTCGATCGTGCTGGTGATCTACTACTTCGACCGGCGCTGCAAGACCGAGGAATTCGATTTGCGCCTGCTCGCCGAGCAGGTTCGCGCCGAGGCTGCCGGCGCACCGACTATTCCGCGCTCGCCATCGCTGGCCTGATATGTCCGACGACGCGGTCCGGCACCTGACCGAAAAAATCCTCGCGCGTCCGGAATACGCCGATGCGGTCGGACTCAACGCCAAGGCCGAAAGCGCGTTTCTGCGCTGGCTCGAGGCGATCCTCAAGCCGCTCAAGCGCATCGAGATCCTGCGCACCGACTCACCGATCCTTTATTGGATGATTGTCGGCGCGATCGCGCTGGTATGCGCCGCGCTCATCACGCATCTGATCTGGACCATCGCGGCGGCGTTGCGCGCTCCCGAGCCGCCGGTGCCCTCGCGCGAATTTGGCGGCAGTCTTCCAGACCTCGCGCGCGAGGCGGAATCGCTCGCCGCGTCCGGCCGCTATCTCGAAGCGGCGCATCGCCTGATGCTGGCGTGTTTTCGTACACTGGCCGAGCGCTCCGTTATCGAACTGCGCCCCGACCGATCCAACCGATGGATTCGCGCGGCGCTGCGCGGTTCCTCGCTCGCGGGCAACCTCGCGGCCGAACTCGATGCGCTGGTGGAAGGCACCGAGCGACGATGGTTCGGCGATCGCAAAAGCGATCCGGAAATTTACGCGCGCTGGCGCAGCGCCTACGAGCAACTGTCCTCGTACGCCCCATGACTGCGCTGCCGAAACGCACGCTGATTTCGGCCGCGGTGCTTGCGATGCTGTTGCTCGCGCTCAATTTGTGGCTATGGCCGAATCCATCGCTGCAACAATCGGCGACCACCTTCGGCATCAAGCGCAACGGCTTCAAGGCCACGTTCGATTTGCTCTCCGAGATGAATCTTCCGGTGGCGCGCGCGTATCGCCGCGTCGGCGCGGCGCCGGCCAATCAGACCGTATGGTTCATCGCGCCGTCGTTCATCGATGCGGGAAATCCCAACGCGCACAACGACGCGCACGATGTGATCGAATGGGCCTCTCGCGGCGGCTCCGCAGTGGTGTTTGGCGAGGACGGCGTGAATTGGGAGCCGCTCGGGTTGAAACGCGAGGAGGAACAGAATGACGACACCGACAAGCAGCGGTTCCTGATTCAGAGTGACCTCGGAGCTCCGGGGCGATGGCTCGATGTTCCGGAACTTTTCCACTTCGCAGCTTCGAAAGAAAAAGAACCTAATCCGCCGCGCGTGCTTCTCAGCGTCGATGGAAAACCATTCGCGCTCGAGTTGAAGGAGGGCAAAAACGGCGGCCGGATTATCGCGGTTGCCGACGACACCTTCCTTCGCAACGAGCATCTGGGCGAT
>Ga0335079_10003763_pt1 | contig 17471 bp, 16 predicted proteins | sample Lox_Sample_33_FD_206719 | JGI IMG/M metagenome (GOLD analysis project Ga0335079, IMG submission 206719) | Soil microbial communities from Loxahatchee National Wildlife Refuge, Florida, United States - Lox_Sample_3.3 | ecosystem: Environmental > Terrestrial > Soil > Wetlands | place: USA... | reverse complement strand
CTTTCTATAACGGGATCTAGGTCCCGAACTAATTAGCAGCCTTCACTGCCCATATCTGGAACTGCAATTCGGAGCAATCGTTTTCATAGTTTTGGGTGCGAATCAGGATTCATGAGTGCTTTCTATTACATTTTCTATTATTCTTGAAAAAATGTAATAGAACCAATTCTGTTAGCCGCCCCAAGTATCAAGCACTTCGACCTCAGCATCTACAGGGACAGGAGCCAGAAGCTCAGAGCCTACCCTTCTCATGATCTCCAGGAGCTGGGAGGCCATCTCCTGGGCCTGGGCCTCTGGAGCCTCCAGGATAAGCTCATCATGGACTGAGCCCACCAATTTAACCTCCTCTGGGAGAGAAGAGTAAACTTCGGCCATTACAGCCTTCAGGAGATCGGCCCCCGTACCCTGGGATGGGGAGTTATACAGCTCAGTATCCCTGGCCAGGGTTCGGCCATTATGCCAGCCCCAAACTCTTTTGCGGCCAGCTAAGGTTTTGGAGGATACCAGAGGAGCAGAGTAAAAACCCTGGGTAGCTCTGTGGAAGAAATGATTTCTTTGATACCTCTTTGAGGCCTTCTGTATTTGATGAAAGGCCGCTACTCCTGGGTAGGTGGAGAAGAAGGTATTTCTCACCTTTTCCGCCTCCTCCAGACTCATATCTATCTCGTATTCGTTCTTTGCATTCTCCCTGAACCTCGGAGCTGAAACCCCATAGATCAGGCCGAAGTTTGCGCTCTTTGCGCTCTGCCTCTGAGCCTTGGTAACTTGATCTAAGGGTACTCCAGCCAGCCTGGAAGCCGTGAGCTTATGAAGGTCCTGGCCGCCCTGGAAGGCCTCTATCATGGTCTTATCCTGGGAGAGCCTGGCCATGATCCTAAGCTCGATGCCTGAGAAGTCAGCCTTGATAAGCTTCTTCCCTGGAGGGGCCTTGAAGAGCCTCCGTATGGCCTGGCCATCCTCCCCTCTCTTCGGTATTTGCTGGGCGTTGGGCTCTCTGGAGCTAAACCGGCCCGCTCTGGTTGCTAGCTGGAAATAGCTAGGATGCAACCGGCCATCGATGGGAGAGAGCTTTAGGAGCCAGTCCTCCAGAAACTTCTCCTGCCTGGCCAGCCTTCGATATTGGAGGAGATCTCGAGCAAAGGAGCAGCTCAGCTCTTTAAGGGCCTCCTCCTTGGTAGAGGTTATCTCGTGGCCCTGGGCATGGAGAAAGGCTAGGACATCTTGAGAGCTGTCCGGGTTCAGAAGATGGGAGTACTTCTTTCCCTTCTTCGGCCTAGGGGTAAAGCCAGCTCTCTGAGCTTCGGCCTGGAGGACCTGGGCTATAGCCTGGGCCTGAGCCTTCTTCTCCTTCATCATGGCTCTACAGGCCTGAGCATCCAGAGGGAGGCCCTGAAGCTCCAGCTCGATAACAGAGGGAAGAGCCCTAAACTCCAGCTCTGCAACGTTGCATAGATCGTTCTTCTGGAGCAGCTCCTGGAGGATACCATGGAGAGGGAGAAGAACCGCCGCGTCCCTGACTGCGTAAGCCTTCTGCTCTGGGCTCAGGATATCTGCTCCCCAGTTGCTGGCCTGTAGCTCTTTGGGGAGGACAAGGCCCAGGTGTCTCTCTGCTAGGGCCTTGAGATTCTGCTCTGGGAACTTCTTTTTCCAGGGATCCTTTGAGGCCTTAGGAGCCTTCTGGAGATCGTAGTAACCGGCCCAGCATACCTGGGAGGCCAGCATGGTATCAAAGAGGTTCGACATCTTCAGCCTTCGGCTCTGGGAGGTCTGAATAAAGGCAAGGTCGAATTTCAGATTATGGCCTACCTTTTTTATGTCCGAACGTTCGGAGAGCTGGCCCAGGTCCTGGAGAGGTAAGCAGGAGGCCCGCTCCAGCTCCCAGAGATCGGCCACGTAAACCCGCCCTGAGGGGAGGGAGAGCTGGGCTAGCCTGGCCCTGGAGGAGAGAGGATCAAGGCCCGTTGTCTCCAGGTCTAGGCCACAGATTCCCGCCGCCTCTACCTCCTGGAGGGCTTTCTCCCAGGCCTGGGGAGAGGAAAGCTCCACGACCTCCGGGTTTGAAAGAGGCCCTTGAGAAGGAGAGGAGGCTGGATCCTGGGGGAGGGTAGCCTGGGAGGAGGCTTTCTTTTTTGGCTCCGAACGTTCGCCTGAAGGAGCTGGAGGAGATCTCCCTGGGAGCCAGAGAATAACACCGCTCATCTCTTACCTCCAGGCAGAGGTAAGAGTTGTTCAAGAGGTAAGAGAGAAACCAATAACGGTAAGGCTCCTCTTACCTCCTTACCTCTCTTACCTCTAAAAAACATAGGGGTTAAGGTTAGATTTGGAAATTTACTATACCATGGAAAAAAAAGCTGGGCCTCACACGCGAGGGTGGAAATGGAGGTAAGAAGGGTAAGAGAGGTAAGAATAGATTGATTGATATTGATTATTACTCTTACCTCTACTCCCTTTCTCTTACCTCTCTTACCTCTGTTTAGACAGTTACTCCTCATCTTCCCTCTCCTCCCCTTCAAAGAACATTTTAGAAATGGCAAAGGTTTTTCTGGCCTTTTTATCCTCAGAATTATCTTTTACCCAAATGGTTTTTTGATTCTTGCCCCTATCTTTCTCTATCAAAAACCCTTTCTGGTTAAGATAGATAATAAAATCCGCTTTAGTAATGGGGAGAAACTCATCCTGGCCTCTCAGATGCTGGTTTACCTCCCTGAGGAGGGCTCCTAAGTTAGTATAATAGATGCCGGCCTCCTCGTTTTTCCAGCCTACCTTAACCGATCCTGGAAAGAAGCCTAAAACTGAAGCGTCCTCCATATCGGCCCAGTGTATTCTCCCCTGGGCCTCCAGCTCCATAGAGGCCTCTGCTATCTTCCTGGAGGGCTCACCGGCCTGTTCTTGGAGTGCTTGCTCATCAGCTATCTGATTGAAGGTCTCCCAGGCCTCTTGGAGGATCTGCTCCCCTTCTGCTTTGGATATGGCTTCTTGGGATACAGCAAAGCTGAGGAAGGAGTTTAGGCCCAAAAGAAGATGTGAGATTGCCTCGTTCAATCTACCATGCCTGGTTTTTATTGCTGCCTTCTTTGAGGCCTCGTCTCGGGAATGAATAAACGCCTCTTTGAGCTGGCCAGGAAGAGCCTCCATTTGGGGAGCTAGCCACTCTATATAGGCTCTCATAGCCTGGCTTAGGAGAGCCTTTTGAGCCTGAGCCAGAGTAAGCTTCTTTGAATCGAGATCACCCTTCTGAAGCCTAAAAACAAGGTTCCTGGCCAGGCTGGAGCCTACCAAGGGCATGATCTCACCAGAGCAGAGGGCCAGGCCTCTAGGAGGGAGCCCCTCCCTTAGGGAGGTATCTGCTCTCATCCTTCCCTTACCGGTCCTGTCTCCCTGGTTCCTGGATAGATACTCTAATACCCCCTCCGGTTTCGCTCTTTCTTTGGGCTCCCTGGCTGGATATAAGTCATCCACAGCCAGGACCGTATCCTTTGCCAGAAAAGCTAGCTTCTCGATGGAATAAGCTGTGTCTCTGAAGCTTGCAGGAAGACCTTTAGGAGCAAAGTTTCCGCAATGGGAGAGCAAAAGGGCGATCAAAGTACTCTTCTGGGATCCAGAAGGCCCCCAAATATAGGAGAGGAGGCCGGGCTCTATTCCTGCCTGTCTCAAGGGTTCGCAAAGCGGAGCCAGATAGATCAATGATATCAAAGGGTACATGATCTTTTTAGGCCCCAGCTCCAGGAGGGAGAGGGAGGCCGTCAAAGCTTCTTTTATATCCCCTGTCTCTTTTGGGAGAGCGTACTGCCTGAGCCTCTCGGAGATCTCAATTTCTACAGCCTCAGAGCCTAAGGCTCCTTCTGCATGGAGATAAATCCAGGAATCCCCTATCTTCCTCCACCCGAGATGGGTATAGATGGTAGTCTTAGGGATATCCCTACCCATCAGTTGAACTGCATATCTGACTTCTTTTTCCTCGTAAGGCCTGATAGCTACCTTTACTCCCCATAATTGGACAGCCCAGGAGTTTTTCTCTGCAAAGTCTGATAGCAGTATTTTTTCAGGATTAAGAGCTACCCCACCTTGTAGGAGACCTTGCAGCTCTACGAATTTCTCTGGAGTTCCATTCCCTGAGTCTTTGAGTATTTCCCGTATCGGCCAGGCTACAAAATTACTGAGGTCAGTAAACTTTGGCTTTTCTTTGCCACTTGCTTCGTCGTATCTTGTCGTAAGTTTATAAAAAATCCCTGTTAGGGTTACGCCATATCCTTCTTTGCTATTACTAATTTTAGCCAACAGAGCGCTAACCTGGGCATATTCCGGCCCCAGCTCTGGGAGATCTCCTCCAGCCTGGGAGCTGGCCCTGGGCTTTGCTTGAAGTTCTTTTAGTGCCTTTTTAGCTTCAGAGAGGAGGGCCTTTCTTATATCGCTCTGGAGACCAGTTTGTTTTAGCCAATCTAGGGTAAAGACCTCTCCCTTAGCTCCCAGGTAAGCGATTGTAGCCTTTTGCTTATCTCCCATGTCCTGGGATTTGATAAGCCTCTCTGCATAGGTTAGGCCTCCATCCCTCCAAGGAAGGTAAGGCTCTGCTCTGTCCCTCATGGCCTGGAGATCCTGGAGGGCTTGCTCTGGGCCTCTGGCCAGGATAAAATCATCCAAGCCTGTCTTCTGGCCCTGGGCTACAGGAGGGAGAGTAAGGATCCGCACCTCTTCAGCTCCGAGCCTATAGAGCTGTTCAGCCAGCCTGGGGAAAGCGTCATAGGCCTTATGGCCTGGGGTAATGTCGCTGTCATAAAGGAGGCTGATCTTCTTACCCGCCCAGCTCACCTGGGCCAGCTCTGGGAGCAAGGCCTTGGCGTCCTTAAGCTTCTCGCCTTCGGCCAGGAGAGATGCCTCCTCTGTCTTTGTCCTCCAGCTCCAAACCCCTCCTAAGGCCACTACAGGAAGGCCCTGGAGAGAACCACAAAGGGCTTTTAATTCGCCTTCAGTTAGCCAGATCTCCTGGGCTCTGGCCAGGTCGAGGCCTGGAGGGATGTAAACGGAGTTAGGCTCCCCTTTGGGATGGAGGTATTTAGGGCCATTAGCTGGAGGGGAATCTGGCCGGATGACAAAGGCTCCATTCCCTGGGTAGCCTATAAACAGGCCTGACCCTTCAACCTTCCAGCCTGACAGAGAGGATATCTCCTCGGAGGTAACGCTCCTGAGCTGGCCGCTCTCCTCCATGGCCCTAACCTCTGGCCGCTCTGGGTCTATCGCATAGTGGAGGAGGAGCCTGGATTTGTGAGCCTCGGATATCATAACTCCTCCTCCCCTGCCTGGCCCAGCTCCAGGAGCTGTTCTCTGAAAACATCTCTTTCGGCCTGGAAGAAGAGAGCCTTTTCTCTCCAGTAGTGCGTATTCTCGTTAGCTGTGTTTAATCGTCGCTTCAGCCTTGCAAATTCAGCTTGAAGCAACACATATTTATCTTGCAAAGTAAGTACTGACATGGGAAACACCTTTTTTAGAAAAGTTCCACTACTAGCGTCAGCTAGATAAAAGAATTCAGTTTTTACTATAAAGATATAGGAATTAAGCTATTTCTAAGAAGCCCTGGCTCAGATCTTCGCAGATCCTGGAGGCCTCCAAGAGAAGGTTATATCCATTAAAATACTCTGTTCTTCTATTCTGTGCCTGAGCTTTAAGGGCCTGGCTACGTGAGAGTTCAGAAAGAATCCGAAGCCTGGAGCCGATTTGATAAAGCTCTGTAGCGATCTCCTCAGGAGGAGCTTCAGTTATAGAATGAATCATGTAGCACCCTCCCATTTAGTAATCCAGCAAGGCATCAAGGGCGGATCCCTCACATTCAGGCATTTCAGCATCCATATATACATCGATCAACCTCATAACCTCATCCTCAAAGGCTTCCTCCCCTTCGGTCTCCCGAAGGGTATTCAATCGTTTTTCTTCCGCCAAAATTTCTTCTTCAGATCCAAATCTTATCATGGTATAGGGTGCTCTGCCAAAACGTATTCTGAGATACCAAAACTTGTCAGTTTCATATTTAAAAACTTCTAAATCCCCCAATGGAAGCGGAGACTTACCCTGTAAACCTCGGCCTCCAGGCCTATTTTGTACTTCTAAAAGATCGTCAGCCGAATAACTCCGCCGCTCTTCTTCTGGGAGGTCGTATTGGCTATCCAGATTATTTATTAAATTAATGGCAGCTGCATCTAACCTTTTTAATAAACCTTCGGGTATTTCTCCTTTACATTTAGGTAACTGATTAAGAAGGTCTAGAAACCTACTCACTGTAAACCACCTCGAAAAATGGTAAGCCTTTGCAGAGAGACTGAAATTATCTCTCTCACTAATACTATAGGGGAAAATGAAACCAGTTGCAGGAGACCACGTAAGGGAAGCCTGGTGCCTATTTGATAAAGCTCTGTAGCGATCTCCTCAGGAGGAGCTTCAGTTATTGAACGAACCATATAGTAACTCCTTAGTAGCAGTCGTGATCATCTGTTGCATCCAAGAAACTCTCAATGAAGAGGGATTTTCTAATACCTTCGTTCGTGGCTGTAGCAGTTGTGATCATCTATTGCATCCAAGAAATTCATCCTTAATCTCAAAATCTCATTCCCAAAAGCTCGCTCTCCCTCCTCTTCCCGAAGAGTGATTAACCGCTCTACTTTATTCCTTATTTTATCTTCAGTACCAAACGCTATTCCGACATTAGAACCACTTTCAAAACATGCTTCAAGATACCAAAAGTTATCGTTTTCATAGGTGACAATTTCTAAGTCCTCTACATGAAAGGGAGTCTCATCTTGTAAGTCTTGGTACTCAGGTTTGTTTTGTTCCCTGACTACTAATTTTTGCCACTCTTTTTCTGAAGAGTTATGTAAGTCATATCCGCTATTCCACCTTGATATTAAAGTAGTAGCAGCGTAATCTAGCCTTTTCAATAAATCATCTGTTATTTCTTCGTTACCTTCTTGTATCTGCATAAGTAGATCCATAAAGTCACTCACTATAAACCGCCTCGAAAAGATAGACTGTGTGGGCCTGCAAAGAGAGCTTCGGTGCAGTTCCGATTTCCGCCAGAGGCAGACCTAAAACTCTTGGACAGCCTCCGGCTAAGGGTCGCGTCGAAATTTCTTCGACGGTGGGTGTACCGGAGATTCTTCTCCAAGATCCTATAGATCTCTCTCACTAATACTATAGGGGAAAACGAAACCAGATACAAGAGCCCACGTAAGGATTCAGTCATGAATGATATCATAATGCTTCCCCCTATTTTGTACGAAGCAACGGAGTGGACCTTGAGCAGTAAGCTCCTTTAGACATTCGAGTTTTAGCTTTTTATCACCGGGTATGGAAGCAAAGAGCTTAACCTGAATAATCCCAGGGTTCTCAGTCACAGTTTGTATAAAACCCTGCTTGATTCGATCTTTCTGAGCTTCTTTATTGTTCTGGGAGGGAAAATATAGCCTTACATACGCTTCCTCTGTTTGGGAAAGAAGTTTACAACAATACCGACTCTTGTTATCTCTGTCATTTTCACATAGTTCATGGTCCTCTGGGCACTTAGAACAGAGGGTCTCTTTTACAGCTAGGCTTGCAGTCTCATTGAGATCAATTAATTTTTGATTATGTAAATATTTTTTATTAAGTCTATCTATCCGATTATGGGCCTTTTGAAAGGCAGGATTGTTACTATAAAACTCAGAATAAACCCGATCATACGTCTCTCTCATACCTGGGCCTCTAAATCTGCTCTCTTGATCCTGGTTCTTTCCGTATTCCAATAGGGAGACTTGCAGCTAGGACAACGTTTAGGTTCCTTTATCCTAGGTTGCCATTTATAGCCGCACCGTTTACAGATCCTGGTTTCCATATATGCTATGATAGTACTCTTTAATATTTAATAGGTGTAACCCATAGGGTGAAACTGATTGCTTAATTTTGATTCTATGTCATTTTTACAGATACACATAATAATGTCATAGAACTAGGCTGCTTTGGACCTAAAAAGGAGTTTGCTGAGACTCATTCAAGAACCTCCTCGCCTGCATCTCAAGCCAACTCCGCCGCCGCCCGCTCCTCTGCTGGAGTCAGGGAGAATGGCTTGAATCCTTCGCGTTTGATCAAGGGCACCTCAATCTCAGGCTTCGCGGCCTTCGCCTTTGCCCTCAGCTCCCTTTGGCGGGCCTGATAGGCCCTGGCCTGGGCTCGCGAGGCTTCGCAAGAATTGCCAGCCAGCAGACTCTTCATGTGCTTGCAGGGCTCGCTCGGGTGATAGCATCGCGCCGGGCAAGAGCAATCGCGCGCCGTGGTCATGTAGAAGCAATCGCCCTTCTTGCTAAGGGTCAGCATTGCACCATCCAAGGGTATCGCGGCGGGTAAGGGCTCTGCGCTCTTCCCCTGCCAGCTCAGAAAGACTTTCACAGCGTTGATGCTTTGCGTTTTTGGGCTTGAACCTTCAAAGAGTATTCTTCCATTAGGCATCGTGTTTCACCATTAAGAATATAGACTTTTAAGTATTTAAGATTTTAGGAGCTTTTAGGAATAAAGATTATATAGACTTAAATGATTATGCTCTATTATGCCTAAAGTCAGCACTGAGCTCAGCCCCGAGATTAACCAGAAACTAAAGGAATACGTAGTAAAGACAAAGGGAACTCTCAGGGGTTCACAGTCGATTGTGATCGCAGAAGCAATAAAGGAATTCTTAGAACGCCATGCAAGTAATTAGAAGGACAGGGATTAATCCCCGCCCCTGGCATGGTTTGGTGAAACACGATGCCACCTATAGTTTTCACTAGCTAAATATGAGTCTATCTATGTAGATCCTTTAATAATAATTTGAAATAATCATCGCCCAAATAATAGTAGTAAAAAGAATTGGTCCGGCCTGGGTGTTGCACCACCCAGACAGGAAACTCCGTGTAGGAGCGGATTAACGTATGTCAGAAATAGCTTTAGCTAACATAAATACCTTTGGGAAGGCATCGCCTAAAGCCGATTTTGTACCGCATTCAGAGCAGCTTATCACTTTGACCTATGGCCAGCTTCAGGACCTCGTCACGCAGGCCGTCGAGAAGGCCATCCAGCCCTTTAAGGACGAGATTTCAGATCTCAAAGCTACAGTTGCCCGCCAGGGTGATCAACTCGCAGCTATGGAGGCCACAGCAAGCCATCAGGATGAGAACTTGCTTATCCAGCTCCGATTAATCAATGATCTCCGAGAAGCCATCAAGAAGGATCCTCAACCACTTCAGAAGGACAGAAGAGATATCCTGAGAGCCTTGCTCGCGGCCAACGGTGGCAAACTACCTGAGAAGATAGCTAGACAGAAGATGCATCTCAGTAGATCGCAATTCTCGAAGCTGATAGCAACAATGGAAGAGTATCTTGAAGTGAAGCCCTCCCACTTGAAACGAAATGAGAACCTTCTCATCCTAAAGTAACGAGTGTTACCTTGTTTCCGGAAACAAGAAACAAGATTTAGGGCTTCTCGCTAGTCCTTGGGAATTTGCACGAATCAGTATGATTTTACTGATTTGATGAATAGTGATTAGTTGGAGATAGAGATAAATACAGAGCAATATATTAAAAATAATTTATGACAATAGATAGTTCAAATCTTGTTTCTTGTTGAAGGAAACAAGATTTAGTCTCCAAGAAGGAGTGCTAAAAGCTCGATCGATCCCTCCGTAAAGAACTTTTTTAGGTAATTTTAATCGTGCTATGCATATATATAGCATGGGATACATTATTTACTGCTTAGGATCTGTCCAATTATTTTGGATGGTGAAGAAATAATGCATAAAGAAGAAATGGAGGAATCCAAAATGGAAGGCATGATGGAGTGGTGGGAGCATCTTCCCGAGGATAAGAAAAAGGCTATGATGAAGGCAAAATTGGAAATGAAGGTTAAGAAAGTACAGGCTAAACTGGATTTCCTCAGGGAAATGCAGAGAATCTTTGGATAATTAAGTTATAGGTCAGGGATAGGGATCCAAAATCACCTGTTTGCCACCTCGCCTAAACCATCTCTGTCCCTGATCTGTTTCTACCCAAGTTAGGAAAATCATCGATTTTAGGGCAGTACAAAAATTATTAAATTCAACAGATATAAGCATCATCAGACCCTTTCTTATGTAACATTTTCGATCTATTTTTATGAATCCGTTATATAAGAGAAAACAGCATCTAGCGGCCTGCCAAGGTTATAGTATCTCCCTCGATCCTTATCCTGCCTTCCCGGGCCAGCTCTGCCAGGATGGGATCTAGGAAGGCGTACCTCATCAGAGCGAACCGTCTCAATCTGCTTCTATCCATCTTGCCGCCGTGGTTCGCCAGGATCCAGTTAGGACACGATCACGTGCGCTTTGAGGTGGATCAGTCATTTCCAGATCTCAATAAAACTTTTCCACCATTCTTTTAGTGAATCTATCAACTCTTCTAACATGATTCCTCCTCATTTCCAGAATTGCCACCAGCCTTTTTTCTTGATCTCTTCCTCGCCGGGCTTCAGGGATAGCTGGCTGATGGACTGTGTGAGCTGTGCCACATGGCCGCGAAGGAAAGCAATTTCATCATCTTTTATCTTAAGAGCGGATTCAAACGTCTCTTTCAGCTTTTCAGCTTCATGAGATTGTTCTCTGAGTTGGTCAATTTGAGCCGAAAGCTGCTTTATTTCAGATGATTGTGAATCGAATTTCTTATCTCTTTCTGCCAATTGATTCTCCAAAGTATGAATCTTCTTATCTTTCTGGAATACCTCGTTAGCTTTTGAATTTAAATCTCTTTGAGCTTCTGCTAATTGGTTTTTAGTAGTAGGAATGTTTTCCTCTAGCTGTAATACTTTTTCTGATAACGATTTATTTTCTTCGATTTTCTCATTTAGCTCACTGCTGATTCTATTGATATCGTATTCTTTCATCCTACTTTGGCTTTCTAAAGTAGGAATCTTTTCTTCTAGCTGTAATACTTTTTCTGATAACGATTTATTTTCCTTGATCTTGGTTCCTATTTCATTATTAAGCTTATCGATCTCGTTTTTTAAATTCTTACAATCCCTTGCATAAAAATCAATAGCTTCAGCAACATAGTGAGAACGGCTTACTCCCAAGCGTTTTACCTCTGCATCCATGTTGTTCATTATGGAATCAGGAATGGAAACGCTCATCTTTTGCATGAATCCTACAATAGTATGACCAAGTTAAAAATCTTTCTCACCTTAGTATGATCGTAGTAGGAATAAGGTAGGATCAGTAAGAATTTAAGTAGGAAACGATATTAGTAGACTTGCAATTAAGATTGCATCATATTGCATCTATCTACATGGAATTCATATAATCATAATCCCTATATTTCGCGATTTTGCTTATTTCTACTTGGAATGAGGCCGAATTGCAGATTTCTACCCTCCTTTCTCGCGGCCTCCTCCTATTTTCCTCCTCCGCATTGCCAGTGTTATAGCTTTCATTGCCCTGGCCTTTTGCAAGGCGCCCTCTTCACCCATCTGTGTGCAGCTTCCGAGGTGGACGTTTCGCGTCTTAGTGCCTTCCCTCCACGTGGCCATCCAGTAGGTATATATCATCGTCGTGGGCACTTTTTAGGCTTAGCATCACTCTTTGTTATCGATATCGGTTCTCTATGGGTCATCGAAGAAATTATGAGGAAAATCGTAGATCCTGATCTGATGGGAGACTACTACTTCCCCAAAGCTTCTGCCAGCCTACTTGAGATTAACTAGAGTACCGATGACTTCAACGCGATGCGTTTTATGCAGCTTAAGTATCTCCTCGACTTTTACGAGATGGTCAGGAACTTCTATTTCATGCACTTGTACGTTTTGTTTAGTTTTAGCTCTTAGGCCCGTCTCAAAGCGATTAATTCACACGGGGTATTGTATCTGCCATTTCTGAGCTTTAGCCTTTCAATTTTGCCCGCATGCTCTAGATTGTCCAAGATGATTCCTAAATCGTCTTGCTTGATTCTAAGGTGCTGGCGAAGTAAGCCCCTTGCTATTACATTCTGATTAGCCAGCAAACAGAGAATCGCATCATACGAGTGCTGATGATACCGTTCCCGCATAACAGTGCTCCTCCTCAAAATATACTTCAGATCCCGGATAGTCTTTACGGATTTCTAGTGTTAAATTTTTCGCCCAAGATTGGTTATGGCTCATGCATGCTCTTCGATATCGTCATCACACAAGATTTTCACATTCTCAAGGATATAAATTAATTAATTTCACATGTATGCCACCATAATTGACTTGACTACTTTTGCTGGAGTTGAATGGAGGTGTAATTTTTTTTACCCCTTCATTTCCACTGGAAAAATGGTGATGGATACTATACATATGCGAAACGCACCTTTCGCGCACAAAGAAACGTTATTAAACTCAAATACGATAAAAAGGAAGAGGATATTGATTATGCCTAGCAGGAATATTACCGTTACAATTTCGATGGATGCCGATTTAGTGACTTAGAAGGATAGATGAATCGAAGAGGGCGTTTTGGATCCATGATTCATGCGCGTGAGGTCGCTATAGCTCTGCTAAAAGATGAGATTAAGATCCGCGGTGCAGAGCCCTTCGCGATGTGTACCTTAAATGTCGAACCTTGAAACAATAGATCATCCAGTCACCGATAGGACGGCAGGCATTCTCAAGGCATAACTTTATTATTATTTGAAGTAATCAAGTCAGTTAACAAACAAATTTGATCCAGCCCGGGTGTCGCAACCACCCGGTCAGGATAACCCGCGAAGGTAGGATTTCCTATGTCAGAAATAGCTTCGGCTAGCATAAATACCTTTGGGAGAGAGTCACAGTTACCCAAAGCCAATTTTGTACCGTCCTCAGAGCAGCTTATCACCCTAACCTATGACCAACTCCAGGAACTCGTCACCAGAACGATCCAGGATGCCATCCATCCCTTGCAAGATCATGTTTCATCCCTGGATGCAATGTTGGCCTGCCAAGATGAGAAGATCGCTGTCTTGGAAGCTACAGAGCCCATAGCTCCAATTTTACAGGAGATTCAGAACCTAAGAGATGAGCATATCAAGGATAGAGCCGTTTTGGAGAGCTTCAAGATGTCTCATTGCGCGTTCGCGATCAGGACCACAGAGGACATAGATCAACTCTTCGCGGCCCTAGATCCGAAACCTCAACCACTCCAGAAGGATCGAGCTGATATTCTTCGAGCGCTTTTGGTCGCGAATGGTGGTAAACTTTTCGCGAAGGATGCTAGGAGAAAGATGCATCTCTCCAAGAATCGGTTTTCTGAATTGCTCAAAATCTGTGATTTCATTGAGACAAAACCATATCATCTAGATAGGAGACAAACGATTATTATATTAAAAAGCAAATTAGTTCCACGGAATTAGGACCTATTTTGTTTGTTAATTAAGTGAAGCCGTTCATGAAGTAAATTTGGCAAAGTATTGCCAGATTTTTGATATGCTTTACTTTTGGGAAGAGGAATACCAAGATAATTTAGCAAATAGTACGCTCTCAAGTTGTGCTGGATAAAATTGGTTCCTAATTCCGCGGAACCAAATCGTAATATGCATAAGCTATATTTCATTTTGAAAATTAAAAAACTTAATTTATGTAATTCCTAAAAGTTTAATTCGAAGATACCTGCTCACCCTCAGATAAATCTTCGAATACGCATATAGCTTAAATTTATTAATCTAAAATTAGCCACGAATTAGATTGATATGCTTCTATTTAGGGTATTTAAGTATTATACGAAATCTGTAAGAATGTAGATTTCAATAATAATTACTAAAAGTATTAAGATTATCGCGTTACGAAAACGACCATTTCAGTTATGCGCCAAATTTTGTGAACTTTCATAGCGAATTCATTATTAATATTTTAAATTTGATTATAATTTACGTGATACTTTTGCTCAATAGTCCCTTATTAATCCGTTAAAATGCTTTTAAATCAGTTAGAATTTATGAATCGGTTATCCACTCGAATCTAAAACTAGATCGCTCTAATAAGAAGGAACGAAAGCATTCAATTGGATAAAGGGGAAATATTTTTACTTATGTTAATTATCCATGGAGGCAGATGGGTTTTCATTCTAGAGTATTGAAGCTGAATGGATAAAGGTTAAAACGAATGGAAAATGCAAATTCTTAGGTTGTTTGGCTTGATTTCCAATTTTATTGCCTAATCTTTTATAATCAATTGAAAAAAATGAATTATTTTTTTACGAATTATATCAGATGGAATTATCGCTCTCGTAACGCGAAAAATTCATACATAAAAATTTTGATTATGATGAAACAATTCACTTAGGACAGATGTTTGAAAGAAAGAATGCCTCCTTCAAATCTTAAACTTTAAACAATAAGACGTTTTGAAGGGAGTATAATGCAAAGCAGTGAAGAAAATAAGCGACTGAATAAAAAAAGATATTTTTATCAATAAAACCCAGCGTCTTTTGCTCTTTGGATGAATCCATTTGCCCAAATTATCTCTTCCGTATCTAATGGAGCTTTGAGGTATAATTTTCCTGCAGGATCTCTTTTAAGCCTCGTGAACAATTTGTTCCAATTGATTTTATCTTCCTCAGACCAGGTACTTTTAAAAGCCTCCCATTTTTTAATTTGGTCAGGATATATAATTCCTTTTTGTGCAGCAGATATTATCTCTTCAAGATTCATATTCTCTCCCAGGTCGTAATTTTTAAGATTACTTACTACCTTTTGTATTTTGTGATTTTGGTTTAAAATGGATATTATATCTTGTTTGTGGTATAACGAAGGCGGAGCGTGAAGGCGTCATCGTTTAAAGGTATCTGCTAAATTCTTTGGGAACGCATTTCAGAAAAGCTATATCCTCCTATAAAGAGCCTATGCGCAATTAACTTGTATGTGTGGAGAGGACGGAGCGAGAAGTTCCCATCCTGTTGGGCGAGGTGCATTCATTGCCCATTTGATTTGTTATAAAGGCGCTTAAATCTTTTTCATCCCTTGAATGCGGGTTGAGTCTCCTTTGGGCAGCATCCACCTCTTCGAAGCTTCTAAGGATTGTCTCAAGTACCCCTTCCACTGACCATTCTTTAATTCTTCTTCGGATCGTTGAGGTAGAGCCGTATTTTCGGGGAACTTCACTGAAGCTGCAACCAGTTTTTTGCTGATATCGAATACCGTTGACGGTATTTCGATCGTTCAATCTCTTTCGACCTGAAAGTGGCTGCGGTGGAAGATAGCGTTTAATCCTATCCCATTGCTCATCACTTAGTTCATCAACTCTAGTTTTTTTATTCATTAAATATTCATTTATTATATTTAGAATTCGTATGCAATCTTTCTTTGGAAAACGAACAGATATAGAGAGTTCCACTTTGCAATCAGCTATATTTTTTGAATAAATACTTTTTTGAGTTGGTTTCATAGGGAGTAAATTGGGATGGGATTCATATTGCCATCCTATTCGTTCGTCCCCATCTATCCCTAATATTCTATAGGGAAACCAATCATCAGCTTCTGGTTTCTTATGTATTTGATTTCCTAATGTTTTTATGATGATAGTTAAAAATTTCTCTACATCTTTCATTGAGTAGAACTCAATCCACATGACTCCTGGCTCGATCTCCTCGCATGAGTTGCAGGTTAAAATATCTGCATCCCAAATGGCAAGCAAAAGTGGCGCTATGCCGGCATCAACCTCGATTATATCATGATAGCCAGGATAGACAACTTGTTTCTGCTCATGGTGAGTTCTAATCTGTCTCCCTCCATGTTATATGAATTAAATTCAGCCATTTATATCAGATTTTTTGTTCAATTCTCAGCCCAAATCCAATTTTTTGGTATTTTCTATGCACTCCAGTTTTATGATAATCTCTTGTCAATATGTATGGGTAATATCGTAATATATAAACTTGTCGAAAATAATTATTCTTTGACATTATTTTATCCAATACTTTTTTAAATTGAAATTATTGAATTTTTATGTATACTATTATTTTCTCCTCTTCGATTCGGTCTCAGCGGGTTGATTTTTGTCAAATCCCTTCAAATTTAAATAATGTATATACCTATTAACGAATTGTGGAAATTTATTAGCATACCTTCGTTCAGCTCAGCTTGGGATATTGGAAATAGGCAATACCAGCTCTATCAGCATAATTTGGAAATAAATTTTTACAGGAATTAGCAATATAATTATTACTATCACTACTAATATGCGTAATATGGATAATTAGAGAAAAATTTTTATACCAATAACTTATAATAACCTAACCAAAAAGTGCAACAATTATGCTTATCGGATCCTACCTATGGGGCTTCGTTATTTTGATCCTACTAGCATTGCTTGGTATCTATAAAATAAAATATAAAATAAAAAAGTTTAACCACAGTATCCCAAAATTAGGCTACAATGCACCCAAGTTCAACTACAATATTCCAAATATTGGAGCCTTATTTAAGAGAATCTTTGTAAAATCCGAAAAATCCGAAGCTGCACTGGTCTCTCCCTCTTTCTATAATAAACAAGGCATTGAACTTTATGACAGAGCAGCGGAGATTAATAGGGCACAAGAAGATTTATTGTCTCGCAGCGGTGGCATTTTAGCCGAATTAGGGCGTTTTGAAGATGCATTACGGTTTTATGAAGAGCAATTAAAAAAGAATCCGGTATCTTATGAGGCTCTCAAAGGGAAAGCTGATGTTCTAACCAGAATTGGTAGATACACAGAAGCAATTTCCTGCTTCACTGGGGCTCTGGCAATAAATCCCTTGCTTATTGATGCATGGTATGGAAAAGGCACTGCACTCGCGAAATTGGGTAATTATGCAGAGGCTGTCACATCTTTCGAGCAGGCTCTTAAGATAAACCCTTTATATATTGACGTATGGGTTGGCAAAGGGGTGGCATTAGGAAATGAGGGACGCTATGAAGAGGCGATTGTAGCATTTGAAAAGGCAATAACGATAAATCCTGCATTAAAAGAAGCGATATATGGGAAATATCTCGCACAACAAAAACTGCAGCGCAAAATTGATCATATATCTGTTGAGGAAATGAAGGAATTTGATGCAGATATTGGCTTGTCAGATTTCCCCCAATCAGGCAATTTTTTAGTTCCTATAAAGCCTGATATAATTAATCACCTATTAAAATTGGCTGCAGAGTCATACAGTAATAAGCTATATGAAAAGACGATAAAATGCTATCTAAAAGTAGTTACGTTGAATCCTCAATTATCTGAGGCATGGTTTGGTCTTGGTCTCGGCCTTCATAAATATGGTCAGTTCGAAAAAGCACTACAGAGCTATGATCAAGCAATAAAAATAAATCCGCAATTAGCTGATGCATGGAACAATAAAGGCGTAACCCTGGACAAATTAGGACGGATGGTTGAGGCTCTTAAATGTTATGACATGGCTACGTCCCTCAATCCCACTGATGTATCTGCTTGGTATAATAAAGGATTCATTCATAAATCCTTAGGGAATTA
>Ga0335079_10003760_pt1 | contig 17477 bp, 11 predicted proteins | sample Lox_Sample_33_FD_206719 | JGI IMG/M metagenome (GOLD analysis project Ga0335079, IMG submission 206719) | Soil microbial communities from Loxahatchee National Wildlife Refuge, Florida, United States - Lox_Sample_3.3 | ecosystem: Environmental > Terrestrial > Soil > Wetlands | place: USA... | reverse complement strand
CACGCGGCGCATTGCTGGGCGGCGTGCACCCCGACGAGAGCAAATCCGGTGGACGTGTGATTGAAGGTTGCTCCGTCCCAATTGACGGTTGTATGGCAGCCGGAGCAATCCTGCGGGAAGTTGGCCGCTTTGTGCGCGGGGTTCATAGTGCCGTTGTAATCGGTCTGATGGCAGTTCCAGCAGGCGCCGTTCGGCAGGCTGTAATTGTTGTTGACATGGCATTGCGCGCACTGCAGGCTGGTGTGCGCGCCGGTGAGCGCGAACCCCGTCGTTGCGTGGTTGAAGGTGGCGCTGGTCCAGTTCGTGATCGCGTTCCCATGACAGACGGTGCAATCCTGCGGAAATCCGCCGGCCTGGTGCGGCGGGTTGGCCGCGCCGTTGAAATCCGCCAGGTGGCAGTTGATGCAGGCGGCATTTGGCAGCGAGTAGTTGCTGTTCACATGGCAGGTCAGGCACTGCTGCGTCGCATGCACACCCACCAGCGCGAACCCGGTGGTCGCGTGATTGAATGTGGCGCCATCCCAGTTGACTGTCGTATGGCAAACCGTGCAGTCCTGCGGAAAGCCGGCCGCCTTGTGACTGGGATTGTTCGTGCCGTTGAAGTCATTCAAGTGGCAGCCGATGCACGCCCCGCTCGAGAGCGAATAGTTGTTTCCCACATGACATTGCGCGCACTGCAGGCTAATATGCGCGCCGGTCAATGCGAACCCGGTGGCTGTGTGGTTGAATTGGGCGCCAGTCCATTGCACGGTAGTGTGGCAGAGCGTGCAATCTTGCGGAAACCCGGCCGCCTGATGATTGGGGCTGGTGGCGCTGTTGTAATCATTCAAATGACAGTTGATGCAGGCGCCGTTGGTGAAACTATAATTCCCGTTCACGTGGCACTGTGTGCATTGCAGGCTGGTGTGCGCACCGGTTAGGGCGAAGCCGGTCGAAGTGTGATTGAACTGCGCCCCCGTCCACTGCACCGTGTTGTGGCACCCCGTGCAATCTTGCGGGAAACTTGCGGCTTTGTGGTTCGGATTGCTGGCTGTGTTGTAGTCATTGAGGTGGCACGTGACGCACGCGCCGCTCGAGAGCGTGAAATTGTTATTTACGTGGCAGAGTGCGCAAGCTACGGTGGTATGCGCGCCAGTGAGCGGAAATCCACTGGTGCTGTGATCGAACGTGGCGTTCTGCCAGCCCGAGGTGTTGTGGCAGGTCTCGCACGTGGTTGAGAAATTCCCGGCCCGATGATTGGGATTCGTCGTATTTGCGTAATCCTGCAAATGGCAGCCGGAGCACGCCGTCGGCGTGCCCACAAACTTGCCACCTACATGGCACTGTGCGCAGGTCACGCTCGTATGCAGGCCCGTCAGGGGAAACGCAGTCAGCTTGTTGTGATCGAAATTTGCACCCGACCACGTCAGCGTGGTGTGACACGTGGAGCAATCCTGCGGAAATCCAGCGGTGACGTGGTTCGGATCTTGAGTCGACGTAAAGTCGTTCGCATGGCACCCGAAGCACGCCGTCGGCGTCCCCGCAAACCGGTTCCCCACGTGGCATTGCGCGCACGCCACCGTCGCATGGGCTCCTGTCAGAGCGAAGCTTGTGAATTGGGCGTGATTAAAGCGCGCGCTCTGCCAGACGGTCATGGTGTGGCAGGTCTCGCAGGTAGTCGGCAGCCCAGCCGCTACATGGTTCAGCGGCGTCGCAGTCTGATAATCCTTCAGGTGACAGCCGACGCACTGAGTGCTCAGCCCGACGTACACGCCGGCGGCCGCGCCGAAGTGGCAAGAGTCGCAACTCGTCGCCGCGTGCGCACCGAGCAACGGGAAACGATTGTTGTGATCGCGGATGGCGGAAATCTCAACATTCCACCCCCGCACACTGTGGCACTCCTGGCAATTCTCGCCAAATTGTCGCCGATGTAAATCCGCGTGACACTCCGAGCAGCGCGTTGGCGCTTTCGAGAAATTTAGGTTGACGTGGCAGCCCGTGCAGGCCACACCCTGGTGCAGGCCCAGAAGGGCGAAATTGGTTTGCGTATTGTGGTGAAACTCCGGCTGTTTACGGATCGGCTTCCACGCCGTGGTTGTATGGCAATTTTCGCAGGGAACGTTCAGTGACCCGTGCGGATTCGCAACGCGACCGCGCACCGCATCTTGCGCCAGGACGCACGGGCTGAGCGCAGCAAAATACAACAGGCAGGCTGAGCGCAGTCCGTTCACAAGTGTTCCCGACATGGGCAATTTTCAATCCACCGAAAGAGTTGTGGAGCTACAGGTGACGCTGGCCTTGGCACTGTGCCATTTGGCACAGTAGATGTAAATCCGTCTCGGAAAAAAGGAATCAGGTAGCATTTAAGGCTTTACTATTGAGAGGTTTACCGATGGCAGGCAGCACAGGCGCGCGGCGTCCCCCGATACGTCACCACACTTCTGCCGCTGATCTCGCGCCGTTCGCTGTGGCAGAGCCGGCAAGGCACATTCTCGTGCGCCCCGGCCAGCGAAAACGTGCTCGCCGTGTCATGGTTGAATAATCCAGCAGTCCAGTGAACGGTGTCGTGGCACGCGGCGCAATCCACCGGCTCCGATCCTTTCTGAAATTGGCCGGCATGGATGTCTTCGTGGCAGCCGATGCAGCGCTCCGGCGCCCCCTTGAACCCGATCTGTCGCAGCTTGACATCCGCACTCGCCGGCCGGTGGCAATCCACGCAGCCCAATACGCGGTGACGCCCGAGCAGCGTGAACGTCGTCGTCCCGTGGTCGAACGGCTTCAACTCGCGCCAGGAGCGGACTTCATGACAGGATTCACAGACGCTCTGCCCTGCCTTCACTATCGCCGGAAACTCGCCTTTGTGCGGGTCCTGGTGGCAGCTTTCGCAGGCGCGGTCGGCGAAATGAAATTTGCGGTCGGCGCCCGCTGGTGCTTCTTCTTTCCGATGGCAGTCCAGACAGGCGACAGCCGCGTGCGCGCCTTTCAGCGCGAAATTCGAACTTTGATGCTGCTTCAGCGTGAAGGTGGACGGATGAAATCCATCCACTTTGTGGCAGTCCTCGCAGCGGTTGAAATGCGGAGCGCCCGCAAACTGGCCGGCGTGAGGATCCTTGTGACAATTCAGGCACGCCTGGAATGCCGGGTGATAATTGGTGTCCAGGCCCGCCGGAACATGGCACTTAACGCATGCGAGTCCCTGGTGTTTGCCGGCTAGGGGGTACTTAGTTGCCTGGTGATTCGCTTCCGTGAACGTGGTGGGCTTCCACCCGGCGACTACGTGACAGGATCCGCATTCGCCGTGGTCGGCGCGGCTCACGAACTGGCCCTTATGCTGATCCTGATGACAATCCATGCACTTGTCGTGCGCGACCGGATTCTTGAAGTTTGAGTCCTTGTGGCACTTTTCGCAGGCCAACCCGTCGTGCTTCCCGTCGAGCGGGAACTTCGTTTTGCTGTGGTCAAATGTGATCCCCGAGATCCGCACACGCTTCCAGCCCTCGGTGTTGTGGCACGATTCGCAATGCGCCGCAAACGCCCCATGATGCGGATCCTGGTGGCAGCCGCTGCACGATGCAAAATCGATTCCCTTGTACTGGATGACCTTGGCATCCGCCCGCTCCGGCTTATGGCACTTCGCGCACTCTACGTCAGCGTGTTTCCCCGTCAGCGGGAAGTGCGTCGTCGAATGATCGAAGGTCTTCACCGGTTTCCATCGATTGAAATCGTGGCACGACTGGCAGTCGTTGCTGAGCTGCCCGGCGTGATGATCTTCGTGGCACGTCAGACAGGCCGCATGCAGACCCTCGAACGTATGGGTAAGGTCCTGGACCATAATGACCTTCCGGTCCGCCGCCGAGATGTGCTTGGGGTTGTGGCACTCCTCGCATTTCAGTTGCGCATGCTTGCCGAGCAACGCGTAGCCGGTCTGCTTGTGGTCGAATTCCTCCTTGGAGGTATCCCACTTGAAGATGCGGAAATTCTCGCCATAATGCTCGGTGTGGCAGCGGGCGCAGTCGGTGTCGCCTTTGCTCCGGTTGACCACGCGCCCGTGCATGCCTTCATGCGCTCTCACCAGCTCGGAGATCTCGCGATGACAGTTGAGACACTTCAGCTTGGCTTCGCCGGCTCCAAAACTATGACAGTTTGCGCACTTTAGAGGACTATCCAACGAGTGATGCGCTTTGGAAAGCGGGCCCGGCGAAACCTGCGCTTGCGCGAAATATGCCGAGAGCGCGAGCGCCAGCAGAAGTTGGATCGTCCGAGTCAAGCCGCGCACGGGTGCAACCAGGATGCCAAACTGATGACGATTTTGTCGCGGCATTTCACGCTATACTCTGGTCAAAAGAAATCGGAGGCGCCATGCGATTCTGTCAGCCTGGGCCCGTTCTGCTCGCACTGTTTCTCGTCACCGCCCGGGGGGCGCACGCGCAGTGGCTGCACTACCCGACTCCTGGCATTCCGCGAACTGCCGACGGCAAACCCAACCTTATCGCGCCCGCTCCTAAGGGACTGGATGGCAAGCCCGATCTCTCGGGCATCTGGTTGGGGCAATCCGGAGGATACGACCTCAACCTGGTATCCGACCTCAAAGCCGCCGAAATTCAGCCCTGGGCGGAAACACTCTACCAAAGCCGCAGCGAGAACTTCAGCAAAGAAAACCCTGGATTGCGCTGCCTGCCGGGCATCGGCCCCGGAATCGATCTCGGCGAATACAAGATCTTTCAAACCCCAGGCGCGCTCGCCTTTCTTACCGGAGGAGATTCGCGCCAGGTGTTGACGGACGGCCGGCCTCTTCCCGAAGATCCGAACCCAACGTGGCAGGGATACTCAGTCGGACATTGGGAGGGCGACACGCTGGTTATCCAAAGCGCCGGCTTCAATGACCGCACGTGGCTCGATTTCGGAGGCCACCCGCACACAGAAGCGCTCCGTGTCACCGAGCGGTTCCACCGCAAGGATTTCGGCCACATGGACGTCAGCCTCACGTTCGAGGACCCCAAGGCCTACACTCGCCCGTGGACGATCTCGGTGCCCGCAGAACTGGAGCCGGATACCGAGGTGCTGGAATACGTCTGCAACGAGAACGAGCGCGACCTCCAGCACATCATCGTGACCGAGGCCGACCGCAAGAAGAACCGCATCAAGGTGACCATCGCGCCGGCAATTCTGTCCAAATATGTGGGCCTTTATGAATTCGTGGACCATGACGGAAAGCCGCTCGACCGCAACGGCCAACCGCGCGATCCGGGCGCCAAACCGGATTTGACGTCCGTCGTGCTCGATGATGATCAGTTAAAGCTCATCCTGCCGGGCACCACGGGGAAGATGACGTTAGCGCCGGAATCAGAGACAACCTTCTCGGTCGCCGGCCAGCCCATCGAATTCGTGAGAGATCCACAAGGCGCGACCACCCATTTGATCGTCCATGCCGTCGAAGGCGACATGAAGGCAGTCCGCCGGAACAACCCGCTCCCGTGATTCCGGTTGGCGCTGGCGACCGCCGGTTTGCAACCATATCCGCGGACTATGCATGCAAATGATCGATTCGCGCGTTCGGTGTAAATTGTGCAAACCGCATAATCCCTACTGTTGACAGTTTAGCGGCGCGGGGAATATAATCCGCTTCCAGAACTAAAATGCACGCATTCCGAGTAGCGGGTGGTGCATGTCGATGTGGGGTCGACTTCCGCACGCATGGAAACCAGACGTGGCGTCTGCATGACCGGTGACGTGTGGCCATTGTAAGGAGGAAGAAGAGGATGCAGTTTGCTCGTAATCTCGCAGCCGCGATGATCCTATTTGCCGGGTTTGCGGTTTCCAGCCGGGCGCAGGTAGTCAGTGCAACCCTGGGCGGAACCGTGTCCGACCCGTCGGGCGCGTTCATCGCCAAGGTGACGGTGTCAGCGACGAACGTCAACACCGGAATCGTCACGACTGAGTTGTCAAACGAGGCGGGAAGCTATCAGTTTGCGAGCCTTCAGCCGGGCACTTACACGGTGACAGCATCCGCTCCCGGATTTCAGACGCTGACGTATAACAATGTTCAGCTCGGTCAAACCCAGCAGGTCCGTTTGAATTTCGCCTTGCAAGTGGCGACCGGCAACCAGACCGTGGAGGTCACGGCGGAGGCCGACACCGCGATCGCCACCACATCCGCCTCGGTCGGCGGCGTGTTGGCGGAGAAAGACGTGCTGTCGCAGCCGCTCGCCAGCCGCAACGTCCTCGATCTCGTTGCGCTGACCCCCGGCGTCATTACAGTTCCCGGCGTTTTTGTGGCGACTACCCTGAATTTCGCCGGCGTGCAGCAAAATCAGGTCAACACGACGCGTGACGGCATGATCACCAATGACGGCCGCTACGCCAACGGCGCCTACTCGGGAATCTTCACCAGCCCCGACATGGTGGAAGAGGTTCGCGTCAGCACCAACCAGATCGACCCCTCTTTAGGCCGCGGCGCCGCCCAAGTCCAGATGCGGACCCGGTCGGGCAGCAACGAGTTTCACGGCGCGGCCTTCTGGACAAACAACAACTCCGCCTTCAACGCGAATACCTATTTCGGGAACCTGCAGGGACAGCCGATCAGCTATGCCAACCGAAATCAGTTCGGCGGGCGCGTCGGCGGACCAATCAAAAAGAATAAGGCATTCTTCTTCTTTTTGACCGACGACCAACGCTACCTGACCTATCAACAGGATGTAGCCACAGTTCTCACGCAGCAGGCGCGCCAGGGCGTTTTCCGTTATCTGACCACAGGTTCGGTCGGCGGCGGCTCCCGTACCAACGGGAACGCGTTTTCGGCTACTCCGTCGGTCGATCTGAGCGGCAACATTCTGGGAGCAGACCCGAAGACCGGGGCGCCTCTCTATCTCAATTCCGCCAACCTGTTTGCAGCCGGCGGCCCGAGCTTCAGCGCGATCGATCCCGTCTGGGTCGGGCCTCAGTATCTTGGCAAGTACATGCCCCTACCCAACAATTACACGGTGGGTGACGGCTTGAATACTGCGGGTTTCCAGTGGCGGCAGCCGGAAAACGGCGTCGATGGCGCTACGGGCCAGAGCCCCAACACGAACCGCAACAATTACACGTTTCGGTTTGATTATCAGATCAACGACGCGCAGAAAGTAAACTTCGTCATGACGAAGGAACACGACTGGGGCGTCACGGGCCAGACCGGCATTCCTGATTACCCGAACGGATATTTTGGCGACGTTCAGCGCAATCCGTCGTTTTATACCGTTGCATACACCTGGACCATCAAGCCCACACTGCTGAACGAGTTCCGCTTCGGTCACAAAGTCGACACCTGGCAGGGCACCTCGCCTCTGGATTTAGGCTGCTGCACCAGCGGCGTTTCATCGGAGAACAAAGGCCTGTCATCGACCGCCGAAGCGGCGCGTGCTTCGTATCCTCAAGTAAACAACTCATTCCTCTACACACAGATGGGAGCGCTGAACAGCGTCGGCATATGCCCCAGTCCGACGAACACCACTTATTGCCTCGGATTGTACGCCGGGATGAACGTGTCCTCACCGCGAATCACGATCAGCCCGTTCTGGCAGATTGGCGACTCGCTCAGTTGGATCCATGGGAAGCATTCGGTGCAGTTCGGCTTTGAAATCGACCGGACGAGTTCGCAATCGTCCAACAGCGGGGGCATCCAGACCACGCGCCCGTTTGTCACATTGGGGAGCGGCGCCGTGACTCCGCCGATCACTCCAACGACGTTCGCCGGCATGTCTGCTAACGATACCGTCGTGGCCCGGAATCTGCTGGCCAACCTGGCCGGATCAATCGCCAATGTGCAGGAACAATACTGGGTGAATAGCCCGACGGCCACGAACTGGATTTCCTATCTTGACGATTTCCTGTTCTACCGCACCAACCACGCGAATGCCTGGTCCGGTTACGTCAAGGACACCTGGAAGGTCAACTCGAATCTGACGGTCAATCTCGGTTTGCGCTACGACTTCTTCGGCGCACCGTATATGGACCAGGGATTGGCCGGCCGGCCGAACGGCGGGCAATCCGGCTTGTTTGGCATCTCGGGTACGAGCTTTGCCAATGCCATGTGGAGCCCGTACGCGAACGGCGGCGCTTTGACTACCGCTCAGTTCGTCGGGCCGAACTCTCCCAACCCTGGGCTCGGCGTGTACAGCAACTACTGGAAGGCGATTGGTCCCTCCATTGGAATTGCGTATCAGTTGCCCTGGATCAAGCGGACCACCGTGATCCGGGCGGGCTACGGCATCAATTACGTTGGCAACGTGGATTTCCTGACGGTAAACACCGGGGTCGGTAACTTCCCGGGCCAGACTCTGAACACCACCTATACGCCGTCCACTCTCCAAACCCTGTCGACCATCGGTTCATCGGGTGCGGTGCCGGTAACAACCAATGGTGCGCAACCCTTCACTCCGGTACCGCTTACGAATCGGGCCTCGACCATTTACGGGTATGCCGATAATCTGCGGACCCCTTACATCCAGAGCTACAACTTTTCAATCCAGCACGAATTGACTCCCACCTTGACGGTGGACTTCAACTACATTGGCAACAAGGGCAGCGAGCTCTACACCAACCAGCAGTTGGACGATACCAATATCTTCGAGAACGGCATCCTGAACGCATTCAACATTACGCGCGCGGGAGGCACTGCCACTCTGTTTGACCAGATGCTGAAGGGCATTACGATCCCGGGTGTTGGCACCGTGAACGGCACCACGCTGACGGGTTCGCAGGCACTTCGTCAGTTCTCGACAACCAGCACGATGATCGCGAACGGCTCGGTTGGCGCACTCGCGAACTTCCTGAACACGACTTCGACCGGCACCGGCAGCAACGGCGGCCTGTTGAGAGCGAATGGATTTCCTGAGAACTTCATTGTGGTAAACCCGCAGTTCAACAGCGTGTTTTTGATCGACAATAACGGGAATTCGACCTACAACGCCTTCCAGGCTCACATCGCAAAGAGGCTGACTCATGGCCTCACGGGCCAATTCTCTTACACCTTCTCCAAGACCCTCGGCGATACACCATTGGGCGGCGGCTTGGGATCGTACCGCGATCAACGCAACTTCCAGTTGAGCAAAGGCCTGCTCAACATTGATCGTCCGCAACTGTTCCAGTGGAATCTCTCATACGATCTGCCCATCGGGTCCAAGCGGGCCCTGCTGGGCAATGCACCCAAGTGGGTGGACACCGTCGTCGGCGGCTGGCAGGTCGCTTCAGCCTTCCAATGGCAGTCTGGCGTCCCACTTAGCGTTTTGGCGACCGGCGTCCAGAGCTTGAGCAATCTCACGACGAATACCGCGAATCTGGTGGGCAAACTGCCGGATATGCAGGTGCAGAAAACCCCGGCCGGCCCGGTCCAGTATTTCACTGGAGTTTCCGCCCAGGCCCCCACGTCCCTCCCCAGTTCCGTGGATGCGAGCTTGAAAGGAGCGTACACCAACTTCCAGGTAGTCGACTCTTCGGGTCAGCCGATCTTCGTCAACCCGGATCCCGGAACCACGGGCAGTACTGCATATAATCTGCCGGGATTGCGCGGACCGTCCCTGATGGGCTTTAACGCCACGGCGAGCAAGATTTTCCGGGTGACTGAATCGAAAACCATCACGGTACGCGCCGATGCCATCAACCTGTTGAACACGCCGCAGTGGGGCTATAGCCCCACTGCGGGAACCATCGGCATCACGACCAACATCAATTCGGCGTTATTCGGCCGCATCACTTCGGCGGCCGGAAACCGCATGATCACCTTCTACGCGCGCTTCGACTTCTAGAATGTGGGGAAGGCCGGCGTTTGCCCGCGACGGGCCGACTCCTCTTTGTCGTGGAAGCGAAAAGGGCCGCCGACGACGTCGGCGGCCCTTTATTGTTGTTTGACGTTCCTCGGCGTTTCTATGGCACCGCCGACTGCAGCGTGCTGGTCACCTTGCTGAAGACGTTCGATACTGTGTTACCCATGACTGGCAAAGTGGCAATCGCCGCCACCGAAACCAGGGCCGCCACCAACGCGTATTCCACAAGGTCCTGACCTTGGGTATCCTTCCAAAACGCTCGTAAGAATTGATTCATTGAGTCCTCCTTATTGCTCTCACGCGTCGACGCCGTTTCTACGGCACTGCCGAGACCAGGGTGCTGGTCACTTTGCTGAATACGTTAGACACCGTGTGGCCCATGACCGGCAGCGTTGCAATTGCCGCGACCGATACCAGCGCTGCCACCAGGGCGTATTCCACCAGGTCCTGACCTTCGGTCTCCGTCCAGAAAGCACGTATGAATTGCTTCATAGAATCTCCTTCCTCCGTTTTGAGACGCGACACCTTCATGTCGTGCTTTAAGCTGTTCCTATGCCATCGAATGTACCGGTAAATTGGTTCCAGGCCTATCGGTGAAACCTTTTATTTCCAGATGTGGTTTGCCTTAACTCAGGCGCGCGAGCGCGCCGGCAGCAGCCCGAAAAGCCCTCCCCGTTTCTTGCCGCCCGTCTCCAGCCCCAGCAGACGTTCGCCGAGATCGTGGACACTGCGCCCGTAGTGCGAGCTGGGTGAGACGGGCTTGCCCTCGAGAACGCCGTGCTGCACGGCCTCGTAATCGTTGCTCAGCAACGCATACGGAGCGAGTTTTAGCGCGCGCTCCACGTCCTCCCGCTTGAGCCCCGTCGCTGGCGTATAGCGCGTCACCACCAGTTTGGTCTTCTCCGAATCGGCGCCGCTCTGCTCCAGCCACTCAATCGCCCGCCGCGTCGCATGCAACGCCGACAGCTCGTTCGTCGTGACCAGCAGCAGTTCGTCGCAGAGAGGGATGAAATCGGACCCCATGCCTCCGACGGCGGGCAAATCCAGCACCACCCGCTCGTAATGCTCCCGCCAATAGCAGATCAATTCCATCGCCGCCGGCCTGTCGATCGCCACCATCGCAGCGGGGTTCTCCGGAGCCGTCAGTACGTCGACTCCCAGGCACTTTGTCACCAGCCGGCTCCATAAATCCGCATCCATCCGCAGGCAGTCCCGGACCGCGTCACCCAGGTGAAACGACGCCTTCAGCTTCAACAGAAACGCCAGGCTCCCGGTCACGCAATCGGCATCCACCAACAGAACCGGGCCGCTCCCGCCCCGCTTCATCTCGAGCGCCAGGTGGGCGGCCAGCGTGCTCGCGCCGCAACCGGGCTTCCCCGGAAGCACCCCGTAAACCGTCGCCGGCTTCACCAGTTCGGCGGGCGCGCGCAGGCGGGCGAGGCGCGCCAACACGCCGGCAACCTGCTCGGCAGTAGCCTCGGAAACAAATTCGCAGGCGCCGCGGCGCAGACACCGCAGGATCAGATCCGCGTCGTTTACCGGGTTCATCGCCACCACCGGCACCGCCGGCGCCGCCTCCGAAATCAGCGGCAGCGCCACTTCCTGGTTCGACGCCACATCCAAGAAGCAGACGTTGCAGCCCTGCTGCGCCAGCAGCCCGGCCACAGATCCGGAACGCGGATACTCCGTCAGGTGGTGACACTCTGCCAGCCCGATCTGGGTCAGAGACGCGCGAATGGATCGCGCCATTCCCGGATGCGGACAGGCGATCAGCGGCTTCCAACGCACCGAACTGGATTGAGGATCAACCTGTCCCATCAAAGCCGGGCTTTCCGCATACCACATCGGCGGGATGAGACGAAAAGCTTAATGGCAGGCCCGTCGCGGGTAAACTCCAGCCTGCCCCCTCCTACTGCGCCAGCCGCAGCACTTCCGACGCGATACTCAGGAATGCATCATTCAACTGCGAAGCGTCTCCGGCGTATCGGTATTTCCCATGCGCCCCGGCGGCGACCGGATTGGGCGACAGCGAAGCGTCGTTGGCCATGCGCTTTAGCAAAGTCTCGTCGACATCCATATAGCCAATCGTGTAAATCACGACGTTCGCGAGCGACTGGCCGCCCGTGAGAGCATCGCCGCGCCGGATGCGCAGCGCCGCGTGGTCCGCGGCGTTGGTCGCGCCGTGATTGAAGTCCGTCAGGTTGATCAGGCCTGCGGTGTGGCCGACGCTCATATATCCCGTCGCATCCAGCGAATTACCCGAGCTGTCCGTCACCGGGGCATTCACCACGTCCTTGTAGAGATTGCTTTGCGTCGATCGGAAGGAGCAATTGTTCGTCGTGGCAGTCGTGAGCACGCTCAGATCCGAGCTCATCGGCTGCGTCGTCCCGACCCAGGGATAGAGGCCCGAGGGATTGCTGCCGTTGCTCACCGCGTACGCCGCTCCCTGCTTGGCGGTCTTGTCCGTGCAATTGCTGGTCGCCTTGATCGAGAAGGTCTGAGTTAGCGCCGTGGGAAGCCCGTCGGTGAACAGCACGATCGCATTGAGCGCGCCGGCCTGGTTGAGATTCACCAGCGCGGTATACGCCTGCCACAATCCTTGAGCGGTATTCGTAGAGCCGTTGCAGGACACATTGTTCAAAGTCGTCGTAGTCGCCGTCTTAAAGGTCGTGGACAGCGCATTGTCGATCAGCGAGCTGGTCCCGAACGTCAGCAGCCCGACATTGTCCCGGCCTTCGGCGAACCGGTCGATGAAATTCTTGGCCGCATTCTTGAGCGGCGTGCAGGAACCGCTCTGCTGCAACGAAGTCGACCGGTCCATGACGAACATGACGTTGGCGTCGCGCCGCGTGGCCTTGGAAGTGGCCGAGATGGTCGTGCTCTCGGTCCGGAAAATCCGCAAAAACAGGAGCGGCAGATCGACGCTCGCGGTGGTGGTCAATGAGCGGACATGGTCCGAATCGGTCGCCGCCTGGCTCTGGGGATTGAAATTGGTGGACCACATATATCCCGACGGAAAATTGGCGCGCAGGTAGGCGTTGGCCGTGGCCTCCGCATTGGCGCGCTCCGCCGCGTCATCAGATCCGCGACTGAGGGCCCGCGCCCCCGCCAGAGCCGCCCCGTCGGAAGCCGCCGAGAGCAGCGACTGAACCAGGTACATCATCCCCACATCCACCGCCAGCCCCGCCGCCGGAACCAGAATGAAGACCAACATCAGAGCCCCGAACATCTGCACGAAGCCTCGCTGCCCGCCGCGGCGGACCGGGCGCTTAGAAGACAAGCCGCACATAATAACCTCCCGGCGCGGATCCGAAATACGCCAGATTGATCTCCGGCATGGAAAAATACCCTTCCACCAGGTAGGCCGATTGCCCCTGCGCGAGCGACAAGACCGAGTCAAAGCCGCTAGCGACCAACGTCGATTGCTTGCAGTAACTGGCGGAGCTGATATTCCCCTTGGTGTCGATATAGCTCGCGGGCGGAGTTCCGAAATTGCTCGCCCGCAGGCCGGAGTTGCCAATCACCAGCCGCTGCGCAAACGCCGTCTGGTTGAGATTGGGACAGCTCGGCACCCCGGCGGCATTGCAGTCGGCTTGAAACACCTTCACCACCCGCGACAAAATCAGCACGCCGTTGCCGCTCGCGCTCAGGTTGAAATCGCGGCTGAGCGTGCGCGCGATCGCTTGCGTGCCGGAGAGCGAAAAATCGGCCCCCAGCGCGTACATGTGCGCGACGTCGCGCGTGATCTGCAGGCCATCGAGCGTGCGCCCCAATCGGATTCCGACTCCCGCGATCCCCAGCAGCAGCGGCACCGTGATCGAGAGGATCAACGCCAGCTCGATCGTCGCGTTGCCCCGCACCGGGCGCCTTCCTCCCGGCGGTATTTCAACGAGATGGTGGACCTGTGACAGGACTGCCCTCCATAATGTCCGCCGAGGCCACGGCAAACTGCAGCGGCGTGGCATCGCGCAGCAACGGGATCAGCCACGCCCACGACAGCCCCGAAGCCGCCACCACGACGATGTTGCCGCCGGCGTTGCTGCCCGTTCCCGTGACCTCCGCTAGTGTGATCGGATCGTAATACCGGATCGTGATCCGGTTCATGCCGTTGTGATCCGGGCTGAGCGCATTCCCCAGCCCGAGCGAATACGTGTTCACCACGGTTTTGATCGAGTTGTCCTGCCCCATGCCGGCCATGGTCCGGCTCGTCACCGCGTAGCGCACTCCCTGGCGTACCGCAAAACTCATGGTGTTCTTCACGAAAATCGCAAACGCGAAATCCAGGATCCCGAACAGCACCGCCAGCATCGGGATCACAGCCAGCGCGCTCTCCACCAGCACGCCTCCCCGGCGCCCACGTTTGCAGCACGGCTGCGGCATCCGATTGGTCCTCGCGTCTGTCCTTATCGGATCGCGCGCCGCACGGTTGAATCCGAAACACCTGGAAACGTGGCGGAAAAAACCTGGAAACTGGAGGGAATGGCGCCTGAGATCCGTCTCCGGCCGACTGCCACGCCGGCAGTGGCCTATTGGCTCTCCGGAAACTCCACGTTTTCGGCGACGAATAAGGTAACTTCCACTTTGTCCGAACCCGGCAGGTCCCTGTATTGCACCGCAGTCGCGGCGCCCCGCGCCTGACTGCTGCGCAGCGGAACGTTCACATTCCCCGCCCGGAGCGTCACGCGCTGCAGCGCAATGCTGTTCGCGCTGCCGGGAGTTTTTGCGCGGTCGACCTGCGTTACCAGGCCCGATGCGATGTCGCCGGCCTTGGCCAGCACCTTTCTGTCCTGCGTCAGGTCCTGGGCCAAAACAAACGTGACTGTCTGGCCGGCCGCCGCTCCCGCGGAGCCGAAACCGTTCACGGCAATCAGCGTCACGGGAGTTCCCTCACGCAACTCCGATGTCGCGGCCGATTGATCTTCCGGCGTGTGGGTCGTCAACTTTTTCAGAAACAGTTCCTCGAACAAATTGAGACCCACCAGTCCGGCGATGTGGAACATCACGGCTCTGCCGAGCAACGTGTATTGGGTCCGCGATCCCGGCAGGTACGTCTGTGAAATTTCCGCCGAGGCAACGGCGCCAATCAACCCGGCGTACGGCGGTTGCCACTTCCCGTCGTCGCCCTTGGCGCGAAATGCCGACTCGACCGCATACCACGCGCGATGCGCCGTGCTCCCTTTTCCGCTGTAAAAATAGCGCGGGTCCTGGTGGAGAACCGAATCCGCGAGAACGGACGTAATCAGGACGTTGTCCGTGGCGCTGGCATACGCCGCTCCGAAGCGCTTGGCGAAACCTTCCGCGCCTTGGCCATATTGCCAGTAGCTGTTCCTTTGTTGTTGAATGCCCGCCGTAATCCCCACCGCGGCAAACGTCGCCGGGTCAAACAACAGCTTGAGACCCAGATGCAATTTCTGCCGGGGATTCAGCGGAGCTGGATGACCCTCATAAGCCACATAATAATTGGGCAGCACCGCCAGTACCCGCTGCTTCGTCTCTTGATGCAGCTGTTCCTCAGCCACTTCATCCGGGGGCAGCCCAACCGTTACGCTTGTTACTGCCGGCGCCACTTGCATGACCGCCAGCAATGGTTTCGATTCCGGCGCGGCCGCGGGGGACACGTTCGAGGCGCTCCAATCGGCCAGCCCACTGGCAGAAATCTTTACGCTATAGCTACCTGGCTCTAACGACGCAATCTGAAACACCCCCTGGCCGTCGGTGACGGTCGCCCGGGACATTCCATTCCCGCCGGTGACCGTGACCACTGCACCGAGTATGGGTGCGCCGGAGGCGTCGGTCACCTTGCCTTCCACCGAGCCGGTCTCCTGTGTCCACGCGCACTGCCCCGCAAAGAGCAATGCCAGGACCGTCAAACTCCAGAAAATCCGTTTAGCCGGAAACAAGTTACCCATCACACCCATCGAGACGCCAAGGAGGCCGACATAGAGCCGAATCTACGCAGCTTCTTCCCGTGCATTCGGGTTGCCGATTTTCGCGACCCCGAACGTAATTGAGATCACAATCCGTGGAAGCCGCCGGGCGGGCCCGGCCCGGGCGCTACTCCGAAACGCGCCGGCAGCCGATCTATCCCAATGCGGCCATGTCTTCTGCCAGCGCCCGGTTATTGAGATCTTCTCGTGCCCTGCTGATCCCCACTCTTGCCGATCTGTTTTTCGCGGCCCTGCTCGCCGCGCTTTTCAGCCAGCCCGCGGCATGGCAGGCCCTATTCGCCGATGGCGATACCGGCTGGCACATCCGCACCGGAGAGTGGATTTTGCAATCCCGCGCCGTGCCGCATCACGATCTTTTCTCGTTCTCGCGGCCGGCCGCGCCTTGGTTTGCCTGGGAATGGCTCTCCGATGTGTTGTTCGCGCTCTGCTTCCGCGTGCATGGATTGAACGCCATCGCGGCTCTCACCGCGGCCGTGGTCTGCCTCTCGGGAGCGGTGTTGTCCATCGCGTTGCTCCGCCGTGGTGCCGGATTGTGGATCGCCGCTTCCGTCACGATGGCGGTGGTCAGTGCCTCCAGTGTGCATTACCTCGCCCGCCCGCACGTTTTTTCGCTCCTGGGCTTCACGCTGTCGCTCTGGATCCTCTCCGAGGACCGCCGCCGCCCGACTGGCTGGCTGTGGATCCTCGTCCCGCTCGTGGGAGTGTGGGCCAACCTCCACGGCGGGTTCGTGGGATGGCTGGCGACGCTCGTCTTCCTGCTCGCCGCGGTAGCGGCGCAGCGCGACTGGCGCTCGGTCCGCCGCTATGGCACGCTGACGGCTCTCTCGGCCGCCGCCACACTCGCCAATCCCTACGGCTGGCAGTTGCACCGGCACATCGTCGATTACCTGCGCTCGTCGTGGATTCTGGATCACGTGCAGGAATTTCAATCGCCCAGCATTCGCTCGGAAAACATGCTGGTGTTTGCGGGGCTGTTGTTGGCCGGCGCTGCGTTCGCCTCGCGTACGCTGGCGCGCCGCGAATGGTTCGAGGGCGGCCTGGTGCTCGTCTGGGGTTTGGCCGCGCTGCGCTCGGCCCGGCACATTCCGCTCTACGCGATCGCGGCCGCTCCGGTCATTGCCGCCGAGTGCGCCGCCTGGTGTGCGGGCCGCGCCGCCGGCGCGCCGGCCCGATCGTCCGCGCGCGTGCTGTGGCAGGTCGGGGTGGATTTCGGACGAACCGCCCGGCTGAGCGTGTGGGCGCTCATTTTGGGAGCTTTGGTGATCGGCTCCTCTCTTCGTTCGGCTTCCCTCGCCGATTTTCCGCCGTCGAGTTTTCCGGTGGCCGCCGCTACGCAGTATGAAAACCTTCTGGCGCCGCCGCTCGGCGCGCCGCGCATCCTGACTTCCGATCAGTGGGCCGATTATCTGATCTACCGCTTTTTTCCGCGGGAGCGCGTATTTTTTGATGGCCGCAGCGATTTCTATGGGCCGAAGCTCGGCGCCGATTACGAGACGCTCCGCGCCGCCCGCCCGCGTTGGCCGGAAGTCCTTGCCCGGTACGGATTTGATGTGGCGTTGCTGCCCGCCGACTGGCCGCTCGCCGGTCTGCTTGAGCGCGATCCCGGCTGGCAGTTAATCGATCGCAATCCGGTGTCCGAGCTGCTGATCCGCGGCTCGAAATTAAAGAGGAGCTGCGCACCGGCCGATGCGAACAGCGTGGGCGGCTAAGATGCGGCTCGATCGGCGTTTCCTTATTGTGGTGGGACTGA
>Ga0335079_10003759_pt1 | contig 17479 bp, 15 predicted proteins | sample Lox_Sample_33_FD_206719 | JGI IMG/M metagenome (GOLD analysis project Ga0335079, IMG submission 206719) | Soil microbial communities from Loxahatchee National Wildlife Refuge, Florida, United States - Lox_Sample_3.3 | ecosystem: Environmental > Terrestrial > Soil > Wetlands | place: USA... | reverse complement strand
TCGAGGGAAACATAGATTGGCGCGCGATCGCCGCCCGCGGGATCGGGCGTAAAAGCGGAGCCCGCAATCTGCATCGGATTGGCGGGGTTGACCGCGATGGTAGGTTCGCTGTCCTGTTGTTCTTCGCCGCTGAGCGACTTGGGAATCATGTTTACGACGCTAACCTGCGACCCCTGGTTCTGAGCTTTAGTTCGTCGTACAACACGCGAAGTCATGTGCTATCCCTCCCGGCGGTAAAAGAACCGAGCCGAAAATTACTTGGGGTCGTTGTTGTCCGCGGCTACCATCGCTTTGATTCCGCCCGGCTCGTCATAGGGTTGAAAGTCGAGCGGATGAAGCGCTGTATACGCCACAGGCGCGGCCCCTTTGGCTTTTCCGGTTGCGGCAGCCTTGCCCCTACCGACTTCACTCTTGTGGAGGACGAAATATCCGCGCTGCCCGACCTCGAATTTCGGCGCCTTATGCCATCTGACATCCATGCTGCTGGGGAACCGAACGACGATCGGCTCCGTCGAGCTCCGACCCTTGTGAACCTTCTCCACATTGACCACTGCCTCTCGCCAATGAGGATCATGCTCGCTTACCGGCCCCGAGATTTGTTCCGCTGCAGCTCTCCCTTGCGCCTCGTCGGCAGTGTCGGCAGGTGGGTTCACTTTGGAGACGGTCCCTGACAACACGATGTCCGCGTCACTCCAATGCTGCTGCAGTTCGCGCTCCTTCAGACGTTGCGCCGGATCGACGATGGTCTTCAGCACGCTCTGGTGAAGTGGTCCACTCGGCTCCTCGGCGAGCGAGTGCACCGCGAGTCCTTCGCCGAAGATCCATCCATCGGTGTGAAACAGCAATTGATCCCCGGATGCGACCCGGCGCGCGCCGCTGAGCTGAACCGTGATGTCGTGGTCTTCATAGCGGCGCAATAGTTTGGTCGCTTCCACCACTTTGTCGATGTGCACCGTCGCGGTCTGTTTTGTAACCGGAACATTCTTCATCGTCGCAGCGCCAAGTTTTTTCACGGTTCCGGTGAACACAAACTTGCCCTGCGGCAGCGGTTGTCGAGCGCGTGATCGTGATGGCATAGCGCACCCCGGCTAGAGGACTAAATCGTTCGAACGATATCTTCCGATGTTAATCTTTGGCGACGCGCAACTGCCATTGATACTCGAAGGCGCTTTTCCATTCCTGGATTGCGGCGACCGGTGTCTCTTGCCCGAGAGGCACAGCAATGCAACCAAGGCCAGCGGTAACAGCACCAGCAAAAACTCCATCGCACCATTGCCGCCGTCGGGATTCAGCCCGAAGCGCATCTCAATCCAGTTCGCAGGAAAACAACCGAGGATGGCAACGATCAGCGATAGAGAAGTGGCGACGATGCCTCGCAGCGCTAACCGACAGAGAGGGGTCACCCTGCCTTCGAAGAGCATAAAGCCTCCTGAAGCAATCTGCGACAAATTGTTTGCCAGTGCGGTTATGGCACTCCGCCTCGTGAATTTCAACGATGAGCCCGATCGATTTTACACTTACTAAACACACGGTGAACGTTTGTTTGATAAGAGATGAGCACCTTATCTCCGGCACGATTCCATAGACCACCTCAAGGTTACCGAAGACATCACATAGCTCGAAGCCGGCGGTCGGGTGCGGAGGACCCTGGGTCAATGCCGATGACCCTCATCGCGTTGGACACAACTTTTACTTTACGGCAAACATTATAGGCTTCGCTGACGACGAACCTGGTCGCGCGGGGACACTCGATCGGGGGGACTCCGGTGTCGCCAGCATCTCGCGGACTTTTGTTTGCACGGAGCAGCGTGCTCGCTCTGCTTTCACTCGCGATTTTCTCCACTTCCGCTTTTCCCGCTTCCAGCTTCCGCGATTCATCCGCGTATGTGGCGCGCGAGCCCAACTGGCGTGCCCTCGATGCCGAAGCGCTCGATTACTTCCGCCGCTATGTTCAATTCGATACCACTAATCCCACGAGTAATACCGCCGCCGCGATCGCTTATCTGAAGACCGTCCTCGATCGCGAGGACATTGAGAACGAAACCTTCGAGAGCAAGCCCGGCATGGTCACGCTGGTCGCGCACATTCCCGGCGACGTTAGCGAGCGCCCGCTGCTATTCATGTCACATGCTGATGTGGTTCCTGCGACCGCGAGCGAATGGTCGCATCCTCCGTTTAGCGGCGACCTCGCCGACGGCTACGTATGGGGCCGCGGCACCATCGACAACAAGGCCCACGGCATCATGGCGTTAATGACAATGGTGGCGCTCAAACGCGCGCATGTGCGGCTTCATCGCGGGATCGAGATGATGATCAATCCGGATGAGGAATCCGGCGGCGAATGGGGGGCGCGCTGGATGGTGGCCAATCACTTCGAATCGATCGATCCGGCTTTCGCAATCAACGAGGGTGGCAGCGGCGGCGACGACCCATTTCGTCGCGACGCGGTAAGCTTTCCGATCGCGGTGAGTGAAAAGCTGCCGCTATGGCTGCATCTGACCGCGAAGGGAGTCGCCGGACACGCCTCGGTACCGAGTCCAGACAATCCGAATCAGATCCTCGTCGAGGGCCTCAGCCGTTTGATGGCGATGGTGGGGGCGCGGCCCGCGCATCTCGAGCCGCTGGTCGCGCAAAGTTTTCTTCAGGCCGCAGCCTACGAACCGTTTCCAATTTCCTACCAATTGACGCATCTCGATTGGCCCGGGATGCTCGATATGGCCTCGCGCGGAATCCTCGCCTCGCCCAGCATGCAGGCGGCGATGCGCGATACGGCCACCCTGACCGTCATCAACGCGGGCAACAAGGTCAATGTGATCCCTTCGCACGCCGAGGCCGATATCGATTGCCGTCTGCTACCCGATACCAACCCCGATGATTTCATTCACGACGTCGAAGCGGCGCTCGGTCCGCGTATCGAGGTCGAGGCGTGCCTGCGGCCCATCGTGGCAAAGCCTTCACCCGCATCGGGTGAGCTGTGGGACGCGATCGCGAAAGTTATCCGCGCCGATTTCAAGGGGATGAGCTTCGAGCCGGCGATGATGACCGCGGTGACTGATTCGCGCTTCCTGCGCGCACGCGGAATTCCCGTGTATGGTTTTTTGCCGCTGGTACTGAAGGGGGGAGACAGCGACGGCATCCATGGCGTGGATGAGCGGCTATCGACTGAGAATTTCACTCGCGGCTTGCGGGCGACCTATCACCTCGCGAATGAGGTGTGTGTGCACCGCGAGACCATCGAGGCATCCTGGTAGGGTAACCACAAAGGCACACAGGGTGGCGCTCTGATGGCTGCACCCTAGTGTTTTTGGTTTTGCTCTGCCCGATGCTTCCTTACGCCGCCTCTTTCGCGACGCGATCCTCGACCACGCTTTGCCACGGCCGGCAGGCAAGGCACGCCACTACGCACACCAGCGACACGCCGACGAAGAGCCACAGCGCGCCGACATAGCTGCCGAAGCGATCGTGGAACCATCCGGTCACGACCGGGCCGACCGCATAGCCGAGGGTGCTGAGAAATCCCGCGATCCCCATCAGCGAGCCGAAGCGCTTGATGCCTAGCGATTCCAGCATCAGCAGCGGCAGCAGCACGCCGAAGGCGCCGCCGACCGCGCCCACCAGTACCGCATACACCATGAGCGCCGCGAAATGCGCCGCGCCCAGCAGTGCGAAGACCGCGATCGCGGTTAGAAACCACGTCGCCGCGGTTGCGAGGCGCGCGTTGACCCGATCCGCCATCGGACCCGAGAGCAGGCTGCCGATGGTGGTGAAGATGAATAGCATGCTGAGCACGCGCGCGGCGGCGGCCGGCGTATAACCGATATCGATCAGGTACGCGATGATGTGCTGGCCGAGGCCCGCGAACAGCGATGCGAAGAGAAACTGGATCAGCGTGATGAGCCACATCGAACGGCCGCGCAGTGCCTCGCCGATTTCCAGCCCGGGAAGTTCGACCGGGGCGGGAGCGGCGCTCTCGGTTGTGGACGGCTGCGGTGCCGCCTCGACAGGCGGCCGGGTGCGCACGAATGCGATTAGCAGTGGGATGTTGATAACGATCATTGGCGCCGCGACCACCAGGTAGCCCATCTTCCATCCGTGTGCGGTGATCACCCAGTTCGCGATTGGCGTCATCACCGCGCCGCCCACCGATGCGCCCGCCAGCGAGATGCCCATCGCGAGACCGCGCCGCGCGTTGAACCAGTTCGCGAGCACCAATGAGCATGGGATGCCGGTGCAGGCGACATAGCCGACCCCGAGCAGCAGGTTGCATGAGAAAAATTCCGGGAAAGTATGCGTCCGTGTGAGCAGGATGTAGCCGCCGGCGACGATCGCGACTCCCGCAACCATCACACTGCGCGCATCAACCCGATCCAAAAGCCATCCAACCGCGAGGCCGACCACACCCGCGGACAGCGCCGACGCCGCATAGCCTCCCGAAAGGCGCGCGCGGGTCCAGCCGAAGTGGTTTAGCACCGGAGTGAAGAAGACCGCGCCGGTGTTGGCGCCGCCGCCCCACACCGTGAACCACGAGATAAAGAGGACGCCGACGATCAGCCACGCGCCTCGCGCTTCTTTGGTGTTCATTGAAACCGCCCCTGGTGGCGCGAGTGTATCTTCAATGCATTCGTGGCGGGAAGCCCTTTTCGCTCGCGCTCGCAATCGGCGCTATGTGGTTGTTGAATCGTTGAAACGGATGCCCTATCGCCGTCGTCTATAGTACTGCCATGAAATCGCGTCGCCCCTGCTGGGCCGCCCTCTTAGTGGCGATGGCCGCGCTATTCACGTATCCGCCTAGGTGCGCTGCGCGCGCGGACCATTCGCCGCCTATCGCGCCATGGGATCGGGTGGAAAACGTCCAGCTCGGCGGTTTCAATCGCCATTTCATCGTGCATGTGCCACCCAGCTTCGAGGCCAGTCGTAAGCTGCCGGTTGTCATCATGTTGCATGGCGCGGGCGGCACCGCACAGGAAGCGATGGCGCAGACCGGATGGGACCGCAAGGGCGATCAGGAAAACTTTATCGCGGTGTTCCCCGATGCGGTCGCGGAGAATCCCAAACGCCGCCCGAGTTTCCTGCTCAATCCGCAAACGTGGAATGACGGCTCGGGCCGCCATCAATCGGGCAAGCGCAACGATGCCGACGTGGAATTCATCGGATATGTCATCGATACGGTCGAGTCGCACTATGGCGGCGATCCCGCGCGCATCTTCATTACCGGATTTTCCAACGGCGCCTCGATGACGTTTCGCGCAGGTGTCGAGCTGTCAGACCGGCTGGCCGCGATCGCGCCGGTCGCGGGCCATCTGTTCGTGCATAGTTATCGGATGAAGCGCGCGGTGCCGGCGCTTTACATCATCGGGCGCGACGATCCGCTCGAACTTCCGGCGGGCGGCGTACTGAAAATCATGGGCGAAAGAATCGAGCAGCCGCCGATCCTGCAAAACCTCGAGCACTGGCGCCAGTTCGACGGATGTCCCGATGCTCCCAGCAGCGATGCGAGCACCGACGGTGTCGAGCGTGTAACCTTCGAGGACTGCCGCGACGGCGTCGAGATGGTCGAGTACTTCATCGATGGCTTGGGGCACGTGTGGCCGGGCGGCATCAATCAACTGCCCGAGCGGCTGGTCGGCAAGCCGACCGACAAGCTCAATGCCACCGACGTGATCTGGAATTTCTTCAAGGCCCACCCCAAGCAGTAACATCGCCGTTTACAACTCGCGCGCGAGGTGTGTTTTACTGGTCGCCACGGAGAAGCATCATGGCGACCGGCAAAATTCCCTGCGGCATCGCAATTCCGCAAATGAGCACGCCCAACTATGTACCCGAACTGCGTGATTTTCTGTCTCGCGCCGAGGCGCTCGGCTACGACAGCGTATGGGTGCAGGAACAGATCCTCGGCGACGCGCCCATGTTCGAGCCGATCACGCTCCTGACCTTCGTCGCCGCGCTCACCTCGCGCGTGCGGCTCGGCACCTCGGTCATCCTGCCGGTTACGCGCCATCCGATTCACCTCGCGAAGACGCTCGCGACCGCCGATCATCTTAGTAACGGGCGCATCACGCTCGGCGTCGGACTGGGCGGGCCGCACGTCCCGGAGCCTCCGTTCAACATTCCGAAAGAAAATCGTTCTCGCCGCTTCGTCGAAGTGCTCAAGGTAATGAAGCTGTTATTGACGGAGCCGCGCGCGTCTTTCGCGGGCGAGTTCTGGAAATTCGACAACCTCGCGATGGAGCCCAAGCCGCTCCAGAAGCCACATCCGCCTATTTGGTTCGGAGCACGCGATGAGGTTGCACTCAAACGTGCGGCGCGCCATGGCGATGGATGGATGGGTGCGGGATCCTCCACGCATGCCGATTTCGTGACGCAAAGCACGATGCTGCGCCGCTTGCTTGCGGAGTCGCATCGCGATCCCGCGACTTATCCGATCTCCAAGCGGGTCTATATCGCGATCGATGACGATCGCGAGCGCGCGGAGCGCCGCCTGCGCGAATGGTTCGGGGTGCGCTATCGCAACCCTGACATGGCCTCGCGTGTTTCGATCTGGGGCAGCGTCGATCAATGCGTCGATAAGTTAGGCGAGTTGGTCCGCGCCGGCGCGCAACACTTCCTGCTGAATCCTGTGTTCGATGACATGGAACACCTCGAGCGGCTGGCTTCCGACGTAATGCCGCGCCTGTAGAGAATTCTCTCTCATTGGTATCGCGGCTAAGATTCTTCTATGAACCTTCACCCGCTTGCCGGCAAACCTGCGCCTGCTTCGATGCTGGTCAACACCCCGCGGCTGGTCACCGCGTACTATGCCGAGCGGCCCGACCCCGCGATCGCCTCGCAGCGCGTTGCGTTTGGAACCTCGGGGCATCGCGGCTCGGCGTTCGAACGTGCATTCAACGAAGCGCACATCCTGGGGATCGCCCAGGCGATCTGCGCGTATCGTCGCGAGCGCGGCTACAACGGCCCGCTGTTTCTCGGCATGGATACCCATGCGCTCTCGGAGCCCGCGTTCGCGTCGGCTCTGGAAGTGCTCGCGGCCAACGATGTCAATGTGATGATCGACCAGGATCGCGGCTATACGCCGACCCCGGTCATCTCGCATGCGATCCTGAGCTACAATCGCGGGCGCACGAGCGGCCTGGCCGACGGTATCGTGATCACGCCGTCGCACAATCCTCCTGCCGATGGCGGTTTCAAATACAATCCGCCCAGCGGCGGTCCCGCTGATACCAACGTGACCGGCGCGATCGAGAAGTCCGCCAACGCGATGCTCGCCGACGATTTGCGCGGCGTGAAACGCGTGCCCTTCGAGCGCGCGTTGAAAGCCTCGAGCACCCATCGACATGACTACGTTAGTGCGTATGTGAACGATCTCGGCAGCGTCATCGATATGGATGCGATTCGCGACAAGGGCGTACGGGTCGGCGTCGATCCGCTGGGCGGCGCGGGCGTCCACTATTGGCCCTCAATCATCGATCGCTATCGCATCAACGCGACGGTGGTGAACGACGCGGTCGATCCAACGTTTCGCTTCATGAGCGTCGATTGGGACGGCAAAATCCGGATGGATTGCTCGTCGCCGTATGCAATGGCGTCGCTGGTCGCGATGAAGGATCGTTTCGACGTCGCATTCGCCAACGACACCGACCACGATCGCCACGGCATCGTGGCCCCCAGCGCCGGCCTGATGAATCCCAACCATTATCTCGCGGTAGCAATTTCCTACCTGTTCAGCCGGCGCAGCGGATGGGCGAAGGACGCGGCGGTCGGCAAGACCGTCGTCTCCAGCAGCATGATCGATCGTGTGACCTCTTCGATGAAGCGGCGGCTGGTCGAAGTGCCGGTCGGATTCAAGTGGTTCGTCGAGGGATTGATCGATGGGTCGATCGGCTTCGGCGGCGAGGAGAGCGCCGGCGCATCGTTCTTGCGTCGCGACGGCTCGGTGTGGACGACCGACAAGGACGGTATCGTGCCGGGATTGCTGGCCGCGGAGATCACCGCGCAGAGCGAACGCGATCCGGGCTCGCTATACCAGGAGCTGACGCAACAATTCGGCGCGCCGGTGTATGAACGCATCGATGCTCCCGCAAGTGCGGAACAGAAAAAGATACTCGCGAACCTGTCGCTGGATCAGATCAAGGCGAAGGAGCTCGCGGGCGACAAAATCATCGCCACGCTGACCAAGGCGCCGGGTAATAGCGTCGCGATCGGCGGATTGAAGGTCATTACGGACAACGGATGGTTTGCGGCGCGCCCGTCGGGCACCGAAGAGGTGTATAAGATATACGCCGAAAGCTTCCGAGGCGCGGACCATCTGCGGCGCATCCAGGCCGAAGCGCAGGAGATCATCGCGAAGGCGTTCGCATCAAACTGAACGAGGGAGAAGCGACATGAGCTACAAGGGCGGATGCCACTGCGGAAAAATCGCCTTCGAGGTCGAAGGCAACATCGATTCACTCGCCGATTGCAACTGCACCATCTGCAGCAAGCACGGCTATCTCCATTGGTTCGTCGGCAACGACAAGCTGCATCTGAAGACGCCGCAGGAAAACCTTGGCACCTATACTTTTCGCACCGGCAAATACCGCCATCACTTCTGCAAGAGTTGCGGATGCGCGCCGTTTATTACTTCCGATGAGGGCACGTCGATCAACGTGCGCTGCCTCGAAGGGGTCGATGCATCGAAGTACAAAATGACCCATTTCGACGGCGCGAGTCTCTGACCCTCGCTACGGTGGTCCCGCCAGCGGAAGCAGTAACCGCGTCTCCTGAAGCTGTCCGCGCGCGACCAGTTTTTTCCACAGATGCGTCGGGTCGGCGCTGAATACTAAATCCGCATCGGGCGGCACGATGTACCACGCCTCGCGCATCAGCTCGGACTGGAGTTGATCCTCGCCCCATTGCGCGCGTCCGAGGAAGATGCGCAACTCGCCCGGCGCGGTGTGCGTTTTGAGAATCTGCGCGATGGTGTCGGCGTCGGTGCTCACGTACAAGTCCTCGAATACCTGAAGCGCCTTGGCGGGCGGATGCGAGGTGCGCAGCGCGATGGTGGGACGGCCATTATCGACCGGGCCGCCATAGTAGGCGCTGCCGGGATGGTCCTTGAGCGCGGGAAAATGCGGAAAGACTTCCTCTGCCGAAGTGCCGGTTGGTTCGTTGATGATGACGCCGGCGAGCAGTGGCGCCTCAATCGTCGGCACCATCATGATGACCGATTCGCGGAAGATCGGATCCCGCATCTCGGGGCTGGCCACCAGAAAGTAGGGTTTTGCGTCCGATGCGATGGCATGGGGGGTGCACATCGATACCGTCATTAGCACCGCCACGAGGCACGCAAACAAACCTGCGATCATTTTCCGCATCGGATTAATCTGACTCCCGATCCGTAAAAGGTCGCGGCGCACGCGTCAAGCTCGCGCAAGTCGCCTCACCGTCCGGAAACTCTGTAAACGAAATCCCTCGCCGCTTCGTCTGAGGGCAGTCCGCCGTTTAGCGCAAATGGCTGCCAGGACGGCGGTAATTGCTACTTCTAGTCACGCCGTTATCCGCCTCGAAGCAGATCACGGATAACGCGAATTTCCTGGAGGGAAAAATGATTTCACTAAGAAAGCGATGGATTGTGGCGGCTCTTGCCCTGGATGTTGCGGCGTGGATGCTCCCCGGCCTGGCGCGCGCGGATATGGCGGGAACCTTGGTCGAATGCCGCCAGGTTACGCAGCCTGCGACCCTCACCACCTGCGCGTCATCGCAGGATCCCCTTACGCGCGGCAACGCTGTCATCGATAACGAGGGTAATCTCGATGTCGTGCTGGTTGGCGCCGGCGCCGCGCAGATCTACACCGCGTTCTTCCATTCGATCGACGGCAACGAAGTCCAACTTGCCAACCTCAACACCGGTCCCAACGGCAACGGCAGCAAATCAAAGTACACCGAATTCGGCTTCGGCAAGCGTGGCGCCGGCTATATCGTGCTGCGCCGGATGGGCGATACGGGCGATCAGTATGTCACCTCACTCTTCGTCGAATCTCCCGGCTCCAATACGACCCGCGCCAGCTTTCATGTTCAGTTGAACGGGTGTGGCGAGGTGAACGATCCGGCCGCGCTCAGCGGATGCGGCAGCGACGCGTTCAAAGGCGGCTTCGTCGATGTGCGCTCCGATACCGGCGACGTGACAGTGCAGGTAAAGGGCGCGGAAGTGGGCGCGACTTACGATGTCGAACTGCGCTCCCCGGCCGGCGGAAGTCCGCTTTCGCTGGGAACGGTCGGCCCGACCGATAGCAAAGGCGACGCGCAATCCACCAGCAGCACGGTTCCAATGTCAACTATCGCGGCGGGAACTATCGTGCTGTCACGCAACAGCGCCGATCAGGCATATGGCGGATTTGGTGTGACCCAGCGTCCGCCCAAACGGCCCGCGACCGGTGCAGGCTTGGTCCGCTGTATCGACGTGAACTTCCCCGCTACTCTGAGTGATTCCAACGCGGTGTGCGGCACCGATCCGCTGACCAGTGGCAGCGCCACGCTCAGCCAGGGCGGAAAACTCACGGTGAGCGTCATAGGAGCCGCGCCGAGCACTACCTACGAGGTCTTCTTCCGCCCGATTGACAGCGATGGAACCTCCGATAGCGATACCAGCCTCGCGCTGACCACCGGCAGCAGCGGCAATGGTCGTGCTTCCGGGACGGTGGCGACTTCCGGCGACATCGGCGCAGGAAACTTCGTGGTGAAGAATGACGGCAGCGACGAATTCCTGACTGGCTTTTCCATTAAGTAGGGTCGATTCTACGGGCGCGACTCAACGGGGCTGCCGTCATTCGGCAGCCCCGCTTTTTTATGACATCACAAAGGGAAGCGCTCGCCGACCATCTCCTCGCTCTTGCGCCACAGCGCGTTGGCGCGATCGAGATTGAGCGCGTAGGAACGCACGCCCGCGCGCGAGGTGGTGTCGTCGTTCACCTCGCACACGTGGCAATCTTCGCAGTAGCGTCCGCCGATCGCGTCCGCGGGCGCGACGAATGCCGCCCACACCTGGGTCGCCGCGCCTTGCGGTACCGATTTGAAGCTAAACGTCGCCCCTTGCTTGCTTGCCGCGATGCGCGCGCGCATCTGATCGAGGAGTTCCGGCGTCATATGACGACCGAGCTCGGTCTGGATACCGCCGGGATGCAGCGAGGTCGCACGGATGCCGCGGCTCTTCAGGCGATTGTCGAGTGCGACGGCATACAAGATGTTGGCGGTCTTCGAGCGACCGTAGCCCAGAAATGGCTGATATTCGGCGCGCTCGAAATTCGGATCCTCGAGATTCACGTCGCTGATCTGGTGACCTGCCGATGACAGGGTCACGATCCGCCCAGGCGACTTGAGCAGAGGAATCAGCTTGTTGACAAACACGAAATGCCCGAGGTGATTGGTGCCGAATTGCGTCTCGAAGCCATCGGCGGTCTTGCCCTGCGGACACGCCATCACGCCGGCATTCGCGATGATCGCATCGAATTTTTTTCCGCTCGCGAGAATATCAGCGGCCGTCTTGCGAACACTCTTCAGCGAGGCGAGGTCGGCCTCGACCAGCTCAACCTTGCTCGCCGCCGGTCCCATCGCGGCCTCGAGCGCACGCTTTGCCTTCGATAAATCGCGCGCGGTGCCGACGACCTCCGCGCCATGCGCGACCAGCACGCGACAGGTTTCGACTCCGAGACCGGCCGACACGCCGGTGACGAGCGCGCGCTTGCCGGAGAGATTCACGCCCTCGAGCACTTCATCGGTTGTGGAATCAAATCCAAAAGCTTTTGCCATTGATATTCCCTAAAACAGGGAGGCGATCCGCATCGGATCGCCTCCGCTTGCGAATGTGATGAGGTAACAACTACAGCTTCACCCACACCGACTTGATCTGGGAGTAGAGCTCCAGCGCATGCTTGCCCAGCTCGCGCCCGAAGCCCGACTGCTTGTAGCCGCCGAAGGGCGAGATCGGATCGAGCTGGTTGTAGCAATTAACCCAGACCGTACCGGCCTTCAGCGAGCGCGCGACTTTGTGAGCGCGGCCGATATCGCGCGTCCACACTGCTGCGGCGAGGCCGTATTCGGTATCGTTGCCTTGGAATACCGCGTCGGTCTCATCCTTGAATGGAATCGCCGTCGCGACCGGCCCGAAGATCTCCTCGCGCGCGATCTTCATGGTGTTGTTCACGTCGGCAAACACGGTCGGCTTCACGAAGTAGCCCTTGCCGGTGCCGGTCTCGCCGCCGACCGTCACCTTCGCGCCTTCCTTCTTGCCCACGTCGAGGTAACTCTTCACGCGATCAAACTGTTCTTTCGATACGACGGGACCCATCACGGTCTTGGGATCGAGCGGGTCGCCATACGACATCCCTTTGCTGAATGTCGTAAGCTGATCGACGACGTTATCGTACATATCCTTCTGCACGAAGATGCGCGTGCCGGCACAGCAGACCTGGCCGGAGTTGAAGAACACGCCCATCATCGAGGTGGGGACGGCTTGCTGCATGTCCGCGTCGGGGAAGATGATGTTGGGCGACTTGCCGCCGAGTTCGAGCGAGACGCGCTTCAGATTACCCGCCGACGCCTTGAGGATGATCTTGCCGACTTCGGTCGAGCCGGTGAATGCAACCTTATCGACATCGGGATGCTCGGCGATCGAGCTGCCGGCACCGGGTCCGAATCCGGTGATGATGTTCACCACACCCTCAGGGAGTCCCGCTTCCAGCATCAACTCGCCCAGGCGCAGCGCGGTGAGCGGGGTTTGCTCCGCCGGCTTCAGGACAACGGTGTTGCCGCAGCAGAGCGCCGGGCCTAACTTCCATGCCGCCATCAGCAGCGGGAAGTTCCACGGGATGATCTGACCGCATACGCCGACCGGCTCCCGCAGCGTGTAGTTGAACATCGAAGGATCGGATGGGTTCGTTTCGCCGTAAATTTTCGTGCACCATCCGCCGTAGTAGCGGAAGGTTTCGGCTGCCGCCGGCACGTCGAAGGCCTTCGAGAAGGTGATCCCTTTGCCGTTGTCGAGGCTTTCCAGCTCGGCGATCTCGTCCGCATGCGCATCGATCAGCTCGGCGATTTTATACAGATAGCGCGCACGTTCATGCGGCCCCATCGTGCCCCACTTGCCATCGAGCGCCTTGCGCGCGGCCTTCACCGCCTCATCGACGTCGGCCTTGTCGCCCTCGGCAATGAGCGCGAGGACCTCTTCGGTCGCGGGATTGATGGTCTCGAAGGTCTTGCCGGATTTCGGCGCGACCCATTTATTGTCGATGAGCAGTTTCTTCGGCGAGCTTTTGAGAAAGCTCACAGCCGCGCTGGTGCGGGCGGATTTTGCTACAGATTGTTCGGTAGTTGCCGCTCCCATGATTGCCTCCTGTTCGGCCGATTGGCGGAGAATTGGATACGTTGATGCTTATCATCACTCCTAGCAGGGTGTCGCGGATCGCATAAAGACCCGAAATGCGCTTTTCCGCGACTCCCGCGCCCGATTTCATCTCTCCCAGAGTTCCACGTAAACCGATTTGATCCGGATGAAGATATCGATTGCGTGGCGGGCGCGGACTAGGATTTCGTCGCCGAACCATGCACCGCAGCGGCGGGGTCATTCCACCATCCTCCGCCGAGGGCGACGAAGAGCGCCGCGGTACCCTGAAGACGCTGGCCCACCGCCTGGATGTAGCCGAGCTGGGCTTGCTGGTACTGGCCATCGGCGACGAGGACCTGCAAATAATTCACGGTGCCGGCCTGATAGTTAGCCTCGATGAGCTTCAACTCTTCGGAGGCAGCGCTGAGCGCGCGCGCTTGCGCATCGACGGACTGCGCATTGTGACGCAAAGCATCAAGGGCGTCGGCGACCTGCGCGAGTCCTGCGAGCACGACCTGCCGGTAGTTCGCCAATGCCGCCTGGTAGGCATCGATGGCGGCCTTGCGCTGAAACCATAGCGTCGGTCCCTGGAGCAGTGGCGTCGCGAGGGAGGCTCCCATTGTCCAGAAAGCGGTGTTGGCCGCGAACAAACTCGGCAGCGCAGTACTGTTCCATCCGTAATCGGCGTTGAGCGTAAAGCTGGGAAACATCGCCGCAGTCGCAACGCCGATCTGTGCGCTGGCGGCATGAAGCTGCTCCTCTGCCGCGAGGATATCGGGACGTTGGCGGACCAAATCGGACGGCAGGCTCACCGGTAGATCGGATGGCAGCTTTAATTCGGAAAGTTCAATGCGCGGGGGCGTGAAGTCGGCGGGCGCCGCTCCCGCCAGAATTGAAATCAGATGCTGTGTGTGAGAAAGCTGCTGCCGCAGTGGTGGAACCGTCGCCTCGGTCGCGGCTAACTGCGCCTGTAGGCTGAGTAGATTCGCGTACGGAATTACTCCCGCCTCCGCCTGCGCGGCGGAGAGTTCGGTTTGTTCCTCGAGGAAGCCGACCATTTGTTCCGTCGCGGCGATCTCAGCTTGATAGGCAGCATCGGCGATGACCGCATTTACCAGGTTACCGGTAAGTGACAGGTAGGAACCTTGGGTGTTGTAGTATTGCATCTGGGCCTGCGCACCGAGGCCTTCGATCGTGCGCCGCTCGCCGCCGAAAACATCGAGCACATAACTTACAGTGGTGGAAAAGGTGTAAAGGTTGAAAATGGATGGACCGCTATTCTCCCCGAATCGCGCGGGCGAAAACTGCTGGCGGCTCGGCTGAAAGCTCGCGCCCAACTGCGGATAAAAGATCCCATATCCCGCGAGAAGAATATCCTCGCTCTGGCGCAGATTCGCCTGTGCGGCCTGTAGGGTTGGGCTGTTGTCGATCGATTCACCTACAAGTGAGTTGAGCTTGCGACAATCGAACATCCTCCACCAGTCTGCGGCTAGCTGCGCTCCACTGGCGAAGTGTTGCATTCCATTTTGTGCGACGAGGGTATCGCTTGTCTCCCGAGTGGTATAGCGCGAACTGGCCGGCGGCGCGGGACGAACGAAGTCCGGTCCGACCGCGCATCCTGCGATCACGGCCAGGAACAGAAGAAATAGCGGTCCCGGGCTGTATGGCTGATGAGAGCTGCAATGCTCGAGCCTTGTCCAGCTATTTTTCCGCGACATAGACATCGACTAGCTGCCCAGGATAAACCGGCAGCTCTCTCGGCCGTTTGAAGCGGAAGATTACCGGTAGGACGCGAACATCAACTCTTTCGAGGCGCTGATCGGATAGCTCTATCTTCGGCGAGACATAAGGCTGTACTCTGACATATTCGAGAGGAACGTTGATGTTGGTACCTCGAATGAACATGCGCGCCTGCATATTCGGCCCCGGCGCTAACCTGTGAATCAGGATTTCATCAATATAGCAGCGGACGCTCACATAGTCTTCGCCCGCACCCATAACGAGGATCGGATCGGCTCCCTGAGTGTAGGTATCGTAGGTGCCTTGCGGCGTCACATAACTTCCTACTGCGGCGTTGATCGCCAGAACGGTCCCATCGGCCGATGCCTTAATCGTGTACTTCGCGAGCAACGCACTCGATGAGAGATACGCTTTCTCATCAGCTTCATGAATCTTTTCCTGATTCTGAATGTCGTAGGTCCACGCACCAGCCTGAGTGAGTTCGCACTGCTTCTCAATTACTTTAAGATTTGCCGCCGCGACTCTTACGGCATTGCGTGCGTCATCGAGGGCGTACTTACTAACCGATTTCGGATTTATCTCGTAAGAGGCTTCCTGCTTCTGAAGCTCGTCCTGCGCATTCCTGAGTTGGGCCTGAGCATAGCTGAGCTGGGCCCTGGATACTTCGAAAGTCTCCTTGCGCGGTTCTGCGCGAAGTTCTTCGAGCGTCGCGAGAGCAGCTTCCGCCTGCGCTTTCTGCTGCGCTGCGGTGGCGCGCTGAACTGAATCGTCCAGCCGCAATAGCACCGTATCTTTCTGGACGGCCTGTCCCTCATGAACGGGAATATCGACGATCGTCCCCGCTACTTCGGGATAAATGTTGATGTTCTCGCCGTTGTTTTGATAGCTCTCGACGATGCCTTCCGCGTAAATACCCTTAGGGTATGGATTTGCAGCAGGATTGAATGCTGGTGCCTGCGGAGCCGCATGCAATCCAAAGATATACGCGCCGATCAGGCCGGCTGTAAGGCCCAGGACGGCCAACACTAATTCTATCCTAGGCCTCCCGAGCCTCATAAGTCTCACCTTGCGCGAAGCCGGTTATTTTACCGTCTTCCATAGTCATTATTCGGTTGCTGAACGCGAAAATTCTGCTGTCGTGCGTGATGATGAGGATGCAGCGCTTGGGATTGAGGATTTCATTTTTTACGAACGAGACGATCTTGCGGCCGGTTTCTCCATCCAGCGAGGCGGTAGGTTCATCGAACACGAGAATGGCGGGCTCATGGACGATCGCACGCGCGATCGCGACGCGTTGCTGTTCTCCGCCACTCAGTTTCGCAGGTCGCAGGTTGGCCTTGTCCGAAAGACCTACCACGTCCAAATAGTGTGCCGCGGCGCGCAACGCCTCGTCCCACCTTCGCCGCTGAAGGACGAGGGGGATTGCCACATTCTCTGCGGTAGTAAGCCTCGGAAAGAGATGGTAATCCTGAAACACAAAGCCGATGGTGTTCAGCCGGAAGTCCGCGATCTCATCCTCGGTAAGGCTCCAAAGGTCGCGATCGTCAACATTTACTTTCCCCTGGTTAGGCCGGAGGATCCCCGAGATTATACTAAGCAATGTGGTCTTACCGCTTCCAGAAGGACCAACGATGTAGAGCATCTCGCCCCAGTAAGCCTCAAAGCTCGCATCGCGCACTGCATAGGTCTTCGCGTCTTCGGCGCCGAACCATTTGGTGAGTCTTTCAGCTGTGATTGCCACTTGAGCCATATCAGCCACGAAAGATGTCGAATGGCTCGACCTTGAGTACCCGGCGTACTCCGGCATAGCTCGAGATGCTTGCTATAATGAGAACCAGCAGGAAAGCGAAGCCTAGATTCGTAAAAGTGACCCGAGAGGAATATTCAGGAAGTCTGAGCTTTGCGATTGCGATAAGGATGGTCGAAAGCCCGATTCCAAGACCATATCCGGTGAGCGAAGTAAAGGCGGCCTGAAACAATATCATGTAAACCAGGTCGCGTCCTCTAGCGCCCATCGCCTTCAGGGCTCCAAAATGCTCGAGGTTTTCGAGGATGAAGGTGTAGAAAGTCTGACCCGAGATCGATAGCCCGACTATAAAACTGATGATCGTCATGAGCAGAGTGTTTGTCCCAATTCCGGTTTGGTACTTGAGATAGTTCGATATGCCGGCCTGAAATTCCTTGTTCGTAAGTGCGAGGTAGCCTAGCCGGTCGATCTGCTCCTTGATGTTTGCGATATCGGATGGCGACTTAGGTTCCACCAGGACGTAGGACGCGGTGAATCGCATCGATGGGATGTACTGAATCGCACGGTCGTAAGTCGTGTACAAAGTGGGCGTGCCGTAAAGCGCCCCGGTAGGGACCTTGGCGATACCGACGATGACG
>Ga0335079_10003757_pt1 | contig 17481 bp, 17 predicted proteins | sample Lox_Sample_33_FD_206719 | JGI IMG/M metagenome (GOLD analysis project Ga0335079, IMG submission 206719) | Soil microbial communities from Loxahatchee National Wildlife Refuge, Florida, United States - Lox_Sample_3.3 | ecosystem: Environmental > Terrestrial > Soil > Wetlands | place: USA... | reverse complement strand
GATCCGTATTTTCTGCCGGGGTGTGGCTTCCGTGGCGGATTGGATTGCGCGGTAGAGGGCTTCCGGATCGACGGGTTTCATGAAATAAGCGGCACAGCCTGCCTTCGTGCAGGCTTCCTTGGACGCGGTGCTTGTGTCGGCGGTAGTAATTATTACCGGGATGAATCGGAGGCTCAAATTGTTCTTTATCTGTTTCAGAAGTTCGACGCCGCTCATCGTCGGGAGGACAGCATCCGTGATCACGACCGCGGGAGCAGAACTGGCTATCGCACTCAGAGCGTCTTCACCGGTTCGCACGCTCCGGACGGCATACCGGAGTTCCCTGAGCAGCATTGATACATAGAAAATAGAAGAGGCGCTGCTGTCGACAACCAGGATTGATCGTTTTTCCCGCTCCATGATTCGCCTCGCGTCATTCCAGAAACTCAGCCGGTCTGACGAAACGGATGAACATTGTGATTAGCACGTGTCATCCGGCAACCAGATCTATAACGGCATCAACGCGTTAGAAACCGCTCCACCTCGTTCGACCATACCCGGTATCCAGCGCTGCTGAGGTGTACTCCGTCGTCCTGCAGAAACTCGCTTCTGGGATTGCCCTCGGAATCGACAAAGCGGCTGTAGACATCGAGATACTCCGCGTGGAACTCACGCGTGATCTGCTCGAGTTCCCGGTTCGTCTGAACGATGACATTGTTGTTGATGCCGGGGATCTCAACGGGCAGGATGCTCTGGACCACGAGCCGTGATCTTTTATACCATGTGGTAAAGTTTCGCACGATCTCCCGGTAGGAAGAATTAATCTCGTACTGTCCCATTCCGATGTTGTTGATCCCGGTCATCAGGAAGATGTAATCCGGGTCCTGGACCCTCGACCGGATAGACTCTCTCCGATCAAGGAGGCCTTCGATCGGCTCGCCGGAGATTCCCAGATTGGTCACCTCATCGTGAGGAAACCGTGTCTGCCAGTCGAACCACTCGGTCAGCGAGTCGCCGATGAATACGATTTTTTTTGACATGGCCTTTTGGGAGAGATGGATGCCAGGTATCAGGAGACAGATGCAGGCAACAAGCAGGAGGAGACGTCTCGATGCCCTGGAGGGGATGATATTCTTCATATCCGCTCTCAGCTCGCCTCCGGACCTTTCTCCGGGAGCAGCAGGAGAATGACAAGGACGGGAAGAATGAGCGGATCCCATGGACGTCCCGCGATCGTCCGTCAGCAGTACTCCAGGCGTTACTCTGCCGTATTGGCACAGCAGAGATTAGGGCCTCTTCTTGCCGGTCATCGCGTGCTTCAGCATATTGATCGACGGCACGTTCTTGAGTCGCCCGGACTCGTCCCGGTAGGTCCGTCACAGAATGCCGGGCGTGCCGCCCTCGAACGCGTCCTCGCCGTTGATCCAGACCGACGGGGAGCCCTTGATGTTCCTGCTGACCGCATCGTCGTAGTCTGTCGTATGCCACGCGACGTCGGCCTGTATGCCCAGCTCCGCGATCGCCTGGTCGATGTTCTGGCGGAGCTGGTGATAGGAGCCGCAGATCTCGGCCAGGTAAACGTCGATCTTTAACGACATACGCTGTCTGCGGGCTTAGCCTACGTGAATGATCGCGACAGGACAGGCGTCGGCCGCTTCCTGTACCTTGTCCTTGAGATTGTCAGGAAAGGAACCCACAGCGGGATCGTTGCCCACCTGGTACTTGGCCACCACCTGGCTCCAGCTGTCCACGGAGTTCTGTTCGAAGACTTCGGGGCACGTAGCCCAGCATGATTCACAGCTGATGCACTGATCACGGTCGATCGTTACCTTGACATTTGCCATTGGAACACCTCGCAGAGTTGGTTTATGTATTATGCGGGGAGCAGCGTACGGCTGACCCGCTATTTTTTCTCCAGCACATCCTCGGCCCAGGAAAGGGCCGCAGAGACCCTGGGGAACCCGATGGTGCTCGTGAGCAGCACGATCGCATGGCGGATCTCTTCGGGCTTCGCGCCGGCTGCCAGGGCCCTGCGGGCATGGGAGTGGACCGAGCCCTCCGAGTGCACGGCTGCGGCTGCAGCGAGCTGGACCAGCTCGGATACCTTTTTGTTCAGGGGTCCTGCTGCTTTTGCGGCCCGGCCAAGGTTTTCCAAGGCCTTTACGAGGCCTTTGTATTTGCTCCTGATCGTCGTGTACTGCTTCGGCAGTTTCGGCATCGAACCCTCCTTCAGCATGTGAAAGCCCGGGCAAGCCGCAGAACGCAGAGTTGTTCATCTTGGCCGGCGACGCGCTTATGTTCCAGTGTATGCGAACGGCAGGGAAGAGTCAAGTGGCAACGAACGTAAGGGTATTACCAAATAATTACTATTATAGCCGAGAAGGTTTCGTGGCCCGAGCACCCGAAAGGCATCTCAATAATTGACATGCCTTCCGCCGGTGTGATAGGCTTTACTCATGCAGGAACGTGTCCTCTATCTGCGCGAGGCGGTGACCGCCCTTGCGCAGCATATCGGCGTTCGAACATACCTCGACATCGACAAGATGGGCGAGGCCGCCCGGTTCATCGCCGATCAATTCCAGTCCTTCGGCTATCAGGTCACCCGGCAGCCCTTCGCGTTTCGCGGGAACACCTATCAGAACATCATCGCGGAGCTCGCGGGCGCAACTTCGCCCGGGGAAGTCCTGGTCATCGGGGCTCATTACGACACAGTGCGGACCACTCCCGGCGCCGATGACAATGCGAGCGGCGTGGCGGGCCTGCTCGCGCTGGCAAAGGCTCTCGCGGGAAAACGCCTGCCCAATACGATTCAATTCGTGGCGTTCGCTTTGGAGGAGTCGCCGGTCTATCGATCGCATAACATGGGGAGCCATCATTACGCCCAAAGTCTCAGCGCAGCCCGGGTGCCGGTCAAGGGGATGATCTGCCTCGAGATGATAGGATATTTCAATGACAGGCCGCGTTCCCAATCCTATCCCTTGCCGTTCTTCAGGCTGAAATATCCCTCCCGCGGCGACTATATCGCCCTGGTCGGGAATATGCGGTCGAAATCGTTCACGCAGGCAATCGCTTCTGGCTTCCGAGGCGCCGTCGACCTTCCGGCAGTCACCCTGAACGCGCCGCCTATCGTGTTCGGAATCGATTTTTCCGACCACTGGTCCTTCAACCGCTTCGGCTACAACGCTTTCATGGTCACGGACACGGCTTTTTACCGCAATCCCCATTATCATAAGCCTACGGACACGCCTGAAACGCTCGATTACGAACGCATGGCCCTCGTGGTCCAGGGGCTGGCCGCGGCCATAGAGTCATGGCAGCACCAGTCCGAAGAAGGGCGGAAACGCAATGATCCCGGGGCACCCTCTGTCTGAGACGGCGGTAACGGTCTGTTGACAATCGGCGTTCCTCCGGTGTAAGGTATCTCGGTTTTGAAGTAATTCGTGGAGGATGCAATGAGAAAAGTCATACTGCTTTTGACGTTGTTCATAGGAGTTTCTTCTTCAGGCGTTCTTGCCGAAGATGAACAGTCGGCCAAGGAAGGCTTCAAGGAAGTCCACCAGGGCATGAAAAAGGTGACCAAGGCTGTGGACAAGAACGCCAAAAAGGGTGTCAAGGCGGTCCATAAGAAGGCCAAGAAAGATGCGAAGGCGATCGATAAGGCCGCCAAAGAGGGCTGGAAGCAGGCAGGGCAGGACATCAAGAAGGCAACCAGGGATTGACGTCCTCCAGGGAAGCAGCCCATGATCAGTTTCAACAAGGTTTGTTGAGGGAAGATGAACCCTTCCGGGACCGTGCAGCAGTTTTCCTGAATGGGGGTCTGGCCGCCGAATTCTTCATTGACAATCCGAAACCGCCAATATATTCTTAATCATACGCTCGTCTGCCTCATTTCCTCATCGCATCTTTTCGTATCATCTTTTTTGCCTGGAACAGAGCCTGACCTGGAGCTTACGGAAAAGAACCGTTCGGGAAGAGACGTACTATGATCCTTACCAGAATCAGCGAGGCGGCAGCGCGAAATCCCGGGAAGATCGCGGTCCGGATGAAGGCCGGAGACCGCTACCAGGAATACACCTACCGGGACCTGATCGATAGTGTCGCATCAGTTGCGTACGAGCTTGCCGGATACCGGATCGGGAAGGGAGACCGCGTCGCCCTTCTGGCCGAAAACCGTCCGGAGTGGATGATCGCCTATCTCTCCGTGGTGAGCCTTGGCGCGGTGATCGTGCCTCTGGACGCTCAGCTGACCGGGAAGGAGGTGCTGGTCCTGCTCGGGAGCTCCGGGGCGAAGGCGGTGTTCATCTCCTCCGCTACCCGGCAAAAGCTTCCTTCTCAGCATGGCCTCACGGTCCTGTCCTTCGACCCCGGCCCCGGCATCTCCTTTCAGGACATGCTGACAGCCCACCGGGACAGGGCGCTTCCGCCGCAGCCCGTGGCCTCCGATCTCGCCGTTCTTCTCTATACGTCGGGCACAACCGGTGATCCGAAAGGCGTCATGCTCTCCCACGGGAACCTTGCCGCGAATATCTCGAGCCTGATGCTGCTGAAGCTGGTGCTGAGCGAAGACACCATGCTCTGCATCCTCCCCCTGCACCATACCTACCCGGCCATGGGCTGCATGCTGCTTCCCTTGTCGACGGGCGCGTCGGTGACGCTCCTGAACAGCCTGAAAGGCCCGGACATCACGGCCTGTATGAGGGAAACAGGGGTGAGCATCATGGTCGGCGTGCCGCAGCTGTTCGCGGGCCTGCGCCGCGCGGTCTTCGACGAGATAGGGAAGAAACCGGCGCCGGTGCGCGTTCTGGTCGCGCTGTTCCTTTCCGTGAACGGCCTCCTCAGAAGGTTTGCTGGCGTGAATATCGGCAAGAGGGTCTTCGGCAGGGTGCACCAGCGCTTCGGGCCCGCGCTCAGGCTTCTCGCGTCGGGAGGGGCCCGGCTGGAGCCGGATGTGTACACGGACATGACCCGTTTGGGCTTCACGGTCATCGAAGGCTATGGTTTGACCGAGACCTCGCCGGTCTGTTCGTTCAACCCGCTCACGAGACAGAAGGCGGGCTCCATCGGCATCCCGGTGCCGGACGTCGAGGTCATGATCGTGAACCCCGATGAAACGGGCCACGGCGAGATAGCGGTGCGCGGACCGAACGTGATGCTGGGCTATTACGGGAAACCGCAGGAGACCGCCGACGTGCTGAGGAACGGCTGGTTCTTCACCGGGGACCTGGGATATCGCGACCGGGACGGCTATTTTTTTGTGACCGGCAGGTCCAAGGAAATGATCGTCCTCTCCACGGGCAAGAAGATCTTCCCCGAGGAGCTTGAGAAGTTCTATAAACAGATACCATCCATCAAAGAGCTCTGCCTCGTCGAGACCGAGCGGGGGATCGAGGCGGCGGTCGTGCCGGACTTCGAGTATCTTCGCAGAATGAGCCTGTCCAATTCCCGCGAGACCATCGCCTTTGCGATCGAGGACATCGCCAGGGACCTTCCTCCCTACAAGCGGATCACGGGGCTCAAGGTCTTTGCGGAATCCCTGCCGGTCACGCGGCTTGGCAAGCTGAAGCGGAGCCTCGTGAGGGAGATGTACCTGAAGGGCGGCGAGCGGTCGGAAAAGCGCACGGCCGAGCCCGACGCCGGCCTGCTTGCGACGCCGGTGGCAAAGAAGCTGCTCCTCTGCCTCGAGCCGTTCTCGCAGAAAAAGAATATCGTTCCCGACGACAACCTGGAACTGGACCTCGGGCTCGATTCGCTTGCCCGCGTCGAGCTTGTCGTGAGCATCGAAAAATCCTTCGGCATCGTCCTGCCGGAAACCTTTGGCAGCGGGATCTTTACCGTAAAAGATGCGGTGCTCGGTCTCCAGGACCTGATCACATCCGGAGCCGTGCAGTCGGGCGCAGGGGTCCGGCTTTCCTGGTCCGAGATCCTGTCGCTTGAGCCTGCGGACGAGCTGAGAAAGACGCTGCAGCTCGACCCCGGACCCGCGTGCAGACTGGGAAAACATCTTCTGAAGAGTACGCTCGGGCTCATTTTCGGCACGTACAACCGTCTCTCGGTGCGGGGTACCGAGAACCTGCCCCAGAGCGGCCCTTTCATCATAGCCCCCAATCATGTCAGCCTCGCCGATGCGCCGGCTGTCGTCGCCGCCATGCCCTGGGCGCAGGCTTCGCAGACCTTTTTCCTCGGTACCATCGACTATTTCGGGGGCCCGGTCACATCGAGGATCGGGAAGCTGGTCCAGGTGATCCCGGTGGACATGGAAGCCAGGCTCCACGGCGCGCTGCAGCTCTCGGCCTATGTGCTCCGCAAGGGCAAGATCCTGTGTGTGTTCCCGGAGGGCGGCAGGTCGCGGGACGGAAGGATCAAGGAGTTCAAGAAAGGCGTCGCGATCGTTGCGCGGGAGTTGAACGTACCGCTGATCCCCGTGGCGATCCGCGGCACCTATACCATGCTGGCCACGGGCATGAGATTCCCCCGTCCGGCGCGCGTGAGCCTTGTCTTCGGCAAACCGGTCTATCCCGGGGACATGGACTATGAAGGGATCGTCAGGAAGTTGTATGGCGAGGTGGTACATCTCCTGGACGAACGGGATGCGTGAGGGGCGATGATATCATTTTGCTGCGTCATGCGAAGCAGGCAAGCAAGGAGAGCGGCAGTGAAGCATAACAAAGTTCTTTTGCTGTTTTTATCAATGACAGCGCTTCTGGCTGTCGCGTGCGCAACGGCGAAGGCGCCGACGGCGCCCGAGTTGCCAAGGCCAAAGATCGCGCTCGTGCTCGGCGGAGGGGCTGCGCGCGGGTTCGCGCATGTGGGCGTGATCCGCGCCCTCGAGCAGGAGAAGATCCCGATCGACATGATCGTCGGCACGAGCGTGGGCAGCCTGATCGGCGCGATTTACGCATCGGACCTGAACAGCTTCGAACTGGAATGGACGGCTTTTTCGCTCGAAAAAGACAATGTCTTCGACTTCACGGTCTTTTCCGCCTTTACCACGATGGGGCCGGTCAAAGGGGACCGAATCGAGGAGTTCGTGAAGGCGAAGGTCTCGGTGGCGAACATAGAAGATCTGAAGATTCCCTTTGCCGCGGTCGCGACAGACCTGAACCGGGGCACGCGCGTGGTGCTCGACCACGGACCGGTGGCGCGGGCAGTTCGGGCCAGCAGCGCGATCCCGGGCGTCTTCAACCCCGTCGAGCATCAGGGCAGGCTGCTCGTGGACGGCGGCGTGGTGGATAATATCCCGATCTCGGTGGCCCGCGAAAAAGGAGCGGACATCGTGATCGCCGTGGACATCAGCGAGAACATGATCAATTTCAACATCACGAACCTGATCGATGTGGTTCTCCAGTCGGTGAACATCATGTTCAGCGAGAATATCGGCTTCAGGAAGCGGGATGCAGACGTGCTGATCGCTCCGTCTGTGGGCAACGTAGCCATGCTTGATTTTACCCAGAAGAAGCGGTGTATGCAGGCCGGCATAGAAGCCGCGCAGAAGGCCATGCCGGAGATCAGAAAAAAAATCGAGGAGTGGGGAAAGAAGAAGTCGCCAGTTCAATGATCATGAGGACGCGGCCGGCCGCCTGAACACCGGATAGAGATGCGTTCCCTTTACCGCATGTATCCGCGTTATCGGTGGAGGTCCGGGGACGGCGTTTTGCCTTTGGGAAAGGGAGCCATGCTGAAAAAGATACGGATCATCCTCGAGATGATCAAGTTCGAACACACTGTCTTTGCGCTGCCCTTCGCTTTCACCGGCGCGCTGCTCGCCGCGAAGGGGCTCCCCCCGGTGCGGACCATCCTCTGGATCGCCGTGGCCATGGTCGGCGCCCGGTCGGCGGCGATGGGCTTCAACCGCTGGGCGGACCGGAAGTTCGATGCCGCGAATCCCCGGACGAAAACGCGCGCGCTGCCCCTGGGCCTAGTGACGCCCGCCCAGGTGGTCCTGTTCACGGCAATATCCTCGATGGTGCTGGTCTTCGCGGCTGCCATGCTGAATCCGCTCTCCCTTGCGCTTTCACCCGTCGCGCTGGGGATCGTTTTCTTCTATTCCTACACCAAGCGCTTCACCTTTCTGTCGCACGCGTTCCTGGGCCTGGCTATCTGCCTCGCCCCGATCGGGGCCTGGATCGCTGTTACGGGCCGGCTTGAGGCACCCGCCCTGGTGCTCGGCGGGGCAGTGCTGTTCTGGCTCCTCGGGTTCGATGTCCTCTATGCCCTCCAGGACATGGACTTCGACCGGAATGCGGGGCTCCACTCGATCCCGCAGCGGTTCGGCGTCCGGGGCTCGCTCTGGATCTCCCGTGTGTCCCATGCGCTCACGATGGTCGCATTGTTCTGCCTTCCCGTCCTGCTGCCCTTGGGACGGCTCTATATCACCGGCATCGTTATCGCCCTATTCCTGATTCTCTACGAACACACACTTGTAAGGGAAGGCGATCTGTCCAAGCTGAACATCGCTTTCTTCAACATGAACGGATATATCAGCGTTACGATCTTCCTGTTCACCCTTCTTGACGTTCTGGTATAGAACCCGGCTTTTCCCGCCTGCTGCCAGGTTGTCCGCATCCGGCATGACCCGTCTCCTCGTCTCGATAATCCGAATTACGACTCTTGCCCGTCGGAATCCGGACAATTTCCTGATTCACTTTTCCCAATGATGCATATTATCCGTGCTTTTCCAGTAACTTCCTTCAAAATGCCATAAGCATAAATATTGCTTATTATAAATGCACACGTCATTGTCATGACGAAAAAAAGCCCTGGATGTTTGTCCATACCATCTCGGAGGGCAAAGGATTTACGGCAGGAGGTCCCGTTATGAAACTGCACAGCGCGTCCATAGGAACAAAGCTGGTGATCATCCTGGGCGTCATCGTTTTTCTGGCATTCAGCGCATCCACGTTCCTGGTTGACCGGTACACATCCTCTCTGCTCGAGCGGAAAATGCTGGATCAGCTGAAAACCAAGGTCCAGCTGGTGAAGGACATGATCGCGACCTATGACAGCAGCCTCCGGCAGAATGTGGACGACCTTTCCCGGGTGTTCATTTCTTATTACCCCGAGAAAATGACGATGGTCACCGCGAAGACGGTCCGGATCGGCGACGTTGACACTCCTGTTCTCCGGGCAGGCGGCAGTGTCCAGAATCTTGCCTACGACCGCATAGACAGATTCTCCGGCGTCACTGGCGCCGTTGCCACGATCTTCGCCAGAAAAGACGATGATTTCGTCAGGATCGCCACCTCGCTCAAGAAACAGGACGGGAGCCGAGCGATCGGGACGTTCCTCGGCAAGGAGCATCCCGGATATGCCCTTTTGCTCCAGGGCGAGAACTATACCGGGAAGGCGACCCTGTTCTCCAAGGATTACATGACGAAGTATGTGCCGATCAAGGACGAACGCGGCGCCGTCATCGGCATCTTCTTCATCGGCATCGATTTCACGGAAAATCTGAAGGCGCTCAAGGATAAGATACGCACCGTGCGCGTGGGGGACTCAGGATACCTCTATGTTCTTGATGCGAAGAAAGGGTCCACCTACGGCAACCTCGCCGTTCATCCGTACAAGGAAGGGCAGAACATCCTGGACTCCAAGGATGCCGCCGGACATGCCTTCATCAGGGAAATGCTTGAAAAGAAGAACGGGGTCATCCGGTACCCCTGGATGAATGCCGAAACAAACGAGACCCGCGCGCGGGAAAAGGTCGTCGTCTACGATTCCTATGACAACTGGAACTGGGTCGTGGGCGCGGGCATGTACACCGATGAGTTCGCGGCAGAGACGGCTCGCGCAAGAAATTTCTTCCTGGGCGCGGGGGTCCTCGTCGTCGCTGTTTTGATAGGCGTCATCTACTTCCTGTCATGGAAACTGATAGCAGCACCGATGCGGAAAACGGTCGAGTTCGTGCGATCGATCGAGGCGGGGGACCTGACGAGGGAAATGCAGGTCGACCGGCAGGACGAGATCGGCCAGCTGCTGTCCGCCATGAAGAACATGTCCGACCGCATCAGGTCCGTAGTTGCCGATGTAAAGGCATCCGCAGGGAACGTGGCATCCGGGAGCCAGCAACTGTCCGCAGGAGCGGAACAGCTGTCGCAGGGCGCTACCGAACAGGCGGCCTCTGCCGAGGAGGCATCCTCGTCGGTGGAGGAGATGAACGCGACCATACGGCAGAACGCCGACAATTCCGCGGAAACCGAAAAAATAGCCCTCCAATCCGCTGTGGACGCCGCCGAAAGCGGCAAGACCGTGGCTGCCACGGTCGGGGCCATGAAGGAGATCGCGTCGAAGATATCGATCATCGAGGAGATCGCCCGCCAGACGAATCTGCTCGCGCTGAATGCGGCGATCGAGGCGGCGCGTGCAGGGGAGAGCGGCAAGGGATTCGCGGTCGTGGCTGCCGAGGTCCGCAAGCTGGCTGAACGGAGCCAGGCCGCAGCCGGCGAGATCGCGAGACTTTCGACGACCAGCGTCGAGGTCGCCGAGCAGTCCGGCAGGATGCTTGCCCGGCTGGTCCCCAGCATCGAGCGAACGGCGGAGCTCGTGCAGGAGATCAACGCGGCAAGCAAAGAACAGACGACGGGAGCGGGCCAGATCTATACGGCCATCGAGCAGCTGAACCGGGTGATCCAGCAGAATGCCGGAGCGGCGGAACAGACGGCCTCGACTGCCGAGGAGCTGGCTTCTCAGTCGGTTCAGCTGCAGGAGTCCATAGCGTTCTTCAAAACAGGTGAAGAGCAGGAGGAAGGAAAGGGTCTTGCGGACATCCTGTCGAAGAACAAGGCCGGCTCGATCACCGCGGGCAATGAGGCTCTTCTGGCCCGTAGTGGCGGACATGCCCGGGCATATGATAAGCTTATCTCGATCGGAAAGGCGGAGAGTACGGTCAAAGTTTCCGCAGACAATGCAGGCGCGGGTTCCGGCGGGAATGGAAATGGGGGCAACGGCAAGAGACCCTATCATCAGAATGACTATGAGCGCTTCTAAAGGGCGTGCCGCTAAGTACAGGATCGTGCAGCAGACTCAGAGCTCCATTATCCCCAGCTGTCTGCAGGCCTGAAAAGAAGATGTCGCCGATGTGAATGCGCTCTCTGTGGCCTCGCAATAATACTTCTGCCTCTTGCTCGCAAGCACGTCACGGGAGCGTCAGTTCGCAGATTTCTGACATGCAAAAGGGCAAAAAACTGCACACGGATGTCCTTCATCCTTGTTCTTTGGCATGTTAATATTTATAATTCCAAGGCGGTGAATAAACACTATCAGGGGGAACTATGAAAATCAGATTGGGAACGACCGTTGCAGCGCTCATGCTTTTCGTTGCGGGACTTGTTTGGTTCCAGCCGGGGATTGCGTCGGCCGAGATTCGATTCGGAATCCTGCCGCGCCTAAGCGCGATGGAACTTCACGCCATGTTCAATCCACTGGCGGAATACCTTTCGAAGGAGATAGGGGAAAAGGTGAGTCTCGTCATCCCGAAGGACTTCGAGGCCTTTAAAGAGACGGTCACATCAGGGCAGATCGATATCGGGTTTGCCAATTCGCTGGTCTATGTACAATTGAAGAAGAACGCAAACCTTGAGCCCCTTGCGGTATCCTCCGAAGCAAAGAGCGGCACCCGGTTCCGGGGCATCATCATCGCCAGGAAGGACGGCGGAATAAACAAGATCCAGGACCTCAAGGGCAAGAAGCTCATTTTCGTGGACAAGGATTCCGCTGCCGGCTACGTTTTCCAGATGCTGCTGCTGAGCAAGGCAGGACTTGATGTCGAGAAGGACTTCACCACGCTGCCCTTTGCCAAGAAGCATGACAACGTGACCATGGCTGTTTTCAACAAGGCTGCTGACGCCGGCGGCATCCGGGAGGATGACCTGGACAAGATGAAGGACAAGGTGGACCTGTCGCAGCTGCGGGTCGTAGGCTATACGGACTATTTCCCGAACTGGCCTTTATTCGGGACCCCCAGGCTGAACAAGGCAGCCGAGGCGAAGATAAAGGCCGCTCTGTTCAAGCTTAAGCCGAACGATCCCGCTAACGATAAGATCCTCGGTGCAGCACGGCTGACCGGATTCGCTCACGTGACCGACAAGGACTATGATGAGCTTCGGAAAGCGGCAAAATTGGCCGGCGCGTTCTGATCGATCGTAGAGCGGCGGCGTCCGGCATCGGTGGCGGACCCGGCGTCGTCATCAAAAGCCGTTCCGGCGGTATACGGGATATGGTTGGGGGGCCTATGGGGTTTGCTTTTATGCAGAGTTGGAAATTGACCGGCAAGTTTCTCGTCAGCATCCTGTCGGTTCTCATCCTGGTCTTTTCGGCAATGGGAGCGATCATCAATGCCCATGAGAAAAGCATTCTGCTTGCCGAAATAAACGGGAAAGGGAATAACCTGGCGCAGTTCGTGTCAGGCATCGCCGCCGAACCGATCCTCAGCTTTAATTTCTCCTATCTCGAAAACTATGCGCGGGACATCGCAAAGGGCGATCCTGATATCGTTTATGCGGTCATCCAGGACAAGGGCGGCAACCAGCTGACCCATCAAAAAGCGGAGGTGGCAGATAAAACAGGCATCATTGAGTTCTCCAGCCCGGTGATGCAGGGCAGCGAAACCATCGGGATGGTCAAGATAGGGATCAGCACCAATCACGTAAGAACGTCGCTGGCGCATTCCAATCTCATCATCGCCGCGCTCTCCCTGGGCACGATGGCCCTGATCTCGGTGATGGTGTTTTTCCTGTTCCGCACCATGGCGCTGAAGCCCATTGCGCGGCTGAACGGCATCGTAGGGAAGGTGGCGTCAGGAGACCTTTCTCAGACCGTGGGGTCCGCGGGCAAGGACGAGATCGGGGAGCTGTTCTCGGCGATAAAGGCCATGGTGGAGAGGCTCAGGACGGTGGTCGGGGACGTCAAGACGGCGGCGGACAATGTGACGTCGGGCAGCCAGCAGATCAGTGTCAGTACCGAGCAGATGTCCCAGGGGGCCAGTGAACAGGCCGCATCGGCCGAAGAGGCATCGTCGGCAATCGAGGAGATGAATGCGACCATCAGGCAGAACGCCGACAACGCGCAGCAGACGGAGCGCATTGCGCTGAAGAGCGCGAACGATGCGCAGGAAAGCGGCGAAGCCGTGTCAGAAGCCACGCAGGCCATGAAGGAGATCGCTTCGAAGATATCGATCATCGAGGAAATAGCCCGCCAGACCAACCTGCTGGCGCTCAATGCGGCCATCGAGGCCGCCCGCGCGGGCGAGCACGGCAAGGGGTTTGCCGTCGTAGCCGCGGAGGTCCGGAAACTCGCCGAGCGGAGCCAGGTGGCGGCCGCCGAAATAAGCGGCCTGTCAAACTCCAGCGTCGAGGTTGCAGAACGGGCAGGGTCGATGCTGGCAAAGCTGGTTCCCGACATCCAGAAGACCGCCCAATTGGTTCAGGAAATAGCCGCCTCTTCAAAGGAGCAGGCAACGGGAGCGGGCCAGATCGACAGCTCGATCCAGCAGCTGAACAAGGTGATCCAGCAGAATGCCGGCGCTTCGGAAGAAATGGCATCTACAGCCAGTCAGCTTGCCTCCCAGGCGGAGCAGCTTCTGGAAACCGTGACATTCTTCCGTCTGGGCGCCGTCGGCGGCAGCGAGAGCCGTCAACCAGTATATCTCCGATTGCCGTCAGCAGTGCCGAAATGATGCTGAGACTGAGCGTTCTCTGCATGGATGAATTTCGATCTCAAAATTTGACAAGGAGGACGGTATGAGTATAGAGAGTGTCCTGGAAGTTGCCCAGTATCTTACCTTCAAACTTGACGATGAGATATTCGCTCTGGATATCTCGAAAGTGCGCGAGGTCCTTGATTACACGACCGTTACCAAGGTGCCGAACACGCCCGCATTCATGCGCGGCGTGATCAACGTCCGGGGCAGCGTCATCCCGGTCGTCGATGTAAAGCTGAAATTCGGCATGGCCATTACCGAAAAATCGGTGAACACCTGCATCATCATCCTGGAAGTCGTGGTCGACGGCGAGACGTTGGTCGTCGGCGCGCTTGCGGATTCCGTGGAAGAGGTGATCGACCTCGATTCGGGCCATATCGAGCCTGCGCCGAGGATCGGGACCCGCCTTCGCACCGATTTCATCAAGGGCATGGGGAAGCAGAATGAACGCTTTATCATTCTCCTTGATATGGACAAGGTCTTCTCGTCCGATGAACTGGCTCAGGTGAGAACCGACTCGCCGGCCGAGGTCTAGACAAGGCCACTTTCGATCGCGGTAAAAACACATACCGGCTTGAAAAAAAGTCTCAATTCAGGTAGAGTCTCTGACCATGACCGGGACACAAGCCGCTCCTCCTGCCTGGCGCAGGGGCCTGACCAGAAATGTCATCATCCTCGGCGCTGTGAGCCTCCTGAACGATGGCGCTTCGGAGATGATCTATCCGCTCCTGCCCGCGTTCCTGACCGCCGTGCTCGGCGCCGGGCCTGCAGCCATCGGCGTCATTGAGGGCATCGCCGAAGCCACCGCCTCCCTGCTCAAGCTCTACTCCGGCTATCTTTCCGACCGCGTCAGGAAGCGTAAAGGGTGGATCGTCGCGGGCTACTCGCTCTCGAACATCATCCGGCCTCTCATCGCCTTCTCCACATCCTGGCTGCACGTCCTCTCCCTGAGGTTCACCGACCGCGTCGGCAAGGGCCTGCGCACCTCGCCGCGCGACGCGATCATCGCCGATTCGACGCCGCAGGAATTCCGGGGCAAGGCCTACGGTTTCCACCGGGCCATGGACCACGCCGGCGCCATAGTCGGCCCGCTCGCCGCGACAGCGCTGCTGTTCCTTTTTCACGACGACCTCAAGACCATATTCCTGCTCTCCTTCATACCCGGAATGTTCGCGGTCGCCATGCTCCTCTTCGGGCTTCGGGAGCCGGAAGCAACAGGCCCGAGGCCGGCAGGGGCGACTCCTTTCAACTTCCGGTCGACCTGGGCGGAGATGTCCGGCAGTTTCCGGAAGTACCTGGGCATCATTCTCCTCTTCGCCCTGGGGAACTCTACGGACGCCTTCCTCCTCCTGCGGGCCCAAAAGCTCGGCGTGGCTGTGACGCTCCTGCCCATGATCTGGGTCGTGCTGCACATCGTCAAGATGGGATTTTCCATCCCCGGCGGCATCATTTCGGACCGCATCGGCAGAAAGAAAGTGATCGTGACGGGCTGGATCGTGTACGCCCTCGTGTATGCGGGCTTCGGCGCGGCGAACCAACAGTGGCACGCCTGGGCGCTTTTCGCAATCTACGGGATCTATTTCGGATTGACCGAGGGGGTGGAGAAGGCGCTCGTCGCGGACTTTGCACCGACTCACCTCCGCGGTTCCGCCTTCGGCCTGTACCACCTCGTCGTGGGCATAGGCGCGTTCCCGGCGTCGCTCCTGTTCGGCCTCGTCTGGCAGAAGGCAGGGGCAGCGGCCGCCTTCGGCATGGGCGCGGGACTCGCGCTCGCAGCGAGTGTTCTACTCTCTCTGCTCACGATCAAGAAACCGGAACCAGCAGACAACCACTCGTAGGTTCCTTTCCCTAAGCAGTCATCGGGCGATATTCCGGCCCTCTGATGCTGGCTGGGAAATAATGTATCAGGATCCAAGGGATCAAAGATTTGGGAGCTAAGCTTTCCGCACAGTGATATGCATGGAGGTGGGCAGCCTTCATTGCGTTGTCTCTCACTCGAATAGGTAAAGACAAAATATGCGGCAGGGATCATCACTTGCCCCCCCCTAAAGATCAGATCATTGCTTAAAGGTAATATCGCTTGAGCAACCAAAATTCACTTCAAAAGTTAGAAGCAAAACTTGAGACGCTCACCGCACTGCTCAAGAAACACGGTGTGAAACATTGGTCAACATGGCTCGGTGGAGATTTAAATCTTATAAAATCAGGAGACGCTAGAGGAATTGAACATTTGCTGTCCGCCTATGGCGGTATGGGTAGTCTCAACGATGTTTACCTCTGCCCCGAGAATGGACATATCATAATGAAAGATGAGATGAATTCCGTTAACGATAATTTTTTGGAACTGAAGTCTGATGTTTATGCCTTGGCGTCCGATATTCATCGTGAATTACAACGAAAAAGAGGACTAACAACGGGGTCCAGCGGATAAAGCACCTCTGACGCAAGCGTTGAAAAAAATTGAATGGACATGAGCGACCAACAACACAAAGATCCTCTTCACGGTGTCACGCTGGAAATGATGCTTACCCAGCTGGTGGCGCATCATGGGTGGGAAAAGATGGGGCAGATCATCGATATCCGGTGCTTTAATAATGACCCGAGCATCAAGTCCAGCCTGCAGTTCCTGAGAAGAACGCCCTGGGCGAGAACTAAGGTCGAAGCGCTGTATCTGAAGTATGCACGGAATGTCTTAAAAAAGCCGAAAAAGACGGAACGTGCTTAGGAGGCTGTTAAAAAGTATTTTAGCTGTCTTTGCGAGCGAAGCGCGGCAAACTCGGTTTTAGAAAGATGAGAACTTCGGGATTGCCGCGTCGCGAAAACAGCTCCTCGCAATGACAGCTGAGGCGGTTTTTCAACTGCCTGTTAGAAAAAGGCTTGCAAAAAAAGACCGCGGACCGTAAACTCTTCAGAGAATTAAATCGACGTATCTCCTTATTTCAACCGAAAAGAGGTAGTTCATGGCAACTTATACCGTAGCGATCACCGGCGCGAGCGGCGCGCCCTATGCCCACCGGCTGCTTCAGGTGCTGATCAAGGGAGGGCACTCTGTTTACCTTACGATCTCCGGAGACGGGCTTTCGATCCTGAAAGACGAAACGGGAATGGTGCTGAAAGGGTCGGAGACCGATATCCAGTTCGAGTTGGAGAAGCAATTCGAGGCGAAGACGGGCAAGATCACCTACTTCGACGAGGACACTATGTACGCGCCGATCGCGAGCGGATCGGTCAAGGTGGACGCGATGGTCGTGATCCCGTGTTCCATGAAGAGCCTGGCGGCGATCGCCAACGGCTACGCCACGACGCTGATCGAGCGCGCCGCCGACGTGATGATCAAGGAAAAAAGAAAGCTGATCCTCGTTCCCCGCGAGACGCCGCTCTCGGCTATCCACCTGAGGAACATGCTGACCGTGGCCGAGCTCGGCTGCCATCTCATCCCGGCCATGCCGGCCTTCTATCACCACCCCAAGCGGGTTTCGGACATGGTGGACTTCATCGTGGGCAGGGTGCTGGACAGCATGGGGATCGAGAACGACCTGTCGCCGAGATGGGGGCTTTAGGGCAAGGGTAAAAGGGAAAAGACGCTGAAATTATGGGGGTGAAGAATTGTTAGGTGAGGGATAAACTGTTCTTAAGCAATTTTTTCCTATTTTGTTCTTTTTCTACGCGTTAAACTCCGTTCCGCCGCCCTCTCCGAGGTTTTTCATCCACATGTCGAGCGTGGACTGGTCCTGTTTCGCCAGCACGTCCTCTTCCACAAAAACCGGCGCGCCGATCCGGATCGCGATCGCGATGGCGTCGCTCGGCCG
>Ga0335079_10003755_pt1 | contig 17490 bp, 15 predicted proteins | sample Lox_Sample_33_FD_206719 | JGI IMG/M metagenome (GOLD analysis project Ga0335079, IMG submission 206719) | Soil microbial communities from Loxahatchee National Wildlife Refuge, Florida, United States - Lox_Sample_3.3 | ecosystem: Environmental > Terrestrial > Soil > Wetlands | place: USA... | reverse complement strand
GGCTGCTGGCCGCCGTACTCGACCGTGTAGGTCACCGTGCTGGCGCTGATCGAGTTCGTCCACAGCGACACCGGCACCGCGGACGCGGTGTTGGCGGTCGTCGCCGTGTGCACCACCCGCACGCCCACGTTTCCAGACCAGCGGCTCGCGGCGAAGTCCGCCTGCACATAGCCGGTGAGCGTCTTCTCCGTCACCTCGTAGGAGTTGTAGGGGTTCAACTGCGGGAGCGTGAGAGAGAAGTCGAACGGCGTGCAGGAAGACACCAGAGCGGACGTGCACGTCTGCGGGTTCGGCTTGCCGTTCAGGCTCGCGAGGAACGCGAGCAGCTGCGCGGCATTCAGCTGCGGCAGGAGCAGCGGGTAGGAGCCGCCCGCGCCCTGCATGAAGTTCGGGATGTGCACCATCGAGATGACGGGGAAGCCCTGTGACCCGAAGGAATAGGGGTTGCACTGAATCGGGCAACCGGCGGTCTGGTAGAGCGTGCCGTACTGACCCGAGCCGTTGGTCCAGTCGTTGCTCTCATCATCACGGCTCTTGTCGCGGCTGGTGTAGCCCGCGCCGAACTGCAGCCGGTCGAAGACCCCGTGGTTCACGTCCCAGGCGCCATCGAGGCTGAAGCCGTTGATCGCATCGTGGACGGAATAGCCGTTGAGCCCCACGTAATGCGTCGACCAGTAGTTGTTGCTGTTGAGGAGCCCCGAGTTCATGAGCGCGGTGTAGGAACAGTAGCCGGGGTTGGTCGTGCTCGCGGACCCGGCCGGACACGTCGCCAGCCCGATCTGGCTCGGCGGGATCACGACGTTGATGTTCGGCAGGCTGTTCGGCAGGTCGGTGAAGTTGAGGATGTCCTCGGCGACCGGCTGGTCATTGACGAGCCCTGCCGTCACGAACGTGTCCTGGCCGCCTTCCGGGCGGCTGGCGGTTGAGCGGTAGGCGTCGATGTCGAAAGTCAGCCGATCGAGCGGCTTCCACCTGGCATTCAACCCGAACTCGTAGGTCGTCACCTGCCGGTTCACGGTGTTGTTGACCATCTCCGGCTGGAACTCGTTGACCGACAGCGAGGTGATCACCCCGTTCTTCACCACCACGTTATTCGCCCAGGGCGTGCCGTCCCCATAGAAACCCGTGGAATCCGGCGCGGCGAAGTAATACGACTCGTTGTAGCCGATCTGCGGGTCGTTGAGGTGGGTCCACAACCCGTCCGCCTTGACGCTGAAGGTGTCGCTCGGGCGCCACTCGAGGCTCCCGGAGAGCGCGTCGCGCTTCTTGTCGTCGAAGACCGAGCCGAAGGTGATGCAGCAGGGGGTGGCGGCGAGTTGCACCGAGCCCGGGCCGCCGGCGAACGGGTAGCTGGTCGGGCCGTAGATATTCTGGTTATAGGCATTCAGCGAGTCGGTGCGGATGTTGACGTTCGAGTGCACCCCGCCCAGCACGAACCCGATCGTGTTGTCGGCGAGCGTATTCTCGACGAACAGCGAGTACTTGCTGCCGTGCAGGTGGGACATGTCGTTGTAGTCGCCCTCGGCATGCGCGCCGGCGTGCAGACCCGGCCTGTCGAAGGCGCTCGGCGTATGCAGGTCGACCGTGCCGCCGATCGAGCCCTCGACCGCGGAGGCCTGCGGCGACTTGAGCACGTCGGCTCCGCTGATGAGCTCGGACGGCAGTACATCGAAGGCGAGATCCCGGCTGTCGTCGTCGCTCGCGAGGATGCGGTTGTTGAGCGTGACGATGTTGTAACCCTTGCCGAGGCCGCGCACCGAGATCGCCTCGCCTTCGCCGCCCGTGGTGCGCTGGATGGTGATGCCGGGAAGGTGGCTCAGGGAGTCGGCGACGTCATCGTCCGGGAATCGTCCGAGCTCGGTGGAATCGATCGAGTCGAGGACCACCGGCGCGAGCTTCTTGATCTCGATCTCCTTTTCGAGATTCGCCCTGAGGCCCGTGATGACCACTTCCTCGAGCTTTTCTTCCTTCTTCGGCGCCGGCGCGGGGGTCGTGGGCGTCGCGGCCTGGCCGCTCGCCGCCGCCTGCTCGGCCGCGGCGCCGGGGTCGGCGGCGTGCGCAGCGACGCCGGCGCCTACCGCGAGCGCGAGCGCCAGCAGGGTGGTCGTGGCCTTGTGTGCGGTCAGTGCCGCGGAATGCATGTTCATCGTGAGACTCCTCTTCTCTTATCAGCCCGCTGGTCGCAGGCGCGCGAGTACTGCGTGAGCACCTCCCGGATGTGATGGATGACGAGGCACTGGAGACTCGTCTGCGTCTCGCCGCGGCGCACCGCCTCGTAGGCCGACGGCAGGTACTGGCGCAGCAGTGCCTGCGGGGGTGTGCCGGCGTTGAAGGCCGCCTCGAGGCGCGACATCGCCTGGGCGACCTCCGGCACGTGCCAGTAGTAGCGCAGGCGATCGCTCAGGCTGTATTCGAGCTGGAGCTCGAGCTCCCGACCCTCGCCCTGGTAATACTTGCTCCAGTGCCGCGGATCGGCGTGCATTGCCCGCAGCACCGTCTCGCGCACCCGCGAGCTGCGCTCCTCGCCGCGCCACTCGCGCTCTATCCTGTCGAGCGCCCACACTGCTTCGCGCAGCGCGAAGGTGAGTGCGGGCCCCACTTTGAGGATCGCGAAGTGATCGCGCACCAGCGCGGCGAGCGCCTCCTCAGTCTGGTAGTCGGTGGAGTGCGCCTCGAAGACGAGATTCGGCTCCGTGGCGAACGCGCCGCTGAGCAGCCGGGCCTTCTCGGGCACGTACTCGATGACGCCGTCGTGATCGAACTCGACGCCCGGTTGCACGACGAGTGCCACGACGCGTTCCCACACTGCCTCGAGCCCGTGTGCGAGGAATGCGGCGTGATGCGCTGCGATGGTGGCGCGCGCGTCCTGCGCCTCGGTGACGGCGAGCGTCTCGAGCGTCTTCTGGGCACCCCCGGGGGTAGGAACCTCGGAGCCGATGACGTAGACGGGGGCATCGCCGCCGACGCGGCGCCAGGCGTCCTCCGCCTCGGCGCAGAGCGCGGCGTTGCGTGCCGCGATCACATCGTCGGGGAGGGCCTGCGGATCGTCGCTGCAGGACATCGAGCAGTCGAGATGGATCTTGCGAAAGCCCGCGGTGACGTACTCGCGCACCATGACTCCGGCGCACGCGAGTGCCGCCTGTGCGGGCTGCGACTGCCAGCAGTTGGGGCCCAGGTGATCGCCGCCGAGCAGCACCCGCTCGCGCTGTATCCCGATCTCCTCGGCCATGGCCCATACGAGGTCGCGAAACGCCGCCGGGCGCCAGCCGGTGTAGCCGCCGTCCTGGTTGACCTGGTTGGAGGTTGCCTCGATGAGCGCGTGACCGCCCGCAGCGTGCGCGTGCTGCAGCGTCGCGGCGAGCACCAGGGGGTGCGCCGAGCACACCGAGGGGATACCGATGAGCTCGCCGGCACGATGGCGCCGCACCAGATCCAGCAGCACCCTCACGCCGATTCCTCGGGCTCGATGGCCAGCAGCGCTGCGGCGATGAAGGCGAGCGCCATGCCGGCGAGCTTGAGCGGCAGCGGCAGGACGTGCACGAGGGCGAGTGCGATGAGCGCGGTGATGAGGGGAGCCCCGGCGTTGGTAAGCGGCGATACCACGATCGCCTTGCCGTAGCGGAAGGCATACACGATGGTGAGCGCGCCGACCGCGTTCAGTATCTGCGTGATCGCGGCCAGCCCCGGGCCGCTCCAGCCGTAGTTGATCGGCTGCGAGAAGTCGGTCATGTAGATCGCTACGGGTATGAGCGCGAGCCCCGTGATCGTCATGTAGACGAAGATGCTCTCGGCGGTCATCGAGCGGTTGGCGAGCTTCATGAAGAAGGCCTGCACGCCCCAGGCGAGCAGGATGATGAGTGCGTAGAGGAACCAGGCAACGCCGAAGCCGCTCGCCTTCCCGCCCGGCTCGTAGTCGAAGAGTGGCAGTGACAGCAGGGCTAGCGCGATGCCAAGTGCGCCGATGAGGCCGACACGCTCCTTGAGCCAGCCGACCGAGAGCGCGATCGTCACCAGCGGCGACAGTGCGATGATCGGGAAGATCAGATAGCTCGGGCCGGTGCGCAGCGCGTGAAACAGCAGCATCTGCCCACCGGCGCCGGTGAAGCCGATCAGCGCGCCGCAGGCCAGCGCGCGCCGATCGTGCTCGGGCCGCCAGCCGATGTGCCACAGCGCATACAGCGCCGGCGGGATCATGGTGAAGGCCCAGACGACGTACACCAATGTGTCGGGAAAACCGTTCTCGGCGGGGCGGCCGGCAAAGGCGCCCCACACGCCCCAGAACGCCGTCGTCACGAGGGCGAAGTTGAGTCCAGCGCGCCGGTTCACCCGCCTACCCCAAAGGCGTACAGGCACGGCGCACTCACTCCGCCGCAGCCGCGCGGATTCAGCATCGGTCCCCCAGTGTCTTCCCGCTTATTTTCGGATCGAAATAAAACGAAACCTCGTTCCCGGCGTTTGATTTTTCGTTTTATTTTCTACACTATTTCGGAGTCTTTCGACTCTGTCAAGGTTCGGGATCCGGACCCGCAAGCACAGTGGATAGACTGCCCATATAAAAGGAACAACGGGAACAAAGGCTTAAGGCGTGAGCCGCGCTCGCAGCAGCCGACGTCGCTTCCTGAAACTCGTCGCGGGTGCCGGCGTGGCATCGCGCGTGCTGGGCACGCGCTCGCTCGCTGCGGCGGCCGCGCTCGGCAGCGATACGGGCTCCACTGCCGAGATCGCCGACTCGGCGCTCCACCTCGAATTCGATTCGGCACTGCGGCTGCGGGCATCGCGCGTGGCTGCCGGCGGGTTGCCGGCTGCGCTCACGGACTGGGCTGCCAGCGATGCCCTGGTACTCGCCGATGGCAGCCGCGTCGAGCAATTCGAGAGACAACACGGCGCGCGCGAGCCCAGCGGGACGAGCGGTGGCACTGCACTCACCCTGAAAGGCCTGGCGGCATCCGGTATCGAGAAGACGGTGCGCGTCGAGCTCCACCCGGAGTTCCCCGGCTTCGCGTTCTATCAGGTCTCCTGGCGCAACAATTCCTCGCTCCCCGTGGCGGTGCGCGGCTGGCGCGTAGCCGATCTCGAGCTGCTCGCGGCTGCGGCGGCTTCGCCCAGCACCGAGCCGCAGTTCTGGTGCTACTGCGGCAGCACACATGAGGACCGTCGCGACTGGGTGCAGCCTCTCAAGGCGGGCTTCTCCCAGGAGAACTTCATGGGCATGACCGCCTCAGACTATGGCGGCGGCACGCCCGTCGTCGACGTCTGGAGGCGCGATGGCGGGCTCGCGGTGGGACACCTCGAGAAAGTCCCGCGGCTCGTGTCGCTCCCGGTGTCGCGCAGCGAGCGAGGAGCGCGGCTCGCGATCACCGGCTCGCTCGAGCGCACCCTGGAGCCGGGCGATGAGCTGCGTGCGCCGCGGAGCTTCATCGCCACCCATGTGGGCGACTACTTTTCGACGCTCCAGACTTACCGGCGAATCATGGCCGGGCAGGGTCTCATGGCGCCGCACTCCCCGCAGTCCGCTTACGAGGGAATCTGGTGCGCCTGGGGCTACGAGCGCGAGTGCACGCCGCAGCTCATCGAGGGCACGCTCGCCAAGGTGCGTGAGCTCGGACTCAAGTGGGCGGTGATCGACGATGGCTGGCAGACCAACGTCGGCGACTGGCAGCCGGACAGGAGCAAGTTCCCGCGCGGCGACGAGGATCTCAAGCGCCTGGTGACCGACATCCGCGCGCAGCAGCTGAAACCCCGCCTTTGGGTCGCGCCGCTTGCGGCCGCGCCGGGCTCGGACCTCCTGCACGACCATGCCGATATGCTGTTGCTGGATAAAGAGGGCGCGCCGCAGCTCGTGACCTGGTGGAACAGCTTCTATCTGTGCCCCGCGTACGCGAAGACCGTCGCCTGGGGCGAGACGCTGGTGCGGCGCTTTCTGAGCGAGTGGGGATTTGCCGGACTGAAGATCGACGGCCAGCACCTGAACGGTGTGGCGCCCTGCTACAACCCCGCACACGGACATGCCCGCCCCGAGGAATCCGTCGAGAAGCTGCCGCAGCTGCTGCGCGCGATGTACGACACCGCGATGAGGATCGACGACCAGGCCGTCATGGAGCTCTGCACCTGCGGCACCTGCTATTCCTTCTTCAACACTCCCGCGTGGAATCAGGCTCCGGCATCCGACCCCGAGTCCTCGTGGCAGGTGCGGCACAAGGGCAAGACGCTCAAGGCGCTGGTGGGTCCGAGCGCCGCATTCGCCGGCGACCACGTGGAGCTCAGCGACGGCGGTGACGACTTCGCATCCACCGTCGGGATCGGTGGCATCGTCTCCACCAAGTTCACCTGGCCGAGGGACCCGAAACCCAAGGACTCCTTTCTTCTCACGCCCGAGCGCGAGGCGCTGTGGCGCAAGTGGATCGCTCTCTATAACGAACGGCTGTTGCCCAAAGGCACCTATCGGGGCGAGCTCTACGACATCGGCTTCGACAAGCCCGAAGCCCATGTGGTCGAGAAGGCCGGGCGCCTCTACTACGCGTTCTATGCGCAGAGCTGGCACGGGCCGGTTACGCTCCGCGGCCTCAGCGCGCACCGCTATCGCGTGCGCGACTACTTCAACGATCGGGACCTCGGCGAGGTCACGCGGGCCGGCGGGCCGCTGCCGCTCGCCTTCGAGCACTTCCAGGTCCTCGAGGCGATACCCCTCTGATGGTCCGGGCAGCGGAACACGGCCTGCTGATCGGTGAGCGCCATCGGCGCATCTGCGAGCTGGTGCGCGCGGCAGGGCGGGTCACCGTCGAGGAGCTGGCGACACGCTTCGGCACCTCCCACGTCACGATCCGCGCCGATCTCTCCACTCTCGAATCGGCCGGGGCGCTCACCCGCACTCACGGCGGTGCGCTCAGCGTGTCGGACGGGGATCAGCCGCTCGACGTCAAGCAGCTGCAGCACCGCGCCGAGAAGGTGCGGATCGCGGAGGCCGCTGCATCCCTCATCAGGGACGGGGAGACCGTCATTCTCGACTCCGGCACCACGACCGCCGAGATCGCACGCCGCATCCGCGCGCTCGGGCTCAAGTCGATCAATGTCATCACCAACGGGCTCAACATCGCGGCGATCCTGAGCGACGTGCCGGCAGTGCGGCTCATCATCCCGGGCGGGATCCTGCGCCGGGAGTCGAACTCCCTCACCGGGCCGATGGCGGAGGCGGCGCTCGACACCCTGCAGGCCGACCGCTTGTATCTCGGCGCCGATGGCCTCGACCCCCGGATCGGAGTCATGACGCCCCACTTGGCAGAAGCCGAGCTCAACGCCAAGATGATCAAGATGGCACGCCAGGTGGTCGTCGTGGCCGACTCGTCCAAGTTCGCCCGGCACAACATTTCGCTCATCGCACGCATCGAGCAGCTGCACATGCTGATTACCGACCGTGGGGCTCCGCCCGAGGCCGTGGAGCAATTCCGCGCCGCGGGTGTCGAGGTACGGCTCGTTTGAGGCAGTTCGCGCTCTGCGCCGCGATGCTGCTCGCCGCCGTGGCGGGCACCGCAGCGGCAGCGGACGCCGCGCAGGCCAAAGCCGCGCCCGAGGCTGCTGCGCCCGCGGCCGGCAACCCGTCCCGTGTGCGTTACTACAGCATGAGCGACTTCGCTCACGTCGAGAAAATCGACGCCCACGTGCACGTCCACGGGCCCGCCGATCACCTCATGGTGCAGGTGATCGCCGACCACTTCCGCATCCTCACCATCGACGTCGATTATCCGGACTACCCGCCCATCGACGAGCAGCTGCGCGATGCGCTGTCGCTTCGCAGCCGCTATCCGGGGCGGGTCGCCTTCGCGACCACGTTCTCGGTCAAGGGCTTCGGCACGAAGGCATGGAGCGAGTCCGTGGTCCGTGACATCGATGCCGCGGTGGCGCAGGGTGCGGTCGGAGTGAAGATCTGGAAGAACATCGGCATGACGCTGCGCAACCCCGACGGCAGCTACGTGATGCCGGACGATCCGCGGCTCGAGCCCGTGATCGCGCACCTGCAGCAGGCCCACATCGTGCTGCTTGGGCACCAGGCCGAGCCTCTGAACTGCTGGCTGCCGCCGGACAGGATGACGGTGCGCTCGGACCGCGAGTACTTCAGGGAGCATCCGCAGTACTACATGTACCAGCATCCGGAGATGCCCTCGCACGACACGATCCTGGCGGCGCGCGATGCGCTGCTGCGCGCGCATCCCGGGCTCGTCTTCGATTCCGTGCACCTCGCCTCGCTCGAGTGGGACGTGGACAAGGTCGCGGATTTCCTCAACCGTTTCCCCACCGCGCGCGTCGACGTGGCAGCGCGCATGGTGCACCTCGAGTACCAGGCGACGACCCGGCACGACAAGGTGCGAAATTTCCTCATCCGCTACCAGGATCGCATCCTCTACGGGAGCGATGACGCCTACGGACCCGGCGACTCGGACGCCGCTGCGGTCGCGGCGGTGCACGCCGACTGGACCGCGGACTGGCGCTTCCTCGCGACCGCAGATCTCATGCATTCGGATGATTTCGACGCGCCGTTTCACGGTCTGCAGCTGCCGCGCGAAGTGATCGACAGGATCTACCGCAAGAATGCGCGCGACTTGTTTCCCCACGGATGGGATCCCCCGGGGCAGGCGGGAAGGTGAGCTCGCCGGGTCGGATATCGTGAGTTGGAGCGCGGCGCGGGAAGGCAGCACTTCGTGAAAAGCGTGCCTAGAATGGTGGCGATAGTGGTGATCTTTGCCGCGGCTTGGAGTGCCTACTCCAGATACCGCCACCTCACAGTTCGTCCCTCGTCGAGCACTTCTGAGCCGCAGAGCTCAGATTCCGACTCACACTCCAACGCGACTGATTCGCCGGAGCCCACTTTCCACTGCGATGGGCGCACTTACTGCTCGCAGATGACTTCGTGCTCAGAGGCCAAGTACTTTCTCGCGCATTGCCCGGGCGTAAAAATGGACGGGGATCATAACGGCATACCCTGTGAGAGGCAGTGGTGTCCCCATGGCTAGCCCCGATCTGACAATCGTTGCAGGAGGTCGTGACGCCCTCGGCGCCGGTTGGCGCTTCTGCGCGGCCCGTCAACCTCACCGTTGGCTGACATGTGGCTCGCACTGAAGCGCCTCTGTCTCTTTGGGTCACTCGGCACCACCGGCGCAGTAGCGGCCTGCAATGTCTGGCGCTGCTCGCTCGGCTTCGTGCCGACCGAAGGACTGCACGAACTCAACAGGATCGTTGTGCTGGTCATGTTGGCGACCTGGGTCGTTGCGGACCGGCGAATGTCAGGTCGGAGCGAGCCATCCTTCGACCAGGGCGCGTTCGTACTCTTCCTGCTTCCGGTCTATGTGCCTTACTATCTCGCAGCAACGCGCGGCTGGCGTGGGTTGTTGATACTGGTCGCCATGCTTGTCTTGTTCCTGCTGGCAAGCATTCCGGAAGCTCTTGTCTGCGATGTCCCAGGTGAGACAGGCCCGTGAACGCAGTCCTCAATGGCATCGTTACTGCAAGCGTCGCCGTAGCACTGACATGCGTCTGGGTCATGATCTTCAGGCGCCGCAGGACGCTCGGCTCGGTCCTGCAGCTCATAGGTATTCCGTGTCTGGTGATCGTGGCACTGGCCCATGTTTTCGAATCCTTCGGGATCCTGCCGTCCATGGGCTGGGGCCGGCCACAAAGTCCCGGGCACTACATAGATCTGATAGCCGCGGTGCTTGGTGTCATCACGGTGCTTCCCGGCTTGCTGTTACAGCGCGCCAGTCTGCGCCGCCGATGACAACAGGAGGTGGCTCATGGCAGTGAAGGCCTACCTCGGCACTACCGGCATTCTCTTCGCCCTCATCGGCCTCGCGCACTTGCTGCGTCTATTCGTCGAGGGACACCCGCTGTCCGACCCCGGGTTTCTCGTGGAGAACCTGGCGCTGTTGCTGGTGTGCGGCGGATTCGCCGCCTGGGCGGGATGGCTGCTGATGCGCTCCAGAGCTCGTCCGCCTGAGGGATGACGGCGCGAGATCCAGCACCACTACCTCGTAAGGCTTGAGCTCGATCCGCGCGCTCCCGTCTGCACGTAGCTCGCGCGCGCGTCCGTGGCCGAAGGCCGGTGTCGCCCTCCACCGGGCCGGCTCGCCGCGGGGCAGCTCGAGGAGCTCGGCGAGAACGAAGCCGAAGGAGCCCGCTTCGCCTGCAGGGTTGCGCAGCGCCAGTACTCCCTGCTTCGGGGCCCAGGAGGCGAAGCCGTAGATCTCGCCGCGCGCCGGATCGCCCCCGATCCAGTGGCTGTCGCGCAGCACCGCCGCTTGCCTGCGCGCCCAGCGGGCAGTCTCGGCGAGCGTGTCCCAGTTGCGCTCGCTCAGGAGGTCAGGGGAGACATACAACTCCTGAAGTCCGGTGCCGGTGGCGAAGTAGTCGTGCACCTCGTCGGCGAAGTCATCGTGCGGGTCGGCGTCGAGACCGTGCGCGTGCCGGGCGTAGATGATGCCGTGCAGCATGAGCGAGTTGAGCGGGAACAGCGGCCCCTGACGGACGATCCCGCCGTAGGTGTCGCCATCGCGGTAAGTGATCCAGCGCTGGCGGTTCGTGCCGGTGCCGGCGAAGCTGTGATCCTCACCGCCGCGCCAGATGGAATCGGCGCTGCGCAGCCAGAAAGGCGACGGCCACGTGCCGGTGGTGAGATTGATGAAGAGATCGGGCCTCACGGCGCGCAGATCCGCTATCAGCGCCATCGCGGCCGCGAAGTCGCTGTCGAAATCGCTTCCCGGGGTCACCTTGTCGGGGCTGCCGGTGCCGTCGATCTTGAGCTGATTGACACCGTAGTCGTTCAGCAGCCGCTGCGCCGCCTCGTGGAACAGCGCGTAATACTTCGGCCCCGAGAGCGCGAGGCCCTGATCGTCGATCTCGTAGCCGGCGGCTCTTGCCGTCGCGAGCCGCTCGACCCGCGGCTTGCCGTAGCCGCCCCATGGCGACAGCCACACGCCGACTCCCGCAGCGATGCGCTGCGCCGCCTCGCGCAGCGGCGTGAACCCATGCGGGAAGTCCTTGCTGAACTGCCACAGGTGAGCGTGATCGTCCCAGCCATCATCGAAAAGGAATGAATCCATCTGCACGCCGCGTGCGCGTGCCAGATGCTCGCTGAAGGCCGCGATGGCTGCGAGTGCGTCCGCTTCGGTGTACGGGGTGAAGTAGCCGATGTCGTACCAGGAGTTGTAATGCAGGAACGTGCGGAAGGGCGCGGCCCGCTCGTTCTCGAGATAGGCGGCGAAGCCGCGGCGCAGCTGCCCCGCGGGCGCGACTCCGAGCACAGCCGAGTAGACGACCGGCACGCCGGCGCGCAGCGGCAGCACCCGCCGCAGCATCATCGTCGCGTGGCCGTCCACGATATCGGCCTCTGCCATCGGGTGCTCGAAGCCGAAGAACGCATGGCCCGCAATCAGCGGCGAGCCGGACACGGTGCCTGCAACGTGGCCCCCGGGCAGCTCGAGTGCGATGAGCGCGACCCGGGCAAGATCGAGGTCCGCCGCGGCCTGGAACGTCAGCTCCTCGCGCAGGTAATTCGTGCCGTCGCGCAGCAGCGCGCGCCAGTGCACCCGAAGTCCGCTGGCGGGATCGACGAGATCGGCGTCGACAGCCGCGCCGGCGCGTCGTTCGGCGGCCCGGGCGGCGCCGGGCTGCGCTGGCACTGTGCTGCAGGCTGGGGCGCCGCTCAGCGTGAAGCGGCCGGAAACGAGGGGAGTGCCGCCGCGGGGCGTCACCGTGAAGAGCTCGCCCGTGAGCGGGCGGTGCTCCTGGGTGAAGCCGTTGTCGAGCTCGGCGGGATAGAGATGCCGGTCCTCGACCCGGACCACGAATCGCACGGCGATGTTGTCGAGCGCGATCCCGTGCGCATCGCTCCGGCAGTAGGAGCGGAGCGGGTCGAGCGGCAGCCAGGGCGGCGGCAGCTCAGCCGCACGCGTCCCTGCAGTGAGCAGCAAGAGCAGGCTGAAGACTGCGCAGCGGCCCAGTTGCCGCCTGGTGGCTGAATCAGGCACGCGATGCTCCCGGTCGGCGGACGCAGAGTATCTATAATCTCCGCGTGGATGGCATCCGCATCGAGCACGTCGCGCTCTGGACCGGGGATATCGAGCGCCTCGCGGGTTTCTATGCGAAATACCTGGGCGCCCGCATCGGGCCGAGCTACGTGAACGCCTCCAAGGGCTTCGAGTCGCGGTTCCTGAGCTTCGCGAGCGGCGCTCGCATGGAGGTGATGAGCACCTCGAAGCTGGAGCCGGCTCGCTACGACCCCGGAGTCCAGCGCATGGGCCTCACGCACCTCGCTTTCTCGCTCGGTGGCAAGAATCGGGTGGATGAGCTCACCGCAACGCTGCGCCGCGACGGCTTCAGCGTCGTGGACGGGCCCCGCCGCACGGGGGACGGTTACTACGAGAGTGTGGTGCTCGATCCTGACGGCAACCGCATCGAGCTCCACACCTAGGCGCGCGCGTCCACGATCTCCGATCGGATCATGAGCGCGCCGGCTGCGAGCACCGGCAGCACGCAAAAGCACCACTTATTGATCTCGGCAAAGAGCAGCGCAGCGAGACCGCAGCCCGCGGCGAACAGCACGACACTCGCCGTCATCGCCCTGAGCCGCGCGTGGACGCCGACGGTCCTGTCGGCGGGCAGGCCATGGATCATGTCGCCCAGGTCCAGCATGATCTGCGTCGTCGAGCCGGTCATCACGGTCGAGGGTGGGGCGTACGACAGGTGTACCCGGTGGGCGGCATTCTGCAGCGCCATCGCCGCGACCATGATCATGCCGAGAGCGAGTGCTGCGCCGCGGTCCGGATCCGTAAACGGACCCGCCCAGGCCGCAAGCGCCGCGGCGATGGTGAGGAGCAGCAGCTGCACCGTCAGCACGCTGCGCAACACCGGCCGACCCGCGGCCCGCAGGCGCAGCGCGATGAGCCGGATGGCGATGATCGCCAGGCAGAAGGTCGGCAGCGCGAGCGTCTTGGCGAGCGCGCCGCTGTTGCCGAACACCAGTGCCGAGCCGAGCGTCACGAAGTTCCCGGTGACGTGGGACGTGAACAGGCCCTTCAGGGCGAGGAAGCCGCTGGTGTCGGCGTATCCGGCCGTCAGGCTTTGAATCGCGGGAAGCGAGCCTCGCATTCGAGAACTCCTTTACTCTCTAACCGGTGCGCTTAAGCTTACTCCCCATGCACGGCGTCACAGCGTCTCGAGGATGGCCATCGCGCGATGCCGCTCCGGCACCGGCCTTCGACGAGCGATGAGAGCGGGCGTCATCGGCCTTGCAGCGTGCGCGGTGCTGGCGCTCGCCGCCTGCGGCATCACGGACGAAAAGAATGCCGCCGCGGCCTGTGCGGATCGTTACTTCGCAGCCGCAGCGCTCGATGACGTCACGGCGGTCCTGCCGCTGTACTCGCCGGAGTTCTTCACCACCACGCCGCGCGACACCTGGGTCGAGACTCTCAGGCAGTTCCGCGACCGCTGCCGCAAGCCTTTGTCCCACGATCTCGTGAGCTGGAGCGTTGCACGCAGGACGGGCAGGGATGACCACGCCAGGGCCAAACTGGTCTACGACGTTCATTACGAGCGCTGCCGCACGACGGAGACGCTCGAGTTGTTCCGTCCCTCCGGAGCGCAGTTCGCTATTGTCAGCCACTCACTCGAGATGAACGAGTCGGCCCCGGCGGGATCTGAGAAAACGACGACGGTCTGAAAGAGGCGCATCGGGCGCCCGATCAGGAGGCGGTGTGCATTTCCTGCTGCTCTACGACTTCGTACCCGACTACCTCAAACACCGGCCGGCGCATCGCAGTGAGCACCTGCGTCTCGCCTGGGAGGCACAGGCCCGCGGCGAGCTGGTGCTCGCGGGTGCGCTGACGGATCCTGTTGATAGCGCGGTGCTGCTCTTCAAGGGTGAGACCGACGCGGCGGCGCGGGCTTTTGCCGAGGCCGACCCCTACGTGAAGGCGGGGCTCGTGACGCGCTGGTCGGTGCGCCCCTGGGCGACGGTCGTCGGTGAGGATGCGGCCAACCCGGTGAGCTAAGAGGCGCCCCCGCTCATGCTGAACCGCCGGGCGTTCATCACCCTGACCGCACTCTCGATGCCGGGATGGCTGCGCGCGGCTCCGCGGCGCCTCGGCGGCTTGCCGGCAGCCTTCGCGCAACTCGAGAAGGCCAACGGTGGGCGACTCGGCGTGGCCGTGCTCGACATCGGAAGCGGCGAGCGCATCGGCCACCGCGCGACAGAACGCTTCCCGATGTGCAGCACCTTCAAGTTCCTGCTCGCTACCGCGGTGTTCCAGCGCGTCGACCGACACGCGGAGACGGCCGGCCGCATGCTCGCCATCCCGCCGAAGCCGCTCCTCTCTCATTCGCCGCTCACCGAGGCGCGCGCCGGCGGCACGATGACGATCGCTGCGCTCTGCGAAGCGGTCCTCACCCAGAGCGACAATACCGCGGCCAACCTGCTGCTCGAGACCATCGGCGGACCGGGCGGCATCACGAGTCTTGCTCGCTCGATCGGCGATGGCGTCACGCGCCTCGATCGCACCGAGCTCGCGCTCAATGAGGGGCTCGACGGCGACCCGCGCGACACCACCTCGCCGGACGCCATGGCGGCCGACCTGCGAGCGGTGGTCCTCGGGGATGTGCTGTCCGATGCCTCGCGCGCGCAGCTCACGGCCTCGATGGGAGCCTCTGTCACCGGGCTCGATCGGCTGCGGGCGCACATTCCTGCCACCTGGCGCGCGCTTGACAAGACGGGGACCAACGGCGTGCACACGAGCAACGACATCGCCGTGTTCTGGCCGCCGGGCAAGTCGCCGGTGATCGTCACGACGTACCTCACCCAGTGCCTCGGTCCGGAGGCCAAGCGCGTCGCGGTGCTCGCGGAGGTAGGGAGGCTCGTCGCCGAGGCAGCCGGATAGCGGGCGGTCGCCGGTACCGGCCTGACGTGTTTTCCAGAGCGCGGCTTCCGGTATCATGCCCGCCGCACTTCGAACGAGGGGGACACCGATGGCGCATTCGACCCTGCACGGCCGCATCCTGCCGGCACTTCTCACCACACTGCTGATTGCATCACCCGCGCTCGCGGCGGACAGCGACGCGCAGCGCATCGAGCGCATCCTCGCGCAGACCCCGCTCATCGACGGCCACAACGACCTGCCGTGGGAGATCCGCACCCGCTTCGCCCAGGATCTCTCCAAGGTGGATCTGAGCCACTCGACAATCGGGCTGCCGGCGCCCGCGGGCAGCCCGCCGCTGATGACGGATATCCCGCGCCTGCGGGCCGGGCACGTCGGCGGACAGTTCTGGTCGGTGTTCATTCCGGTCGAGGTGCAGGGACCTGCTGCGGTGCAGATGACCATCGAGCAGATCGACATCGTGCGACAGATGTGCGCGCGCTATCCGAACGACTTCGCCATGGCCTTCACGGCGGTGGACGTCGTGCGCGCTCACAAGGCCGGCAGGATCGCCTCGCTGATCGGCGTCGAGGGAGGCCATCAGATCAACAACTCCCTCGAAGTGCTGCGCGCCTACTACGATCTCGGCGCGCGCTACATGACGCTGACACACTCGAATAACACCGCCTGGGCGGATTCGGCGACCGACAATCCGGCGCACCACGGGCTCACGCCCTTCGGCAAGGAAGTGGTGCGTGAGATGAACCGCCTCGGCATGCTGGTCGATCTCTCGCACGTGTCCGAGGAGACCATGCGTGCAGCGCTCGCCGTGAGCGAGGCGCCGGTCATGTACTCGCATTCCTCCGCGCGCGCGCTCGTCGATCATCCGCGCGACGTGCCGGACGACGTGCTCAAGCTGGTCGCCGCCAACGGCGGCGTGGTGATGGTGAATTTCTTCCCCGGCTATGTCTCGGAGGCCCGGCGCCGCTGGGATGCAGACCGGGCCGCGGAGCTGGCGCGCTACAACAGCCCGCCCTTCGGCGGCCTCTATATCGGCCAGCCGGAGAGAGCCAGGGCCGCGCTCGCCGATTGGGAGCGCGCGCACCCCAAGCCTGCGGTCGGAATCAGCGACGTGGCTGACCACATCGATCACATCCGCAAGGTGGCCGGCGTCGATCATGTCGGCCTCGGCTCCGACTTCGACGGCATCCCGGAAGGCCCTGCCGGTCTCGACGGCGTCGACAAGTATCCGGCGCTGCTTCAGGAGCTCGCGCGCCGCGGCTGGAGCGATGCGGATCTCGCCAAGGTCGCGGGCGCCAATGCGCTGCGGGTGCTGGCGCGTGCCGAGGAGGTAAGCGCACGGCTGCGGGCCACGCGCGGGCCCTCCACCGCGACCCTCGCCATGGACGGGATGCTCCACACCCAGTAACGCGGCGCGCAGCGCGCGCTTCAGCTGCGCTTGCTCTTGCGGTCGCTGGCCGGCGTCCTGCGCGCGGTAGCCGGCGCCTTGCGCGCCGCGTCCGTCTTCGGCCGTCCCGCACTCGCCGCGATCAGCTGAGTTTCCGGCGCCGAGCACAGCGACAGCACCCGGCAGGGGCCTGCGCCGGCTGCGATATAGGCGTGACCCATGCCGCTGTCGAAGTAAATCGAGTCCCCGGCCTTCAGACGCACCGGTGCGTACAGGCTCGTGTGGAGATCCACCTCGCCCTCCAGCACGAAGGCGTATTCCTCGCCCGGGTGGCGGATCAGCTCGCCGAACTCCTCGAGGCTGCGCGCGTGGAGCTCGGCGACGATCGGAATGATGCGCTTGTTGAGCAGCTCCCACGCCGGGTAGAGGTGCGAGTAGTTCCTCGTCTCGATCCCCTTGCCTTCGCCGGCGCGCGTGATGCTGCGGCGCCCGCTGGCGCCGGGCTGCCCGTCCTCGATGGCCTCGCCGTTGAACAGCGAGGAGATGTCGACCTGCAGGCTGCTCGAGAGGCGCGACAGCTTGTCAAAGGTCAGCGACATCTTGTCGTTCTCGATCTTTGAGAGCGTCGAGGTGGGGAGTCCGGTGCGGCGGCTGACCTCGGCGAGCGTCCAGCCGTGCTTGCGCCGCAGCGCTTTCAGCACCCCGCCCGGCTTGGCGACGGAGCTGGCCGCGGACGGATGCGCCTCCGTTTCGCCCCGGGCCGGTTCGGACTTCGCTGCCACGCCGCAATCCTACCCTGTTGTATGTCCTGTTGAAAATTAATTTGCCAATTCAGAAAAATTGTTGTCACATTGGATAAAACGGGGGCTCAAAAGCTCTCCAGGGGATTCATCATGCTCAGGTCTTACACACGTCCGACGTTGATCGCCGTGGCCGCCGCGCTCGCTGCCGCTTCCGCGGCCCGGGCCGACGAACAGGCGCAGGCACAGCAGAGCGGCCCGGCCGCTTCCGCGAGCACGCTGCAGGAAGTGGTGGTGACGGCGCAGAAGCGCCTGGAAAAGCTGCACGACGTACCGATGGGAGTCACCGCGGTCAGCAACGAGCAGATGGACAAGCTGCGCCTCAGTGACTTCCAGGACCTGCAGGCGATGGTGCCGGCGCTCTCGGTCGAGCAGGTGCAGCCCGGCC
>Ga0335079_10003753_pt1 | contig 17493 bp, 15 predicted proteins | sample Lox_Sample_33_FD_206719 | JGI IMG/M metagenome (GOLD analysis project Ga0335079, IMG submission 206719) | Soil microbial communities from Loxahatchee National Wildlife Refuge, Florida, United States - Lox_Sample_3.3 | ecosystem: Environmental > Terrestrial > Soil > Wetlands | place: USA... | reverse complement strand
CCCGCGCCATCCGGTCCCACCAAGCCGAAGATCTCGCCCGCAGCCACGCTCAGGTCGAGATGATCCACCGCCGTCAGCTCGCCGAAGCGGCGCGTCAACCCATGCGTTTCGATGATCGCTGGCATACTCTATTCCAGGACGATTTGGGCGTCCGCCGGCATGTTCGATTTCAGCTCGTGCTGCGGATTCTCAACTTCGATCTTGATGCGGTAAACCAACTTGACGCGCTCCTGCTCGGTCTGAATCTGCTTGGGGGTAAACTCCGCTTCGGAGGCGATGAAGCTGATGCGTCCGTTGTAAACTTTGCCCGGGTAAGAGTCGGTCGTCACCGTGGCTTTCGAGCCGATCTTCACTCGCCCGAGGTCCGTTTCGTTGATGTAGCCGCGTAGCCAGGGATGGTCGATATCGCCAACCGTAACCACGGTTGCACCCGCAGCCAGCACTTCACCGGGATCGGCCGACTTCACCAGCACCACTCCATCCACCGGTGAAGTAGCCACTGTGTCGGCAAGCTGCGAATCGATCAGCGCCACGCTGGCTTTGGACTTCGCGATTTCCGCTTTCCGCGTAGCCAGTTCCTGCTGGCGCCGCTTCATTTCGAGGCTGTTCGCTTCGGCCATTTTGAGCGCCGCCCGTGCCCGTTCCACCAGTGCCACCTGCGCGTTGATCTGCTCCACGCGCGGGCCGGCCAGCACCAGCGCTTCGCGTTCCTTGGCCTGGCTCAGCGCTGCCTCGGCGCTTTCAAAACGGTTGCGATACTGATCGAATTGCGCCGTCGAGATGTCGTCGTTCTTGTACAGGACTTGCGCGCGATCCCAGTCTTTCTTGGCCCGCTCGACTTCCGAGGCCGCCGAATCCACCGCCGCCTTGGCATCGAGTTTTTCCTGGGGCCGCGCGCCGTTCCGCATTTCCGCCAGGCGCGCTTCCATCGAAGCCAGGTCTGCGCGTTTCTGCTCCACATCGGCTGCCAACGTGTCCTTCTGCCATTCGAGCGACGTCTCGGCCTGCGCCAGTTGGTCCCTCGAGGATTCTTCGCCGGCCGCCTCGCGCTCGCGTTGCGCCACCAACTGGTCGCGATCCAGCCGCGCGATGATCTGTCCCTTTTTCACCGTGTCACCCTCATCCACCGTTCGCTCAATGAGCCGCCCGGCCGTTTTGAACCCGATAGCCACTTCGGTCAACTCAATGTTGCCGGAAATCTTTAACTTGTTGTCTCCATCGTGCGACGATCCGCGCCAGAGGTATACGCCCCCGCCGGCCGCAGCCACCAGCAAGATGAACAATATGAGTTTCTTCATCACTCTCTCCGATTACTGTATGGCCCGCCGCACCGTGCCCATCGCTTGTGCCAGGTCGATTCGCGCCAGGTTGTGGTTGTAGAGCGCGGCCGTCTGATTCTCCCGCGCCCGCTCCAGACGCGTCTGCGCGTCGGTCACTTCCAGGTTGATGGCGACACCCGCATCGTACCGGCGCCGCGCCTGCGTCAGCTCATTTTGCGCCAGTTCCAACCCCTCCTGCGCCACTTTGACCTCTTCTTCCGCGGAACTCAGGCTGTCCAACGCCAGCCGCACGTCCAACTCGATCTGTTCTTTCAGGTCGTTGGTACGGATCGTCTCGGACCGGTATTGCGAATCCGATTCGGCGCGACGAGCTTCCTTCCGCCCGCCATCAAATATGGGAACGCGCACCGAAATCCCAATGGTACGCGTCGGCACTGTGTTGGAAAAGCTCGGACCGTTATCGCCGTAGTCGCCAAAAGCCGAAACCGAAGGCAACCGCTCCATCTTGGTAGCGCTCGCCGAGAGGCGGCTGTTGTCTTCCCGGTCTCTCTGGGCCCTCAGATCGGGACGATCGTGCAGCGCCTGGGCCTTGGCCTGTTCGATCGTGATCGGGTCCACCGCCACGTAGGACAATTTGTCGGTGAGCCGCAGTTCCGTATCGAGCCGCATGTCCATGGCGCGCAGCAGATCCAGGTGGGCGCGGCGGCGATTGTTCCGCGCCACCAGCAACTGCTGCCGGTCGTTCGAAAGCTGCACGCGGGCCCGCGTGATCTCGATGCCGGTGCCCGTGCCCGCCTCCTTCAACTGCTCGGCCTGCTTTTCCACCGCCTCGGAAAGCGCCACGTTGGCTTCCGCAGTCTCGACGTCGGTTTCCGCTTTCACCGCTGCCAGATAGGCATGCGCCACTCGCCCCGCTACCTGCTCATCCGTCGAGCTGGCATCCGATTTGGCCGCGGTGACCCCCACTTTCGACGCCTGATACCGGCGGATCGAGCTGAAATCGAAAACGGTTTGCGTTGCGCTGACGCGAGCATCCATGGTGCTGAAGGGCCCAACGAACGTTGGAAACGAGAAGCCCGGAATCAGAACGGGCAATTGAAACTTGAATCCGTAAGCCGCCAGGTTGGCGGTCAGGTTCCGGTCGCTGAACGCCCCCTCCAGGTCGGGAAGCAGCGCCGCGCGCGCCTCGCCGGACCGCGCCTGCGCCTGCCGCACGCTTTCGCCCGCCAACTGCACGTTGGTATTCCCTTCCGGCGACGTTGCAATCTCCACCGCCCGCTTCATGCTCAATTCGAGCGGCGCACGATCCTGCGCCAGCGCCAGCGAGCTGGCCAGCATCACCAGCCACGTCCGCGTCATTGCTTCACCTCCGCTGTGATCCTAGCCTCTTCCGTGGCGGGCGCCAGGAAGCCCGCGCTGAGAAAGGCGTGCAGCCTGCGGATGAGGCACGCGAAATCCGGAGTATCCCCCTGAATCCCCTGCGTCGCCAGCCCGCCAGACGCGGACATTGCTCTGCTCATTGCTCCAAACATGAATTGCGCTCTCCAGTGCAACTCCCCGTCCGACAACTGGTCGAGCGAACGGCGAAGTGCTTTTAAGAAGTACGCGACGGTGGGCTGAAAATGTTTCGCAACGATTGACTGTAACAGACCTTCGCCCTGCATCCGGCCCATCAACTGAACGAATTGTGGATTCTGCTCGGCCAGCTGGATCATCGGCGACAGGAATGCATCCAGGATTTTATCGACAGCCACCGGCGCCGATCCCGCTTCTCGCTCCAAGGCGTTGAGCTGCTCGATCCGCTCCTCATTGACGGCCGTGACTTTCCGCGCAATCACATGATCCAAAAGCTCTTCCTTCGATCCAAAGTGATAGTGGACGGAGGCCAGATTCACTCCTGCCTCGGCGATGATTTGGCGCAGCGAGGTGGCGGCAAACCCCTGAGAGGCGATCAAGCGTTCCGCCGTGTCCAAGAGCTTCTGCTTCGTGTCCGACATAATCAAACGAATGATTGAATTATACGTATGACTCACACTGGGCGTCAAGTTCTTTTGCTATCAGTAAATCCAAAGGAGGTTTGCTCCGGCTAAGATACGAAATGGGCTTTGCGCCGGTTCAATGCCGCTGGCGGCCGACGCCACTTGCAAACACTGATGCCGAATTCTGGACAACACTTTGTGGCCATCATCGGAGGCGCGATTGCCGGTTCCGTCGCCGCCGAAACCCTGGCCGAGCACGGGATCCGCGTGGCCATCGTCGAACAAAATCCGAGGCCTTACGGAAAGGTCGAGGACGGCTTGCCGCGTTGGCATAAAGAGCAGCGTCAGCAGGAATATGCCCGCATTGACGCGCGCCTGAAAAAGCCCGGTGTGGACTTCATTCCATCCACCAAGCTCGGTCGCGATATCGAGTTTGACGACTTCTCGAACAATTGGGGATTCTCGGCCGTGATCCTGGCCAACGGCGCGTGGCGCGACCGCGAGCTGGCGCTGCCCGGCGCTGCTGATTTCCTCAACAAAGGTCTGGTGTATCAAAACCCCTTCATCTACTGGTACAACCACAAAAACGAGAAAAGCTACACAGGTCCGCAATATGCCGCCCCGGACGAAACACTGATTCTGGGCGGGGGGTTGGCATCGATCGACGTGGCCAAGGTGCTGCAACTGGAAAACTACGAGCGCGCGCTGCGGGCCCGCGGCTTGGAAACCGATCTGCACGAACTCGAGCGGAAGGGCGTCCCGGCAGTCTGCAAAAGGTGTGGGCTCAATCCGGAGGATCTTGGGATCAAAGGATGCCTTCTGCTCTATCGCCGCCGCGAGCAGGACATGCCGCTGGCCCAACCTCCCGACAATGCCACGCCCGATCAAATCGCGAAAACCGAAACCGTCCGCCAGAAGATGCTGCGGCTGGCGCAAGAGAAGTACCGGTTTCGGGTGCAAGAGCGCCGGGCGCCGGTGGGCCTCCTGATCGAGGATGGCCGCCTGGCTGGCTTAAAAGTGGCCGAAACCAAAGTGGAAGGCCGCAAGGCAGAGCCAATCCCCGGATCCGAGCACGAACTACGCGCCCCCATGGTAGTTTGCTCGATCGGCTCCGTCCCGGAGGTGATCCCGGGCATCGCCATGAAGGGGGAATACTACACGTTTACCAACGAGGTGGTGGCGCAGTACTCGGGGTGCGACCGTGTGTTCGGCGTGGGGAACGTGGTCACCGGGCAGGGCAATATTCGTGCCTCCCTGATCCATAGTCAGGAATTGACCACGCGGCTCATCGAGAACTACATCGGGATCGGAACTGGCGAGCCCGGTCTTGGGCCGCTTTACACGGCCACCGAGTTGCGCGGTGCGGCGCAGGCGAGGGCCATTGAAGAGCGGGTGGAGGCTCTTCCGGCGCTCTCGGAGAGCGAAATTTCTGCAATCGAACGAAGGATTCACACACTTCAAGAACGTGTCGGCTACACCGGCGATTACGACTCGTGGATCGCCAGGGTGACCCCTCCGGACCTGGAATAGGCCGGCTATTCAAGAAATCCCAATCTCAGGCCGATAGAAGGGATGAGGACGTAACCTCATCGAGGTGGATTCTGTGTTACGTAGCATCGAGCGGGCCGGGCTGATTGCCGCCGTGGAACAAGCAGTAGACGGCATCGTCATCACCGACACCAATGGCCTGATTGAGTATGTAAATCCGGCGTTCACGACGATGACAGGATACACCCACGAAGAAGTGTTGGGGCAGAACCCGCGCTTGCTCAAATCTGGCCGCCATCCCCGCGAGTTTTACCAAGGGCTCTGGTGCACCATCCGATCGGGGCAGGTCTGGCACGGCGAGATGGTCAACCGGCGCAAGGACGGAAGTCTTTACACCGAGGAGATGCGCATCACGCCGGTACGGGATGCAGCCGGGGAAATCGTCCGTTACATTGCGATCAAGCACGATGTGACTGAGGAGCGCGCGGCCGAAGAATTGCGGCTGCTGTTGGCTGCGGTGGAAGACAGTTCCGACGACGCAATTGCCACCTCCTCACCTGCGGGGGTAATCCTCACTTGGAATCGCGGCGCGGAAACCATGCTGGGATACTCCTCGAACGAAGCGATTGGCAAGCCGTTGTCTGTGTTTGTGCCTTCCGAGCGGCAGCCCCACCTGGAGCGCGTTATCGAGCAGGCACTCGACGGCCATGTGGTTTCGCAACACCACGGTGTGTGCTTGCACAAAGATGGGAGCAAGGTTCGCGTATCCGTTACCGTCCGCCCCATCCGGAATTACGCCGGCGAAATCGTGGCTGTTACAGTCACGCACCGGGACCTTTCGGAACGTCGTGAGGCCGAGCAAGCCCGGGCTTTGCTGGCGTCCATTGTGGAATGCTCCAGCGACGCGATCAGCGCCGTGAAGCTGGATGGAACCATCGTCAGTTGGAACCGGGCCTCGGAGGTTTTGCTAGGGTACACCAGCCGGGAAATCATCGGCAAGAATGCCGCTCTCCTCGCGCCGCCCGAGCGCGGGGAGCATACCCGCAAATGCCTCGGTCTCATCCGGCAGGGTTGTTCCGTCAGTTCTTTCGAGGATCTGGCTCTCACAAAAGATGGGCGCGTGATCGATGTCTCGGTTGCCGTTTCCCCTATCCGCGATCCGGATCAAGAGGTGGTGGGAGCCGCTGTGATCGCCCGTGACATTACCGAGCGCAAGCAAGCCGATCAAGCCTTGAAAAGCAGTGAAGAGAAGTTCCGCCAGTTGGCGGAAACCATCCGCGAAGTGTTTTGGATGGTTTCTCCGTCGGTCGATGAGATACTCTACGTCAGCCCGGCGTACCAACACGTCTGGGGCCGGAGCTGCGAAAGCCTTTACCAGAATCCGATGTCCTGGATGGAAGCGATCCATCCGGACGATCGAAAACGGGCGGACGCCGGTGTTCTGAAGTACACCCAAGGAGAAGCAGCCGAGTCGGAGTACCGCATCCGCACGCCGGATGGGGAAGAGAAATGGATCTGTGACCGGTCTTTCCCCATTCGCGACCAGGCCGGCAAGTTGATTCGTATCGTCGGAATCGCGGAAGACATCACGGAACAAAGACGCTACGAAGCGGAGTTGATTCAGGCGCGCGAAGGCGCGGATGCCGCCAATCAGGCGAAGAGCCGTTTTCTGGCCAACATGAGCCATGAAATTCGCACGCCGATGAATGGCGTGATCGGCATGATTCAACTGCTCCTCGAAACCGAGCTAACTCCCGAGCAGAAGCGGTACGTGACCATTGCCGAGACCAGCGGGAGGGCGCTGCTGAACCTGATTGACGGCGTCCTCGACCTTTCCAAGATCGAGGCGAAAAAGATTCAGATCGAGCGCAAAGGCTTCTGCGTACAGGCGGCCGTTGAGGATGTCATTCAACTCTTAAGTGTGCAGTCGAGCGCGAAGGGCTTGGGCTTCCGCTCGCGCGTATCGGCAGAGATACCCGCGCTTCTGGTAGGAGATGTGTATCGTCTTCGCCAGGTGTTGACGAATCTCTGTTCCAACGCGATTAAGTTTACGGAGCGGGGCAATGTAACACTGGATGTGGAACTGGAGGGCCGGGGCGATGACGAAGCAACCGTCCGTTTCACCGTCACCGATACGGGAATTGGAATTCGGCCGGAAAAACTCGCGCGTATCTTTTCGCCGTTCACGCAAGCGGATGATTCCACGACCCGCAAATACGGTGGCACCGGGCTCGGCTTAACCATTAGCAAACAGCTGGTGGAGCTAATGGGCGGGAGCATCGGCGTCGACAGCCGCGTGGGGCACGGCTCCGTGTTTTGGTTCACGGTGGTTCTGGCGCTGCCCGAGCCCGGCCAACCGGAAATCGCAAGCGAGCAGAGCGGCCGAAAAATGGAGGCGCTCGGGAAGACGCCGCGGACGCAGCCGGATGCCAGTGCCCAAATTCTAATCGTTGAGGACAATCTCACCAACCGCGAAGTGGTACTTGCCCAAGTCCGGAAGCTGGGTTACCGCGCCCACGCCGTGACTGATGGCGCCGCAGCCGTTGACGCTGTCGAGGGCGGCGGCTATGCGCTGGTGTTAATGGATTGCGAGATGCCGGTGATGGATGGTTTTGAGGCGACGCGCTGGATCCGGAGGTCGAGTCATCGGCAGGTTCCGATTATCGCCCTGACGGCCGATGCGATGCCCGCCGACCGGGATCGATGCCTCAAAGAGGGAATGAACGACTATCTGGCGAAACCAGTGGAGTTGCGCCTCTTAGAGGAAGTGCTGGCCAAATGGATGCCCTCAAACTCCGGCGCACACGAGGCGAAAGAAATATTTGACGCCGAGGCCATGCTCCGACGGATGATGGGAGACCACCAGCTTGCCGGCCTCGCTCTCCGCCGGTTTGTGGACGATGTTCCCGCACAGTTCTCTACGCTGCGCAAGAGTATCGACGAAGGGGACGCGCCATGTGTCCGGTCGCAGGCGCACGCGCTCAAAGGCGCTGCGGCGATGGTCTCGGCCGAAAGTCTGCGCGCACTTGCCCTTGCCATGGAACAAGCCGGGTCCACTGGTGAGTTGGACAGCTGCCGCGAGATCCTTCCACGGGCGGAGGAGGAGTTCGAGCGCTTCCGGAGTGTCCTGAAGGAGGCTGAGTGGCTATGAGAGTTCACACCCGTATGGATGGGAGGAATGATGATGGACTGGAACGATGAACTGGTTCAAGAGTATTTGGCAGACAGTAGTGGCTCCTTGGCTGCGCTCGAATCGGATCTGTTGGCGATCGAAAAAAATGGAGCCATCATTGATCGCGGGTTGCTGGGCCGAGCGCTGCTTGCCGCTCATACCGTGAAGGTAGGCGCCGATTTTTTCGAATTGACGAAGATTCGTGTGTTGGCCGATCAAACTGAGGATGCGTTACGGTACATCCGCGACGGAAAGATGGTTCCCACGCCCGATCGAATCCGGGTCATGCTCGCTGCGACCGACCAACTGCGCCAAATGGTGGATCACGCTGAAACCAGCAACCAGGTTGACATCACGCCAAGCCTGGCAGCTCTAAACCAAGTGTGCGGCGATCGGTCAGATCGCACGGACAGCAGCCGGGAGCAGAGCAGGAAGCCGCATGTCCTTCTGGCGGAAGACGACCCAACCAACCGCTTTGTGCTCCAGACGTTCCTTTCCCGGTATGGAGAATGTCACATCGCCATCAACGGCGAAGAAGCCGTAGAGGCGGTGCGGTGCGCCCTGCAACAGGGCTTGCGCTACGACCTCATCTGCATGGACATTCTGATGCCCGAGATGAACGGCCGCGATGCGGTCCGAAAAATCCGGGCTCTGGAGGAAGCCCACGGCATTCTGTCGACCAGTGGCGCAAAAATCATCATGACGACCACCGTCGATGATGTTAAGGAAGTGATCCGCTGCTTCAAAGAACTGTGCGATGCCTATCTGGTGAAACCCATCGATCTGGCCAAATTGTTGGCCTGCATGAAATCCTTTCAGCTGGTTCAGTAATGTTTGTCCGTCTTCGCGCCGCGGCGCCAGGGGGTGCGCGCCATCAAAGTGGGGAGACGCCTCCAATCAGAGCCGCGACCGTTAGGGAGCGTCCCGCCGCCGGTCCGGATCCAACCCTAACGCTCCCTAACCCGGCATAGCCGGAACCAAACAGGAAATTCACCGCCGAGACGCCGAGAAAACGAAAAGGAACAGCGTCTCGGCTGGTTGAGGAGCGTCACCGTAGCTCGAATTCGAGCGCCGAGGTGGCAGAGGAAATCCCGCGCTGACGCGTTGACCGGTCGCGGAGAAGAGCGGGCTTCCACTTAGTAAGTGGGAAGTTGATGTTATTTTCGGAGTGCAGCCAAGTGGCTGTAAACATTGCTTGAAACCCACTTACCTAAAAAATATTCTGCCAGCGGCGACACGAGTTTGACGACGTAGGTACTAACGGTCGCGGCGCCGCCTGAAGTTCTCCTACGCTAGGATTACCTCGATGGTCCGGCGTTGGATTACGATGACAGATGGCGTCGAAGCGCCGCACCGAGGTGATTATGGCAGACGAAGCAAAGCCGAAAAAGCGGGCCACCAAAGAACCAGCAGCCGAAGCCAAACCGAAAACGCAGGGAGACGAGCCTAAGCCAAAAGCGCGCAAGAAGCCCGCGGAGACAGAAGCCGCTGGCAAAGCGGCCAAGCCGGCGGAGGCGCAACCAGCGGGCCCCGCGGCCGTAGAAGCGGCGAAAACCACAGGCGCGGCCGCGCCACACATCACCTCCCCGGCGGCAGCACCGCAGGCTCCCCCAGCGTCACCGCGGGCGCCGGCCAAGCCCAAGCCGATGAAGCTCCAGAAAAAGAACAAGTCCCGCCTGCCGCGCAAGCAGAAGAAAGCTTTGAAGAAGGCCCAGGCTGCCCAAGGCAAAGCTTTGTAGGCACACCGCGGGTTTCGGCCGTCTGCCAGAATCGCCGGCTTCGGAGATGCGCGGCTGCAGCGATGCGTGGCTGCAGTACCGCGCAGAGGCGTTTTCCATTACGATGAGTCTCTGCGCCTCGGTATCCACACGTTTACTGCCGGCTCCCTCGAAAAAGCCGCCCTCAAGGCGGTCGAGTTGGGAGCGAACACGTTCCAGATCTTCTCCGCCAGCCCGCGAATGTGGCGCGCCGGGCTGCCTGACTCGGTTCAGGTGAAGTTGCTCCAGCAAGCCCGTGAACGGTTTGACTTGCATCCGCTGGCAATCCACGTGAACTATCTGATCAACCTTGCTTCTGTCGATCCCGTGATCCGCCCCAAGTCGATCGCAGCCTTTCGCGGGGAGTTGGATCGTGCCGCCGCCATCGGGGCCGAATACCTGGTTCTGCACCCCGGCAATTACAAGGGGCGGACGGTGGACGAGGGAATTGCCGCGTTCGCGCTGGGGCTCAAGGACGCAGCCGAAGGCTTCCACGCGCCGGGCCTGACGGTGCTTTTAGAAAACACCGCCGGCTCTGGCGCCAGCCTCGGCGGCCGCCTGGAAGAGCTGCGCGCGATTCGCGATCTGGCGGGCGAGTTGACCGGCCTGCCAATTGGCTATTGTCTGGATACCTGCCACCTGCTGGCCGCGGGGTACAACGTGGCCACGGCCACCGGCCTAGGCGCGACCGTACGCCACATCGAGAAAACGATCGGTCTCGAACACGTCCGCCTGATCCACGCCAATGACTCCAAGACCCCCTTGGGTTCCCACGTGGACCGGCACGCTCATATCGGCGCCGGGCACATCGGCATCGAGGGCTTCCGGCGCATCCTGCGCCATCCCAAGCTGCGAAAAAAGCCGTTCATCCTCGAAACACCAATCGACAAGCCCGGAGATGACCGGCGGAATCTTGACGCGCTGAAGCTGCTGGCCACGGCTGCTACGATGGAATTCTCGACTAGCCCCGAAAAACGGGCCAAACGTCTATGCCCGAAAAGCCGTACGACCACAACGAAATCGAACTGAAGTGGCACGCGCGTTGGCAAACCGCCGACTTCTATAAGGCCGAACAGCACTCGACCAAGCCGAAGTTCTACGTGCTGGAGATGCTGCCGTACCCGAGCGGCACCCTCCACATCGGCCACATCCGGAATTATTCGATTGGCGACGCCCTGGCGCGCTACAAATGGATGCGCGGCTTCAACGTTCTGCATCCCATGGGTTGGGACGCCTTCGGCCTTCCCGCGGAAAACGCGGCAATTGCCAATCAGCGGCCGCCGCGCGAATGGACGCTTCAGAATATCGCGGCGATGAAGAAGACGCACCGCCGCTTCGCGTTCAGCTACGATTGGGACCGCGAGGTCTCCACCTGCGAGCCCGAGTATTACCGCTGGAACCAGTGGTTCTTTCTGAAGATGTTCGAGCGCGGCCTCGCTTATCGCAAGAGAGCGCTGGTCAACTGGTGTCCCAAGTGTGCGACGGTTCTGGCAAACGAGCAAGTCGTGGAAGGCTGCTGCTGGCGCCATGAAGACACGCCGGTGGAGCAGCGCGCGCTCGAGCAGTGGTTCCTCAAGATCACCGGCTACGCGGACCAGTTGCTGGAAGACATGCGCCAGCTCGAAGGCGGTTGGCCGGAGCGCGTGCTCACTATGCAGCGCAATTGGATCGGCCGCTCCGCCGGCACGGAAGCGGACTTTGCGCTGGAAGGTTCCGGCATTCCGCTCCGCGTGTTCACTACGCGCGTAGACACGATTTACGGGGCAACTTGCGTCATCCTGGCCCCCGAGCATCCCCTCAACGAGAAGCTTCTCGATGCGAAGGGCCAAGCGGTTGCCAAGTCCATGGTGGATGCGCGCGCCGGGCGCGATCCTGGCGATATCGAAAAAGAGGGATTCTTCACGGGGCACTACGCCATCAATCCGTACAGCGGAGAGCGGGCCCCGATCTGGATCGGCAATTTCGTGCTGATGGGCTACGGCACCGGCGCGATTATGGCAGTGCCGGCTCACGACGAGCGCGACTTTGAATTCTGCTCGAAGTACGGCATTCCCATCCGCCCGGTGATCCGGCCGGTGGATGGCCCGCTTGACACCAGCCCCACGCAAGCGTTTACCGACGATGGCATCGTCGAAAACTCGGGCCGCTGGTCCGGTCTCACCAGTGAAGAGGCGCGCCGCCAAATGAATCTCTACGCCGAAGAGAAAGGTTTCGGTAAGGGCGCGATCACGTACCGCATCAAAGACTGGGGCATCTCGCGCCAGCGCTATTGGGGCACGCCGATCCCCATGATCCACTGCCCGAAATGCGGCGTGGTGCCGGTTCCTGAGGATCAACTTCCGGTGGTGCTGCCGGAGCGCGTGGAGATTACGGGAGCAGGCCGGTCGCCACTTGAAAACGTGCCGGCATTCGTGAATGTGGCGTGTCCCAAGTGTGGCGAACCTGCCCGGCGCGAGACCGATACCATGGACACGTTCATCGACTCTTCCTGGTATTTCTACCGCTATTGCGACCCGCGCAACGACCGGGCGCCGTTCGATTCCGGCAAGATCGCCTATTGGTTCGAGATCGATCAATATATCGGCGGCGTGGAGCACGCCATCCTGCACCTGATCTATTCGCGTTTTTTTACCAAGATGATGCGCGACATCGGGCTGATCAGAAACAGCGAGCCGGCCCGCCGCCTGTTCACGCAAGGGATGGTCATCGCCGAAGGCGCGAAGATGTCGAAGTCCAAGGGCAACGTGGTGGGCGCGGATATGCTCGCCGAAAAGTATGGCGCCGATACCGCGCGCATGTTCGTGCTCTTCGCGGCGCCGCCCGAAAAGGAAGTCGACTGGCGTTCAGAAGGCGCCGAAGGCATCTACCGATTCTTGGGGCGCGTGTACCGGTTTGCGACGCGCAATATCGGCCGCACCGATTTTCCGCCGCCCGGGGACACGGATCGCAAGGTAATTCGCAAGCTTCACCAGACGCTGAAAAAGATCACCGAGGACTTCGAAACGCGCTGGCATTTCAACACTTGCATCTCCTCTGTCATGGAGCTAGTGAACGTGTTGTATACCGAGGAAAAAGGAATTTCTGCGGAGCCGATGTGCGAGTTGGTAGAGAAGCTGGCGCTGATGCTCGCGCCGTTTGCCCCCTACGTGGCCCAGGAGATTTGGGAAGTATCCGGCCACCAGGGCCCAGTCTTCCGGCACCCATGGCCCTCGTTCGACCCCGAACTGGCGAAGGAAGACCTGGCGGAGGTGGTGGTACAGGTGAACGGCAAGCTGCGCAGCCGCATCTACGCGGCCTTCGGCACGCCCCCCAAAGAACTCGAGGCTATGGCCCAAGCCGATGAAAAAGTGAAGCCATTTCTAGGGGGCAAACAGATCGTCAAGATCATCACCGTGCCCGATAAGCTGGTGAATATCGTGGTGAAGTAGGGAACTACTTTAGAATCTCGGCGAGATCGATAGTTTGACCCGCAAGCAGTTTGGACGGGAACGAGCCGGAGTGGAGTTCGCCGATCGGGCCAGATTTATAGATCCACATGTGCCGTTGGTTGGGATAGAGCACCCAGACTTCGAAGGCGCCATTGTCCAGGTAGAGTTTGATCTTTTTATCAATATGGTCCGCGATCTTCTCATTGGAAATCACTTCAACGGCCAATGCCGGCGATTCCAGGAGGTAATCGGTTTCCTGCTGGCCCGCATGCGCGATACTTACGTCCGGCTGCAGCCAGCCGTGGGATTTCAGCCGATAGCCCATCTCTAAGCAGACTTCGCCGAGTTGGGGCGCTTCGTTGCGCGCATGAAGCTCGGTCACAATCGCCTGCAGGCGATGGTAGATGCGTCTGGCAATCCTGTTGTGCCTGGATTTTGCCGGTGGCAATTCGATCAACTCCCCGTCGAGCAACTCTTGTTTGCCCGGCTGGTCCGGCATTTGCTCGAATTCCTCGAACGTCAAGCGCTTAACAGCAGTGGTGATCATGCCAGCAAGCTTTCTCTTACAGGATAGTGCAAATACCCAGTGACAGCGTACTAGTGTAGTGCGTCATACGGAATGCAGTTTAACTCTGTGGGGCAGACGATCGTTTTCCGTCGTCTGCCGGCGCCGCACAGCGGCGCACAGGCGCGCTTCGCACACCCTGGCAGACCGCGAAAGACGACGGTCTGCCCTACGGAAGGCAGCGAAATACGCCTCGTTATTTGTGACGCAGACCGCTAGAACCCGTTCCCGCGGTGATTGACTAGCGCCAGGAACTCGTCGCGGGTCTTCTTTTTGTCGCGGAACGCGCCCAGCATGGCGCTGGTCATGGCGCCGGAGTGTTGCTTTTCCACGCCGCGCATCATCATGCAGAAATGGCGCGCTTCGCAGATGACTCCCACGCCCACCGGCTCGATGGCTTCTTGAATCGTCTGCGCCACTTGCTGCGTGAGCCGCTCCTGAATCTGAAGGCGGCGCGCGAAGGCGTCCACGATTCGCGGAATTTTACTCAAGCCGATCACGCGGTTGTGGGGCAGATACGCGACGTGCATTTTGCCGAAGAACGGCAGCAGATGGTGCTCGCACAAGCTGAAGAACTCAATATCCTTCACTACCACCATTTCGTCGTACTTGACGTCGTACAGGGCGCCGTTGATGAGCTTCTTAACGTCGGTGCGATATCCGCTGGTGAGGAACTTGAAGGCCTCATCGACGCGCTGGGGTGTCCGCGTTAACCCTTCGCGCTGCGGGTCTTCTCCCAGCCTCGCCAGGACCTCCTTGATCAGGGGGGCAATGGTTTCCGCCTCGTGCGGGTGGATCACTTTGACGACAGCTTTATTCGACTTCATCGGCTCTGATTTCAAAGATGTTGCGCGGGGTCTCTTCGATTCGGACCTTTTCGAGACGGGGCCACTCGCCCGAAAACGCCGCACCCCAGTTGCGTTTCAGCCTGCGGCAGATCTCGATGGCGAGGTTCTCCGAGGTCGGTACAGCCGGCCCGAACCAGTCTACATCCGTGTTCAAGTTGCGGTGCTCCAGCGGTTCGAGAATTTGCCGCATTACAAGACGATCGAGCACGGCTGTATTCACGGCAGAGCCCGCTCGCGGGTTGAGCGGCCCTCGCGCGCTCACTGCCAGCACGTAGTTATGCCCGTGGCCATAGGGATGGTTGCACTTGCCGTACACACGCTGGTTCTCTTCCTCGCTCAAGGCCGCGGAGTGCAGCCGGTGCGATGCCGCAAACTGGTACCTGCGGGTTACTGAGAACACTTCTCGTCTCCTGAATAGTCCACGTGCAGGTCGGGCGTCTCGTAAAGACGCACCTGGCGTAATTTTAGTCCCGGCCGGTTCAGCCGCGGTTCCAGGCGCAACCAGATATCGCGGGCGATATTTTCGGCGGTTGGGATGACACAGTCGAACGGTGGGACCTCATAGTTCAAGAACCGGTGGTCGTACGGTTCCACTACCTCGTGGTTCAAGACGTCTTTCAATTCCTTGAGGTCGAGAACCATGCCGGTAACGGCGTCGGGCGCGCCCTCGACACTCACCTCCAGCACGTAGTTGTGCCCGTGCCCGTGCGGGTTGGCGGCCAGCCCGAACAGCGCGCGGTTCTCTTCGTCCGATAGCGCCGGGTTGCGGCACACGTGCGAAGCCGAAAATTCGACCTTTCGGGTGATGACCATTGAATACCCTCTGGATTCCGACGGGCCCGCGAGGAGATACAATTAATTATAGATTTCGACCATGCAGAGCGTCAAAACCGACCGTTTCTTGCGCGTCGCCATCTGTGTTCTGGTTATCGCGCTAGTTTATGTCTTGTACGGGGCGATCCACGAGCACGTCGTGGTAGCCGGCGACAAGGCTCCCGATTTCACCATCACCGCGGATAACGGGCACGCCGTATCGATCGGGAATTTCGGGGGCAAACTGCTGGTGCTGAACTTCTGGGCGTCCTGGTGCCAGCCTTGCATCGAAGAGACTCCGTCATTGAGCGCCTTTTCCGACGAGTATCGGAACAAAGGTGTGGTTGTCTTGGGCGTCAGTGTCGATCAGAATCCCGACGCCTACCAGAAATTCCTGGAGAGGTTCCACCCCGATTTTCTGGTGGCGCGCGACCTGAAGATCCACGAAGACTTCGGCACGTTCATCTATCCAGAAACCTATATCATCGATTCCAGCGGACGCGTGCTTCGGAAGTACGCGGAAGCGGTGAATTGGATGAATCCCGAAACCACTTCGTACATCAATTCGCTTTTGTAACCGATGCGAATCGTCAGCGCCGCCGCCGCTTTAGCGTTCTTCGCTTGCTCGGCTTCCGCTTCTCTAGTGAACGATGTGCAGGCGCTGGTGGCCAACCAGAATCTGGCGGTTGCGGAGCGGCTCGTTCGCGCCGCGCGAGCCAAACAAGGGGCCACACCCGAGATTGCCGCCGCGATCTCCTGGCTTGCCCGGGGCGCGCTCTCGGCCCGTCAGATTCCGCAAGCCGAGTCCTACGCCGCCGAGAGCCGCAAGATTGCCATGAGCCTTCTGGGCCCGCGGCGCCTCGATTCCGATCCGTATCTGCCCACGGCTGTCGGAGCCTCTATCGAAGTGCACGCGGTAGCGCTGGCCGTGCGCGGGGACCCGGCGGAAGCGGTGACCTATCTGCGCAGCGAACTCAAGACCTGGGCCAATACCTCCATCGATGAGCGCATCCAGAAGAACATCAACTTGCTCAGCCTGGAAGGCAAGCCGGCGCCGCGCCTGGAAGGCTTCAACCTGGCTGGATTGAAAGGCCGTCCGGTGCTGCTGTTTTTCTGGGCGCACTGGTGCCCGGACTGCAAGGCGGACGTTCCCATCATCGCGGATGTCGCGCACCGGTACGCACCGCGGGGCTTGGCGCTGGTGGGGCCAACGCGTTTATACGGATATGTGGCTGGCGGGGAACCGGCTCCGCCCGCGGTTGAAACGCAGTACATCGAACAGGTGCGCAATCGTTACTACGCCCCGCTGGCCGGTATGCCTGCGCCGCTCAGCGAGGCGAATTTCCAGGCCTACGGCGCGAGCACAACGCCCACCGTGGTTCTTGTCGATAGGGCAGGAGTGGTTCGCTTCTACCATCCCGGCGCCGTGAGCGAACCGGAGCTAATCGCCCACGTCGAAGCCGTGCTGCGGTAGAAGCTGGATCGGCTAAGCCGTCTTCTGCTTTCGGATTTCCTCAGATCGGGCACGATATCGGTCGTAGCGCTCTAGGGATTGGATGAGAGCGTCGATTGCCGTCCGGCGCGCATACAGAACCTGTAACTCTTTATGATTCTGAGGCCTTGCCGTGAGAGAGGGGGAGGCTTTCTTCACGATCATAGTAACAGATGTACCAGAAGTTCTAATCCAAAACAAGAGAAAACACAGGATTTGCCCTAGGGTATAGAGAAATCAGGTACTACTTCGGATGTAGTGCCGCGTAGGGTATTTCCCGAGCCTCCCGCTCCAGCACGGTCGACTAGACGCGGCCAATCAGAATCTCAGTTTGATGGCGAATTGCAGAATCCGCGGATTCCCGATGGTTTGGGTGATGCTGCCGAATTGCCCTTGGGAGAGATCGGTGTTCGGATTGGCGAAATGCGGCGTGTTGGCGGCATTGAACGCCTCGACGCGAACCTGGAGGGTGCGCTCATTCGGCAGCACCACGTTCTTGAAGACCGAAGCATCGAAGTTTACCAATCCCGGACCACGAATCAGATTTCGGCCGGCGTCGCCGGGCTGCATCGGCCCAAGCCCCGTTACCGAGAAGGCCTGCGTATCGAAGTAGTGCAGCAAGGTTTGTTGGGAGCCGCTGAGGTTTGGATTGCGCAGCGCGTTGGGCCGCA
>Ga0335079_10003752_pt1 | contig 17494 bp, 14 predicted proteins | sample Lox_Sample_33_FD_206719 | JGI IMG/M metagenome (GOLD analysis project Ga0335079, IMG submission 206719) | Soil microbial communities from Loxahatchee National Wildlife Refuge, Florida, United States - Lox_Sample_3.3 | ecosystem: Environmental > Terrestrial > Soil > Wetlands | place: USA... | reverse complement strand
CAATACCCGCTCGTTCGGTGAAGATGCGCACAAAGTGGCCGAGTACGTTGCCGAATTCATTCGCGGCGTCCAGGAAAACGGCGGCCTCGCCACAGCGAAGCATTTCCCGGGCCACGGCGACACATCGTCCGATTCGCACATCGATCTGCCGGTAATCAAAGCGGACCGAAACCGGATAGAAAATCTCGAACTGGTTCCCTTTCGCGCCGCTATCGCCGCTGGCGCTGACAGCGTCATGACGGGCCATCTGGCGATTCCTGCGCTGGAACCCGATCCGAATGTTCCCGCTACGCTCTCTCCCAATATCTTGACCGGCCTGCTCCGCGACGAACTGCATTACCAAGGTTTGGTCGTGACCGATGCCATGGACATGGGCGGCATCACCGTGCGGTACGCTCCCGGCGAGGCTGCGGTTCGCGCATTTCTTGCTGGCGCCGACGCGCTGCTCATGCCACCGGTTCCGGACGCGGCGTTTGAAGCGTTAAAGGACGCCGTCAAATCCGGCCGCATTCTCCGCCCGCGCCTCGATGCTTCTGTTCGCCGCATTCTCGAAGCAAAAGCTCGACTCGGGCTAAATAAAGAGCGCCTCGTCGACATCAACGCGCTGAATAAACATTTCAGCAAAGTGGAATGGCAGCGCGAGGCACAAGATATTTCCGATCGCGGCGTCACCTTGCTGCGGGACACCGCGCATCGCCTCCCGCTCGACGGCACCAAGCCCACACGCGCCCTGCTGATTGCTCTTTACGCTGACCCTGAACCCTATCCGGGCGAAGACCTCGAACGCGAACTGCGTTCCCGCGTCGATTCGCTCACCACGCTGCGTGCCGACACTCGCTTCGTCAAAGCCGACAATTTGAGGTTGCCTTCGCCCGATTCTTACGACATCGCACTACTGGCCTTTTTTGTTCGCGTCAGCGATCGCAAGGGCAATGTGGACATTCCTGCGGAGCAAGGTGCTCTGGCCGATAAGGTCTATAAGAACGGCAAGCCCGTTATCACCATCGGCCTTGGCAGCCCCTATCTCGTCGAACGCTTCCCGCAAGCCGAAACCTGGCTCGCCACCTTCGGCATCAGCGACGTAGCGCAGATTTCCGTTGCGCGCGCGCTTTTCGGCCAAATTCCTGTGCGCGGCAAACTGCCGGTCACCGTTCCCGGCGTGCAAATGAAAGCTGGCTTTGGCATGGAAGTCCCTGCCGATCCGATGACCGTGCAACCCATGGAAGTCCGCTGCGAGGCGCAACTCCAACCGGCTTACGACGTCATCGAAAAAGCGATTGCCGACAAGGCCTTCCCCGGCGCCACGCTCGTCGTCGGCTACAAAGATAAAGTCGCGCTGCACGCTTTTGGCAAATTGAGTTACGACGAAAAATCGCCGCTGGTGAACTTGAACGCCATGTATGACGTGGCTTCGCTCACGAAAGTCATCGTCACCACTACGCTCGTCGAAAAACTGGTCGAAGGCGACTTCAAAGTGCCGCTCAATCTCGACGCGCCGATCGAACGCTACTTGCCCGAATGGACCGCCGGCCCTTCCAAAGATAATCCCACCGCGCTTGAATGGCGGCGCAGAGTCACCGTACGCCATCTGATGACGCACACTTCGGGCCTGCCTCCCTTTAAGGAATACTGGCGCACTTCAAAAGGCAAAGACGACACGCTGCGCATGATCTTCAACGAACCGCTCGAATACGAGCCCGGCACAAAGATGGTTTACTCCGACCTCGCCATCATCCTGATGGCCGAAATCATCGAACGCCTCACCGGCCGCAAACTGGACGACCTCGCGCGCGAATACATTTTCGAGCCGCTGCAGATGAAGCACAGCATGTACAAGCCGCCCAAAAAACTTTGGCCCGAAATCGCGCCCACCGAATTTGACGCCCAGTTCCGCCACCGGCTCATCCAAGGCGAGGTCCACGACGAAAACGCCTTCGCCATCGGCGGAGTCTCCGGCCACGCCGGCGTCTTTAGCACTGCTCCCGATCTGGCCGCCTTTTGCCAGATGTATCTCAACGGTGGCGTTTACGCGCATCAGCGCATTCTGAAGCGCGCGACCATCGCTCAGTTCACGGTGCCTCAGCCACTCTCCGGCAACGCCCGCACGCTCGGCTGGGTCGTTCCCACCGAAGGCAGCTCCAGCGGCCACTATTTCTCTGCGCACAGCTTCGGCCACACCGGCTTCACCGGCACTTCGATCTGGATCGATCCCGACCGCCAACTCTTCGTCGTACTGCTTACGAATCGCGTCAACCCGACCCGCGAAAATCACAAAATCGCTGACGTACGTCCTGCCGTTCACGACGCCGTCATGCAAGCCCTCGGCCTCGCCGCCGCCAAAGCCCCCGCGCCTTGATTCCGGAGCAATATGGAAACTGGTTCACGAGACGGTTATTTCTGGCTGACGTCTGCCGACTATGAGCTCCACGACCTCATCACGTTTTGCCCGCAAATAGTTGTTGGCAAGTACGTTACCATCACGTCTTTCGATAGCGGATCGCTTGTGCCGAATGAAAACGAAATGACTGCTGGGTGGCAGAGCCAAGGAGGGATTGCATACAGCCCGAGAGTTGAATCGATCGAGCAGCTGCCTCACGAACTATATGACGAATGGTACGTATTCAAAACTCCGCAAGATTTGGGACATTTGTATCAAGGGAATATCTTTGAGACCTCGATGGCTGCGGGCCAGGTCGCTGCCTTCGTCAACTACGGCCCCGCGTTCAGTTTGCCGAGCTCCAATGCAAAGGATCTAACCGATTTGTTTTGGTTGCAGCTCGGGCTGATTCGACCCGAATCCTTTATTTCGGATGGTGATCTGTTGAATTTCGTAACCTCTGATGAGCAGCTCTTTGACTCTGTTCGCGCTGCTCTGAAATGACTTCAGAATGGTGGAGGCCGGGGGACCCTTGCCTCAAACCTTTAACCACTTATCCTTACTTCTTTGCTCCCTTACCTCCTTACTTCCTGCCGCCCCGACCAAAGATGCTAAAATGTCCCCAGGGGGCGACACGGTTTCGACGGAAGCTGTCGCGGCCCGAAGGCATGCCGGGACCCACCTGCCCGCAACTTGGTGGAAACTAGAACTGCCAACAACAACTTGGCACTTGCTGCTTAATTAATTAAGCGCACGCTTCCCCGGGCTTTGCTCATGGGCCCGGTCAGAGGCGTCACACAGTGAGCTGGCCCGCTCCTTTCGGTCCGTAAGGCGCGGGCGAGATTCACCGGACTAGCTGGCGTCGCATCTTGCTCATTCCGAGCGCCGCTGGCGAACGCGCGATCAGCCCTCAAAAGCCGGGTCGCACACCGAATTGAGATAAGCATGTAGGCTTCGGTCCGTAGCGCTTTTCGGACGGGGGTTCAACTCCCCCCGCCTCCACCATACCAGAGCATGAACTTGTCGGGGACGAAGCATTGTTTCCGACTTGCGCGTCAACTCTCGAGGTCAAAACTAAGAGCCGGTGCCGCCCAATAGCGCACGGAAACGAATTAGAAGCAGATCAGATATTTAGCTTCATGCGAGATATCAATTTCTTGAAACGCCGGTCACCACGCAGTGGATCGTAGATGGGATCGCTGGCAATCAGCAGCGAGTAGACGTTCCGCTCTTCGCAGGCTTGCGTGAGCCACTTCAAGGCTTCTTCTTTGTCGCCAGTCCGCAGATGCTCGCGCGCGAATCTTATCGCCGGTACGTAATCGCCTTTCTTTCGCTTGCGCAACAGCCCATCGAGTCGCCTCGCAGCTAAAGCGCGCACATCCCTGGCAAGAGCCGCCTTGCTGTTGCGCGTAGCAAGGGTACCAACAAATTCCGCATCGTTAGCAAAGAGCATGGCTTTTCTCCACCGGTCGACAGCTTTCCCGTAGTCGCCCTTCCGCTCATGGGCGTCGCCGAGTGCTTCAAAGACAGATGCGTCGTTGGGATCGAGTTCGAGCGCCTTCCGGTATTGTTGAATGGCCTCATCGTACCTGCATGCGCAGTACAAGGCATAGCCTAAGTGCTGACTAATGCGAATTGAAAACGGGTTGCACGCCAACGCCCGCTTGCCTTCGGCGATGGCCTCACGGAATCGCCGCATCACCACCAAGAAAAAAGAATAGGCGTAGTGTATTTCGTCAAGCCCGGGACTTAGCTCAATCGCGCGCTTCAATTCTTTCTCTGCGCCTGCCCAATCAAGGTAGTAAACCATCTTGAGTGCAGCCAGACCGAGGTGCGCTTCGGCAAGTTGGTCATCAAGCTCGAGTGCCTTCGCAACTGCCCACTCGGCCTTCGGCCAGCCATTTTCCGGCGGCACGATACCCCAGGCCGCTCCGTAACCATAAAAGCTGTTCAGTCCACAATAGCCGATCGCATAGGAAGGATCTTCCTCAACCGCGCGATGAAAATAGCCGCTGCTCTTCTTGAATTCTTCGGCCGAATTTTTCCACCAGTAATATCTTCCTTTCAGATAGAGCTGATAGGCTTTTGTGCTTTGCGTATAGTGCTTCACGAGGCGCGTCTTATCTTCCTTGCTGAGTTCAACTGACAATGCTTGCGCCACCTGCTCGGAGATCGCATCCTGTAAAGCAAAAATGTCAGTCAGTTGGTCGTCAAAGGTCCTCGCCCACAGCGAGGCTCCATTCGACACCTTCAGTAATCGGACGGTGACCCTAACTCTGTCGGATTGGTGCTGCAGGCTTCCCTCCAGCACAGACTCCACCCCAAGTTCCCGGCCAGCTGCAAGAACATCCATCTTCAAATCAGCATATTTTCGAACCGAGCTCATGGGACGCACCACGAGGTTCCGTATCCCGCTAAGCCGGGCGATCAGCGTGTCAGCCATACCCAGTTCCAAAGATTCGTCGCGATTATTTCGTGACAATGGCTGGAACGGAAGCACAGCAATACTGGGGATAGGCTCTGCAGTACTTGCGATTACCGGCGGCTTGCGCCTGTGAACGGGCGCAACGAACCTGTAGCCCCGTCCTGGAAGCGTAACAATGTAACGATGCTCGGCTCGTTTATCGCCAAGCACGCGGCGTAGCGCGGAAATACATTGAGTCAAATTGTTCTCTTCGACGGCAGTATCTTCCCAGATTGCTCGCATCAGTGTTTCTTTGCCGAGAACAACATCGGCATGTTGGACCAAGTAAATCAGCGTGTCGAACGCCTTCGGCGTCAGGGACAGCGGACGGCCAGCACGTCCAAATAGCAATCGTCGTCCCGGGTCCACCCGGAAATCGTCGAACTCGTAAACGTATGGGTCTGTCGTCTCCATCGTCTTTCAGAAGTATTCAGAAATTTTCAGCCCATTCTAAGGACTTCACGGCCAGTTGCAAATAAGACTAGTCCCCGTTTCAGCGCCAGAAAGGAGAACGAGAATGCGATCGCCTAGTTTCATACGGGTTTCACCATTCATTCGAGTCACGACTTTACTTTTCATTTCGATTGCGCCCGGCCTAGCTCAAGCCCAGTGGCACGCCACTGTGGGAGCGCAAAGCCCGCAGAAGGGAAGGCAGGCCCTCGCTTTTTTTCCCAATGAGCTGTGGATTCATGAGGGCGACAGCATCACCTGGAGGTTTGAGGCAGGGGAAATTCACACCGTAACATTCTTAGCGACCCTGCCGACGGCCCAGGTTCGCCCCCCCTTTCAGGCCTTCTGCCCATCCTCCGATCCCAGCACATTTGACGGATCCGCGTGTGTAAGCACGCCACCTCTAGTTGAGGGATCAACCTTTACGGTGACGTTTCCGACGCCCGGAAACTACAAGCTTATTTGCTTGGTACATCCCGATATGACTGGTGTCGTCCACGTTCTAGAGCAGTCAAAGCCACTGCCCCACACGCAAGATTTCTATGACGACGAAGCAGAGGCCCAAAGGCACGTTCTCCTGGCCGACGCCGATCGCGACGACGATGAAGCTAGATCCACGCATCACCACGCCTCCGAACAACAGGTGACCGTAGGTGGTGGAGAGATCTCGACGAATGCCGCGGGAGCTTCGACGCTGTCCATCATGCGTTTTGTTCGCGACCCGATGATCATTCATGCGGGGCAAACCGTGGAGTGGGCAACGGATGATCCTGAGGATCCCCATACCATCACCTTCGGGACGGAGCCGGCTGGCGATCCTTTTCCGCCTTCGAGTAACGTCACCGTGGACGCCGACGGAGCGCGCCACGCGGTAATCAACTCCGCTTCTGACAGCGTGCACTCTGGATTCATTGCTGCCACGCCTCAGGACCGGACTGGACTTGAACAGTCACCACTCAGCACCACGCGATTCCGGATCACCTTCACACATCCAGGAGTCTACCCCTACATCTGCGCGCTTCATGACGAATTGGGGATGAAGGGCAAAGTTATCGTTCTCCCGTGAATTCGGTCACTCGTTTTTCGTGTTCTTGTGAACGTGAAATTCATTTCCTGGCATCGCCAGAAAAAAAGGAGCCAGATTAAATGCGAAAACTCTTCGTAGTGGTTCTCATGCTGGTTGCATCGCCGGCGTTCGCGCAAACCTGGCGAACCAGCGTCCTGCAAACCCGTTTTGTCAACACCGTATCGGTCAGCAACTCTGCTACGACCGACCAGGTCCGGTTGTCCGGAACCATGGCGGCGCTGGTACAGATCCAACAGCCCACCGACCCGTGTACCCCTGTGAATCCTTGCCGCTCCGTGCCAGTTCGAATTATTTATGTTGCGGAAGCGACCGGCGTGGGACAGTCCACCGGGAGAACGTACCGTGCCGTCGGCGCCTCCACAGTAAACGGGACGCTCAGCATGCCCGGCACGTTTGCATGGCAGGTCGGATTACGCTTTGTTCCTCCTAGTCCCATAGTTCCACCCGACCCCATCGTTCCGCCGAGTCCCATTGCCTTGATGGCGACCACGAACGTCAGCTCGCAGGGAACCGCTACTGCGGTCTCTTTGCCTCCTTCTGGCCTGGTGAGCTGGTGGCAAGCCGAAGGCAACGCCCTCGATGCTCTGGCGCAAAACAACGGCACGCTGGGAGAAGTGCTGGATTTTGTGCCGGGCCGGGTCGGCCAAGCCTTCAGCTTCGCCGAGCACGGATACGTTCAAGCCGGCCCGTCGTCCTCGCTGCAGCCTGCCAACGTTACCGCGATGGCTTGGGTCAGGCACCTGGGATCGCCGGGACAAGACAACTACATACTGGCACAAGGTGGCAATGCTTGCATCGCCGCGTCCTACGCTCTCTACACCGGGGCGCAGAACCTGACTTTCTACGTCTATGACGGCGGTACCTTCTGGTCTTCGCCCGATGCCGGTCCGGCCGTTTGGGATGGCAACTGGCACCTGGTTGCTGGCACCTACGATGGTCAATCCGTCCGTCTATACGTCGATGGCGCCGAAATCGGCAGCGGAAGTCCCACAAATGTGCCCATCGCTTACGCGCTCCCTTACCAGCAATTTAATATTGGCGCCTACCGTGGCGACTGCCAATTAAGGTTCAACGGCGACATTGATGAGGTGAAAATTTTCAATCGCGCTCTGAGCGGAGCGGAGGTTCAGAGCATCTTCAGCGCAACGCCTTAGGTAAGCGGAACCGCACCAGGACGGCACATGGGACTGACTAAGGAGTCGCAAACGGCCATGGAAGCCAGCCCTGAGTCAATCACGATCCGTATTTCGCAGACCGCGGTCGTGGTTGTGGACATGCAGAACGACTTTTGCTCGAAAGGTGGACTCTTTGACCGCGCCGGAATCAACATCTCGGCAATTCAAAAAGCTGTCGAACCGACGCGGAAAGTGCTTTTCGCCGCACGCCAGGCCGGGGTCACAATTGTTTACCTGAAAATGGGCTTCCGTGCGGACTTGTCGGACCTTGGAGATACTGACTCGGCTAACCGCAAACGTCATCTCCGCTTCGGGGTCGGGCAACCGTGTATCGCTCCGGATGGTCGGCACGGACGATTCTTGATTCGCGACACGTGGAATACCGACGTCATCGAGGAGCTGCGGCCGCAACCGGAAGATGTTGTCCTTTACAAGCACCGGTTCAGCGGTTTCTATCAAACCGAACTGGACCATATCTTGCGCAGTCTCGGGATTAAGAACCTGATCTTTACCGGATGCACCACGAGCGTTTGCGTGGATTCAACCATCCGCGATGCGATGTTCCGCGATTACCGCTGTGTGTTGTTGGCCGATTGTGTGGGCGAGCCGATTGGGAATGAATTGCCGCGCAGCAACCATGAAGCTTCCGTCCTAACCATCCAAACGGTGCTTGGCTGGGTATCAGATTCCGAGCGGTTCGAGTCGGCGCTAAGGGCGTTTCTCCGTACTGATCCGAACCGCGAACGGTATGTAGCGCAAACTTAGCGCTCCGGCGAACTTCGTTCCACCATCGACCCTTAGCCCGGCGGCAGATCGTTCCCTGCGCGAAGGCAAATGCCCGCCGTGGCTCCTCACTCACAAGTGCACCTCATTCACGCAGGCCTTTATTAAAACGCCGCTCTAAGTCCACCACGCGAAGGCCGGAGGGGGCTGCACTTTTTACCCGAGCATTTCACGAATGTAACGCCCCGTTGATAGAATTCCGGCACTGATATAGCTGCAGTGACGGAGAAAGATCGATGCAACTGGGGTTCGTTGGGACCGGCTTGAAAGCTGTGGCGAAACTATTTGCGGCCATTGCCTATTTGGTGTTCGGCGTAACCGCAGCGTTCTTTGCCTTATGGGGCCTTTCTGCACTTGTGCGCTAAGCACACGGCTCGGATTTCGCTCAAACTACACCGCTGATCCATCACGTCTACGGTTTCGTAGCGGCCGCTGTGGCGTCCTCTACGAGGCGGCGCGCTCCATTCGCCAATTTCGTATTGCCGACTCCGCGCCAGCCAGCGGCCACCGCCATCGCGTTTTCGCGTAGCCTTTGATAAAGTGCACTTTCCGAAACCTGAAATCCGGTTTCCATCAGGAGAGAGACATGGCCGACCTCGGGTTGCGCCCGCTCAGTCTCGGCGAAGTTCTCGACCGCACCTTTTCGCTCTATCGCAAACACTTTCTGCTGTTTGCCAGCATCGCCGCCATTCCGCAAGTCATTCTTCTGGCTCTGCGTCTGACGCAAACGCTGATGCTGGCCGCTCCTGCCCTGGGCCGGTTTCCGCGTGTGCCGCGCACCGCAGTTGACACATCCTCCGCATTTTTGAGTTTAGGGATTCTCTGGTTCTTCGGTTTTGCGATCTGGGGATTAGTCTACATCTACGCACAAGGCGGGATGGTCTCCGCCGCATCGGACCTCTACCTGGGTCATTCCACGACGATCGGCACGGCGCTCGGCAAGGTCCGCGGCCATTATCTGAATCTCGTTGTCGTGGTGCTCTTGGGGATGCTCGCACTCGGTGCAGCATTCGTTTGCTTCATCATTCCTTTTTTTTATGTGGCTTGTCGTTTGATTGCCTGCCTTCCAGCCGCCGTACTGGAAGATCTCGGTCCTATCGATTCACTGGAACGCAGCTTCTCGCTGACCCGGGGCTTTGCCGGGCCGGCGTTCCTGATTTTCTTCCTTTCCGCTGTCCTGCAATATGCGGCGGCGTTCCTGTTTGCCGCGCCTTTTTCCGTAGCCATGGTCCTTTCCGCCAAGCATCCGGAGACCATGCCCATGTGGCTGTCGCTGACGCATGTGGGAGAATTCATCGGCGGGGTGGTCGTTGGACCATTTCTCACGATCGCCATCGCCGTCTTTTATTACGACCTGCGCGTACGGAAAGAAGCCTTCGACTTGCAGTTCATGCTGAATCCCACTGACCCGCTGGCTCCCCAAGGCCCGTCCATTGTTCCGCGAAGCCTGTACTGAAACGCGGGATAGCGATATTGTTTCGCCCTGCCCATGCGCATGCTCCGGCTTCTTTTAAGCGCGGCCCTGCTGCTTAGCTTTGCCGGCGGCTCGCCTTCGCACGCGCAAAGTACAGACCGCGCTGCCGATCTTGCTAACTCGGAAAAAGGCGACTTCGATCTCGTCAGACTACAGCAAGAGTTGCAGCGCATCGCGTCGCTCCTGGTGAAAAAACCTTCGGCGAGCGAGCTCAACCTCCTCCGCAATTCCCTGCCCGGCGCCTGGAGCGTTTCCACCTCGCAGCGCCGCTATTCGATTTCCACCGAGCCACTTCGAAAATTGCTTACGTCCTCCTCGCCTGAACAGGCCCTGGAATGGGTGAATCACTTACAGGAGGAGCTTTCCGGATACAACCAGCCCGCAGCGAATTCCGCGCCACGGGCCGCTCTGGACAAAATTCTCGCACGCCCTGAATTCGGAGCCGCTCGCCCGCCGACGCAATGGGAGTTGCTGCGCCAGCGCATCGTCAACTGGCTTGAGCGTTTGCTGATGAAAATTTTCGGCAGCATTGCGCGTTATCCGCTGGGTGCGCAAATTCTGTTCTGGGTGCTGGTCGTGCTCGCGGTGGCCATCGTCGCGGCGCTGGTGTTTCGCTTTTTCGCGAATCGCGACCGCCCCGCCCCTTTGCCTTCGAACGTACCGATCAACCCTGGCCGTACCTGGCAGGAGTGGATCCGCGAGGCGCGGGAAGCTGCCAAGCGCGGCAAGTACCGCGAAGCAGTGCACTCCGCCTACTGGGCCGGCATCGCGCGTTTGGAAGACTTGGGCGTTCTTCCCAAAGACCGCACCAAAACGCCTCGTGAATATCTGCGGCTAGTCACCGAGCCTACTCCCGGCGAGCTTGCCCCCTCGCCTACCCATCGCGAACCGCTCACCGATCTCACTCGCCGGCTCGAGCGCGTCTGGTACGCTAACCGCGGCGCGCGCCCTGAGGATTTCACCGACTCACTTCGTCAATTGGAGGCGCTGGGATGCACGCTGGAATAGCCTCCTCCGACCGCAAAATCGTGTTGATCGGTGGCGTATTGCTGGTCATTTTGCTGCTCGCTTCTGTGCTGCTGGCGCCCCCGGAGCGCCAATTGCAGTCTCTTGTGCCGTCCACTTACTCCGGCCAACCCAACGGAGCCGAAGCGGCTTACGTGTTTCTTTCCGAGTCTCACTATCTGGTCCGCCGCTGGGAAGCTTCGCCCGTCGACCTCGACGTGGAGCCGGGAGAAACTCTGCTGGTTCTCGCTGAGCCATTTCAACCACCGGCCGAAAACGAAAAGAAGGCGCTGCACGAATTTGTGAAAGCTGGCGGCCACATCCTCTTTACCGGCGGAAACATCCGCACCTACTTCCCCGACGCTTCGCCCAACGCCGTATCGCTTCCGCCCATTCCGATGGAGCACACCGCCTTGTGGCAAACCTATGGTCCAGCCATTCCGAATCGGCTGGCGCACGGCGCGCAGCGCGTCACTTTCGACTTGCAGCAATACTGGGGTGACCTAAAACCGTCACAACTTGCGCTGTATGGCGACGTGAATGGCGCAGCTGTGGTGAGCTGGCAAATCGGAGACGGCGAAATTCTCTGGTGGACCGCTTCCACCCCGCTGACCAACGAAGGCATCGTCAAGGACGACAATCTCGCTTTTTTCCTGAACGCGGCAAGAAATTGGTCGGACGGCAAACCCTACAACATCTACTGGGACGAATATTTTCACGGCCAGCGAAACTCCCCTTGGGGCTATTTGGCGAAGACGCCGTTGGGTTGGGGCTCCTTGCAATTTGTGCTGCTGGCCCTCGCCATTCTCTTCACGTTTAGCCGCCGCAGCGGCCCGACGTTCATGCCTGCCGGCGGTTCGCGACTTTCCCCTCTCGAGTTTGTTGACACACTTGGCGGCCTCTATGAGCGCGCTGGCGCCTCGGGCTCCGCGGTCGCCGTTTCCTATCAACGCTTGCGCACGCTGCTCACTCGCCAACTCACCTTGTCTTCGACTATTACCGACGCCGAATTGGGGCAGGCCGCGGAACAGCGTCTCGGCTGGAAAAACGCCGAGGCCGCCGCCGCGCTGCAACGCGCCGCCGAGGCCATCCGCGCACCAAAACTGAAACCTCGAAGGGCTCTCGAACTCGTTCAGGAACTAGAAGGACTAGCCGCGCGGCTGCTGGTTCGCCCGGCGCTTCACAAGGAGAACACCTAACCGTGCAAGAACTTTCCGCTTTGGCAAAACAGGTTCGCGAAGAACTCTCCAAAGTCATCGTCGGCCAGCGCGAAGTCGCGGACCAGTTGCTGCTCGTCCTGGTCTGCGGCGGCCACGCCGTCATCGAAGGCGTTCCCGGCCTGGCCAAGACTCTCGCCGTCAAGACTCTCGCGCGGATCTGCGGCCTCAATTTTCAGCGCGTGCAATGCACCGCCGATCTCATGCCTGCCGACGTCACCGGCACGAACGTCTTCAACATGGCCACCAATGCTTTCACGCTGCACAGAGGCCCGGTCTTTACCGATCTATTGCTCGTCGACGAAATCAACCGCACTTCCCCGCGCACCCAGGCCGCACTGCTCGAAGCGATGGAAGAACGCCAAGTGACGATCGAAGGCGTGCGCTATCCGCTCGGTGAGAACTTCACGGTTCTCGCGACGCAAAACCCTGTTGAGTTTGAAGGCACCTATCCCCTGCCCGAAGCGCAGCTCGATCGTTTCCTGCTGAAAATTCGCGTCAACTATCCCTCGGCAGAAGAAGAAGTGAACATTCTCGCGCAATACGGCAGCGGCTTCGATCCGCGCCGCCTCGAAGAAATTTCCATCACGCAACTGCCGCCGGGATTGCTCGATGCCGCCCGCCGCGAAATCGCCGGCGTTCGCGTCGAACCTACGCTGCACTCCTATGTCGTCTCGCTGGTGCGTCGCACGCGCGATTGGCCCACGGTCTCTCTCGGTGCCAGCCCGCGCGCCGCCGTTGGACTGTTCTTCGTCGCTCGCGCCCTCGCCGGCATGGACGGCCGCGATTTCCTGCTCCCCGACGATGTAAAAGCCGCCGCATTGCCCGTGTTGCGCCACCGCATTTTGCTTAAGCCCGAAGCCGACCTCGAAGGTCTCTCATCCGATCAAGTCATTCGGCAAGTGATCGCCGCCGTCGAAGTACCTAAGTGAAAGGCGCGCTGTGAACGTCGTTCAGCCGCTCATTCCGCCAGAAAAAGCTTCGCGCGCGCGTCCGCTTGGCCGCATGCCGTTTGCCTTTGGCGTCCGCTTTTTTGTGTTGTTGCTGCTCGGCTTGCTGTGGCTGGTGCCTGCATGGTGGTCACCGCGCTTGCTCGCCGCGATGTTTCTCTGGGACGGCGCCGTCCTTCTCGCCTTCGCGTTCGATTTTTCGAGCTTGCCCAAGCCGGAGGAAATCGAAGCGCGCCGTATTTGGCATCACGCTCCCTCGCTTGGCCGTACCAGCACCGTCGATCTCGCCATCCGCAATTTTGGCAAGTCTCCGATTCGCTGCTCGCTCACCGATGAGACTCCGGCGTCGTTGCGCGCGGCTCCTCCCGAACTAAATCTTCTCGTCGGCGTTCGCACCACTGCCGTTGCACCCTACGAAATTCGCCCACGCGAACGGGGCGACCAGCGCGTCGGCCGCGTGTTTCTGCAGTATCAAGGCTGGATGGGCCTGGCGCAGCGTTGGGCCGTCGCCTCCATCGAACAAACCGTCCGCGTCTTCCCCGATCTCGAACAATCGCGCCAGCAAGCGCTCTACCTCATCCGCAGCCGCCAAATCGAAATGGAAAAGCGCCGCAAGAAACAGCGCGGACACGGCCGCGAATTCGAAGGCCTGCGCGAGTATCGCCAGGGCGACGACATCCGCGACATCTGCTGGACCGCCACCGCGCGCCGCCATCAACTCACCACCCGCATTTTTGAAATCGAGCGCAGCCAAGCCGTCTGGATTGTTCTCGACGCCGGCCGCCTGCTCCGCGCGGAGGTGCAGGATAAAGAAGGCGCGCTGCGACACTCAAAGCTCGATTATTCCGTCAACGCCGCGCTCTCCGTCGCGCAAGTTGCCGCGCAATGCGGCGATCGCGTCGGCCTCCTCGCCTACGGCCGCAACATTCAACACAACGTCGCCGCCGGCCGCGGTGGCCTTCATCTGCGCACGATTGTGGATTGCTTGGCCCAGGTTCACGGCGAAGCCTCCGAAGCCGATCACTCTCGCGCCGCTCGTGTGCTCCTCACCGAACAAAGCCGCCGCAGCCTGGTTATCTGGATCACCGACTTCGCCGAGACGCCCACCATTCCCGACGTCATCGAATACGCCATGCAAATGACCAAACGCCATCTGGTCGTTTTCAGCGCCATGAATCAACCTGATCTCACCACGCTGGCCTACTCGACTCCCAAAGACCCCGAAGAAATGTATCGCCATGCCGCGGCACTCGAAATCGCACAGCGCCGCGACCTGCTCCTCCGCAGCCTTCGCCAACGCGGCGTCTTCGCGTTCGAACTCCAGCCCGGTATGCTCGCTTCTTCTTTAGTGAATCAGTACTTGGACATCAAAGAGCGGAACTTGCTGTAACCGGCGCCGAAGCGCCCGCCTGCGCTGAACCAGACCGTCGATTCAACAGAAATAAATAACTCAGCAGCGCCGCAAACAACACCGCCGCCAACAAAAATTTTGCCGCCACCGGCGCATCGCTCGGCGAAAAGAAACCTTCAATCACTCCCGCCACCACCAACAGCGGAATCGTACCCAACAACAGCCGCGCCGCGCGTCCTCCCGCTTCCGCCAGCGATTTTTTCCTCGGCAAAAGTCCCGGAAACAACATGCCCCGCGCAATTTCGAATCCCGCTCCTCCCGCAATAAAAATCGCCGGCAATTCCAATACGCCATGCGCCGCCACGAAACTCCACAATTGCAGCGCCATCCCCGCTTTCCATGTCGCCGCGCCAATCACACCGATCAGCAATCCGTTCTGAATCATCATCCACAACGTTCCCAACCCCGCCGTAATCCCCATCGCAAACGCCGTGAACGCCACCATCAAATTGTTGGTCATGATTCCGGACGACGCCAGCGGCTTGATCGTCACAATGGAATGTGTCCACATCTCTCGCCGCTCAATCGTCTCCATCATTTGCGGTCCAAGCAACCGGTGCGCAAAACCCGGATCGCGCACCGTGATCACCCACGCCGCCACACCCGTCACCATAAAAATGCACAACGCGAGCAACGTCTGCGGCAGCGTCTCACGAAAAATCCGCGGATACGTCTCGCCATAAAAGCGTAGCAACGCGCTAGCCTTCGCTTTGTGCCCGTGATAGATGAGGTTGTGGCCGCGTCCCAAAAGCTGATTCAGGTACAACGCCAGCTGCTTGTTGGTAGCGTCTTCGCGCACCGCCGCCAGGTCCGATGCCGTTTGGCGATATAATAGTCCCAGTTCCTGCAATTCACTGTGGCTTAACGAAACCACGTTCCGGCCGGATTTCTGCACTAATTGTTCCAGGCGTGCCCAATACGGCTTGCGTTTCTCGAGCCAGCGAATGGAGATCATGCCGTTTAACCCCAGCGAGCCGGAAGCTGTCCCGTCGTATGTGGATCAGCTTACCATCGAAACCCCGGAGCAAACGGCGCTCGACTTCACCATTGCCGGCATCGGCAGCCGCTTTCTCGCGCTTGCGCTGGACACCCTGATCCAGATTGCCGTGGCTATCGTCGCCGGTTTCGCCGGTGCGTTCATCCTGGCCGCTACGGCTGCCCTCGCTCCACGCCTAGCCGTCTGGACCGGCGCGATCCTCGTCGTGTTTTATTTTCTTCTTTATTTTGGCTATTACGCGCTTTTTGAAATTATCTGGAATGGACAGACGCCCGGCAAGCGCGTCATCGGCATTCGCGTCGTCAAAGATTCCGGTCGCCCGCTCACGCCGGCCGAATCCATTGGCCGCAATTTGATGCGCATCGTGGACTGGCTCCCCTTTTTGTATGCCATCGGCATCGTCAGCGCCGTCCTCACCAAAGAAAACAAACGCCTCGGCGATCTCGTCGCCGGTTCCCTCGTCGTCCGCGAAGCTCCTCTCGCTTCGCTCAAACCTGTCTGGCAGACAGAGCAGCCTGAGGCGCAACCGCCGACCTCTTCCTACGGCGGAGCGACTCTCACGCCACAGGAATTCGCCCTGATCGACTCCTTTCTCAGCCGCCGCTCTGAACTCGATTACGACATCCGCCTGCGCATGGCCGACCAGATTTTTTACCGCCTCAAACCCAAGCTCAACCTGCCGGCCGGTAATTCGCTATCCAGCGAAGCCGTGCTGGAGACTTTGGCTTACGAACGCCGCTCCGCCAGCGGCTACGGCTCGTAGTCCCACACCCTCACCATCTTGCGGACTCTGCTCGTACACTTTCCGCCGCTCCGTCTTCGCCGCAAAAGTGTTAGCGTAATTCCATGAACGCACCCACAATCACGCCTTTTTCCGACGAGTCTTCTGATCCTCCGGTCCGTGGCTTTCTGCACACAGCGCCCAATCCCAATGGCGACGCGCTCCTCGTTACTCACGGCGCCGGCGCCAATTGCCAATCCAAGCTGCTGATTGCAGTCTCAGAAGCATTCGCCGCTGATGGCTTTTCCGTACTGCGCTTCGATTTGCCGTTTCGCATCGAACGGCGGTTCGGCCCGCCGCGCGGCAATGCGGAACGCGATCGCGATGGCATCCGCCGCGCCACCACGCTCATGAAAGAAAAAGTTCACGGACGCATTTTTCTCGGCGGCCACTCCTACGGCGGTCGCCAAGCCACCATGCTTCTCGCCGAGCAGCCACACCTTGCCGACGGCTTGCTGCTCCTCTCCTATCCTCTTCATCCGCCGGAAAAACCTGCGCAACTCCGGACCGCCCACCTCCCAAACCTGCGCGCGCCGTGCCTTTTCGTTCATGGCACGCGCGACCCCTTCGGCTCTCCCGACGAGATGAACGCGGCGCTCACGCTGATTCAGGCCCCGTGCAAGCTGCTACAAATCGATGCCGCCGCGCACGACCTGCTCGTCAAAAAAGTCCCTGGCGATCTGCCCTTGCGTATCGTCCGCGAATTTCAAGCCTTCTTCAACACCTTCACCGCCTGAAGCGTTTCTCAAACGCCGCAAAACGTTTAGACCAACCCCTCAAAGTCGGCAAGCTCTCCATCACTTCGCCTCGGTCATTAAGGTGTTCTCCCGATTTTCCCCATCCTGCAAATCCACGATCATCTCGCGCAAGGACTCAGGCCGTGCCAAACGCGCTCCACCAATCCGGTGGCAGTCCGCACATTCGGTTTTCTCTTTCTCAATTCTCAGTCACGATCGCAGGACTTCTCCGCGCTAGGCGCGCCTGTTATATCGGGCTGCTGGCGCTGGCTTTCGCCCCGTTTCTCGCCGCCTCTACCAATGACGACGCCGCAAAAGCCTCGCCTGACAATTTCGTCCGCGAAATCCTGCAGCACGAGTGCCAGGCCCAACTCAACGATCACGCTCTGTGGAGTTACCGCGAGACCAAAAAAGAAGACGGCAAGACGAAACTCTACAGCGTCTACCAAACCCGCGAAGGGGAGATCGATCGCCTCACGGCCGTCAACGGCCAACCTCTCAGCTCGAAACAAGCCCAAGCCGAAGACGCCCGCATCAACAAGCTCATCCATCGTCCGAGCGAAACCCGCAACGAGCAGCACAAAAA
>Ga0335079_10003751_pt1 | contig 17494 bp, 12 predicted proteins | sample Lox_Sample_33_FD_206719 | JGI IMG/M metagenome (GOLD analysis project Ga0335079, IMG submission 206719) | Soil microbial communities from Loxahatchee National Wildlife Refuge, Florida, United States - Lox_Sample_3.3 | ecosystem: Environmental > Terrestrial > Soil > Wetlands | place: USA... | reverse complement strand
CCGAAGAGCTCGCTCTCGAACAGCGTTTCCACGATGGCGGAGCAGTTGCACACCGCCATGCGGTTGTTCGCGACCGGGCTGAGCCGGTGCAATGCGGCCGCTACCAGCTCCTTGCCCGTCCCGCTGGCGCCGGTGACGAGCGCGGTACGGTAGTGCGGCGCCACCCGCCGGATTCTGGCGAACACCTGCAGCATGAGCGGACTTCTCCCGATCATGCCCTCGAACTGGTAGGTCTTGAGGAGCTCGGAATCGAGCTGGAGCGCCGCTTGGCGCTGCTGCGCTTCCACCACCAGCTTGGCGACTCTTTCCCGAAGCACATTCAGGTTGATCGGCTTCGTGATGTAATCACTGGCGCCGCGCCGGATCGCCTCCACGGCCGATTCGGGCGAATACTGGCCGGTAATGAGAATCACTTCCGTTTCCGGGGCGGCCTCGACAATGCGGTCGAGAACGTCCAGCCCGTTCATCGCCGGCATCATGAGATCCAGCAGGACGATTTGCGGCCGGCGCTCGAGGACCATCTTCAATCCCGTGGCGGCGTCGGTGTCGGTCAGAATCTCCACCGGCTGCTGTTTCAGCGCGGCCTTGATGAAATCGAGGCTGCTTTGGTCGTCGTCAATCGCGGCTACCGTGACCAGGTGCGGTTCCATAGATCCATCCTTCACGCGCGTGCGCCCAGCAGTTGCTGAACCTGCTGCCTCAAGAGCGCCACCCGCACCGGCTTGGTCAGATAGGCCGTGAATCCGGCGGCCATGCCCTTTTCACGATCGCCCTCCATCGCAAAAGCGGTGACGGCGACCACGGGCAGACCGGCAAGCGACTGGTTCTCCCGAATCCTCTTGACCACGGTGATTCCATCCATGCCCGGCATGTCGATGTCCAGCAGGACCAGGTCGGGCCGATTCTGCTGAATCAGATCGAGCGCCTGCTGGCCGTGCGAGGCTTCGGCGATCTCGCAGCGGACGGGTTTCAGAATGGCGCGAATCAGGTCGCGGCTCGCCCGGTTATCATCTACGATCAATACTTTTTCCATAATTGCCTTCTTAGGCCGTTTTCGACCACCGCCGCTTCAGAGCATCCTCGCCGGCACGAGCGGCCGGCATAGTGAAGAAGAAGCGGCTTCCTTCTCCGGGCGCGCTTTCGATCCAAATGCGCCCGCCATGCAATTCCACGATTCGTTTGGTAATCGCCAGGCCCAAACCGGCACCCTCCTTCACGCCGCTGGCGGCCGGCGCGATTTGCGTAAACTCCTCGAAGATCGCGGCATGCTGCTCGGGTGGTATCCCGATGCCCGTATCACTCACGCAAAAGCGGATCTCGCCGTAATCCGATTCGGCGGCCACCTGAACGCTGCCGCCCGGCGGCGTAAACTTGACGGCGTTGCTCAGCAGGTTGTAGAGAATCTGCTTGAAGCGGGTTCGGTCGCCATACGCCGTCAGCTCCGGCGATACGTCGCTGCGCAGATCGAGTCTTCTGGCTTCGGCAAGGGGTCCGATGACCGCGAGGACCTCAGAAACCGCTTCCGCCGAAGCAAACTCCTCATGGCGCAAGTCGATCCGGCCGGCTTCGATTCGGGAAAGATCCAGGACGTCACTTACCAGCGCCAGCAGGTGATGCGCGCCGTGATGTACGTGGCGGACGTAATCCGCGTAGGCCTCGCCGATAGGTCCTTCTCCCTGTTCCGCGAGCAGATCGGTAAAGCCGATGATGGAGTTGAGCGGCGTGCGGAATTCGTGGCTCATGCGCGCCAGGAATTCGCTTTTCATGCGGCCGGCGCGCGCGAGTTCCTCGTTCTGCGTCGCCCGGCGGCCGTTGGCATCCGCAAGTTGAGCGGTCCGCTCGAGAACGCGTTCTTCCAGTTCCTGATTGTGACGCCGGATCTCACTCGCCGCCATCCGGCGCTGCTCCTCCTGATCGAGGGTGCGTAGTGCGAACGATACGTCGGAAGTTACCTCCTCGAGAAGGCGGAGAGTCTCGCTGTCGAAAAAGCCCGTGTGGGACGCATACACGCCGAGGATTCCATAGGGCCGGTCTTGTACCCGGATGGGGAGCACCGCGCAGGAACGAAAACCCCGCCGGAGCGCTTCGTTGCGCCAGGGCATCAGCGATTCGGACTCACTCTCGATAGAATTCCGGACGCCACGCGCATCCGGGCCGGCGAAATAGAGCCGGACATGCTGGAGGTATCCATCTTCCTGGCCCCACCACGCAATCGGCTGGATGAGCCCGCTGCCGGATTCCGGAGTTCCGATCCACGCCATGGCAAACTGGCCGTGCTCCACGGCTACGCGGCAAATCTCCCGGAACAATTCGTCTCGCGTGCGCGCCCGGACAATCGTCTGGTTGGCCTGGCTGAGGAACGCATAGAGCCGGTTCAGATGAATCAACCGCGACTCCGAATGCTGGCGCCGGCCGATCTCGCGTTCCAGGTAGGAGTAGACGGCGAAGAGAATTACGAATCCCAGGACGGCGCCGACGGAGTCGCGGAATAGCCTTAGGACGTCACTCAACCGCTCGATAACCGACTGCGCATCCCAGACTCGCCGCGCTGCCTGCTCCACGTGCGAAAACTCTCGCGACAGCAGAATTCCGCCGGCGCTGAGAGCCACCAGAGCGATTCCGAACGCGATCCTGACTTTCGTAGGCCGGAAGGTCTCCATAGGCATCGCAGTCTCCATTGGCGATCTTGGGCCAACGCTCATGCCGCGGCCTCGGGTACTGCGAAGATTCTCAGCAGCCCTGTCGCAAAACCAGGCATCGGCGATCCTATGCCGCTTCCGCCCAGTTTTCGGAGCCCGGTATACGTCCTCTCTGGTTCGCTGAATCATCCGCCTTCTCCTGGCAGCGGATGCACAGCTCAGCCCACGGTATTGCCTTAAGGCGTTTCGGGGCGATCTCCTCCTCGCAATCCAGGCAGATTCCGTAAGATCCGTCATCAGTGCGGCTGATCGCTGAGCGGATCCGCCGGGCGAGCACCGATTCGCGATCGAGGATCTGCACCGCAACGTCCCGTTGCGCGGCTTCCTGCGTCATATCGAGGGGGTCGGCAACCTGCTGTATACGGATCGAGTCGGTGAATCTATGGCTGGAACTCGCTGCCTTGAGGTGCGCCTCTAAAATCTCCCGAGCCATGCTGTGATCTGTCTTTATCATTGGGGTTCCTTTCAATGGACCGGAATCCGGTCGCTTCCTGCAAGGCACGTCGTCTTCCAATTGCGGATCGCCAGGGGATCAATCATCAGGCGGTCCAGCGCGTCAGTTTGAATGCTGAATAATGGCGCACTTGTCGCAAGCGTCAGCAGAGCGAAGCGCGTGTTTCTGTATCCGCCAGCAATGATGCAGTTGGCATATGCCGTGCAAATGCAGACGCAAGGAGAGTTGAGATGAGATTCAAATTCAAGATCGCACTCCTGCTGTCGGGCTGGACGGCGCTGGGAACGCTATGTTTGCCGCTGGTTGCGCAGTCTGAGCCGGCGGCGTCTCCAGTGGTAACGCAGTCGCCGGAGCAACTCCAGCAACTGGTTGCGCCCATTGCCCTATATCCAGACGAACTGGTTGCGCAGGTTCTCGGAGCGGCGACCAACCCGACCGAAGTCGTGGAGGCCGATCGCTGGCTTCAAGATCACTCAAGTCTCAAGGGGCAGGAACTGGCTCAAGCCGTCGACCAGCAGCCCTGGGATCCGAGCGTGAAAGCTTTGGCGCAATTTCCGTCCGTCCTGGCGAATATGGACAAGAACCTATCCTGGACGTCGTCGCTAGGCGAGGCTTACGTAAATCAGCCCCAGCAGGTGATGGATGCCGTGCAGGAGATGAGGAGCCGTGCGCAGCAGGCAGGCAATTTGAAAGACACGCCGCAACAGAAGGTGAAAACCGAAGGACAGACGATCGTCATTGAACCAGCCCAATCCGACGTCGTCTACATTCCGCAGTACGACCCCTGGCTAGTCTACGGCGCGGCGCTTCCCGTCTGGCCCGGCTGGTATGCATATCCCGGACTCTATCTGGCGGGACCCGGTTTCGGATTCGGATTCGGATTCCCGATCGGCTTCTACGGCGGATTTGGATGGGGATGGCATCACTGGGGATTCGACTGGGGGCATCGAACGATGGTGTTCAATCACAACACGTATATTTCGCACAGCAGGACCTTCGTCAATCGCAATACGTTTGTCAATCGCAACACGTCGATCAATCGAAACACGATTGTCAACCACAACACGTTCGTCAATCGCGGAGGCAGTGCATTTAGCGGCTTCAATCATGGAGGCGCAACGATGAACCACTCAATCCGCGGGCAAGCGAGCTTCGGGGGCGGCTTCCATGGCGGTTCTGGCGGCGGTTTTCACGGCGGCTCTCATGGAGGGAGGCGGTAACTACGATGTTTACAAACGAAAATCTAAAGCGACGTTCACGCGCGGGTTGTGGCGCCCGTGCTCTGCTCGCCGTGATCCTTGGCGGAACGCTGCACGCTGGTTTTGCGGAGACGCCGGGCGCGCCGGCATTCGATTCGCCCGAGCAGGCGATCCAAGCCCTCTCGGCGGCGGCCAACCAGGATGACAAGGCTCGGATCACGCAACTTCTCGGCCCTCTCGCCTCGTCGGGCGATACGGCCCAGGATGAGTCGGACCGCAGGCTATTCATCCGGAAGTTCTCAGAAATGCACCGGCTGGTAAAGGAGTCGGATGGTACCACAGTCTTGTACATTGGCGCGGAGAACTGGCCATTCCCCGTTCCGCTGGTGGCGGATCAAGGCAAGTGGCGCTTCGATCAGGTTGCGGGCGCGCGTGAGATCGTGTTCCGCCGCATTGGCAAAAACGAGATGAACGCGATCGAAACCTGCCGCGCCATCGCTCATCCTGATGGGAAAACCGAAGACACGACCGTTAGTGACTATGCTCGAAAGATCCTCGCTGGCATCACTCCGGCTTCAGAGATCTTCCACGGGTATTATTTCCGAACGGTGCGGACAATGGGCGCAAGTGCTGTCGTCGCGTACCCGGCCGAATACGGCGAAACCGGAGTGATGACCTTTACCGTGACTCCGAACGGCGCCTTGTACGAGAAGGATCTGGGACCGAAAACGCCTGGAGCCGCGCGGTCCATGACGCAGTACAAGCCCGACCGAACCTGGCGTGAGGTGGGGAAGTAGTTTCCACTGCGCCGCCCGGCGCCAACCCGGTTCCCCGACGGGACCTCCTCCGTCCGGGACTCTCAACCCATGGCCGTCCTTCCCTGGGCCATGGGCTTCTTTTGGGGCATTCCATATCGGTGTCGGCCAGCCGTCGGCGGCGGAGCAATTACCGACAGGGAATAGAGCGGCGACGCCGGCCACCACGATTTGCAATCGGCGCGCGACTCGCACTGCAACCACGACGCTTTCTGGGGGCTCCAATGTCAGAGCTGGTTACGAACATAAACGACCCCGGCCCGAACTCGCATGCCGACGCGGCTTCGCGGGGGAGAAACGGACGGCATTTCCGATGGAGCTTCATCTTTGCTCTAGCTTCGCTTATCCTCGGAGGCTGGTACGTCTGGGCAAAGGTCGGTACCGCCAGAGCGAGTGCTTCGGGAGGAAGCATGCCGCGCAAGGCCGACGCGCCTGGAGGGAACGGAAGCGGGCCCGCGATACCCGTAACCACCGCGCATGCCCGTCGAGGCGATATCGGCGTTTACGTCACTGGTTTGGGCAGTGTGACGCCCATCTATACCGTCACGGTCAAAACGCGGGTAGATGGCCAAATCATGGCCATCAACTATAAAGAGGGCGACATGGTGCAACAGGGTGCCCCGCTGCTGGATATCGACGCCCGGCCCTATGAGGCGCAGCTCGAGCAATATCAAGGGCAGCTCAAGCGCGATCAGGCGCTGTTGGCGAACGCCAAAGTGGATCTGGCTCGCTATGCCACCTTGATGAAGACCAACGCGGTTCCAGAACAGACTTACGCGACCCAGCAGGCGACTGTCGGTCAGGACGAGGGACAGGTGGAGGTGGACAAGGGCCTGATCGATGCGACCAGGCTCAATATCACGTACTGCCACATCACCTCGCCGATCACGGGGCTGATCGGCCTGCGCCTCGTGGATCCCGGAAATTATGTGCAGGCCAGCAGTGGGACCACCTTGCTGGTAATCACGCAAATCGATCCGATCAGCATGATCTTTCCGATCGCAGAGGACCAGCTCCCGCCGGTGCGCTCGCGCATGCTGGCGGGCCAGAAGCTCGTGGTCGAGGCGTGGGACCGGGATCAGCAGCACCGGCTTGGCACGGGCGCGCTGGCAACCATCGACAACCAGATCGATCAGACCACCGGCACGGTACGTCTGCGCGCGAATTTTCCAAATCAGGATAACAAGCTGTTTCCGAACCAGTTCGTCTATGCCCGCCTGCTGCTCCAGCAGAAGCACGGGGCGCTGCTCATCCCCACTGCCGCCATTCAGCGCAATGCGGGTAACGCCTACGTTTTCATGGTCGGCACAGACACGACTGTGTCCACGCGAACCATCGAGCTCGGCACGACCAACGGCGACGAAACCGAAGTCACCAAGGGTCTGCAGGGCGGCGACGAAGTTGTGTTGAACGGCGTGGACAAGCTGACGGACGGAACCAAGGTCGCCGCACACGCGCAGGTAAGCCCGGCCCAAAAGGGCGGCAAACAGTGAGCCCGTCGCGGATCTTCATCGAGCGTCCCATCGCGACCTCGCTGCTGATGGTCGCCATCCTGCTGGCTGGCGCGGTGGCGTACAAGCAACTGCCCGTGTCGGCTCTTCCGGAAGTCGATTACCCGACGATCCAGGTGGTCACGTTCTATCCGGGGGCAAGCCCGGAAGTCATGGCGTCTTCCGTAACGGCCCCGCTCGAACGGCAATTCGGACAAATGCCCGGGCTGCAGCAGATGACTTCGACGAGCTCGGATGGCAGCTCGGTGATCACCCTTCAGTTCAACCTGAACCTGAATATCGATGTGGGCGAGCAGGAGGTGCAGCAATCCATCAATGCCTCCGGGACTTATCTGCCCCCGGATCTTCCAACGCCGCCGATCTATAACAAGATCAACCCCGCGGATACGCCGATCCTCACGCTGGCCCTGACATCCAACACGCTTCCGCTCTCCAAGGTCGAGGACTTCGCCGACACGCGTCTGGCTCCAAAGATTTCGCAGTTACCCGGAGTCGGACTCGTCAGTATTACCGGCGGACAGAAACCAGCGGTCCGGATCCAGGCGAATCCCACCGTCATGGCGTCCTACGGCCTGAACATGGAGGATCTGCGCAACGCGCTCATCGCCGCCAGTGTGAATCAGGCCAAAGGAAGCTTCAACGGAAACAGCCAGTCCTATCAGATCGGCGCCAACGACCAACTGCTTTCCAGTGCGCAATACGCCCCCTGTGGTCGCCTATCGCAACGGCGCCCCCGTCAAGCTCACCGACGTAGCCGAGGTGAAGGATGATGTCGAAAACGTGCGGCAGGCCGCGTGGATGAACCGGGCGCCCGCTGTCATCATGAACATCCAGCGGCAGCCTGGCGCGAACATCATTTCGGTTGTAGACCGCATTAAAACGTTGCTGCCGCAGCTCACCGCGACCCTGCCGAAACAGGTTCAGGTCGGTATTCTCACCGACCGCACCAACACCATTCGCGCTTCCGTTTCGGATGTCCAGTTCGAGTTGATGCTGACGGTGGGATTGGTCGTGATGGTGATTTTCCTGTTCCTCAGGAACGTCTCGGCCACCATTATTCCGAGCATCGCGGTGCCGCTCTCGCTGGTCGGTACGTTTGGCGTGATGTACATGCTCGGATACAGCCTGAACAACCTGACCCTGATGGCGCTGACGATTTCGACCGGCTTCGTGGTGGACGATGCCATCGTCATGATCGAGAACATCATGCGTTACATCGAGGAAGGGGAGACGCCCTTGCAGGCGGCGCTGCACGGCTCCGAGCAGATCGGCTTCACGATTATCTCGCTGACCATCTCGTTGATTGCGGTGCTGATTCCGCTGTTTTTCATGGGAGACATTGTGGGGCGTCTGTTCCGGGAATTCGCTACCACCCTCAGCGTTACCATTCTGGTTTCCGCGGTCGTTTCCCTGACGCTGACACCGATGATGTGTTCGAAGCTGCTCCGCCACAAGCCGGCAAGCGAACAGGGGTGGTTCTACACGTTCTCCGAACGCGGCTTCAATGCCGTGATTGAGTTTTACGGCAAGACCCTGCAATTTGTTTTGCGATATCAGAAGACCACCTTGCTGGTGGCCATCGGCACCCTGGCCCTGACGGTCGCGCTCTTCATCGTAATCCCTAAGGGCTTCTTTCCGATTCAGGACACCGGAGTAATCCAGGGCGTTTCGGAGGCGCCGCAGTCGATTGCCTTCTCCGGTATGGCAGACCGCCAACAAGCGCTCGCCAGCGTCGTTCTTCGCGACCCGGCTGTCGAGAGCCTCTCGTCGTTCATTGGCATCGACGGCACGAATACCACTTTGAATAGCGGCCGAATTCTGATCAATCTCAAACCGCTCGATCAGCGCAGGGTCAGCGCAGGCGATGTGATTCGCCGTTTACAGCCGCAGGTCGACAAAGTTTCCGGAATCACCCTCTTCATGCAGCCCGTACAGGACCTCACGGTGGAGGACCGGGTCAGCCGCACCCAATTTCAGTACACCCTGGAAGATCCGAACGCGGACGAGCTGAACACGTATGCCGGCCGCATGTTGGCCAGCTTGAAGCAGGCGCCGGAACTGCGCGACGTGGCCAGCGACCAACAGGTGGGCGGCGTGCGCACGAATCTGGTCTACGACCGCGAAACGGCCGCGCGTATGGGCATTACTCCCTCCACTATCGATCAGACCCTTTACGACTCCTATGGGCAGCGTGAGATCTCGGTCATGTTCACGCAGCTCAACCAATATCACGTGGTGCTGGAGTTGAAGCCGGAATTCCAGAAGAGTCCCACCCAGCTATCGGACCTATATATAAGGTCCGGCACCGGGTACCCGGCGGGATCGACCGGGATCGTCTCCGGAGGAATCGCGACGGCATCGTCCCCTACCGGGCCCACCAGCACTGCATCAACGGCGTCCACCACTACGGCGCTGGCGCCCACCTCGACCGCTGCGTCAAGCGCCGTCTTTACCGGAAACATCGCGTCGGCGAAAGTCTTTCCGATCGGAGGCCAGGTCCCACTTCGGACCTTCAGCCATGTCGAGACCAGCGCAGCGCCGATTAGCATCAATCACCAGGGCCAATTCCCAGTGGTCACCCTGTCCTTCAACCTGGCGCCAAACGCTTCGTTGGGAGAGGCCGTCGACACGGTGAATAAGGTCAAGACGAACATCGGCCTTCCTCCCAGCATCCAGGGCGACTTTCAGGGGACCGCGGCGGCGTTTCAGGCTTCACTCGCAAATGAGCCGGTGCTGATCCTGGCCACGATAATCACGGTCTATATCGTTCTGGGCGTGCTCTACGAAAGCTATATCCACCCGATCACGATTTTGTCTACGCTGCCCTCAGCGGGTGTGGGAGCGCTGCTCGCACTCATCCTGTTCCACAACGATTTCAGTGTGATCGCGCTCATCGGCATCGTGCTGCTCATCGGGATCGTGAAGAAAAACGCGATCATGATGATCGATTTCGCCTTGGACGCCCAGCGCAACGGCCACAAACCGCCGCTCGAATCCATTTATGAGGCCTGCCTGCTGCGCTTCCGGCCCATCATGATGACGACGATGGCCGCGCTGCTGGGAGGAATTCCGCTTGCGCTCGGAACGGGGACAGGCTCGGAATTGCGGCGCCCCCTCGGAATCGCGATCGTCGGAGGGTTGATTTTCAGCCAGTTGCTCACCTTGTACACGACGCCGGTCATCTACCTTTTCTTCGACCGGCTTGCAACTCGGCTTTCGAACCCCCCTGCGCCGCGAGAGGCGGTCTGAATCATGAGCCCCTCGGAGTTGTTCATCCGCCGACCCGTGGCCACCACCCTGCTGCTCGCGGGCGTAGCCTTATCGGGCGCCGTCGCATTTCGACTGCTGCCCGTTTCGCCCCTGCCCCAGGTCGACTTTCCGACCATCTCAGTGAGCGCGAGCTTACCCGGAGCGAGCCCCGAAACCATGGCCTCCTCCGTTGCCACGCCCCTGGAGCGGCAGTTCGGGAGAATCTCCGGCATCACGGAGATGACCTCCCAGAGCAACCTCGGAAACACCAGCATCGCGCTGCAATTCGATTTGAGCCGCGACATCAACGCCGCGGCTCGCGATGTCCAGGCAGCCATCAACGCGGCGCGCGGCTATCTTCCGCCGATGCCCAACAATCCCTCCTACCGCAAGGTCAATCCGGCTGACGCGCCCATCCTGATCCTTGCCCTCACTTCGGACGTCATGGGCAGGGGCCGCATGTACGACGCTGCGTCCACCATTCTGGCGCAGAAGCTTTCGCAACTCAGTGGGGTGGGCCAGGTGATCGTTGGAGGCGGCACTTTGCCGGCGGTGCGGATCGAATTGCATCCCACGGCCCTGAACAAGTATGGAATCGGCTTCGAGCAGGTCCGGACGGTTCTCAATGCCGCCAACGCCAATGCGCCGAAGGGGCAGTTGGCCTATGGCGATCGGACCCGGGAAATCGGCGCGAACGACCAGATGTTTAAGGCCATCGATTACGAACCCCTACTGATCGCTTACCACAACGGCGCCGCAGTGAGGATCAAGGACGTGGGACAGGCGGTCGACTCGATAGAAGACCTTCGCAATTCCGGTTACGCCAACGGCACGCAGGCAATCCTTGTAATGATCTACCGGCAGCCCGGCGCCAACATCATCGACACGGTCGACAGGATTCGCGCAGCGCTTCCGCAGTTACAGGCTTCGATTCCGTGGTCCATCGGTCTCGAAGCCGCCGTGGACCAGACAGTGACCGTCCGCGCCTCGGTGCATGACGTGGAGGTGACACTGGTCATCTCGGTGTTGCTGGTCATTCTGGTGGTCTTCATCTTTTTGCGTGATGCCCGATCGAGTTTTATCCCGAGCGTAGCGGTTCCGGTTTCGCTTATCGGCACGTTCGGAGTCATGTACCTGCTCGGCTACAGCGTGGACAATCTCTCGCTCATGGCATTGACCATTTCCACGGGATTCGTGGTGGACGATGCCATCGTGGTGATCGAGAATATCACACGCCACCTGGAGCAGGGCCTCACACCGCTGGAGGCGGCGCTGAAAGGTGCTGCGGAGATCGGCTTCACCGTTCTGAGCATTAGCATTTCGCTGGTGGCGGTCTTCATCCCGATTCTGCTCATGGGCGGGATCGTGGGCCGGTTGTTCCGGGAGTTCGCCATCACGCTATCGGTGGCCATTCTCGTTTCCATGCTCATTTCCCTCACCGCGACGCCCATGATGTGCGCATACCTGCTGAAGCCGCAGGAGAGTCACGGCCGCCTGTATCAAATCAGCGAAACCGTTTTCACCTGGATCATCGATGCCTATGGACGGAGCCTGTCCATGGTTCTACGACATTCGCTGATCACGCTGCTGGTTTTGCTTGGCACCGTCGGCATGACCGGCTATCTGTTTGTGCGAACCCCCAAGGGCTTCTTCCCGCAGCAGGACACAGGCCGTCTGCAGGGCCAGATTATCGCCGACCAGGACTCGTCGTTCCAGACCGTGGATCGCATTCTGCGGCAGACCATCGAGATGATCGGCGCCGATCCCGGAGTAAGAACGGTCGCCGGCTTCACTGGCGGCGGCGGAATCACCAACACCGCTCGGATGTTCGCCTCGCTTAAACCCCTGGAGGAACGCAAAGTCAGCGCCGATGTCATCATCGGCCGCCTGCGTCCAAAGCTGGCCCGCATACCGGGCGCTTCGGTGTACCTGCAAGCCGTGCAGGATATGCGAGTGGGCGGCCGCAGCAGCGCGGCCCAATATCAGTTCACTTTAAGCAGCGATAACCTCCAGGATCTGGTAACTTATTCGCCGCGGATGTTCAAACGGATGCGAACCATTCCGATCATTGCCGACGCCAATAGCGATCTGCAAAACAGCGGGTTGCAGGCCAACATCGTATACGATCGCGAAACCGCCGCCCGCTTCGGCATCTCGTCGCAACTCATGGATGCGACCTTGTACGATGCATTCGGACAGCGCCAGGTTTCCACCATGTACACGCCGCTGAACCAATACCACGTCGTTATGGAGGCCGCGCCCCAGTACTGGCAGAATCCGCGGACCCTGCGCGACGTCTACATCTCCGCTCCCGGCGGATCGCAGGTGCCGCTCGCTGCGATCGCTCACTACGCGCCCGACACCGCTCCCCTGTCGGTGAATCACCAGGGGCTTTTTCCCTCGGTCACGATCTCATTCAATCTCAAACCGGGCGTCGCCCTCGGCGAGGCCATCGATGCGATTGCGCGGGCGGCACAGGAGGAGGCACTTCCCTCGACGATTCAGACCATGTTCACCGGCACAGCGGAAGCATTCCAGCAGTCGCTGGCCAACGAACCAGTTTTGATCGCGGCGGCGCTGGTCACGGTGTACCTCGTCCTGGGAATACTGTACGAGAGTTGCATCCACCCGATCACGATTCTCTCCACGCTGCCCTCGGCGAGTTTGGGCGCCCTGCTCGCGCTGGTGCTGACTCACACCGATCTCAGTATCATCGCCATCATCGGCATCATTCTGCTGATCGGCATCGTCAAGAAGAACGCCATCATGATGATCGACTTTGCGCTCTCCGCGGAGCGACACGAAGGCAAAAACTCCCGCGACGCCATCTTCGAAGCGTGCGTTCTTCGCTTCCGTCCGATCCTGATGACTACCATGGCGGCCCTGATGGGCGCTCTTCCCCTGGCCCTCGGTACGGGTGTCGGCTCCGAACTGCGGCGCCCGCTCGGCATCACCATCATCGGCGGCCTGATCGTCAGCCAGGCATTGACGCTCTACACGACGCCGGTCGTTTATCTCTATTTCGATCGCTTGCAGCACTGGTGGACAGACATCTGGAAGGCGGCAAAGCCGATCTTACCTGAGGCGGTATGACGAAACCAATCCTGCGATGGCTCTGGGCGCGGTAGCTGCGTTTCTCGTGGCGAGCGGTTGTACGGTCGGACCAAAATATCGCAAACCCGACGTGCCGGCTCTGCCAGCTTTTAAGGAACCGCTGCCGGAAGGCTGGAAGCAGGCCGAACCGGGCGACGGCAAGATTCCAGGCAAGTGGTGGGAGATGTATAACGACCCGCGGTTGAACGCGCTGGAAGAGCAGGTCGCCATTTCCAATCAGAACGTGGTCGCTTTTGAGGCCCAATACCGCGAAGCAAAGGCGCCTGTAAGAGTCGCTCGGTCCGCACTGTTTCCAACGGAAACAGCCACGCCGTCGATCACGCATTCGAGAGTCAACATCGGGTCCACGTCAGGCGGCGGCGCTAACGCCTCACGCACGGTCTACTCCTTTCCGGCGGATGTATCGTGGGAAGCAGACGTCTGGGGCAGCGTTCGCCGGAGCGTAAACGCTGCTTCCGCGCAAGCACAGGCGACGGCGGCCGACCTGGCCAACGCGACTCTGTCCTATCAATCGGAGCTGGCGCAGGATTATTTTCTGCTCCATGGCGTGGATGGCGACATCGATCTGCTCCGGCACACCGTGCAGCTTTACCGGGAGTACCTTAAGCTGGCCCAGGACCGGTTCGCCGCCGGCGTCACTTCGGATCTTGACGTCGCGCAGGCAGAATCGCAGCTTGAGGCCGCTGAAGCGCAGTTGATTAATTTCGGCGTTGCGCGCGCGCAGTACGAGCACGCCATAGCCGTGCTCACCGGCAAGCCGCCAGCGGGCTTGAATATCGGTGCGATGGTACTCAAATCCGCGCCTCCACCGGTTCCCGTCGCCGTTCCTTCGGCGTTACTCGAGCGCCGGCCGGACATCGCCGCGCAAGAGCGTCTGGTAGCGGAGGCAAACGAGCAGATCGGCATTGCCAAGGCCGCCTTCTTTCCCACGGTCTCACTCGCGGCTTCTGCCGGCTTCCAATCCTCGAACTTCACGACCTGGTTGAGCTGGCCCAGCCGGCTCTTTTCGATCGGCGGGTCCCTTGCGGAAACGGTGTTCGATGCGGGAAAGCGGCGCGCGACCGTCGCTCAATTCCAGGCGGCATACGACGCGACCGTCGCCGCATACCGGCAGACCGTCCTCACTTGCTTCCAACAGGTGGAGGATGCGCTTGCCGCGGAGCGAATTCTCCAGGAACAGTCGGTCCCGGTCGATCAGTCTGTGAAGTCGGCGCAACGTGCGCTGGACCTCTCCACCGCGCAGTACAAAGCCGGCACCGCAGACTACCTCACGGTAATAACCGCCCAGTCGACTCTGCTTTCGGCACAGCGGACGCAAGTCGACCTGCTAACTACGCGCCTCACGGCGAGCGTGCAATTGGTCGTCAGTCTCGGCGGAGGTTGGGACGCCGCTCTCCTTCCAAGCACGCAAGATGTTAGAACCGGACCGCTGAAATAAGCTTCGTAGCGGGAAATCTGGCCAGGAAAGCGGTCACAATCTGCGCCCTGATCAAATCGGCGGCAGGGTCGGCCCCTCTGCTCCTTTCGTCGGCAGACGGGCGCGCGCAGCGGAGAGATAAACAGTTGAAAACAACCGAACTGGGATTGGTGCCGCGTGTGCCTTTACGAAGAGTGTGGACGGAAGTCCAGAACTCTGAAAGGGAACCTATATGACTAAACGATTGAAGTTCGCGTTTTTGGCGCTGCTCGCGGCCGGTGCCGCTCTGTTCGCGCCTGCGGCGAGGGCGGATGAATGGGACAAGCTGACCGTGCTGACATTTAACGAACCCGTCGAAATCCCCGGAAAGGTTTTGCCGGCGGGGACGTACGTATTCAAGTTGTTCGACAGTCAGTCCGATCGAAGCATCGTCCAGATCTTCACGGAAGATCAGAAACACCTTGTGGCGACGATCATGGCGATACCGGATTACCGTGAAGAGCCGGCAAGCAAGACCGTGGTCACTTTCGATGAACGGCCCTCGGGCTCGCCCGAAGCGCTGCATAGCTGGTTTTATCCGGGCGATAACTACGGCGTCGAATTCGTCTACAAGAAGTCGGAACGACAGTACGTCGCCCGGTCCGAGGAGCCCGCGATGACGCCGGTGCCGCTTCCCGCCGCGCCAGTCTTACAGGAAGCTGATGCCGTGCCGACGGTCCCCGTTGTCATGCGCGAAGAAGAAGTAGTGACCATCGCTGAGGCGGCGCCGGCTACCGCTGCGTCCGCTGAAACCGCGCCCGCCAGTCTGCCGGAGACGCTTCCGCAAACCGCGGGCAACTTCGCGATCCTGCCGCTTCTTGGTGTAGTGCTCTTGTCCAGCGGATTCGCCGCGATTCGATTCGGAACCAGGCAAGCTTAGTGGGTGGTTTCCGATGCAAACGAAACGGCTGTTCTATTTCGGGTGCGCCCTTTCAGTTGGGGGCGCACTCGCCGTTGCCTGTTTTGGGTACATCGAATGGAACATGTCCCGCGCGCAACGTGCTGCGAGCCGCCTCCTCGATGACCAGATGCAGCGCAATGTGGACGCGCGTCGCGCCCAATCTCTTCCTCGTACCCTCGTCATCGTTCCGCCCCGGACCGGACAGCCGATGGGACGAATCGAGATACCGCGCCTTCACCTTTCCGTCATGGTCCTGGAAGGCACGGCTCCGCAAATCCTCCGATCAGCGGCGGGACACATCCACGGCACGGCTCTTCCTGGGGCGGCGGGAAATATGGGAATCGCCGCTCATCGCGATACGTTCTTTCGCCCTCTGCGCGACTTGCGGCGTAACGATGAGATCCTCGTGACGACGTCCTACGGGATATTTCGCTACGTCGTGAACGCAATCGAGATCGTTGATCCAACCGACGTCCAGGTCCTCCATCAGACGGCTGACCCGCAGTTGACACTCGTTACCTGCTATCCGTTCTCGTATGTAGGGCCCGCGCCGAAGCGATTCATCGTTCACGCGCGATGCGATCACTCGAAAGAGTGAATCTGCATCTCCATTTTGGGAGTGCTCCCCAATAAGTAGCTGGTCGGTGTGTCGGCACGAAACCGCAAGATCCGACACCTGGGTGTTGCGAGTGCTTCGTTCTCCCCAGGAAAGACGGTCCGATCGGCTCAAATCCCTCTGTTTCACGGGATACGTCGTTTGGAATCCCAGTTGCCTTTGCCTGTATTGCGGCAAGAGCCGGGAATGGATGATGACATGAGGTGGAATGAAATGGGGATCGACGGTGCTTCCTTGCAATGTGCCGGGGGGACACTCGGGCGGCATCGCCACATTTGCGCTTTCTTCAACGACATCGACGAAGAGCACAGAGTGCTTCGTTCGTTCATTAAGGACGGCTTTGCGCGGGGTGATAAGTCATTCCACATCGTAGACCCCGCGCTGCAGGAAGATCATCTCAAGCGGCTCACCGCGGCAGGGATCGATGTGGCGCACGCGATGAATACCGGGCTACTCGAGGTGCGGCGCTGGCAGGAGGCTTATCTGCGTGGGGAACGCTTTGACCAGGATGCCATGGTGGCTCTGATCGAAGAGCTGCTCCAATCGGGGGAAAGCGCCGGATATGCCGTCACCAGGCTCCTGGCTCACATGGAATGGGCGCTGCTCGACAAACCGGGCGTCGATGACCTGTTGGAATACGAGACGCGCCTCAATTACGTGCTTCCCAAGTACGACGATCCGGTCATCTGTACATACGACCTGTCGAAATTCGGCGCGGACATCGCGATAGACATCATGCGTACGCACCCGGTCGTGATCATCGGTGGGGTGTTGCAGGAGAATCCGTTCTTCGTTCCTCCCGAGCAGTTGCTGGCCGAGCTGCGGGAGCGGCGGTCGAGTCGAGCGAATGTGCGCATGGCCGATTGAACGTCATGCCTCCCGACGCCGAAGTCCTCCGCCTGAGAAGAGTCCTAAGGGATCTCGTCGCACTTTCCACCATCCCGGCAGCCTGGGTGGGACGAGCGCCGTCTGCCATTGCCTCCGGTCTGGCCGATGTCATGGTTAAACTCCTTGACCTCGATTTTGTCTTTGTGCGTTTGTGCTGTCCCGACGGGGGCGCGTCGGTCGAAGCGGCATTGGGAAGCGCGTGGCATGGATTTCCGGAGTGGCTCGAACAGCGGCTTTGCGCCGGCGGATCGCTTTCCCATCGGGAGATCATTCCGAATGTCGGAGGAGGCCGGCAGCTCTGCCGCGGTGTGATCATTCCGGTCGGGTTTAACGGCGAAGGCGGCCTGATCGCGGCTGCCAGTGCGCGCGCCGTTTTTCCCGATCAGACCGATGAACTGCTGCTCTCCAAGGCGACCAATCACGCCGTAACTGCCCTCCAAAGCGCGCGACTCATCCAGGATCGCCGCCGGGCGGAGGAAGCTCTGCGCCAAACCAACGAACAACTGGCCAATGCGAGCCGGCTGAAAAGCCAATTCCTTGCCCGTATGAGCCATGAACTCCGCACCCCGATGAACTCCATCATCGGCTTTTC
>Ga0335079_10003750_pt1 | contig 17496 bp, 16 predicted proteins | sample Lox_Sample_33_FD_206719 | JGI IMG/M metagenome (GOLD analysis project Ga0335079, IMG submission 206719) | Soil microbial communities from Loxahatchee National Wildlife Refuge, Florida, United States - Lox_Sample_3.3 | ecosystem: Environmental > Terrestrial > Soil > Wetlands | place: USA... | reverse complement strand
CGGACATGCTCCCTTTTGCCCCGGAGGTTGGAGACTTGCAAACGAAGATTCCGGCGGCAACAGATGCGACGATGAGTACCCAGGGGGCCAACGATAGGAGGAGCACCATCGGGTCTGGACTGGAAGTCGTAGGGGCGAAGTAAAGACGGAGCGTGTTCACAGACAAAGGAACCCACGAGGCCGCCAGAATGAGACTGGCCATAGGGAGCAGAAGCTCGCCTTTCTTAAGCGCTGAAGCGATGGTTTGAACGAGCAACGTGCTCAGCGCCACGGCAAGCGCAAAAAACCAACATCTTGCCGCCAGACTCTGCAACAAAGCGGCGCATAGAACCAAGGGGATGGCCGGTGCAAGTAGCACCAGCCAAACTCCCTGAACACGAGGAACAACAGCGTGAACGCCGACCACCATTGACAGGATCGAAGCTCCCAACATGATTGGAGGCCACCACGATTGTGGTCCCCCGTTTACTGGCAGGAACATGAGACGCAGTGCCCAGTAGCCCGTTACAACGCTGGTCAGAAGATATAAAGCACCAGCGCCCGCTCGCTTCACTGACCGCATGGCTTGTCCTTCTCTTGGGCCTGGTGCCCCAGGTTCGCGCCCCATTGTACAGACGTTGAGCGTCCCACAGTTCTTAGGTTGGGGCGCTAACCTGGGGACTCAACGTTCAGCCATCACTGCCAGCCCTCCTTTCAACATATGTAATGCTCCCATGCCGCATGGATTGAAGCGATTCCAGCAGAGCCAGCAATCGCACTTTGTCACCTTCAGTTGTTTTCGCCGCCGGCCGAATCTAGCCCATCCCGCCGCCTGCGATCTCTTTCTCTTATGTCTGGAGAATATGCGCCGGCGCTTCGGTCTGTGTATCTACGGGTACGTGGTCATGCCCGAACACGTGCATCTGCTCGTCAGCGAGCCGGCGCGGCTACGCCTGGCGGATGCTCTGCATTTCCTCAAGTTGTCGTTTTCCAAACGGCTGCACGGAAGAGATGCCAGCGGAGCGTTCTGGCAGAAGCGTTATTACGACCGCAACATTCGCGATGGGCGCGAGTTCCAGGAAAAGCTCCGGTATCTGCATCGCAACCCGGTCAAGCGCGGCCTGGTCAAGGAGGCGGGGGAGTGGAGGTGGAGCAGCTACCGCCATTATGCGCTTCGGGAAATGGGTGTGGTCAAGCTTGAATCGGAGTGGACAGCGCGAGACCGGGAGGTGAACCATGGCAGCATGTCACCCCGAATCTTTCTCCTCCCAGGTTGGCGCCCCGAAAGCTGAGTGGTCGAGAAGTTGGATTTGCTGAATGTGGGGCGCGAACCTGGGGCACCAGGCAGGTACTCTGATCGGCGGTCGGGATCGGCTGGTATAGTGGCCGTCATGAGACTCCGAGTTCTGCTTTTTTGTGTACTGTGCTCCCTGGCCCTTGGGCAGCAGCCCGCGAAGGAGACGCCTCCTGCAACGATGACGAAAATCGTAGTGCGCCTCCAAAGCCCAGACGCACCAGAGGGAAGCTTTGCTGCACAGCCCAAGGCCCTCTATCGTGCCGGGTCTCGATATTGCCGGATTGAGGAGTGGCCCGACACAGAGCACGGCATCCACGGGCTGGTCGTTATCAACGAACCAGACACTTGGCTCGTAAACCTTATACCGAAGACAGCCCAGCATCAGGTGGATCCCGGCCCTACATTCAACTGCCGACTACCGATCTTCGCTCTCGGTGAGAACATTAAGTCTGCCGCCGACATGCACAGCCCACTTGTGGAACTGGAGTTCGGAGGTAGTGTCCTAATTTGCCGATCTGCTCATTGCAGCGTGGCATGAATCGTGCTCCGCACCCATTCTGAGACGGTTTGCTTGCTGGCCTTCGCAGCTGCTTCAATGGCCTTCAAATCCTCCGGCCTGAAACGCACCTGCACGGTGCGGCCCTTCGCTTCGCCCTTCGGTAGCTTGGGACGGCCCATCTTAGCTTTCTTCTGGCTCAAGGCTTCTGAACTCCTGTATGAGTGCTGCTCTCACGGCCTTAGCCGCTGAGGTGATTGGTTCAATGTGCAGGACGGCTACGCTCGACTCCTGCGGATGCTCGCCATCGTGCGCCCACGCATAGGCTCTGTTGGCCTTTGGATGGCCCTTTAGTTCAAAAACTTCTACGATGCCTTCCCAGACCGTATTACCCTGAAACGTCTCTTTGACAGGCACGCTCTCAACGTGCTGCGATTCGACGCCATGCAGCTTACGGATTACGTCCTGCAATTCCTGGATGTAGCTCATACCGCAGCGTCCACCAGATCGCCAACAGTCAAGAAGTCGCGCTCAATCCCTGCGGCCATTGCGGGAGTGCAGCGCAGCGTGCTGTGCCGCTTTACGAGGTTGTAGTAAGCGAAATGCAGAGCAACCGCTGCCCGGAAGTTTTCCAGCTTCTTGCTGAATGCCAGCGTCAAGCGGGAAAGCCGCTTCACGTGCAGCCGCGTAGTCGCATTCAGCCGCTCTACATGGCTTGTCGAGACCATCTCCATGTCCGGCTGTCCAGTAATCGGCCTACGAATCGCTGACGCAAAGTGTGGTGCGCTGTACTTCCGCTCGGGATGTTGTGCGGAGTCATGAACGTACACCTTAACGCATTGCCCATAGTCCACGTCCGCGCCGAAGGCCCGTTCCATCGCTTCGACGTAGGAAGTCATGGCATCGCTCGAAACCTGAACCCGATGCCTCATTCGGCTGGCAACGTCTTTCACGAAGTCGGCTGTGGTCACGATGTTGCGCTTTCCGACTTTGAACGACGGGACTAGCTTCGTCTCGGGGTCAATCGCGCAGTACGTCCACACGTCGCCAAGCTCCGGGTTATCGTCCACCCTGACGTGCCGTTCTTTCTTCCCGATGAATCCCCACACTTCATCGAATTGCAGATAGCGGCAGCCCAAGTCCTGCATCTTGGAGTCGAGCAGCAATCCGCAGCCATTACCCACGCGGACACCTAGCCGCATGATCGTATCGCGGTGAACGCCACTAATGCGCTCGATTGACCGGATGCTGGAGCCTTCAGCCAATGCGCTGATTATCGCGACCTGCTTGTCTTTTGGGAGTACGTTTGCCATGTCGTTTACTGTATTACAGAAAGTAAGCGTTGTCAAGAAGTTTCCGTGGTACACTTTCTCGCCATGAAAATACTCGTTGTCGCTATGCTCATTACCATCGTGCAGGCAAGTCCACCAACTCCACGGAAGGCACCCGACAATCAAACTGCCAGTAGCCAGAGCGTCACACAGGATGCCGATGGCAAACAAGCCCCACCCTCTCAGTCGCCGTCCACTCTCCACATTGTCAAGCCCGCGCCAGACAAACGGGACGGTCAGGATGTAGCCAGCGACAATACAAGCAAAGCCATACGAGTCGTCGAACTTCCCTCCGTGTCGGTAACGAGGGATCGGATTGACTGCATAACACTTGTGTTTTCCGCCGCATTGCTTGTCGTCGGCTCTATTGGCGTCAGAGCCGCTTATCGCACCCTGAGCGCCATCGAAAAGCAGACGGTAGAGCTTGCTCGGTCGGTAACCGAAACTGCCAAAGCTGCGACTGCCACAAGGGATAGTGCCGATGCCCTCGTTAACTCGGAACGTCCGTGGGTCACGGCAACGATTCGTAAACGGGAATATGAGACAGCCGAGATCGGACGCGACCATCAACCGACCGGACGAAAGTTGGTAGCCGCTACGTTTGATTTTTTCATAAAGAATCTTGGCCGGACGCCAGCTGAAATTCTCGCTATTCGCGGTGCCCCTGAACTCATTGATTCTGGCAAAGGGCCAGCAGGAGGACTCACAACCGACTCTATCCCTGATTATGGTAACGCCATGCTTCAGCAGGTCTGGCTGCTTGCGCCCAACGAAGAACGGCGCTACGACGTGGACGGGCTTTACCTTAAGGGATGGGGAGAGAAGGAACACGAAGCCATCGGTCATGGAACCCGACTGGTACTCTTTAAGGGACAGGTTGTGTATCGGGACACCCTGCGTCCTAAAGTCGAGCACGAAACCAGGTTTTGCTACACGTATTTCAGGATGACTGACGATTTCAGACCAAGCGGGCCGAGCCAGTACACTACATACACATAGCCAAAGCAGTGCCATACCTCGGTAGATGCCGTGTTTGAGGTGCCATTTCAAATTAGGACACCACCAGTTCGGACGGGAGCTTGCCTATTTCAAGGAAAAGGGAGCCACATCCCGACCGGGTCCAACCCTTCAAGACAAGGCCACAACGGCATACATGGTCGAGATCGGTGATTCACGGTTTCTCTTGTTCACAAGCGGGACACCAGAACGGCCTGTGGCCGTAACAAGGCAGCACGGAAGTAAGCGTGACGTCTACTGGTACGGCACCTATGAGGAAGTGCCCTTCGACGCTAAGCTGTTTGCGAAACCAGAGGGCGTCAAGATCGAAGATGTGAAGCCGTAGACGCCTAATGAATCTGTTCGGCCGGTGGCCCACACAACGCGGTGTCCGTTGTGTGGGGCAGTTCAACAGCCTGGTGCCCCAGGTTCTGCGTAGCCGAAGGCGAGCTAACCTGGGTTGTATATCACATTCAACCGCGCCGCGCCCGCGGTCGCGTTCTCTCCTGCCGAACGGCCTCAGACGGTGGAGATCAAACCGAACGGATCGCGAAGGAGTGGGGGGAAAAAAGCGACGGGCGGCGGGGAAAGAATATCTTGGGCCGGTGGCCCACACAACGCGGTGTCCGTTGTGTGGGGCAGTTCAACAGCGTGTAGCGCGCCGACCCTACCTCTTCCCCTTCAGCATCGTCATCACCCGGTCAAAGGTGGAATACGGACTTCTTTGGGTTTTATGCGTTCGCCGAGAGCCGGTGATGGCTCTTTGACTGGGCGATGCCATACTGCCGGATCTTGTAGAGCAGCGCCTTGTAGCTGATCTTCAGCAGCGCCGCCGCCTGTTTCCGGTTCCAGTTGGTTTCATCGAGCGCCCGGGTGATGGCCTCAGCCTCGGCTTCGTCCTTCGCGCTGCGTGCCAGCGACTTCAATCCGCCGCCGGCTTCGGCCGCCTGGCGTGCGCTCAGGTCGAATTGTGCGCCGCTGCCGTCGCTTTTGGGACGCAGTTCGTTGATGGCCAGTTTCTCGTCGCCCAGCACCAGGTAGCGCTTGACGAAGTTGTTGAGTTCGCGCAGGTTGCCCGGCCAGGCGTAGTCCTGGCAGGCCTGCAGCAATTCCGGCGAAAGCGGAAGCGGCGGGCGCGCGTAGCGCTCCGACATGTGCGACATGAAATGCTTCAGCAGGATGGGAATTTCTTCTTTGCGCTCGCGCAGCGGCGGCACTTGCAGGGTGAAAGCGTTCAGCCGGTAGTAAAGATCTTCGCGCAGGCGCTTGGTGGCTAAGGCTTCCGGAATGTTGATGTTGGTTGCGGCCAGGATGCGCACGTCCACCTTGACTACCGAGCGGCTGCCTAAACGCGAAAATTGCTGGTCCTGCAATACGTGCAGCAGTTTGGCTTGCAGGCCGGGAGGCATCTCGCCGATCTCGTCCAGCAGAATCGTGCCCTTATTGCACAGCTCGAACTTTCCCGGTTTGGGATGAGTCGCTCCCGTAAATGCTCCCGCCTCATAGCCGAACAGTTCGCTTTCCAGCAGGTCGGCGGGCACAGCCGCGCAATTCACTTTCAGGAAGGTGCGGTGCGCGCGCGGCGAAAGTTTGTGGATCAGCCGCGCCATAACTTCTTTTCCGGTGCCGCTCTCGCCCAGCATCAGCACTGGAATGTCCACGTTCGCGACCAGCGCGGCTTGCGAGCGCAGCTTGCGCATCGCAGGGCTCGCCGCGACGAAGAACACATCGTCCGCCAGCATTTCCACTTCGCCGGGATAGTTCTGCTGATTGGTCCCCAGGCACTGATCGATCACCGCGTCCAGTTCGGCTTTCTGAAAGGGCTTGGTGAGGTAGTCGTGCGCGCCTAACCGTATGGCCTGCACCACCTTGCGGGTATCGCTCACGCAGGAAAGCATCACCACCTTGAGCCCTGGACGAATCTGGCGCAGCTGCTCTAGAGTTTGCAGCCCATCAATGCCCGGCATCAGCAAATCCAGCAGTACGAGGTCAGGGGACAGGCCTTTCTGCACCCGCTCCAGCGCTTCCTCGCCAGTGCTCGCGGTTTCTACTTTGTACTCATCGACTTCCAGCAAGGTTCGGATATATCGCAACATCCCTGGTTCATCATCAACCAGTAAAATGTTGGCCGTTTCTTTCATGCGCTTTTCCCTTTGGTCGCTACAGCAGAAGGCGGTTTGAGCGGAATGATGAAGGAAAACTTGCAGCCTGCACCCGGCTCGCTTTCAACCCAGATTTTGCCGCCCATGGCGCTGATCAGCCGACGGGCGATCGCCAATCCGAGGCCGGTTCCGGTCTGCCCTTCGTTCTGGGGCAGGCGGAAAAAATCGTCAAATACTTCGATGTGATATTCGGGCGGAATCCCAGGTCCGGTGTCTGACACACTGACTTTCACGGAGTTAGGATGAAAACTCATCTGCCGGCGGCGCTCGGTGAAGATATCGGCCTTGCTGACGCTGCGCCGCTCCCACATGTAGGGTTCAGCATGCAGCCACACCGTGCCTCCGGAGGGCGTGAATTTCGACGCATTCTCCAGGAGATTTGAGATCACGCGCTGCACTTTTGCCTGATCGAAGGGAAATTCCGTCAGCTTCTCGTTAGCCAGGAAGTAAAGCGCGAGCCCTTTTTCCTGAAAATTATGCGACCACAGCCGGCAAACCTCCGAGAGGCAAGCGTTCATGTCGCCGGCTTCGTACTGCATTTTCATTTCGCCGGTTTCCAGCACGCTGAAGTTGAGGAAATCCTGGATAAAGTGCTGTAAACGCTGGCCGCTGGAGCGCATGTCGCGCAGCACTTCGCGTTGCCGGTCGTTCATCGGGCCGATTTTTTCGCTCTGCAGGAGTTCGACGTAGCCGTTGAGAATCGCCAGCGGTGTCTTGAGGTCATGCGCCGCGGAGGCCAGGGCATTCGTGGTGCGCAGAAAGCGTTCCCGCAGCTGCGTATATTCCTGCAGCAACTGTTGACTGCAATCGGGGTTTGGACATGCGGCCCCAGGATCGGGACTCGCAGGACAAAGTTCTGTTCCGAGGGTCTTGGCTTGCTTTCCGTCCGAAAGACACGTGTTTTCCGGCATAACAGCCATTAGAGCAGTGGTATTTTCACGACGAGGGAGGGTGGCACTCAACTCGGCGAGTATGAATGCTGTATGGCCGGATGGTATGCCATGGAGGTACCCCTGTCAACGAAAAACGCAAGGAATTTGTCACTGAAGGAAAAAACCTTGCATTCGCTTTGATTTAGCGGCAAAAAACGGGAACGGGTTGAAGGCGAATACATGGCGAATATTTGTGATGGCAAGTCATGTGCTCTGAAGGCGGTTTCCGGAGCCCTGCGACCCTTTGTGCGGTTTTCCTCGGGAATGCACGTTTGTGCAATAAGTCATTTGGCCCCCAAGGTGCGGTAAATCAGATTCCAAGATCGCTCTCGAGGGTTTCGCTTGAATCGACGAAAGCCGGAAACGGAACGCCGTAAGTGGGTACGTCTGCCCCTGGCGATTCCCGTATTTGTTCGCAGCCGCGACGACCATGCCAAGGAACTGCTGGAGTTCGCCACGGCGCTGAACATTTCAGCGGGCGGAGTCATGGTGGCCGTGCGCCGCTCTTTGCCGCTCTCCGCACAGGTTTTGCTCGAGATCCCGAGCGCCCCCCTGATTTCGACCGCCGCATTGCCCAAAGCTTCCCGCGCCCTGCGGGCCCGTACCACCTGGGTAACTCATTCGGAAGGCTACCACTTGGTGGGTTTCAAGTTCTCTCATCCGCTGCTCAATCACAACTCCAGCCGGCCCGCAACAAGAAGGAAAGTTGCTTCTCCGATGTGAAAAGTTTTTCCTCTGGAAAAAGGCCGCCATGGGCCATCCTTCCACGGTCCCGCAAGCCTTCTGGCTTCCATTCGGCCTCACGCTAAGTAGCTGTCCCCAAGATGGTTAACGCGTACTCCACAGGGTTTTGCAGGAGCCTCAGAGATTTGGCTCTCGGGATGCACACATCACCCACGTGAGGAGTAACGGGCAACGATAATGTCTATACCAACGACAAATTCCGTCAGTTCTCTGGTCCAGTCAATCGGCGAAATTCCCCCTGAGGCAGTGGTGTTTGGCAAGTCCGAGGTCATGCAGGCGCTGCGCAGTCGCATGGACAAAGTGGCGAGCGCCAACGTTCCAGTATTGATTCAGGGTGAGAGCGGAACCGGCAAGGACATTATCGCTCGCATGATCCATGGACTTTCGCCATGGCGGGTGGGACCGTTCGTAAAGGTCAATTGTCCGGCGATTCCCGGAACGCTGCTCGAAAGCGAGCTGTTCGGTTACGAAAAGGGAGCTTTTACAGGAGCTTACGGGTCCAAGCCGGGGCGGGTAGAGCTGGCGCATCGCGGCACCCTGTTCCTGGATGAGATTTCGGAGCTGGATCTGGCCCTGCAGTCCAAGCTGTTGCAGCTTCTACAGGATGGGCAGTTCTGCCGCATCGGCGCGCAAGAGGACAAGAAAGTCGAAGTGCGCATCGTTTGCGCCACCAACCGTCAACTGGAAGTTGAAATTGAGAGCGGAACCTTCCGCCAGGATTTGTTTTACCGCATCAACGTCGTGAACCTGCACCTGCCGCCGCTGCGCGAACGCCGCGCTGACATTGAAGATCTCATCCACTACTTCCTCGAGTACTACAACCGCAAATACAACTGCCGGGCACGCGCTCTTTCCGCCGATCTTGTGGCCGTGCTGCAGAAGTATCATTGGCCGGGCAACATCCGCGAGCTGGAAAACCTGATCAAGCGGTATGTCATCCTGGGCAGCGAGGAAGTGATCAGCAACGACCTGGTCACGCGGGAACAGGAGTATTTCAATCCGGACCTCAATCTGGATGGACCTATCTCTTTGAAAAAGCTGACCCGCCAGGCGACGCGCGAACTGGAACGAAAGGTCATTCTGAAGGTCCTGCAGGCGCATCACTGGAACCGCAAGCAGGCTGCGCGGGCGCTCAGCATCAGCTACCGCGCGCTGCTCTACAAGATCCGCGATGCCGGCCTGCCGGCCAACCGCTCCGCCCGCCGCACCGAAGAAGCAATGGCGAATCAGGGGCTTGCGGCCGACTGATTTCTCGAGATTTCCGAAAGGCCCCGCTCTCTGAGCGGGGCTTTTCTTTTTGATAACACTCGTCCATGAAGGATCTGGCCGCAGCCCGTTCAGGGTGCGGCAACATGCGTTGTGGCCACGATGGGAGGGGCGAAAGTTCTGTCAGGAGAGGTTGATCCTAGAGGCCACGGCACCAGACTTTGCTAGCTTCATCATCCGGTTCACGCTACCTGGCACCGAGGCTGGCGAGCCGGTTCGGGCGCTTCAGACCAAAGAAACTACCGCCAGCGCGGGCGTATACATCTATATGCCGGTGGCGGCGACTCCTGGCGGGCAGTGAGATAGGCGGAAAAAGCCTAGCACGGCAGGGCAACTCTCTTGCGCGTCACTGAATGACCTCGACAATGGCCTTCCCCATATTGGGATTGAAGTTCGCATCGCCGGAATATTTCGTGCGGATGGTGTGCGTGCCGGTGCTTAGTCCCGAAGTCGTGTAGCTGGCCACTCCATTCTGATCGAGAGGAACGGTCGCTAAGATGGTAGTGCCGTCGGCAAACGTGACGCTGCCGGTCGGGATCGTAGAGATCAGGCTGGGAGCGACTGTCGCGGTGAAAGTCACAGGCTGGCCGAAGGGAGCAGGATTCTCAGAACTGGTCGAGGTGACGTAACTACCCCCGGCGTTCAGCAGAATCGGCACTTGGTCACCGAAGTAGTCTACGACCGCAATGTCGGTAGCATGGTCACGATTGAAATCTCCAACAACTACAAACACAGGGCCGACCCCGGTCGCGAACTGCCGAATCAGGGGGAATGTTCCGTCTCCGCGACCGTACATCACCGTCGTGGCTCTGTTGGCAATGGCCACGGCTACATCCAGAGCGCCGTCGCCATTGAAGTCCGCCACCGCAACTGAATACGGACCCCTGCCAACCGTGTAAGCTACCGGCGGCTGAAACGTCCCGTCGCCATTGCCCAGGATGATGCTGGCGATTTTGTCGGAATTGTCCGAACTCGAATTGGCTATGACCACGTCCAGGTCGCCGTCACCATTGAAGTCGCCACTCGCGATTGAGCGTGCGCCGGTGCCAGGATTGAAAAAAATGGGCGACTGGAAAGTTCCGTCGCCGTTTCCCAAATACACCGCACCCGGAGCCGCCACATCCAGAATGCCATCTGCATTGAAGTCTCCGACACACATGATGCCCGCTTCCATAGAGTAGGTTGCGGGCGGCTGAAATGTTCCGTCGCCGTCTCCCTTGAAAAACGTGAAAGCCGACTCAACGTCCCCCACGACGAGGTCGACAATGCCGTCTCCGTCGAAATCCGCCAGAGCCAGGGACTGCGGGAAATCGCCCACAGTTGTGTAACCCTGGGGCGGCAGGAAGCCAGAGGGGCTGTTGACGAGGACCTCGACACCCGGCAATGCCTCACACATGATCACCACATCGGGCCTTCCATCCCCATTGAGGTCGCCTGCGGCAATTGCGCGCGGGTCCCTGCAAATCGGCAGGGTTCTTGCCGACTGAAATGTTCCATCGCCTTTCCCCAGCAACAGACTGAGGCTGTTATCGATGTTATTGACGACAGCCAGATCGAGTTTGCCATCGCCATTCAGGTCGGCAACTGCCGCCCCCTCCGGACTTGTGCCAACCGGATAGTCCACCGCAGGCAGGAAGCGGCCACGGGAATCGGCCTGGGAGAATGCGCAGGTTGCGGCCAGAAATGCGAGAGCAGCGACGAGCGCCCCTGATCGCCTCACTGAATCACCTCAGAGATCGGCGGGCCCATGTTGGGATTGAAGTTCGAGTCGCCGGAATACTTCATGCGGATGGTGTGCGTGCCGGTGCTTAGCCCCGAAGTCGTGTAGCTGGCCACTCCATTCTGATCGAGAGGAAGGGTAGCGAGAATCGTTGTGCCGTCGGCGAATGTGACGCTGCCGGTGGGGATCGTAGAGATCAGGCTGGGCGCGACCGTCGCAGTAAACGTCACCGGCTGGCCTGCCGGTGCGGGGTTCTCGGAACTGGTTGAGGTCACGAACGTCCCGCCGGAGTTCAGAAGAACGGATACGGTATGGTTGTCTTTGTCCACGACAGCCAGATCAGAAGCCCGATCATGGTTGAAGTCGGCACTAGCTATGCCGAAGGAGCCCGCGTTTCCCCCGCCCGCGCTGAACTGGCGCAGCAAGGGGAAGGTACCGTCTCCCCGGCCATACATGACCGTAACCCCGCCAGCCTCAATGATGGTCACAGCAATGTCCACAGCGCCGTCTCCGTTGAAGTCCGCAACCGTCACCGACCTCGGCCCCTTTCCAACCTCTTGCGTAACAGGGGCCTGGAAGGTGCCATCCCCGTTTCCTAAGAAGGTCGTCACGGTTTTCCCTTCGTCAGCGAGCACCAGATCGAGATGGCCATCCCGGTTGAAGTCCCCAGCCGCGACCGACGCGGGCTTCAGGGGGTCGCCCACAGCCGTGGCTGGCTGGAAAGTGCCATCGCCGTTTCCCAGGAATATGTCAGCGCCTATGCTCAACTCGCCAGCCGCTACATCGAGATGACCGTCGTTATTGAAATCGGCCGCCACCAGAGAATCTGTAGGCCCATGAGATGCATACAACTGCGCTGGCTGAAAGGAACCGTCACCGTTGCCTTTCAGGAAACAAATCTCTGCATCGGAGACCATGAGATCGAGAATACCGTCTTCGTCGAAGTCGGCAACCACAACCGAATTCGGTCCATCGGCAAAGCCATCCTCGTAAAACTGGGGCGGAAGAAATCCTGAAGGGCTGTTCAGCATGACAGCGATATTTCTTGCCAGACCAACCCGGCACGTCGCTACCAGATCGATCCGCCCGTCACCATTAAGATCACCCGCAGCAAGCCAAAAGACGCTTGCGCAGGAGCGGAAGGTTTTTGCATGTATAAAGGTTCCGTCGCCCTGGCCCGCTAGGATAGTTATTGTGCTGTCGTAGCTATTGGGCACGGCCAGGTCGGGTATGCCATCACCATTGAGGTCGGCAACGGCGACGGAGAACGCGCCCGCGCCCGTTCGATAGCTCACGGCAGGTAGGAAGCGCCCACGAGAATCGCCGACGGCAGACGAAGCGAGGAATAGCAGAATGACAACGACCCTGAGCGAACGGCGCAGCAAGGGATGCCTCCAGAAACAGCTTGCGGGGCCCGGCCTCCGGGGAATGGAGACGGCGGAACTATAGCACAGAAAAAGCCGCAAAGCCGGAGCTTTGGCCGTTTATTGCCGCAGGGTCAAAGTTCCCAAAATCGCCTGTTGCTTGGCGATCAACGCCTGAACGCCCTGGCTCGCTAAACTCGTCATCTTTGCCAGTTGCTGTTCGTCGAACACCTGGTGCTCGGCGGTGGCCTGCACTTCCACGACTTTTTTTCCGGCGGTCATCACCAGGTTCATGTCCACGTCTGCCCGCGAATCCTCTTCGTAGCAGAGGTCGAGCAGAATTTCTCCGTCCACAATGCCCACGCTGGTCGCGGCCACAAAATCCCGCAGCGGCACCGAGGTCAATGTTCCTGCCTCCACGAGCTTTTCGAGCGCCAGTCCCAGCGCGACAAACGCTCCCGTGATAGAAGCCGTCCGTGTTCCCCCATCCGCCTGGATCACGTCGCAGTCAATCCAGACCGTACGCTCTCCCAGCCGGGTCAGATCGGTGACCGCGCGCAGCGACCGCCCAATCAACCGCTGGATTTCATGCGTGCGTCCGCTCGGCCGGCCTCTGCCCACCTCGCGCGGGGTGCGCGTCAGGGTTGCGCGCGGCAACATGCTGTATTCCGCGCTGACCCAGCCCTTGCCGCTGTTGCGATGGAACGCGGGCACGGCTTCTTCGATCGAGGCCGTGCAGATCACGCGTGTATTCCCCAGTTCCATCAGCACCGAGCCTTCGGCCATGGTGATGTAGCCGGGGACGATGTTGACCGGACGCATCTGGTCGGGAGCGCGGTTGTCCGAACGGTAGAACATAAGTGGCGATTGTAAATCGCTTTACGTCGTCCCCGCCAACTGGCCAATCATCTGGTTGACCGCCGTCACGTCGTAAACCTGGGAAAGGTCCGCATGCCCGGCCAGCGTGTCCCGTTCTTTTCCGTCCACCAGGATCTTCACCCGCGTGATTCCGGGGATATTCGCGGCCAGCGTTTCCACCAGCGAAGCCACCGTCAATTCCTCCACCAGCACTCCCGAGCGGTGTCCGTCCGCGAATGCCAGGTTCAGATCAATCACCGCCAGCCCGGGATCGACCAGGTACACGTTGCGGATTTCCGATCCTGCCACCAGCGCATGCGGGGAAGTCTTGTCGAGATACAGGCTCAGCAGCGCCCGCAGCAGTTCCTGCGCGCGCTCCTGCCGTCCCGCGGGCAGTGGGATGCGAGTCGGCTGCGGACGCAGGATGCCTCCCTCATCGTAGGCGACATAAAGCGTTACTTGCTCAGTGGGTCCCGTCACCGGCGGTGCCACGGTTTGCCGGTTTACCGCCGCTCCCTGCTCCACGTGCCCGCGCATCCGCCAGGCATAGAAGCCCAATCCGAGCGCGATCGCCAGCATGATCGAGACCCCGATGATCAGGTGTCTCGGAATCATCGTCCCGCCTCCATTTTGCTGCGCAGATCGTTCAGTCCCGCCGCCACCGCGCTGCTGATCTGCTGCTGATACTCCGAGGAATTCAGTTCCGCAACCCCGCTCTCTGGTGGCGCCACCTCCACCGCGAGCGCCGCCGCCGTCAGGTTATTCAACGGCCGCAGTGGCGCGCTCAGCACGCGCGTCGTCACTTGCTTGCTGCGCAGTTCGGCTGCCACGCTTGCCGCCGCTGCCTGGCTCACGGAGAGGAAGCCAGACTGAGCGCTGTTCCAGTCAAGAAACGGCCCTTTGCTTTCGCCGCCAGCCGGCAGCAGGTCCGTGTACAGCCGCGCGCCATTTCCCTCCGAAGTGGCATGCAGGCAGAGATAAATCGCCGGATGCACAGCGTTCGCCATCGCCGCACGTTGGTCGAGACTGAGCGTGTTGTCGCCGTCGCGCAACAGCAGGACCGACAACCCCCTGTTCTCCAGTTCTTGCCGCAGCCGCCGCGCGAATGCCAGCGTGACGTCCTTTTCCGCGAGTTGATCGCTGATCGCTGCGCCCCGTTCTTCGCCCCCATGGCTCGCATCCACCACGGCGAAATAATGCTTCACCGCCGTGACCGAAGCCGGCGCGGAAGGCGAAGTTAGCTCCGGCGTCGGAGCCGCAGCCGTGGGATTCGAAATCGCCGCTCCTTGTCCTGCCGCCTGCGGCGCTGGCCCGATCGTGATGGTGCGTCCATCGCTGCTGAAACTCGCCATCAGCGACACGCTCCCGTTCACCACCAGCTCCGCCGTCCCATTTCCCTCACCGTAGCTGGCCGAGGAAATCACCCTGTTGTCGAACGTGAGCGTCTGCGAGCTCGGCGGCACAACCGCCTCCCGCGCGAACACCATCCGCAGTTTGCCCGGTTCGGTGGCGATCATGGGATTGACCGGCGAAGTGAAGTTCAGCACCAGCTGCGGAGGCGTGCTCTTGCTCACCTGTGCCGTGAAGTGAACGGCGACGTTGCCGATGAACAACCGCCGCGAGAGCTCATGAAATGTAACAGGACCACCGAGGATTCGCGGCAACAACCCGCCCAGGGAAGCCGCCGGCACCAGTCCATGCCCGTTCTCCAGCAGAAAATTTCCCGCCAGGTCGAACTGCTGCCCCCGTACCCGCGCCCGATTCTTGCCGGAGGTAAACTCGCTCTCCGCGCCGTTATAGCGGACGCGCCACTTGCTTCCCTCAGTCTTGGTTGTGACATTGCCCAGCGGTCCCAGAATCTCGGCGAGCCCTACGTAGTCGTTCCCGTTTCGCTCGAGAACTGTAAGCGAGTAGTTGCTCGCTGCGGAGTAAACCGTGAGTCGCTTTTCCTCTGGCGCTCCCGAAAGCAGTAGCGCCGACGCCAGAATCAGCAGGGCCGCCGCGCTCCACCACGGCAGCACTCTCGCCGCCCGCAGCGCACCCTCCTTACTCCAGCGCATAGATCGTCAGGCCGCTCAGCAGCTTGGGATAGAAATCGGTTGATTTCTGGGGCATGACCTCGCCTGCGAATGCGATGTCCCGCACCTGGCGCATGCGCACCGGGTTCGTCAGGAAAGCCACGTTAGCGCCGGCCGAGCGCACCTGTTCCAGGGCCTCTGCCGCATCGCGGAAGTAGCGGATGTTCCTTTGCTCGCGGATGGCCTCCTCGGAAATCCCCAGGGTTCCCTCTAGCAGGCACTTGTGCAGTTGTACGACATCCAGCGACTGTTGCCGCAGTGACAGCCCCGCCAGCGCGGAGGATCCCGCCGCCTTTGAAGTATCCAGCAGGAAAGCTCTGTCTGCCGTTACCGCCAGCAGCGCTGTTCCCGTGTGCCCAGCCTCCCGCAGGATGCCTGACGCCCGAGCGGCGTCGATCGAAGCGTCCACTTCTTCGACGCTGAAATATGCTCGTGCCTGATCGCGAAACTTATCCGCAGAAAATGATTCCAGCCCGTGAACCACGCGATGGGTGGGCAGGATCACTAGGCCAGCGCTGTCCATATTCACGAACGTCATCATCGCCATCTCGTACGGCGCGGCCTCCGGCGTCGTCGCCGTGAGGAGCTGGTTCGGCCCTGCGTACTCCCGCGGCCCGCCTCCGACGGAGGCTGTCGCACCCATAGCGCGCCGCTCGTCCCGGTAGTTCAGCGCGGTCTCGTAGCGATGATGCCCGTCCGCAATGATCAATTTCTTTTCTCGCATCTTGCCCCGCACCAGCTCGATCAGGCTCGAATCCGTGATCCTTGCCACCTGGTGAACTACGCCGTATTCGTCCCGGACTTCCACCGGCTGAGTGGAGGTAGCAGCTAGCAGGTCATCGATTTCCCCAGACGGATCGCTATAGAGAACAAACAATTGCCCAAAATGGGCGCGGGTCGCCCGCAGGAGTTCCAAACGGTCAGCTTTCGGTTTGGCCAGTGTTTGCTCATGGCGGAAGACGACGCCCGCGGAGTAATCCTCAACCCGCCCTAATCCGATGAACCCTCGCCTTTCCAGCTCCGTCTTCCCACCCGGCAGAGTAAACCGCTGCACGTATTGGTACAGCGATTGCTGGGAATCCTGCAGGAAGATGCCGCCCCGGCGCCAGTCGCGGAAGAAGGCGGCCGACCGGGCATAGACATCGTCCCCAGGGCGGTCGCTGGCCTCCCGTTTCCCCAGTATGATCCGTACTAGATTGTGGGGACTGGCCGCGTAATAACGCTCCTGCATCTCAGGCGTGATCTTGTCGTAGGGCTGCGTTACCACTTGGGAGAGCACAACCCGTGCAGGGTCATAGCGCAAGGCTCGAAACGGAGCAATTTGGGCCATACCGTGGCCTCGATTGTACAAGACTGCTCCCGCCCCTGGCGGTGAGTCCAGGGCTTGCAGCAAAGGGCAACTTTTCTTCACTCTCCCGGGAAGCGCAGAAAAACTGTGACAACCGTCTCTCCAAGCTGTGATACGATTTGCGCCGTTGAGGTACCTATGGCCCGCCTCGGGTCATCCCGCCCGCCGTCTCAGGCTCGGATTGTCGCCTCGGCCCCTACCCGGACCCGCATGCGGTCATTTGCCTTACTGGTCCCCAGCTCTCTTTTCTGTCTGACCCTGGTGTTTGGTCTGCTGGGCTTTGACGTTTCCGCCCAGGCCCAAACTGCAGCGCCCAGCGTGGATGACGTCCACATCGCACCCAGGATTGAATCGGCCAAGACCAACCCGCTGGATTCCGTTGACCCGTCCTTGCGCACTCACACCAAGCCGATCAAGGTAGATGTCGACCTCGTCTTGGTATCCGTCACCATCACCGATCCCATGAACCGCCTGGTGACTGGCTTGGACAAGGAGAACTTCGAGGTTTTCGAAGGCAAGGATCAACAGGAAATCCGCCACTTCTCCAGTGAAGATGCCCCCGTTTCACTCGGCGTGATCTTCGACATGAGCGGTAGCATGACCAGCAAGATCGAGCGCGCCCGCGAAGCCGTGATCGAGTTCTTCAAGACGGCCAATCCGCAGGACGAATTTTTCATGATCACCTTCGCCGATAAGCCCCAGGAAGTCTCCGACTTCACCTCGTCCGTCGAAGATATCCAGGGCCGGCTGGTCTATACGGTTCCTAAAGGCCGGACCGCGCTCCTCGATGCCATTTATCTCGGCGTTAGCAAAATGCGCCAGGCCAAGTACCAGAAGAAGGCTCTTCTTATCATTTCCGACGGCGGCGACAATCACAGCCGCTACACCGAAAATGAAATCAAGTCTCTGGTCAAGGAAGCCGACG
>Ga0335079_10003748_pt1 | contig 17501 bp, 18 predicted proteins | sample Lox_Sample_33_FD_206719 | JGI IMG/M metagenome (GOLD analysis project Ga0335079, IMG submission 206719) | Soil microbial communities from Loxahatchee National Wildlife Refuge, Florida, United States - Lox_Sample_3.3 | ecosystem: Environmental > Terrestrial > Soil > Wetlands | place: USA... | reverse complement strand
TTACAAATAGATCGATCTAACCATGACAATGGCAAAAAGCGGAAATGACCGAAAGATAGGGACACTTCTAGCTACTTTTCGGCGCAAAATTGCTGGGTTAAGTCTTTTCGACCCAGAGGCTGCGGCGGTCGGGCTCTGCACGATCGTACAAATTCTGCTCTAAAACATTTTTCGTAGTTCATGTCAGTTTTTCCTTGACAGGCAAAACAGACAAGCGCATCTTAATATTAAGCTATGCGTAAGCAGCCACAGCGGCTCATCGAGCGACTTCTCCGCGCCACCCAAACCATGGTCCAGGGCGGTCTTTCGGAAACCTCTCGCCGTTGCGGCAACCCCGGCTGCGTCTGTTATCGCGACCCCGAACGCTTGCATGGACCGCACCTCTACATCACGTTCCGCGAGGACGACAAGAGCCGATCGTTGTACGTTCCGCCCGAGCACGCCGAAACCGCTCGACGGGCGCAACAAGCCTGGGCCGATTTTTGGGAGATTGGCTGTTCCCTTGCCAAGTTGAATCGCGACCGCTTACGCAAGCAGTGGCAGCAAGAGAAGCAATCGCGTTCGGAGCAACTCTCATGATTGAGGCGCGCCGGCAGCAGTTCCACTTCGGCGAAGGTCTAATCGCCGAAGAGATAAGCGATCTGCGGGAAGAATGGATGACCCATGCCGACAAGGTGCTGGACGACGAGCAACTGATCTCGACGGTGTATGAAGCTTTGGCAAAGCGCAGTCCCAAGAGCCGCACTCGCGGGCGGAGAGGCACCCCGGCGGAAGTAGTGATGCGGCTACTCCTGCTGAAGCACAGCCGCAACTGGAGCTTCGACGTGGTGGAACGCGAAGTTCGATCGAATCTGGTGTATCGCGATTTCACGCGGGTAGGAGCAGGCAAAGTGCCCGATTCGAAAACCATGGGTCGCTGGGAACTGGCGCTCGGACCAGAGACGGTCGAGAAGATTCATGAACGAGTAGTGGAGATCGCCAAAGCGAACCAGCTTGTGCAGGGGCGCAAGATGCGCCTGGACACGACGGTAGTCGAGACCAATATCCACTATCCGACAGACAGCAATCTGTTGGGCGACGGCGTGCGCGTTCTGATCCGCGGGATGAAGCGGATATCGGAACTGGCTGTGCAACAAGGCGCCAAACTTCGCGATCGGAGCCGCAGCGTGAAGTTCCGCATTTTGGAAATTGGGCGCATAGCGCGTACCAAGGGCGGGCCGAATCGGGAGCGATTGCAGCAGGCGTACGGAAAGCTCCTATCCACGGTCGGACGCGTAGTCGGCCAAGCCAAGCGGTTTTCCAGCGAGATTGTCGGAGGGGTGAAGCGATCGGCGGAGGTGATGCAGCAAGCCGTTCTGGAAGGATTGCGGAAAGAACTGGACACCTTTGTCCCGCGGGTACAGCAGGTGATGCGGCAAGCCAAACAGCGGATCTTCGGCGGCAATACCCATGTGGTCGAGAAACTGGTGAGTATCTTCGAGCCCACCACCGAAATCATTCGCAAGGGCAAGGTCAGTAAGCCCACCGAGTTTGGCAAGATGGTCAAAATTCAAGAAGGCGAGAATCAGATCATCACCGACTACGAGGTATATGAAAAGCGCCCCAGTGACTCGGAGCTGGTGATTGCCGCCATCGATGCGCATGAGAAAGCGCTGGGCCGCACTCCCGGTCTGATGGCGGCCGACGCGGCTTTCTACTCAGCCAAGAATGAAGCGGCCGCGCACGACAGAGGGGTCAAACGGGTATGCATTCCGAATCGCTCCACAAAAAGCGCGGAGCGGAAGCGCGAACAAAAGAAGCGCTGGTTCAAACAGGGACAGAAGTGGCGGACCGGTTGCGAGGGCCGGATCAGCGTCCTCAAGCGTCGGCATGGTCTCCGCCGGTGCTTCTACCGTGGCGACTCGGGAATGAAGCGCTGGGTCGGCCTGGGTGTGATCGCCGACAATCTGCACCACATTGGTGCAGCGATGGCCCAGAAAAAATAGGCCCTCGGCGAAGTCCCCGAAAATCAATGCCTTCCACCCGGCGGTTTTTCCGCCGGGCCTTTTGCTGTTTCCTGGCTCCTCAGACCAAGGGTTCGCACATCTCAAAACCGAATTTTGCGCTAGAAAGTAGCTAGGGCACCGCCGGCAATGTGGGGCGGCCAATTCTGGCCGCAGCCGCCTTGCTCCGGGTTCCCTGTCGGCGCGATGCCTGCCCCCTGCTCATTCGGACCGGTCAGGCCTGTCCCCCTAGGCTAGAGTTTTGCACTTTTCGAGAGCTCTCGCGCCGGATGCCACCTTAGAATTCCGCGGCACCGTGACCGTGATGGCGTTCGGCGTAACCCGCCCGAACGGGCCCGCCACGGCCGCGAAGAGAAGTGAGAAGGAGGTAGCTTCCTCACGCTCTGAGCAAAGCGCATCCGCGCGGCGGTTGGGTAACGCGCCAGCGCCGGCCCCGAAGGAAAGTGCAGCCTGCTAAACTCCAGGGGTGAGTCCGAGGGTTTTTACGGCGCTCGCCAGCCTCGTATTGGCCGTCGGCCGAGCCGCGCTCGCGCAGCCCGCTTCAACCACTATTCCGATGCAAAAGGGCACCTCCTGGACGTATCGCGGAACGGTCTCTTGGGGGAACCGTGACAGCATGGAGAGCAAGCACATCTCATGGAAATCCGAGATTACGGATTTCGTCCAGGAGGGTCGAGTCAAGGTCGCCTTGTTGCTTGGCCATCCCGTCGACCTGACATGGTACACGGAACAAACCAGACGCGGATGTTATCTCTTCATATCTGTCGACGACCGGGACTTCTATTTACAGCAGATCGAGTCATCGTGTGAGCTCCCGAAGCAGAACTTTGCAAACCTGCTCAAGGACGAGGACCTCGTTCTACGGCTACCTATAAAGCGCGGCGATGAATTCGGCGGTTACAAGGAAGATCCAGCAAAAGCACAGGAATGCATGTACGACTGGTGTGTGGAGGAAGTCAGGCAGACCAAACTGCCTGGTGTCAGAGGTATCCCTGGAACCAGGCGCTTCACCGCTTATGAACTCTTCTTCCGAACCAACCCGGATCACCAGATAGCCACGTGGGTACCCGGAATCGGCCTAACGCATTTCGTCTATTCTCATCATGGGACCGTTTCAGAAGTGGAAGTCGATCTAGCGGAATTTCGTCAACCCGGCAAATGATCGCCGCGCATCGACGTAGAATACGTGTTTTGCGCCTCGCCATAGTTGCGAATTAGTGTCGCACCCTGAGCGGCAGACTCGCCCGGTCCCCACGCGGCGTGGGCTTGCAAAAACATTTCCAGTTGAAGATGTCATTTTGCTATTGACGGCTTGATGGGAATCTCTTATCTTTCATGTATATGGTGAAAGAAAAACTCAACCAGCTCATTCAAAAGCGGAAGCGTCTGGTCAAGCAGATGCCCGATCCGAGCATCGCCTTGGCGGGCGCGCTCATGAGCCGGATGATTCGCTGCAACAAGCCAGGCTGTCGCTATTGCGAAAAGGACAAGGGCAAAGGCCATGGCCCGATCTGGATTCTCTCGGTCAGCGCAGGTCACGGACGCGTTCGGCAGATCCCCGTTCCTACCCACCTGAAGCAAGAAGCGGAGGAGGGGGTCCGCCGATTTGCTGAGATTCAGACGTTGCTGAAGCAGATCTCCCGCGTCAACCAAGATTTACTGGAAGAACGCAAGAAGCGCTGAGGCGCTTCTTTTTTTGGCTCTGTTCTTTCACGTAATACATGAAAGATTGCTAACGGAATTCCTATGCCAGACCTCCTGCTCCGCTCTTTTGCTCCTCTTCTGCTCGCCTTTCAATCCTGCTTCACCAAACCCAGTTTTTGCTCGTTCTGGGCTGTCGCCTGCGCCTGGATCCTCTGTTCCGGCCGCCGTTCTCTCACCCGCATCATCCAGTCCGAGCAACTCACTGAGTTCAAGCACTACTGCTCCTTCCATCGCTTCTTTAGCCAAGCCCGCTGGAACCTCGATGATCTGGGCCACTGTGTCTTCCAACTGCTGTTACCGTTTTGTGCAGAGGTCTTGGTCGGCGCTGTCGACGACACACTGGCCCGCAAATCCGGCCGCCATATCTGGGGCGCCGGCATGCACCACGATCCCCTGCGCTCCACCCAGAAACGACCCTTCTTCGCCTTCGGCCACAACTTTGTGGTCTTCTCTTTGCAGGTCGCCTTACCCTTCGCACCCAACAAATACTGGGCTCTCCCCATCCTGGTCCGCATGTACCGCAAACGCCAAACCAACCACCGCGCACCCGGCAAAGGCGGGAAACTGGCATGTAAGCAGACCGGCCAAGCCACCGCCAAGCAATACCGCACCCGGCCGGAACTGGCCTTGGAGATGATTCAGGTCGTGGCCGATTGGATTCCGCAGCGTATGCTGCGCGTCCTCGGAGATAGCGAATGTGCCGGCCAATCCATAAGTCGGCATCTGCCCGCCCATGTCAAACTGATTAGCCGCATGAATATGAAGGCTGCCCTCTATGAGCCCGTCACAAAGGTCGCCATACGGGGCCGTCGCCGCAAGAAAGGCAACCGCTTGCCCAGTCCTCTGCAAATGGTACAAGACAAAAAGGCGAAATGGATCAAAACCGCCGCCACACTCTACGGCAAGCAGGTCAAGCTCTGGTATCAGACCATCGACGCCCTGTGGTATCCCAGCGCCGGCCAGCAACTACTGCGTGTCGTGGTGGTGCGCGATCCCAGTGGTCGCCGCCGCGACGATTGCTTCTTCTCTCTCGATCTCACCCTGGCTCCCACGCAAATCCTGGAACTGTTTTCCCGACGTTGGCCCTTGGAGGTTTGCTTCCGCGATGTCAAACAGTTCCTGGGCTTCGAAGATCCCCAGAACCGGGTAGCAAAGGCAACCACGCGCACCGCGCCCCTGATCTTCTATATCTACGATCTGGTCCTGGTCTGGCATGCCCAGTCGGGATATCGCTTGGCGCCGAAGTCTACCCTCGACCGCTTGTGGTATCCACAAAAATCCTCGGTTTCCTTCGAGGACATCCTGCGGACCTTACGACACGCCACCTGGCAGGAAAGGATTTTCAGCGATCCCGCCCTGGATGCGCACACGCGAAAAATACTTCAACCCCTTGTGATCGTATGAGGACGCTGCCTCGGTTTTCCTGCGGTTGAGGGAAAATCAACCGCGTGCGAAGGCCATTTGCACAGAAAGGAAGCGAGGCAGCATGAAACAGTTTATCGGATGTGATGTGCACAAGAAGTATTCGGTTTTTGTCGCGATGGACGAGAGCGGAAAAGCCAGCCGGGCGGTACGCGTGGCGCACGGTGAGGGCGAACTGGAAGGGTATCTGAACAGCTTGCCGGACGGGACGCCGGTGGCGGTGGAAACCACCGGACACTGGTATTGGATCCTGGATGCCATCGAGAAGGCCGGTCTGGAACCCCACTTGGCGCACGCCTTGGCGGCCAAGCGGATGATGGTGAATCCGAACAAGACGGACAAGCTGGACGCCAAAGGCTTGGCCACTCTCTTGCGAAATGGCACTTTGCCGGAGGTTTGGGTACCAGGCGGATCGCTACGTGACCTGCGGGGACTGATGCGCAGTCGGCTGGCGCTACGACGCATGGGTACCGGCCTGAAAAACCGGATCAGCTCGGCGTTGGCGCGCTACGGGTTGCCGAAGGAGTTTGCTGGCGATCTGTTCGGGAGTGGAGAAGCAGCCACCCAGTGCCGGGAAGCAAGTGTAGCTGCCTTACCCGAGCATTCGCGCTATGCCACGGGGCAGGAACTGGATCTGTTGGAGTCGGTGGAGGCTTGTATCGCCGCAGTCACAGAACAAATTGGCGGTTCGATCGGCAAGTTGGGATGGGTGCGGCGCCTGCGCACTCTGCCTGGAGTAGGGGAGATTCTGGGCCCGACGATTTATCTGGAAATCGGGCAAGTGGATCGCTTTCCGACGCCGGCGCATTTGGCGGCTTATGCGGGGCTGGTGCCGCGGGTCAGCTCCAGTGGCGGGCATACCAAAATCGGGCGCACGCGAAAGGAGTGCAATCGATTTCTGAAGTGGGCTTTTGTGGAGGCCGCCGAGGTGGTGGTAGCGCACCAGGAGGCATGGAGTGGCCGGCACGTAGTTCGGCTTTATCGGCGGGTGAAGAACAACAAGCCGGATCGGCACGGCAAGGCCGCGGTGGCGGTGGCGCGACACCTGGCCGAATCGGCCTGGCACATTTTGAAGGGCAATCAGGATTATCGCGAGCCGCAACCCACGCCGGGGATGATTCAGCGATTCCACACGGTGGGGCGACCACTGTGAGCCGGTTTTTCAGAGTTTCGTTGTTGCCCATAGGCAGCGAAATCTTCGTCCGGGCCTGGGTAAGCGCGCCCCCGTTCTAGCCCTTGTGAGGCTGTGCTGTGATTGCGACACCCACGGCGAAGACGCTCTTGTCGGAAGTCACGACGGATAGATGAATCGCGGACGAAGTAGAGCAACACGGACAAGACAGGGAGGTGATTCTGTTCCCAGCGGCTGCTCGGTGATGGGCGGCTTTTGAGTTTAACGCTTTCGTGCCGAGATGTTGGTTAACTGCCTAGGGAAAGGTGGGAAGAATCTCTTCCCACCACATCCCGGCCTCCAGGTCGGCGCTCGGGTCGCTCTCCAGCGGAGCCCTATCCTCCGCCTGGCTCAGGAGAAGTGTATATCAAGGGAGCTTCTTAATGAAACCGAATCACCAAGAACAGCGCCAATTTTCCCTTGACGGCGGCAGCGTCCGCGTCCACTCCGCCAGCCATGCGGCGGTGCGCGGCGCGCGCTGGGGCGCAAGCCGCAACTCCGCGGCGAGGCGGTTCAGGTCCGAGGGCACATCGACGTCATAAAACTCGCTGGTCGAGCGCACGGAGAGTCCGAGGCTGCGTGCATGGGCCAGCAGAGTTTCGAGCGCGCTGGCGGTGCCCATGGCGCCGGCCGCGAACAGTCCGGGATGGGGCGCGCTGGCGCCGACCAGATAGTAGCCACCGTCGTGCGTCGGCCCGACCACGAGATCGCTCGAGTCCAACGCTTCGAACGCCTGGAGGAGCACGGACGCCGGCAGATGCGGGCTGTCGCTGTTGAAAGCGACGATGCGACGCGGCCCTTCCGCGGAGAAATGCTCGAAAACCGAGTCGAGGCCGGCTGCGAGGCCCGAGCCCTTCTGCGGCACCACCGGCATAGTGCCGTCCGCCAGGCGGCGGAGATCCTCGACATCGGCCGCGGGGCACATCATCGCGGCCGCGACGCCATCGAGCGAGCGCGCGAGGGCGATCGTATCCTCCAGCAAGCAGCGGTAGAGGCCGGGAATTGCGTCTGCCGGCAAGCAGGCCGCGAGGCGGGTCTTGACCGCGCCGGGCCTGGCTGCCTTGGCCATGATCACCAGAGTGCAGCCGGCGGCGCCGGACCGACGACGCCGCAAAGAATAGCGCAGGATCCGGCTGAAGATAAACCATGCGGCGCCCACGGTGCCCCTGACGGTGCCGCTGATCTTCGACTGTCCGATGCGCGGGTGATAGCTGACGGGCACTTCCACCACGCGGCAGCCGTGCAAAGCGCCTTTCAGAATCATCTCGACCGCCCAGCCGTAAGTGGTCTCCGCGAGGGCGAGCCGGCGCAGCACGTCGGCGCGGGCGGCGCGGAAAGGGCCGAGGTCGGTGATGTGCTGCCGGAACAGCACGTTGATGAGGAACGCGGCCAGACGATTGCCGAATGCGGCATGCCAGGGCATGGCCCTGCGCGCGCGCGACCCCGAAAGGCGGGAGCCGATGGCGATGTCCGCGCGCCCTTCGACGATCGGCGCCAGAAGGGCAGGCAGCTCCGCCGGCCGGTCGCTGTAATCGCCGTCCAGGAAGACGACGATATCGGGCGAACTGGCGTGGGCAATCCCGGTGAGGCAGGCTTGCCCATAGCCACGCCGCGGTTCGGCGATCACACGCGCGCCCATGCGCGCCGCCACGTCGGGTGTGCCATCGGTGGAGCTGCTATCGACGACAAGCACTTCATGGACGAGGCCGGCCGGAAGATCGGCGAGGACATGGGCCAAGGCCTCCGCCTCGTTGCGAGTGGGAATAATCACGGAAACGCGCATTGGTGCGGGTCACCACCAGGGCGACAAGGGCTTGTTGCGAGCCAGCACAGCGTCGACGCCGCAGGCGCGGCCCGCGCGTCCCACGGCCAGCCCCAGCGAAGTGAGCACCGGGACGAGCAGTTCCCAGATCCAGGCCGTGCCCCACTCGGAGAGCCACAGGCTGGCGAGGAAGGCGAACGCCACGAAGGCGGCGGGGCGGGTGAACAACCCGAGCAGGAGAAGGATGCCGAGCGTGATCTCGGTCACGCCCTGGGCCGGCGCCGCCATGGAAGCATGCCGAGCCGCCTGCGCCATCACAGCCTTCCACGCGGCGGGCGCGTGACCCGACTTGATGTAGTAGTTGATGAGCCCGGCGTAGCCCCCGCTGGTGTAGAGGCCTTTCCCAAGATTCTCGAAGAAAACCCAGACGAACATGGCGCCGATGGTGACCCGGGCGATGGCCAGGCCGATGCGCGCGTGCGCGCAGGCGGCCGTTTCGGTCTGGTTCCGTCCTGCCGAAGCCATGCCGGTCATACTATCAGATTCAGCGTTATGATCTGGTGAAAGGAGCCGGCCATCGCGGAGCAGACCAACAGCGACTGCAATCGTTTCCGCGGCGGTGCACCCGCCTACGCCGCATATCTGGAGACTCCGGAGGGCCGCTTGCGCTCCGACCTGGCGTTGGCGAACTTGCAGGAGTTTCTGCCGACGGCGCAACCGCCGCGCGGCTTGCGCGCCCTGGATATCGGAGCGGGTACGGGCGCCGCGGCCGTGTGGCTGGCCCAGCTTGGCGTTCACGTCACGCTGCTGGATTCCTCCGGAGAGATGTTGGACCTCGCCATGCGCGCCGCGCGGGAAGCGGGCGTCGGGGACAGGATCGCGCTGGAGGAGGGCGATGCCAGCCAGGCGGCGAGCCTGTTCAAGGGCGAATGCTTCGACGTGATTGTTTGTCACAGTGTCCTGGAATTTGTGGACGACCCGGGCGCGGTCCTGCGCAACGCCGCGCAGGTGATGCGCGAATCCTCGGTGCTCTCCGTACTGGTGCGCACGCAGGCCGGCGAAGTATGGAAAGCAGCGATTCAAGGCGGCGACCTGGCCGGCGCAGAGCGCATGCTGGCAGCCGAGTGGGGATGTGAGTCCCTCTTCGGCGGGAAGGTACGGCTCTTTACGCCGGAAAGCCTGGATGCGCTGCTTCGGGGAGCCTCGCTGACGGCGACGGCCAAGCGCGGCGTACGCGTGATCTCGGATTACCTGCCGCCCGCAGTTTCTCTCGAGGCGGAATACGGGCGAATTTTCGAGCTGGAGCGGAAACTGGGCAGCCGGCCGGAATTTGCGGCGGCGGCACGCTACGCACAATTCCTGGTCCGCCGGACAACTCCAGCGCAGGAGCCCGGCACATGAACGCGGCAGCCACTCAAGGCATATCTCTCGGACTCGGGCTGACCAACGAATGCAATCTCGCCTGCGCGTTCTGTTATCGCGATCCCGCGCGGAGCGACCGTCTGTCGCTGGAGCAGGTGAAGTCGGTCATGGAGCGCCTGCCCATTCGCTCGGTGAACCTGGGCACCGGCGAGAACGGCATGCATCCGAACTTTCGGGCCATTCTGGCTTACCTGAGCGCCCTGCCGGTCAAGCTGACCATCACCTCCAACGGCCACAGCGCAGCACTTTTGGGAGACAGCGAATTGCGGGCCTTCCACGACGTCGAGTTCTCGCTGGATTACCCCACGGAAGCGGAGCAGGACGCGCAGCGCGGGCAGGGCAACTGGGCGCTGATTCACGAGCAGGCGAACCGCTGCGTGCGGTTGGGTGTTCCGGTAACGGTGATCGCGGTGATGATGAAATCGAATTACCGGCGGCTGGCGGACGTGGCGCGCGTGGCCAAACAGTTCGAGGCTCCCCTGCGAGTCAACGTCTACCAGGCGGTGCGGTCGGACATTTACGCTTTGAGCTACGAAGAGTATTGGGAAGGGTTCCGGCTACTCTTCGCCGAGACGGATGCGATCGCGATTGGCGAGCCGCTGGTTCGCGCCCTGGCCGGCCTCCCGCCGCCGAGCGGAGGGTGTGGATTCGCGACCGTGCGCGTGACACCGCGGGCTACCGTGCAACCCTGCGTCTATTGGCCGGGGCCGGGCAGCCCCCTGGCCGATCTGACGGCGGCCGGGCTGGAAATCCTGAACTCTTCGCCATTCGAACAGGCGCGCGCGCTCCCCGGAGCCTGCGTACCCTGCGAGTTCCGCGAATCCTGCCGCGGAGGATGCGCGGGACGGCGTCGTCTGCAGGGCACGCTGCTCGAGCCGGACTTTTATTGCCCGATTATCCGCGGCAAGCGTCCGGCGCTGCCGGTCCGCATGGCCGCCGGGCGCGATCTGCCGAAGGTGAACAGCTCCTGCACCACGGTGGTGATCGCAAGGAAAGCGGCCGGCCTCAGCCCCGCGCAGGTGTAACTTCCTTTGCGGTGATTTCGTACCGGAAGCTGTCCGGGTCGAGGCTATCGAGCCGGCCATCGGCGGTTTCGGCCTGAGGATACATGAGGAACCCGATTGGTTTGCCGCTCGAACCGGGAAGAGCCACGTCGTGCGCAAAGTTGTAAGCCATCCAATTCATCTCCCACGATCCGAAGAGGCGCGCGCGCGCGTTTTTGACCATCTCATCGTCCGCGGGGCGATTACCGGGTGGCTCCTCCAGCATCACCTTACGTACGTCGGCCGGATCCACGGGGACCCAGCCGTATTGGCTCAGGTAGACCTCCGCGCGGCAGTGCTGCGCTTTCGAGATCTTTTCGGAGGCCGTGCCCAGGCTTTTGTATCCCATTTCAGATTTGGCGACACGAATGCCATACACGTCGCGGGCGGGCAAACCGGCCGCGCGCGCCAGCCCCACGTAGAGCGCATTCAGATCGGCGCACTTGCCGCCGAGATCCCTGGACTCGAGGAGAAACCGGATGTCGCCGATGCCGCATCCTCTCGTCTTCGGATTGCGGTAGGTGTTCTCCACGATCCACTCGTAAATCGCGCGAGCCTTGCCGATATCCGTGGTGGAGGCGCGGGTGATCTGTTCGGCGGTCTCCTTGACAATGCCGTCGGTGGGAAGGAGCCTGGTGGGCCGCAGGAAACTGTTCAGGCCGGGGCTGCCGGTTTTCGGCGCCTTGCCGCGGGTAGAAAGGTCAACCGCCCAGTCCCTGGTCTGGACCCGGCTGGTGACGGTCAGGACGGGTTTCATCCCGGGTGGGAATTCGGCCACGATCATTCCCAACGCCCCGGTCTTGTCGACGACGGTTTCGCGGGCACTGCCTTCACAATGGAAGGTATTGGCCAGCGTACTCTGGTAGGGCGTCTTGCCGGTGAGCGCCGCCGGCACCCAGATGCGGGTTGTCCCGGATGGGTTCAACACTTCGACCTGCGTGGTCACTTCGAAAGTACGCCAACCCGCATCCGCGGCAGGCAGGGGTTCGGGATGCGAGAACGCAAAGCCGGCCGCCACAGAGCTCGCGGCTTGCAGAAAATCACGCCGGTTCATGGGATCTCCTTCACAGACATTTCCTCTCGAGCATTCCAACAGGTACCATGTTCCCACGGCCTCCGGGAGGAAGCGGGGCAGGCCGGGAGGAGTCGGGAGGTGAAACTCACACCCTCGCAGAGGATGTACGGACTCGGGGCCATTTTGCTGGCGGCGCTGACGATCTGCTCGCGCAACTTCAGCCGCCTGGGCGCTCCGTCATTCCTCGTGCCGCTGGCCATTGCCGGAGCCGCTTACCTGCTGGCCATCCGCGAGCTCGCCAGCACGCCAAAATTTCCGAAGCGTGTCATCGTCTTCGGTCTCGCGGTGTCGGCCCTGTGGCATGTTCTGTTCCTGCGGATGCCACCGGGTGCAGATGACGACATTCATCGATATGTTTGGGACGGCCGCGTGCAAAGGCTCGGCTATAACCCATATCTCCTGGTTCCGAACGACCCCGCGCTGGCCCGCCTGCACACCTCCGAGACCCGTACGCTGAACAATCCGTACTTACCGAGCCCGTATCCGCCGGCGGCGCAGCTTTTCTTCCGCGCCATAACCGCGATCCACGAGTCTACGTTGGCACTGAAAACAGCATTCGTCATTTGCGACTGGGCGATTGCGTTCGTGTTGCTCGACGTATTGCGTTGGACAGGGCGGGGAGAGCACTGGGTTCTGGCATATGCCTGGCATCCGCTACTGGCGACCGAAGTGGCGGGCAGCGGTCACATCGATATCCTCGGCGTGCTGCTGCTGACCGTGTCCGCGGCGGCGCTGGCGAGACGCCGGGGTGCCGTTGCTGCGATCGCATTCGGGCTGGCGGTGGCGGTGAAATTCCTGCCGATCGTGCTGCTGCCGCTCTACTGGAAGCGGGTTCGGATGCGCGACTGGGCGCTGGCGGCAGCCGTCGCCGGACTCCTCTACGTACCGTTTCTCAATCGCGGCGCGATATCCTTCGGCTCGCTTGGTACCTTCGTACACAGTTTCCGCTTTAACGATCCGGTGTTCGCCAGGCTGGAGCGCGAGATGTCTGGGGAGGTTGTTGCCGGGGTGGCAGTGCTCGCCGGCTTTCTCACGGCGATCTGGATGAGAACGAGGTCCGCGGATTGGCCTGGGGATGCCTTTGCCTGGCCGATGGCAGCATCGCTGTTCTGCGCGCCGGTTGTGTATCCGTGGTACCTGCTGTGGATGCTGCCGTTCCTAGGGCGGGGCTCCACGCTGCCGATCCTCATCTGGACGTTGAGCATTCTCTCCACGGATTACGTCTGGTATGTGCGCACACTTGGACAGCCGTGGATAGTCCCCGATTGGGTTCTGCTGCTGGAATATGGCTCGGCAGCAGTGGCTGCCGTTATTCTCATCCTGTGGCGGATCACACAATCGCGCATCAAACGCGCTGCGTGAAACCCCAGGTTTTGTGGGGCATCTACTGTGACAGATATTTCACTCACTCAGGAGGAGCTTCCATGACAAAGCCGGGGCGTTCAACCGTAATCCGGTGCCTGTTTTTCGGGGCACTGGCGCTAGCAACTTCCGGCGCGCCGACGCGCCCGCCCATTGCGGAACAGCTTGCCAAGACCTATGGCCTCGATTCGTTCGGGCAACTCGATGCGATCCGGTATACCTTCAACATACAGATCCCGGGCCTGCTGAGTCTCTCCCGTTCCTGGGTTTGGGAGCCCAAGACCGGCCAAGTTTCTTATGAAGGAAAAGACAAAGACGGCAAGCCGGTGAAGGCCACATATCTTCGCTCCCAATTGAACAGCCAGCCCGCCAATGTGAAGGACGAGATCGAACCAGCGTTTGTCAACGATCAATATTGGCTGATCTTCCCGTTCCATGTCTACTGGGACGGCAGCGCCGATGTACAAGACATGGGCGCACAAAAACTGCCGCTGGGAAAGGGCTCGGCGAAGCGAGTGGTGGTGAAGTATCCCGCTGAGGCCGGCGGATACACGCCGGGAGATACGTGGGAGCTTTACCTCGGGGCAGACAATCGGGTCGAGGAGATGGTCTATCACCGCGGCGGACCCAAGAAGCCGAGTCTCCTCGCGGTAAGTTGGACGGGCTACAAGAAAGCTGGTCCTCTGCTGATCTCAACGGAGCATCGCGGGACGGCGGACGGCAATCCGGCGCGAGTCTTCTTTTCGAATGTGTCGTTCAAGCTGACGGGATCGGACAAGTGGGTGGACGCGCAATAGCCGCTACCCAAAAAGCAGTTACAGTTGGTTGATACGCAACGGGCCGCCTGAGAGGCGGCTGCGGCCAGGAATGGCCGCCCCACATTGGCGGCTCCGGTTCATCCAAGGTGGGGAGGGGGAAGGATGCCGATCACGCGAGAGCCATACGCAGGCGCACGCACGATCTCTTCAAGACTGCATTCCTATTTCACGCACAAACGTGAGGAGGCTCTCTGCCGGGATGCGGAGTGCCGCCTGGCGTCTGTGCCGGATGCGGGAACCGTCGAGGCCGTGATCGACGCCGCGTTCTGGACCAGCCTGAGGCGGGAGGAGGGTTACTCGCCGCGAATCTCTCTCGCCTTTCTCGCGCCCCACGAGACGCGAAACGCGCTGTTGTTCGAGCGGCCTCTGGCCCTGGACCCCGGCGCTCTCGCGAGGGTCGCGCTGGCGGTAGAGAAACCGGGGATTCATCTCGGAGTTTGGCACGCCGGGGAGGAAATCTGCGTTTGGGGAATCACGCGGGTTATTCCGGTTCTCTGCTTCGTGGTGGAGGTGGCGGCGCCGGGGCTTCTCGTGGTGAAGCACTATCGAGGCGAAGAATCGCGCAAGTTCGCCAACGTTGCGGTGTTGGAAGGCGACCAGATCAAACTGGTGGAACAGCGGCCAACGGGCCGGCCGGAGCCTCCGCCGCTGCTGAAATCGCTGCTCGGATTCGATAACCCGGCTTCCGGTCCGCGATCCGCAATTACCATGGTGCAGCTTGCCCTCTCCATGAGTTCGCACGGCCACGGCGCGTTGTTGCTGGTGGTACCGGCGGGCTCGGAAACGTGGCGCGAATCGATCGTGCAGCCGGTGCCGTACGCGGCATCGCCGCCTTTCGGCGAAATCGCGTGCCTGAACCAACCGTCTGACGGCCCTATCGAGCCACATGCCTGGCAGGAGGCTCTGGCGAGCGCCGTGGATTCCGTCTCCGGCCTGACGGCCGTGGACGGTGCAGTCGTGCTCAACAGCCGGTATGAGGTGCTGGGCTTCGGAGGCAGGATTGCGAGGCGTCGCGGATGGCCGCGCATCGAGGAGGTGCTGCTAACGGAGCCGATCGAGGGCGCGGAGCCGGTGGTGGTCCATCCGCAGCAGCTTGGCGGCACGCGGCATTCCGCCGCGGCGCAGTTCGTCCACGATCAGCGGGACGGCGTCGCCCTGGTCGCCTCGCAGGACGGCAGGTTTACGATCTTCGAATGGTCCGCGGACGATGATAAGGTCCGGGCGCACAGGATCGAGTCGCTGTTGCTCTGAGGCGGCGCGTTGGCGCGGTGGTTGGGTCGGTGGCGCTAAGCGATTTTTCTGAGAGCGTGTCCGAGGCGCTTTCGCGCCTTGCGACGTTTTCACTCATGATTGCCATCCTCCGCCCAACGCCTTGTAGAGCTGCACCACGGTGAGGAGCCCAGGCTTGCTCCATCGCGCGCGGATTTGTTGAGTGATCACATCGATCTGCCGATTGGTGAGCAATCCACCCGCGTTCTCTGCGAAGGCTGACATGGCAGTTCCCCGCACACCATTGGCGATGGTGTTGCGAATCGCGTGATCATCGGCGAGAGCGAGATAAACGGGATTGGCGAGCGCGATTGCCGCACCTCCGCGGCCGTTCTCGCCGTGACACCCGGCACAGTTTGCGGAGAACAGCGTGTCGAAATCCAGGACCTCGTTCGGCGCAAGCTCCACTTCGTTCCGGTCAGGCTGGCCGTGCGGCCTTCCGCACGCGGAGAGCAGGATCACTCCGAGCGCTAAAAATGAAAACAATCGATTCACGGCCGCTCCTCTCTGGTTGAATGCGGAGGAATAATTCCGGGCGCCTCCACCCCGGCGCGGATGGTGAAGGCGAGGTTCTCGAGGGTTGTCACTCGGGGCTGCCGTACCACGAAGAGTCCCGCAACGACGCCAAATGCCACCTGCGATGCCACGAACCAGACCCAGTCGATGTGGCTCTCGAGCATGGGATTGAGTAGAGAAATTATGGAATACAAGAGGCCCGACCACAGCACAGGACCGATCAATCCTCCAAGGAGGATGGGCCTGCGCGCGAAAATCGGGAGCATGGCTCCGTACAGCAACCCGACGGCAGCGGAAATGAGTGCATGGAGCGCCAGGGAGATGGCAAAGCTATCGGCGTGAAACGCGTTTAACCCCGAGGCACCGAGTTTGAGGGACTGGGCATAGACTGATGCTGCGAGAAGGTTGATCGGACACCATATGCTCCCAGCCTTGAGGACACCGAAGGCACATGCCAGCGCCGCCATCGCTACGCCGCCGGCCAATCCGCCCTTTAGACCAGCCGATATGGGGTGCGTCTGCAAAGGGAGCCACGCGCGCACTTGATCGGGCGCGACGGGCAGACGATCGACCGCGCAGCGGGTTGTGACAGGTATAAATTCGTCTGGAATGACCGGCAACTCTACTTCATGCTCGCTAGGGAGGACCTCCCGGAACCAGCCGAAGCAACCTGCAACTGTCAGAACGGCGCCGAGCACGCTAACCGAAACGCTTGTGAGCAGTCCGGCGAAAATCAGCGCGAATCCAAAAGCCAGCACCAGAGGCCACGCCGTCGATGCAGGTGACTTGATCTCTCTCGGCGGCTGCGAGATTAGCTCGGTACTTATAGTCGATTCAAGGGCTGCCATATGTTCCTCTCAGCGCCCGATAATATAAACGACGGTGAAAACGACGACCCAGAGGACATCCACGAAATGCCAGTACATGGAGAGCACTTCGATTCGGCCCGACTGATCCCGGTGTACGCGGCCGGCCACGACAAAGATCATCACGATCAGAAGTATGCTCAACCCAGCCGTGACGTGAAAGGCGTGCAGTCCTACGAGCGAGTAATAGGTTGTCCCGAAGAGGTTCGTGGAGATCGTGAGGCCTTTTCATAGATCAGGCGATGCCATTCCTGACCCGTGCCGAACAGAAAGAGGCCGCCAAGCAGGAATGTCAGAGACCACATGGTTAAGAAGGCGCCCTGCTTACCGCGGTTCAGAAAGTTTCCCGCAACGTGCACAGTGAGACTGCTGGACAACAGACAAATGGTGTAGAAGATCGGTGTCTCGAGGACCTGGCTCGGCGTGGGTCCTGAGAGGCTCTTTCCAACGTAATAGAGATACGCCACGACGAAGATCGTAAAGATGGCGGACTCCGCGATGATGAGGCTGGCCATTGCGACCTTGCCGCGATCGGGAAGAATCCAGGATCGTGTGGCTTGAGTGAACGGAATACTAAGTGAGCTCATTTGTGCGTTCCCTTACTCGTAGAGGCTGTCCAGATCTTCCGGATGCGTCAGATCCCAAAGCGGGCGGCGGCTTGCGACGACGGGGATCGTAGAGAAATTGTAAACAGCAGGCGGAGAACTAACGGCCCATTCGAGCGTCCATGCGTCCCATGGATCGTTGCCGGCCTTCGCTCCTTTCAAGTAGGAAACGATCAGGTTGTTCACAAACACCAGAACTGCTGCCGCCTGAATAAATGCACCAATTGAGACGATCAGGTTCAGTGTCTCCCGGCCGGGACGAGGCTCGTACGTGTAGATGCGTCGCGGCATGCCCAGAATCCCGGGGATGTGCATGACATCGAAGGTCATATGAAAGCCGATCACAAAAAGCCAGAAATGCCATTTGCCGAGCGTTTCACTAAGCATTCGGCCGGTCACCTTCGGGTGCCAGTAATAAAAAGCGCCAAACAGCGCAAACAGGATTCCGCCAACAATCACATAA